>Ga0307373_10008594_pt1 | contig 15490 bp, 18 predicted proteins | sample OX2MG_FD_202534 | JGI IMG/M metagenome (GOLD analysis project Ga0307373, IMG submission 202534) | Soil microbial communities from Risofladan, Vaasa, Finland - OX-2 | ecosystem: Environmental > Terrestrial > Soil > Coastal area > Acid sulfate soil | place: Finland: Risofladan, Vaasa | collected... | reverse complement strand
ACAGTCTGTCACGTTGCGGATGCTCCGAAAGGGAGTGCTGGGTTCACGAAAACCCAGTGTTCATCAACACTTTTAGAGCATCCTTTCTTTTTTCACCAGACAAATCGTGAATAATCCAGGCTAGAGCTTTGTTTCAAAAGTAAGTTTCAGTGAAACTAAGGCGTGAAACTAAGGAAAGGCGGGAAGTGTAATGTTTGCAGGGGTCAGGGAGGAGGGCCTTTCATTGTTTCATTCTACCGTAACTAAGTTACGGGTAGAGATGAAACAAAGAATTAAGGCTTAGTTTCAAAAACAGTTTCAGTGAAACTAAGCCATGAAACAATGAAACTAAGGATTGTCAGGCGACAGAATTGGCAAGATTAGGAGCTCTCGTTCAGGCCCGCTAATCACAGCGTAAACCTCGCTTTTCTTAACGCGACGCTCAACGAGGACGCGAGGCGAGTGCTTGCATATGTCTATGAATTCGATTGCGACTTTCTTTTCCAAGGTCCATGAGATGCCCGGCTCTCGGCCGGGTTCCTGCGCTCGATAGATCACCAATTCGTCCGGCAAGCTTGCCAAAGCTTGTTGGTCCCGAAGCGTCATAAAATCTTCCGGCGGAATCGCTCTGAGATGTTCGGCCCATTCCGGTAGGCTGGTCCCGAAATTTATCCAGGCGCGACGGTACTTGAATTTTGAATGGCTTCCCAATCTAACACCACCTATAAAGCGTCCCAAGGGTTGTTATGCCGCGTTCGGCCGAGTGTCAGGAACTTTGATTCCCGTCAATTTGGCCGGCCGCTCAAAACTGGCCCGACATCATCAGTACCGCTGTGCTCGACACTTTCCAGCCAGTCCTTTCGAACGACCGCGAAGCCGCAAGCCTCCGCGCTCATAAGGACGGCTGTGACTTGCTTTTGGGTGAGTCCGCCATCTAGTACTCGGGACTGTGCAACGATGTAATTTAGTTCCGGTATGGTCATTTCGCTCAATTCGCGTGGCTCGCGCATCTTGGTCCCTCCCTGAAATTTAGAAGATGGCCGATTCTGCGCCTACAGGCAAACCGTTGTCAAGGAAATTGTTTGACAATCGTATTACGACCGTGGTACGCTCTGAGCATGGCCAAGAAGGGCACAGCGGTTCGCATCAAGGAAAGGGATTTGGCGGAACTCGCGAAGATCGCCAAGAAAGAGGACGAGACCGTCAGTTCGCTGATCCGGCAAGCAATTCGCGAGTTCCTGAATCGGCATTTGCGGCAGTGATACTTTGCGTACGACGGCTATCTGGTCATTTACATGAGTATCAGCCCGAGTTAAATAGCTCGCTCGAATTAAATTACTCAGGAAAACGCCTGGTTTGGGTCGTTCTCAGAACATGTATACATAATTCCGTTGAAAATAGTTGAAGATTTTTTATTCCGTTAGAATAAACAAGATACGGCCGATTTTTGTCCGTCGCCAAAAAAGATGGTACACGGTTCATTTTTGGGGAAATAATTCGTTGCGGCACGTAACTGCTTCAAATCATTACACGTAATCGATTGAAACAATTCTGCGTTACTGAAATAGCACCTACCTTTCGTACATATAATGGAGGGGTGAAACATCCCCTTACGAACACGACGTTAACCTAAGAGGAGGAAAACCGTGACCGACAACCCGAAAACGATCTTCTATCTGAAGTCAGAATTGAAAGAGAAGCTGTTGGCTCTCAAGACCGGAGAACTTACTGAGATGTCTTTCAGTGGATTAGTCCGAAGTGCGATCCGTGAATTTATCACCAGCCGCGAAGCAAAAAGAAATCCAGAAACCTCGACTTTTTAACAAGGAGCAAGGATATGCCCGAATACAACACGTCCCTCGGCGCCCTTCGCCGTCTTGAAAAACGTGGCAAAGTGAAAGAAATTCATCCCGGTTGGCAGCGGGAAAAGACATAAAGGCGGGCGGAATCGTAATGGTCAGGCTCAATGGATGGAAAAGAATCGGGATTATCGCTTCTCTTGCTTGGATTCTTGGCGGGTACATATACGCTTACGATTTGGCAGTCTCCGGGCCGTCAGCCGCCATATCCGATCTCCATGTTGCCTGTGACGCCGATCTAAATGGCAAGACCGGAGCCGCTTACACGAACGGCTTCAACGAATGCAATAGACAAGCTGCCGATTCTCTTGCGTCGATAATTACTGATGCCCAGCTATTCGGGGCGTCTGTCGCTCTCATTCCCGTGCCTTTGGGCTGGGGTTTTGTGTATCTGGTTCTCTTTCTCGTGCGTTGGGTCAGACGCGGATTTATGCAGGGAAGGGGGCGCCAACCCTAGTATTTGTGCAGGCGACGAAATTATTGTGCAGGAACCGCTAAATATGCAAAGCCAACCGAGGTTGAAAAACTGATTCACGAACAGCAGCAAGTACAGATGAGCAACCCACCGTCGTCGCAGCAATGGCAGAACGCTTCTCACGAAATTCATCGTTTGGCCGCATTGATCGTAACGCACTAAGGGTTTTCAGCCTCTTGTCAGCAGTAAAAATTAGGTCGCGGAGCCTTAAATCCGCAGGATGGAGGTAGAGGAGTGGTACTTACGTGTTTAGCTTTGCCGAACCAGCATGGAAAGGTTTTACGGTCGGGATTGATGAGAATTGGCACTGGAGGCTGATGAATCTAGCACGGGAAAATTTCGATATCGATAATTGGGCCGCGCTAATGACGCCGCAAGAAATCGATATGTACGGCTCCAATTTAACGGAGGACGCAAAGGTCACCATCTTGGAAAACCATGCGTACGATACCGACGGAAACGGCGATTATGTTCTGCCATTTCAGCCGGCCCTTGAGGCCGAAATAGCCGAGTATGAGCGGCTTCCCGATTTCGAAGGATTTCTCAGGGGCGATTACCAGGTTTCTCAGCATTAAGCAATAAATCCCCTTCCCCCCCAAGCAGTAAAAAATCAGGTCAGACGGAACCTATAATCCCGTCCGAAGGAGCTCCAAATGTTACACGTACGCCCCGTTGAATCTTTGAAAGTTGAAACAGCTATTATCCGCGTTCTTCGGCAGCATTTTGCCGATCCCCAGAATTGGAGCCCTAGAAAGGTTGATCTTAGATTTCCCCCCACCCATGGTCTCAAAACCCAATTGGTTCTTCTGTATCGTCCCCCGACAGTGGCTGAGGTTCATAAGTTAGGCAATTTTTTCGCTGACGGCATTTCCTCGTCTTCATTTGATTGCGTTCTCAAGGCAATGGCGAAGGTGGGGTCGGTTCAAATGTTCAGGAACATTAGTTACGTGAACACCATCGGCGAAATCTACGAAAGAAAGTCTGAAAGTTACTCCACGAACGTTCTTTACTTGTCCGCCATCCTTGACTCCCCTGACGAAAATCCATTCTTCTCTCCGCACGAAGGAATCTCTCCTCTTCTCACACGGGAAATCCCTGCCTCTGTGCCGGAGGCGAAATAAGCCATGATTAACGAAACGGCGCAAGCCGCCATCCCCCAGCCCGACGTAATGGGCCGATTTGAGTCGTCTGCTGACGGCGCGAAGTTTATGGCCGCTCAAGGCATTCCTCAAATCCCGCTGAAGAAAAAAACTAAGGTCGCCATTCTCGAAGACTGGCCACAGCAAGCGTCAACAGACCCCGCGCAGATTGATGAATGGTCTGTGACGCATCGCGATTGCAATTTCGCGAGCGTTGGCGTTGCTCAACCGGATGGATTCTGCGCACTTGAGACAGACGCGTCCAGCGTAAGCGAGAAGTATAAATCCGAGGTCGGCGGTGCTTTTGAAAGAACCCTGACAATCGGGTCTTACAAAGGCTATCACTACTGGTACGCTCACACGGCTGACACGATTGCTCTCGGAAATATCGGGCAAAACGGTAAGGAATTTAGTTTTCGAGCCGATGGCCAATATTGCGTTTCTCCGGGCTCAGTGCATCCGGTCAGCGGAGAGAGGTATTACGTAGCTGCGGTTGAAAAACCCGTTCAGATGCCTGCGAAACAGGTGGCGTGGTTGAGGCAGCAAAAGAAGTCTCAGCCGAAGCTATCTGTTCAAGATGAGGGACAACCCATTCTCAAGGGAAGCCGTAACGTCGCGCTAGCATCCATCGCCGGTAAATGGCGCAATGACGGCCTCGATCCCGAGACCATTGAGATTGGTTTGCTCAAGAAGAACGCGGCTGAGTGTGTTCCGCCTTTACCGGAATCCGAAGTGCGTACCATAGCGTGGTCAATCTCTCGATACCCAATAGGGCGTGACGATCGCGTTCTCGTACGCGGGCAAGTTGCAGGCGAACCGCCAGTCCAGCAAGTGGCAGATTGGCGAACATTATTTCGGGCAGTTAAGGAATTGGAAGATGGCGAAGTGAAAATGCTGATCCGCAATTTCTTGGTTGAAGGATTAGTCTTTATCGGCGGACTTCCCGGCGAAGGCAAAACCCTATTGGCTCTCAGTATGGTTAAGGCTTTGACCACCGGGCGCAATTTCTTAGGCCGCTCGGACTTTACCGTGCCTCAGCAGGTTCCCGTTCTTTATATGATACCGGAATCAGGTGCGCGTGCTTTCCGTAAGAGGTGCGAGAAATTTGGAATACCGAGTGACCGCGATAAGTTCGTTTGCCGCACAATCAGCGAGTGCGCAACTCTTAGATTGGATAACCCCAACCTGATTGAAGCGGTCAAGGCAATGAAACCCGTGGTGTTTTTGGACACCGTTATTCGGTTCTCTCATGCCAATGACGAAAACGCAGCGGCGCAAAACAAGAAACTCGTAGATGACATCATCGCGTTGCGCCAAGCGGGTGCCGTAGCTATTGTCGGACTCCATCACGCAACAAAAGCCATGCGTCAAGACGGAATCAATTTGGAGAATGTTTTGCGCGGCACAGGCGATTTGGCAGCCGCGTGCGATGGCGTTTACGGTCTAATGAGAGACGACCTGCTTTACGATCACGGCAACGGCCCTCTTGAGATTGACATTGAATGCGTCAAGCCAAGGGATTTTGAACCGCCATTGCCCTTCCGCGTTCGAGCTACCCGAAAAGTTTCATACGACGAAAATACCTCAACCACGTTAATAGGTGTGGGTGGTCGAGGCGTCGTATCTGTTGTAGACGAGAGCGGCGATCTGCAAATTACGGCCAGCATGTCGGAACGCAAGCGTGAAGCCGACGAAGTAGCAGACAGGGAATTGGATCAGTTAATGACAGAGAAGCCAGAAATCACTCTCGAAGACCTAGCCGTCGAGATCGACCAATCCAAAGCAACGCTTTCTAGGACTCTTCGGAGGCTTGGATGGCAGAAGCAAAAAGGCCAAGGTCATACTTGGACGAAAATTAACGACTCCACAACACGGTAAAACCACAAATAAACACTGCACTATAGCCCGCAATCAAATTTCCATAGGCAGAACTCAAGACTTTTGCTGGCGCGTTATCGAACAGGTGCTTGTTCAAGTTTCAGCGGCAGAATTCATCAGTCAAGTCGCGCCGCAAATCCACGCGATTGTAGGAAAGGCAGTAACGAGCGATTCGCTCAAGGCAGCCGTAGAATTTTCGGATTCGCAAAGTCTCGGCGCGAAACGCGCACTCTAAAAAAAAAAGGAGAAACGAAAAATGAAATTCGGACAGAAAATCGCATTTGTGTGCGCGTTGCTTTCGCTTTCAACTGCAGGCGCGTGGCCGCAGACAACGGACACCTACGCCGTCGTCAACTCCATCCAGGCGAACGACAACACTACAGGAACGCAGTTGAACCGTTTGGCGACGGTAAACGCCGCTGGGAATGCCGTCCAGGCCACGACCTCAAACACGAGCGTGCCCACCTACATTGTGTCAAGCGGCGCAGGGACATCCGGCGCGGCCATATTTGCGTTTAGGGGTATCGTTCCGTGCGTGACGGACGCGACGATTGCGAGCGGCGCTAACAATGACTTTGTTTTGGCATCAACTACTACGGGCGGAGACTGCCACGCGCAGTCCGCAGCTCCCTCGCCGGGCACGTGGATTGTCGGTTCTCTGATATCTAACTCAACCACGGCTGCCTCGACGGCGTTGGTGCGGGCGGGTGGATATTTCTACAGTAACGGGGGCGCGGCGCTCTACGGCCCGCCGGCGTCTTGGATTGTGACGATGTTGGGCAGCAAACTTGCTGCCGACTCCAATGCGATTAACCTTCAAATGCTCAACGGGCCTGTAGTGAGCTTGAACTTCTCGAAACTTTTATTCCAAATCAATACCGCCGACGCGACGCTCACCGATTTTTACGATGTCGGCATTTACGGACCCTGCGCGGTTGGCGCGAGCTGCGCTTTGGTTTGCGATCTGGGCAGCGGTAGCCAGGGAGTGACCGAGACAACCACGGGCACCCAGGATGTTTCTTGCACTCAGGCGACGCCTGCGCTAACGCCGCCACCAGCGGGGCAATTCTATTTCGTCGCCACAACGGGCAACGCATCTACCGCGCAATACGCCTCACCGGCTGGAAACGTGAACATTGCCTGCGCCCGGTCTACTACGAATTCCACGAACGGCCAGCTTCCACCAACAGTTGCCACCACAATCTTTGGCGTGTGGTCGGCGTGCTCAACGCTCGGCCCGATTATCGCCCTGCACAATTAAGTTAGGGCGATTGGTTCTTGGCGCAAAAGTTTTGACGCGGGCGCGTCACACGCGCTCCTTCCCTCGCCGATACAGCCGGGCCGGAATGTGAAATCCCGGCCCGCTTTTGCTTTTCATTCCAACTGAAAACACGGAGAAGATTTGTGTCTATAGAAGAATTCGCAGAGCTGTATCGTGCCCGTGTTCGCAGACACGGATGCGGAGACGCGATGATTCCCGGAAAACGGTTCTCGCCACAACCATGTGTTTTTGGCGCAAGGCTCTTTCGTTGATTGAAATCCTGCAAAATTCGACAGCACCCACCGAGCACGGCGAGAATGCCTTGCCCGAAACCGCGCATGCGCATAGACTGCGCGACCAAGGGCAACCGTTCGATGAGCAAGGGGGAAGCATGGCTCGTCGGCGGTATCAGCGTGGCCGCATTTTCTTGCGGGGGAAGAAAGTAAAAGTCTGGGTTGGGCGTTGGCGCGAGGATGTAATCACCGAGGATGGCACGGTCAAGAGAATCGAGAAATCCGCGATTCTCGGAACCAAGGGCGAGCTTCCGACGAAGTGCCTCGCGCAACGCAGATTGGAATTGCTGATATGCAGAATCAACGCGCCAAGCTACAGGCCCGGTCGCGTTGCAACGCTTGCGGAATTCGCCGAGCGCTGGCAATCGGAAGTGCTTTCGCAGCGCAAGGCGTCAACTATTAAAACGTCACGCAATCATTTGCGCTCGCAAATCCTGCCGCAGTTGGGCGCAATGCGGCTTGACGAAATAGGCCGCGAGAATCAGCAAGTGTTCGTGACGCGACTATCAAAACTCATGGCACGGAAAACTGTGGTCAATATCATGGGCACGCTTTCCTCGATGCTGAATAAGGCTAAGGAGTGGGGCTACGTTTGTGAGGGCGTGGAACTGTCAAGGCTCGTCCTGCCAGAAGCGAGCGTGAGCTTCGCGCCGAAGTTTTTCAGTGTCGAGGATGCGCGCCGGATAATTGACTCCGCGCCGCAACCATACTCAACCATGTTCGCCGTGCTTGCTATGACAGGGATACGCGCCGGGGAGTTGCTGGGCCTTGGCGTCGATGATCTGGACTTCGAGCGGCGGCTAATCTTCATCAGGCGTTCGGTGTGGTACGGGAAAATCCAAACGCTCAAGAGCAAGGCGAGCCGTGGCGTTCTTCCAATGCCCGAGCCCTTAGAAGCGATGCTCAAGAGCTACTTGGAAACGTGGCCGCCGAATCCGGCGCGATTGCTTTTCTCAAATCGCATCGGCAGGCCAATGAGCACGAACAAAATAGTTCAACGCAAGCTGTGGCCGCTGCTCGACGCTCTCAAGATTGCGCGGTGCGGGCTTCACGCTTTCCGCCACACGCATTCGAGTCTGCTTGTCGAGGGCGGCGCGCCGATGTCTGTGGCTCAAGCTCAGTTGAGGCACGCCGACCCGCGCATCACCCTTGGCGTGTATTCGCACGTCGTAGGCGATTCGCAGCGCAACGCAGTAGAGAAACTGGCGGCGCAACTGCATCCGAACTTGCGCCCTAAAGCGCCCAAGTCGGAACCTAGTAGCGAATGGATTCAGTAAGATAATTGGGGTGAGCGACGGGATTTGAACCCGCGACCCTCGGTGCCACAGACCGATGCTCTACCAGCTGAGCTACGCTCACCAGTGTGGGAGCAATGATAACACGCGGGCGCGGACGGTAAAAGACCGCGCGGGTTGCGGCCAGTTGGGAATTTCCCCGGCGAATTGCGCTGGATACGCGCGATGGAAAACGGAAAAGATGTTGAGGCAGCGACGTTCAGTTGTGATTCTTGGGGCGGAAGGGAATGAGGATGGCTGCTGCTTGGGGTGAACGCGTCTTGTTGAGTTGAGAGCGTGCATAGTCGGCCCACGGTCCATTCGACTGGTGCTGAAGATAGAGTATCCAGTGCTGCAGAGCGAGTTGCTTGTCACCGTGCTTTTCGTAGGCAGAGGCGAGATTAAAATGCGCGTCGGCGTGGCCGGGCTCGATTTCGATGGCGTGCGACAAATGCTCGACCGCTTTTTCGAACTCGCCAATTTCGTCGAGGATGCAGCCGAGATTGAAATGGCAGACGGCGTTGCGCGGATCAAGAGCAAGCGCGGTGCAAAAAGAATTGCGCGCTCTTTCCAGTTCGCCAAGTTGGAAGAAAAGGCAGCCCAAATTAATGTGCGGCTCGGACCAATCCGGCTGCATTTCAATCACGCGGCGGTAGAGACGCATGGCTTCGTCGAGTTTTTCGGGATGAGCTTCGGATTTCAACGCCTGCTCGAACAGGTCTTCGGCGGTTCGAGAGTCCATCTGGCGAAGATTGGCGGCGCTCGCGAAAACGTGGTACGGGAGGAGAAACTGTCCGGTCAAAGGTTCGATGGCCTGGCTTTCCGTTCCTGGAGGAATCGCCGCGATCTGCCTGCCGCTTGGAAATAGCTGCAACTCGCCAATCGGAGTCGCATTCTCACCGCATTCTTGGCGCAAAATGGCGACGGCGCGGCAGACGGATTTCGCGGGAATTCGCCGTTGAGTGATTGCTTTTATCGAATGCAGAGCTACAAGATCGCGGAAACTGTAAAAGCGTTCGCCCCAGCGGGCTTGAGGGACGACGAGGCGAAGCCTGTGCCAGTAGCGCAAACGGCTTGGCTCGACGCCCACAATGCGGCTGACTTCTCTTTGCGTGAAACGTTCTGGCAAATCGCCCTTTTGCCGATTGACAGGCGAGTCCGGACTCCGTTGACGTCGAACCCGCTTTCTTTTGCTAGGACGATTATCCCCCTCGTGTCAAATCCACAGTCGGAAATCTTGGGACAGGTAATGGGTCAGTTTGAATTTTAACTCCTCGTGTCACGATCAAGAGAATTCAAACTGACCCACCGTTTTGGCACGTGCTTCCGTGCGTTACTGGTAAGCACCGGCAGCGTTGCAGGAGTGGCGCAGCTTGCTAGACTTCCCAATAGGGGGACGTAGAGGGCAATGTCAACGGAGGCTTCCGAAAAGAGGCAGATCGAGAAGTTGGTGAATGTGGCGCGCCCGGTCGCGCTGCTTCTCGCGTTGCTGGCGCTGAAGGAAGCTCCGGAAAGCGCCGCGGTTCGCGTTGCGACAATCTTCCTCGGCGTATATTTGTTTGTCGCGATCGCGATCGTGGCGGCGGAGCGCGCCGCGCGCTTCGAGCGAATTTATTTTCCTCCGGAAATCGATGCGATTGCACTGGCGATTTTTGTTGCGTTGACGCCGTCGTTGGCCCCGTTCTGGCTATTATATTTATTCGCTGTTTTTGCGATCGCAACTCTCGGACGGACGGGCAACAGCAAATCCTTCCATCGAATGGTTCCCAGGAATTTGTTCGCGACAGACGCGGCTTTTCTGAGCGCGGCAGCTGCCGTAGCCGTGGCCGTTCGCGCGGTGTGGTTTTTGCCCGTGGTTGAGCGCGGCATTTTGCGTTCCATCGGGATGGTGGCAGGAACGTATTGTGGCGGGCTTTGCATCGCGTGGCTGGGCATGCGCGAACGGACGCAGCTGGGCGAGGAGCGGTTCATCGAATCGCTGCTGAGCATGATCCGAGTAGAAAAAGGTCTGGCGGAATCTGTACGGCTGGTGTTAAGCGAGATTGCGCGCGAATTCGATTGCGAGCGCGCGTTGCTGGTGATTTGCGATGAAGAGATCGACCGGTTATTCGTCTGGAGAGGCGAGCAGGACCGGCGTCACGCGTTCCCGCCGGAAACGCTGGCGCTTACGCGCGCTGGCGCTTTTTTGGCTGAAGATCTTTCGCAGAGCATCTGTTGGAATTCGCTGGAAGGGGAGGGGCAGGGATTTGGATGGCATCGGGAAACTGGCGCGGTGGCGAAGGCGATGGAAGTGCCGCCCGCAGCGGCGCGGCAAGAGTTGGCTGCGAATCGCGTGATGGCCGCAACTATTCTTTCTTCCGGCCATCCTACTGGGCGGATGATTCTGGTAAATCCGCGGCGCCCATTTGCGCGGGGCGATCTGCGCTGGTTCGAACGGATCGTCCGCCATTTAAACGTTCCGTTGGAAAATGTGTTCTTATTGCGAAGTCTCCGCGCGCGGGCGGTGGAGGCCGAGCGCAGCCGCATTTCGCGGGACCTGCACGACGGAATTTTGCAAACGCTGCTGAGCCTGAACATTCAATTCGGCGTTCTGCGCCGCAAACTGCCGCAGGCTCCCGAGCAGGTGGGAAGCGATCTGGAATCGCTGGAGAAAACGGTGCGGGAAGAAGGCGACGATTTGCGGCAGATGGTAAAGGATCTTCGGCCGTTGCGCGTGGAAAGCGCGGATCTGCGGGAAATGATGCATAGCTTCGCGGAACGCTGCCACGACGAGTCGGGAATGGTGGTGGACCTTTTCCTTGAGGAAAACGACCTTCGGGCGCCAGACCGGATCTGCCGAGAGGTATTCCAGATATATCGTGAGTCACTCAACAATATAAAAAAACATGCGCGGGCGAGCCACGTCGTGGTAAAACTATGGCAAGACGACACGAAAATCTTCCTCGTCGTCGATGATAACGGGCAAGGATTCAGCTTTGCGGGGAAATTCGAGAGCGAAGAGCTAGACCGTTTGCGCCTGGGTCCGATCTCGATTAAAGAACGGACTCGTACCGTGGGGGGTGTCCTGACGGTGGAATCAAACCCGGGGCATGGTGCGCGTCTAACAATTGAAATCCCATTGAACTAAAATGACAAAAAGCAAAACGCCTGTCCGCATTCTGGTTGCAGACGACCATGCTATTTTTCGCGATGGTCTGCGCAAACTGTTTGAGGGCAACGACGAAGTGACGATTGTCGGTGAAGCCTCGAACGGGAATGAATGCGTACGCATGCTCGCAAAGCTCAAGCCCGACATTCTGTTGCTGGACCTGCGGATGCCGGAGAAGGACGGGTTGGGAGTGCTGGAGGAAATCAATTTCGATTCCGTGACGACGCGTGTGATTGTGCTGACGGCCGCCGAGGATGACCGGGACGTTGTTCGCGCCATGCGTCTGGGCGCGCGCGGAGTCGTGTTGAAGCAGTCGGCCAGCGATCTGCTCCTCAAGAGCATCAAAAAAGTTCACGACGGCGAAATCTGGCTGGACAATCGCATGACCGCCGAAGTGATTGACGCTTTCAAACGCTCCGCGGAGACGGGGCAGCGACGCGACAAACCGCTGCTCAGCGACCGCGAAAAGGAAATCGTTCAGCTCGTGGCGCAGGGTTTTCGCAACCGGGAAATCGGCGAGAAACTTTTTATCAGCGAACAGACAGTCAAAAATCACCTGCACAATATTTTCGACAAGCTTGGCGTTTCCGATCGACTAGAACTCGCGCTGTACGCGATTCACCACCGGCTGATCGACCAGGCCTGAGGGAGACGAATCCGACGTTCTGCCTTACCCCGTTTCACCGCGTCAATTTCAGCCCGCAATTCGCTTCACTGACTGACTGTCACGCAGGCTTACTCCGCGATATCCTAGAATCGAATGTGCGCGATGGCTAGAGAGGATAATCCGCGAACGTGCCCGCAGTGCGGTAATCCTCTTCCCGCGGACGCGACCGAGTGTCCGCGCTGTGACAACGGGTTGTTCGTGCTCCTTCATTCCCGGGAGATAGTGCTGTCACTGACGGCCGCCATCGTTATCGTTCTGTTTTTTCTTACCGGATTTGTTACCCGTGATTATCATCAAAAATTGGGCGCGCTCGGCAGGCAATGGTTCGAAGCAGGCGAGCAGCAATTGAAATCAGGAAACGCCGCCGAGGCGCTCGCCGATTTTCACACGGCGCTGGTGTACAGTTCCGACGATACTCAAATTCAGTTTCAGCTTGCGCAAGCTCTGGCCGCCGAAAGACGCAACAGCGAAGCCCGGGCCTATTTGCTCGAATTGCAAGCGCACGCGCCATCCGATGCTCCGATTAATCTTGCGCTTGCTCGACTCTCGGCTGGTGCGGGTTCTGAAGCGGACGCTGTGCGCTACTACCATGGTGCGATATATGGGGTTTGGCCCAGCGAGGCGGAAGCGAAGCGGCTGAACGCCCGGCTTGAGCTTTGCCGCTTTTTGATTGCGCGCGGCGACACATCCATTGCGGAGGCCGAGTTGATTGCGCTGGCCTCGGAGATTCCGGAACGCAATGGAGCTTCCTTGCACGCCCAAACTGGCGAACTTTTTCTGAGCATTGGGAATGCTGCCCGCGCGCTATCCGAGTTTAGGAGTGCGCTGAACGTAGCGCATCCGCCAGCGGACGCGCTGCGAGGCGCTGGACTCGCAGCCTATCAAATTGGCGAATTTCAACAGGCAGAACGCTACCTGGATCGTGCGCGTCGTCTGGGTAACAAAGATGCCGACGTTTCCGATGCCCTTGACATCTCACGGGTGGTCACGTCCGCCAACCCGTATGCGCCGGGGCTGAGCGAGGCTGAACGCCGGGACCGCGCGCGCCGGGATTTCGAGCAAGCATTTAGACGCTTGCAATCCTGCGCGAAAAGCCGCGGCATGGATCTTTTTGCGAAGGGCGCGCCGCAATCGGAGATGGCGACGCTGGGCATGCAAGCGAAGGCGCTGGAACCGCAATTAACCGATCAAAATCTAAGGAGGCATCCCGGTCAGATAGACGTGGCGATGAATTTAGTTTTCGTGATGGAAGATGCGGTCACGAAAGAATGCGGAGCGCCGCAAGGAATGGACGAGGCTCTGACTTTAATGGGCAAATTTCGTCGGGGCGGGGAACGATGAACGCCGCGAACGATGCCGCTATCGTGCCAGTGCCGGCAGATTCCGCGGCGCAGGGCGCGAATCGTTTCGTGCGGTTGTGGAACGTCTGGCGGCGCAAGACGCTGACTCTGCGCGAAGGCCAGTTATTTCTTTTGCTGGCCGTCATTATCGGGATTGTCTCCGGTTTGACCGTCGTTTGCTTCCGCATAGCGATTGAATGGACGCGATTTCACCTGCTGGGCTCCTCGATGCAACCCTCGCACTTGCGCGTGCTGCTGGCGCCGACGTTAGGCGGGATTGGCGTGGCGCTATTGGTGATTTTGGTTTTCAAGCGATCGCGCGGCAGCGGCGTAAATCAAACAAAGGCGGCGGTTTTTATTTTCGACGGCTACGTGCCTTTTCGCACAGTGATCGGGAAATTCATTACGTGCGCGCTGGCGATTGGAAGCGGGCAATCGCTGGGTCCCGAAGATCCCTCGCTGCAAATGGGCGCGGGGATTGCATCGGCGCTGGGACGCAGCCTGAAGCTCTCTCGCGAAAAGCAGCGTCTGATCGCGCCGATCGGAGCAGCCGCGGGCCTGGCGGCGGCGTTTAATGCGCCGATTTCCGCGGTGATTTTTGTGATCGAAGAAATTATCGGTACGTGGAGCGGTGGAGTGCTGGGCGCGGTGATCCTGGCGGCGATATCGAGCGTGGTGGTGATGCGCAATTTTCTGGGGAGCGCGCCGATGTTTCGCGTCCCCGCAATGGAGTTCCGGAGTCCCGTTGAACTGATCGGGTACGCGGTGCTGGGAGTGATCAGCGGCGTTGCTTCGCTGGCATTTCTGAAATTCATCGCCTACTTTCGTCCGCGCCTGAAGCAATTGCCGCGATGGACGCAATATATTCAGCCGGCCGGCGCGGGATTACTGATCGGAATTATCGGCATTTGGCTGCCGCAGGTGATGGGAAGCGGCTATCCGATCATCGACCAGGCTTTGCACGATCAATTCCTGTGGAAAATGCTTTTGCTTTTGGGGCTGTTCAAGATTCTGGCGACCGGAATTTCATTCGTCAGCGGCACGCCGGGCGGAATGTTCGCGCCCGCTCTTTTCATCGGAGCCATGCTCGGGGGCGCGGTGGGAGGAGTGGAGCATTTGCTGGTTCATCGCCCGGCCCAATCGGTAGCCGCGTTTGCGCTGGTGGGGATGGGAACGTTTTTCGCTGGTTTCCTGCGCGTGCCGATTACGTCGGTCTTCATGGTGCTTGAGGTGAGCGGGAATTATTCCATCATCGTTCCTGCGATCATCGCCAATATGATTGCGTATTTTATCTCCCGGCGGTACCAGCACGTCGCGTTATTCGATTTTCTGGCGCGGCAGGATGGGTTCTTTCTGCCCTCGATCGAAGAGATGCGCGAGCATACGGCGTTGCGCGTGGAAGACGCGATGCGGCCAGGGGCGGGAATCGTCTTGGGTGACGGTGATTCCGCCGAACTGCTTCGCGAGGCGGAGGCGTCGAAGTCGTCGCAATTCCTGGTGTGGCGAGACGCGAATGGCTGGCGAGCCATTTCTCAAGAAGAACTTCGCCAGCAGGCAGTGGCGGAATCGACGGGCACGTCAACAAACGAAGCACCTGGACGCGGGCCCTTGCCTCAGCTTTATCCGGACCAGCCGCTGGATGAAGCGCTGCGCCTGATGGGGGATTGGCCTGTTGTGCCGGTGGTTAATCGCGCCAACCTGGAAAAGCTGGAAGGGGTGCTGTCGGTCGATGATATTTTGGAAGCCTACCGTAAGTCCTGATTTTACCGAGGGTTCGCAGTCCAGTACTTTCGTACCAGAAGAACCTTTTGCAAAATGGTGCTTGCTGTCTATTGAGTGTGGGCCTGCCCACCTCTATGCTTGTCGATATTGTTTAAGCGGAAGGTGACTTTTGGCTCAAAAAGAACGCAGGTCGACACGTCGTTTTATGATGCGATTGCCGTTGAAAGTTCGTTGGACTAACGAGGCCTCCGTAGGTGAGGCGTCGACCGAAACCAAGGAAGTCAGCTCCCGTGGGATTTACTTTTTTTTGCCAAAGGATTTGAAGAACGGCGCCCCGCTGGAAATCGTCATGACTCTGCCGCATGAGGTGACGCTGGCCGGTCCAGTGAAGGTCCGCTGCTTGGGCCACGTGGTTCGCACCGATTTGGCGCGTCCGCAGGATATTGGAGTGGCGG
>Ga0307373_10008593_pt1 | contig 15491 bp, 13 predicted proteins | sample OX2MG_FD_202534 | JGI IMG/M metagenome (GOLD analysis project Ga0307373, IMG submission 202534) | Soil microbial communities from Risofladan, Vaasa, Finland - OX-2 | ecosystem: Environmental > Terrestrial > Soil > Coastal area > Acid sulfate soil | place: Finland: Risofladan, Vaasa | collected... | reverse complement strand
CGGCCGGCGCTCCGTAGGCGATCAGCTCGAGGTCGGGGGCGAGTCTTGGGAGCTCGCGGAGAAGGGCGACGGTGTACTGGCCGACCCCGGTGTAGCGAAGGTCGCCCGAGAGTCCCCACGACTCGACGCCCACCCGGAGCACGGTCAGGTCCGCAGCGAGACGGCGGCCGAGTCGGCCGGCACCTGGGCCCGGGTCCGGTCGCGGCCCTTCATGCTCGCGAGTTCCTCGACGTGGTCATCGATTCGGTCAACTAAGCGGCTCCACGGAAATTCCATCGACCGTTCGCGGGCCCTGGCGCTCATCGCGTCGAGGTCCGCCGTGGACATTGCCAGCAGGCTCTGGATCGCGCCGGCAAAGGGATCTGGCTGATCCGGACGGAGGAAGCCGGTCTCGCCGTCGATGACGCTCTCCCGCGGTCCCCCGCGGTTGGTCGCGATGACCGGCTTGCCGCAGGCCATCGCCTCGAGCGGGACCAGGCCCCAGTCCTCGTTGACCGGCGGGAAGATGACAGCGAAGGCTCTCTGGTAGAGGTCGAGCAGCTCCGCGTCGCCCGGCCGGACCACGAAGGTGACGTCCCTGCGCCCTGCGGCTCGCGCCCTCAGCGCCGCCAGGTGATCGCGGCTCTTGGCGTCGACCATCCCTGCGATCACGAGCTGGAAGTCGTTGTCGGAGGCGCGGGGCTTGAAGCGGAACCAGGCTTCGAGGGCGAGTTCGATGTTCTTCTGCCACATGATCCGGCCCGGGACCAGGAAGAAGCGCTCCCGGCGGCCATCCGGGCGCCACCGCTCGGTGTCGACCCCGTGATAGGCGACCTCCACCCGGGATTCCTCGACCAGCCGCGCGCGCAGGACCCGATCGCGCACCTCGCCGCTGTTGGTGAACACGCGCTCGTACTTCTGCCAGGCCAGCCGGTCGGCCATGGCGTAGAGGCTGAAGGCGGCCCGGTAGTGGAGTCGGGCGCGACCCGCGAAGAAGCGGTCCCGGGTGAAGGGGTCGTAGACGACCTTGAGGGGCGTCAGACAGATGCAGGAGGTCGGCACTTGGGAGCGCGCGGCGACCAGGTTGCCGAGCCCCTCGCTGACCACCATTAGCGAGTCGTGACCGCGGAAGTCCGCGGGCTGCGTCAGCAGGGTCAGCGCGGCCTGGGCGACGTCGGGGATCGAGCGCCGGACGGAGACCGGGGGCAGCTGGACGATCGTCGTCTGGGAGAGCTCGGGGAAGGTCGAGCCGGCGTCGAAGTGGTTGGTGTAGAGCGTCCACTCATGGCGGCTGCGCGCGGTCAGCTCGAGCAGGACACGCTCTGCGCCGCCCTTCAGGTAGACCCAGGGGTAGTAGAGCGCGGGCTTCATGCCGCCGCCTCCGCGTACACGGCCAGCGTCTGCGCCGCCGCCCGGTCCCAGCTGTGCGCGCCGGCGCGCCGAAGGCCCGCCTCGACGCGCAGCCTCCGCTCGCCGGCGTCGCAGAGAAGGCGCTCGAGCCCGCCGGCGAGCGCCTCCTCGTCGGAAGGGTCGAGCAGCAACGCCGCCTCGCCGAGGACCTCGGGCAGCGCCGAGGTGTTGGAGGAGAGCACCGCCGTCCCGCAGGCCATGGCTTCCAGCGGCGGAAGGCCGAATCCCTCGGCCTGGGAGGGATAGGCGAAGACGTCAGCCCCGCCGTAGGCGGCCGGGAGGTCGGCGTCGGGCAGGTAGCCGATCAGGTGGATTCGATCCGCGACCCTGGAGGCCTCCAGCGCGGAGGCCAGCGGGCCCGATTTCCAGCCCGTCCCGCCGGCGATCACGAGGTGGTGGGGGAAGCCCGCCCGAAGGGCGGCGCGCTCGAAGGCGCGGACGAGCCGGGGCAGGTTCTTGCGCGGCTCGACGGTGCCGACGAAGAGAACGTAGGGCTCGATCAGGCCGAGGCGTTGCTTGAGCTCGGCGACCGCCTCCGCGGATGGCGGGCGGAAGCTGGGCTCGACCCCCTCCCCGATCACCCGCACCCGATCGGCGGCGCCTGGGAAACGTGCCAGCAGGCAATCTCGGGTGTAGGCCGAGACGCAGATGATGCGGGATGCGCGCCGAATTGCCACCCCGGCAAGGAAGCTGAGATAGAGGTGCGACCGGCGGGTGTGAAGGGCCGGGTCCAGGTAGAAGAGGTCGTGGATCGTCACCACGGTCGGACAGCGGATCGCGAGCGGCAGGATGTAGTTGGGAGAGTGGTAGACGTCGGGCCGGAGCCGAGCGACCTCGAGCGGTACCACCGTCTGCTCCCAGAAAGCCCGTGCATACTCGTTGGGAGTTGGGAATGGTGCCCTGATGCGCCGCAGCCGGAGGCCATCGAGCCCATCCGGCGAGCGGGTGAGGAAGACGTTCAGGTCGGCCCCCAGGACGGGGTCGAGATGGCGGACCAACTGGTCGGTATAGCGGACGACGCCGGAGAAGCGGCCTCGCATCGACCGGCCCATCAGCGCGACCCTCATCCCGCCACCTCGGCCGGCCGACCGCCGGCGACCGCGACCAGCAGGCCCTCGAGCGCCCGCGCCCGCTCCGGCCAGGTCCAGCGAGCTTCCACCACGGAGCGCCCTTCGGCACCCATCCGGTCCCGGAGGGCCGGGTCGTCGATCAGCCGCGCCAGCCGGTCGCCCATGGCGCCGGCGTCGGCGGCGACCAGGAACCCGGTCTGGCCGTCCACCACCGTCTCCTTGACTCCGCCTTCGCGGACTGCCACCACCGCGAGACCGCGCGCCATCGCCTCCAACGGGGCCAACCCGAGCGGCTCGTGACGGGAGCCGGAAGCGAGCAGGGTCGCCCCCCCGAACTCCCCCTCCAGCTCCGCCTCGCTGACGCCGACCCGCATCGTGAGCTCGACGTCGCGGTCGGCGGCCAGGCGAGCCAGGCGAGCCTCGTAGTGCCGCCCTCCCTGGTTGCCGACGATGTGCAGTGGCGGCCGGACCCGGCCGGGAACCAGGCCGAGGGCCGCGATAACCAGCTCGTGGCCCTTATGGGGCACGAAGTCGCCGACCGCCAGGACGTGATCCCCGGCCATGCCCACCCGCGCCGGAGCGAGGGTGACGCCGGGCGGGCAGACGGTGGCCTGCACGCCGGTCGCCTCCAGGAGCCGCCCGGCGGTGTAGGCGGAATTGGTGGCCACCGCCGCGGCACGACCGACCAACTCCCGGTCCTGGCGGCGCAGGCGCGCCAGGTAGTCGCGCTCGAAGGGCCGGTGGAGGAGGTTCCTGATGGCTTCGTAGGGAGAGCGGCCGGACCCGCCGTCGATGTCGTCCGCGCGCCATGACCCGTGGTGGCAGTAGTGGACCGCGGGGGTCCGAAGGTGGCGGAGGATCTGGGGCGCGAAGGTGATTTGGCAGGTGTCGACAAGCACCGCGTCATAGCCGCCGGCGTCGATGGCGGCGGCCGCCTCCGCGTTGACCCGGTCGAGGTCTGCCAGGGTCGCGATCCGGCGCCGGTCGTTGAGGTAGAACCCCATCCGCACGAACGCCCGGGGGGCGAAGTCCAGCCTCAGCACCGAGCTCGCGTAGTCGGTGTCGTGGAGCATCCGGTCATCGGCGGTTGCCGGCGTGAAGACGTCGATGTCGTGCCGCCGGGCCAGCTCCTGGCCGAAGCCGTGGAGGACGCGGCGAGCGCCGCCGGGAGGCTGGTTGTGATAGACGGCGAGCTTCATGCGCTCTCCAGGTATTCGTCCGACTGGTCGAGCTCGCGAGCGCGCCAGGCGATCCCCGCAAAGAGCCAGAAGACCATCGAGAGCGGCGTGTTCTCCCAGGCGTGGAGGGTGTTGCTGAGGACGAGCATCGCGGCCCCGGTACCCGCCACCGTCAGGCACACGACCCGCAGCCAGTAGTCCTTGACCTTGATCGCCTGCCAGGCGCCCATCAGGGTGGCCATGACGACCAGGACCACGTAGAGCACCATCGCCCCGATGCCCATCTCGGTACCGATCTGCAGGTTCCAGCTCTCGTTGGTGATGCCCTGCGAACCCACCTGCTGCTGGCCGATGTTGCCGGCGGTGCCGAGGCCTCGCCCGAACGGGTAGGCCTCGATGGCGGCGATGCTGAGCTGGAGGTCTGCCTGGTGCTGGATCGACGACGAGTCGCCGAAGTTCACCATCGCCTCGACGGTCGTGAGGGTGACGAAACCGCTGACGAGCACCGCGGCGACGACTCCCACGCCGATCGCCGTCAGGACCGCGATCCGGCCCACCGCTCGCTGGTAGAAGGCCATCACGAAAACGGCCCCGACCCCACTCGCGATCGCGCTCCGCGAGAGCGTCATGATCAGGGTCGCGATCATCAGCGCGAGGAACGCGCCGGTGCTGACCAGGTCGCGCATCCGCCGGGAGAGGTAGAACATCGCGGCGGCCAGGCTCACCGCAAACATCTGGTAGAAGGAGAGGGCGAGGTCGCCGAGCAGCAGTGAGGACGCGCGCGGGAGCGACTCGGCTCCGGGGATGTCCCGCGACCTGACCGCGACCGAGTCACCGAGCTCGCCCTGGAAGCGGACGAAGTCCGCGTAGCCGAGCTGGTCGAAGACCGAGTTGGCCATGTCCGGGGCGATGAACTGCCAGACGGCCACCGCTCCAACCACGAGGCTTCCCGGAACGATGGCCATGACGATCCACTTGAGTCGGCGGCGGGAGAGGTAGAGGCCCCGGCCGGCGAAGTAGGCGAGCATGAAGGTGGTGTCGCTGCGGAGCCCCTGGACGCGGGTGTAGAGGATGGTGTTCAGCGGCCCTGGATAGATCAGGTAGGCCAGCCCGATCAGGACGAAGAGGAGCACCAGCAGGTCCATGAAGCGGACGGTGTGCTTCCGCTCCGGGGTGTAGAGGAAATCGAAGGCGACCCGGATCAGGATCGCGCCCAGAACCGCCTCCTTCCAGAGCTCGACTCCCTTGGTCAGCGTCAGGGAGTGCGAGAAGTGGTAAACGAGCATGATCACGAAGCGGTTGATGGGCGTGAAGGCGACAAAGCCCGCCGCGGTTGCGGTCGGCCAGCGCAGCGCCAGGGCCGCGAAGAGGGCGAAACTTGCGCCGGCGGCCGCGAAGAGGGCCAGCGGCTCTTCCTGAACCCGCTGCTTGGAATGGAAGGCCCAGAGCAGGATCAGGGCGCAGATCAGGATGTAGGCGCCAACCAGCAGGGTGGCCGTCGATATCCGACGCCGGGAGGGTAGGTAGATCATTGCCCCGTCACGGCCTCGCGCACCCCTTCGGCCCGCGGCGCGGGTGCCGGCATCGGGCCGCCCCGGCCGAGCAGGAAGTCACGGATGCCCCGGGTGCGAGCGTGGTAGTGGGAGTCACCTCGATAGCCCGCCGAGAGCGCCGACCGGATTCCCGCCTTGATCAGTGTCCAGACCGCATCCGCGATCACCAGCGGCCGCCACCACGCGCTCGTCCTGCGGATCGCGAGCTGGTACTGGTTGCGATAGGCGTAGTAGCGGACGGAGCTGGCGAGAGCGGGCGATCGCAGCGTCCTGGAGACCTCGTGGCGGACGACCGCGCCGGCGGCGAACCAGGTCTCGATTCCGAGCTCGGCGGCGCGGAGGCACCAGTCGGTGTCCTCCAGGTAGAGGAAGTAACGCTCGTCGAGGGGCCCGATCCGCCGGAAGCACCTCGCCGAGACGAAGAGGGCGCAGCCGGTTGTCCAGCTGACCCGACGGTCGACCTGGTGGTCACGCGCCGGCTCTCCCTCGCCGAGGTGACGGTTGCGCAGGAGCGGGCCCGACAGCTCGCCGCCCGCCGACCAGACCGTCTCCGGCCGGTCGGAGTAGACGATCTTGGGACCGAGGATGGCGTCCGGATGGACCCGCGCCGCCTCGAGCAGAGCCGGGATCGTGCCCTCGTCGATGGAGGCGTCGTTGTTGAGAAAGAGGATGTGTTGGGCGCCTCTGGCCAGAGCCCTCTCGGCGCCCGCATTGCAGCCGCCGGCATAGCCTCGGTTGGTGTCCAGCCGTACGACCTCAGCCTCGGGATAGGCATGCCGAACCGGGCCGCTGGGGTCGCCGTCGGAGGCGTTGTCGACGAGGACGAGCAGGGCGTCGGGGCTGGAGGCTCTTATCGACCCGAGGCAGCGGAGAGTGCTCTCGAGGTCGTTCCAGTTGACGACGACCACGGCGACGGAGGCCAAGCCGCTATCACCCTTCGTTGATCACGACCCCGAGGACCTTCGCCCCCAGCAGCTCCAGCTGGGCGCGGACCTCGACGTGGACGGCCGCCTCCCGGATGGCCTTGCGCCGGGCGACGTAGAGGACCCCGGTGACTGACGTCGAAAGGTAGAACCCCCCGCTGGACACCGTGCAGGCGGGGCCGTCGACGATCACGAAGGCGCCCTTGTCGGTGCCGGCCTTGATGGCCTCGTCGACCCGCTCCAGGAAGTCCTCCGCGCTGCTTCCAAGCCAGGGCGATACCAGCTCCACCGAAGGGGCGGAGCGGGACTTCCTCGCGGCCGATCTTCCGAGATGTCCCTTGCCCTTTCGCCCCACCGGCTGGGCAGTTGCGGAGGCATCGGGCGCTCCCGCGACCGTTGCGCTCCCCGTCTGGGCGATGGCCTCGGGTCCCGATCCCTCGGGGTCGGCGTCGATGACCACCACGGGAACGCCCATCTCGACGATCGCCCGCGCCAGGTGCCCGACGGTCATCGAGCGTCCCTCGTCGGGGTTGGCGCTGAGGACGAGGATCGACCGCTGGGGCTCGGATTCGAGCAGCCGCCAGAGGTTGAGGGCCAGGAGCCGGAAGCCCTCGATGAAGGATCGGGTGGCGCGCTCCCGCCTCGCGTCGCGCCGATCGGTGAGCGCGACCAGTGGTCCGATCGCTCGCTTGGGGGCGGACCCGGTCGAGGTTTGGTCAGCCGGCGGCGGCAGCGGCGCCAGCATGACCAGCGATTCGGAGCTGGGAGGGCCACCGTTGGGGGTCATCGGGCACCCCTCGGCAGGCGAACCAGAACCGGTGCCGAGAATACGTCCACAACTTCCTCCGCGCTCGCCAACCGCGGCCGGCTGAGGACCAGCAGGTAGACGGCGGAGAGGCCCAGGATGGCGCCCGAGATCAATCCCAGCGAGTAGATGAGGAGGAGGAACAGCAACTGGCTCTGATCGCGGCCGGGATCGAGGACTTTGACCTGGGCTTCGGCCGGGAGCAGCTGGGTGACCAGCAGGCTTGTCTGCTGTGCGTTGAAGTCGGTGACCTGGGTCTGTGCCGCCTGGACCTGGAAGTCAAGGGCTGTGTACTGAGGCAGCAGGCCGGTCAGGCGATCGAGCTCCGCCTGCTCGGTGCCCAAGAGCGAGCTGAGCGTCGCGTACCGGGCGCTGTCCCTGGCGTAGGCGATCGCGGTCGCGTTGCTGGTGCCGCTGGAGGTGGTGGTCGAACTCGAGTACGGGGTGGTGGTGGTGGCGGTGCTGGTCGTCGTGCTCGAGTTAGTCGTGCTGGTGGCGGTCGTCGTCGACGTGGTGTCGGTCGTGGAGGTCCCGCCCGGGGTGCTCTGGGTGGTGGTCGTCGACGAGCTCGGGGCCGGGCTGTTGGCATCCCCCTTCTGGTCACCGGCGGCACTGTCGACGGCGAGGGCAAGGGAATCCACCTTCGACCGCTGGGCGTTGATCCGGTCGGGAAGATCGACCGCGTTGTTGTCGCTCCCGAACTTGTCGAGCGCCGCCTGGGCGGTCGACAGCTGGGCCTGGGCCGCGGCCGACTCCGCGGCCATGCCCGCCTTGAGGTCGCCGCCATCCGCTCCGTTGACCGAGATGTAGAGCTTGCGGCCCTCCTCCACGGCGATGTTCGTCAGCCGGATGGCGCGATCCAAGCCATGGTCCCGGCCGGAGACGACCAGCAGCGGCTCCGCGGCGGCGGTGGAGCTGGAGGTCAGGGAGGTGGCGGTGGTGACGGAGAGGTTTTGGTAGACGGTGTCGGGCGACTCGCCCATCCGGGCGCCCACCCGGGTGGCCAGCGCGTAGCTCTGGATGATCGAGCCGAAGCTGACCTGCGCCTCGGTCGCGCCGCTCGCCGTCCGCGCCGCCAGCGGGCTGACCACGGCGACGTAGGCGGACGCCTCGTCGAGGTAGGTGAAGTGGTTGTAGACCCAGCCGGCCAGGAGGCCGATCAGAGTGCAGACGACGACGACGTACCAGAAGCGCTTCAATCCCTTCGCGTAATCGCTGATCAGCACGGCTCCGGAACCATACGGAAGCCCGGTGTAGGTTCGGCAACGAACCGGCTCGCTTGGGCTGCAAGGCTGTTATCCCGGGAAGCCCGCCGCCGATAGCTGGCAGGCCGGGACCTTCGGTAACGGCTCTGTTATTGCGACCTGGCGGCGGGTGGGCCCCCCTCCGGTTGACACCCTCCGAGCCGGTTCCTACTATCCTCGAGCCTTGCCAGCGACCGGCCCAACTCGAGCTGAGGACCCGGTGGTCTCGGTGGTCGTCGCCACCTACAACCGGGCCACCTTCCTGCCCCGGATGATCGGCGCGATCATGGCCCAAGACCTCCCCGAGGCGCTGGAGCTGATCATCGTCGACAACGGTTCGACCGACGGCACCGAAGAGCTGGTCAGGGACGCCATCAGGACTGCCGGCCGGCCGATCTCGTACCACCGGCTGGAGGCCAACCTCGGGCCGGGCAGCCGAAACGTTGGCATCGAGGCCGCCCGCGGCCGCTTCGTCGCCTTCACCGACAGCGACTGCGCACCCGAGCCGGGCTGGCTCCGAGAGGCGCTGGCAGCCTTTTCGGAGCCCGGGGTCGGCATCGTCCAGGGCCATACCGAGGCCAGCCGCGACCGCGCGCCGCTGCTCTCTCACTACATCGTCACCCGCAAGCTCGACGGCTCCTACTCGACCTCCAACATCGTCTACCGCCGGGAGGCTATCGGCGACCTCCGCTTCGACCCTGACTGCCTCTACTGGGAGGACGTCGATCTCGGCTGGAGGGTCGTCACCAGCGGCTGGAAGGCCGTCTACGCCGACCGGGCGATCGTCCGCCACGAGGTCATCCCCCTGAGCCCGATGAAGTGGCTGTCGTGGCCGAGGCATTTCGAAAACTGGCCGGCCAAAGCCGCCCGTTACCCCGGCTTTCGCAAGCATCTATTCCTGCGCGTCTGGGTCAGCCCGATCCACTTCGTCTTCGACCTCGCCCTGGTCGGGGTCGCCCTCGCGATCTGGCAGCCGTTCGCGCTCCTGCTCGGCATCCCCTACGTGGTCGAGTTCGTCCACACCCGGGGGCTGCGTGGCAAGTTTCCACCCGCCAAGATCGCGGCGCACGTCGCCTGGGATTTCGTCGCTTTTGGCTCGCTCCTGGTCGGCAGCGCAAGGAGCCGCGCGCTCGTCCTCTGAGGGCCTGGGCGCGGTCCGTCCGCGGTCTCTCAGTGGGCTCCTTCGTGGAGCGTGAGGACGCGGCCCGGCAGCAGGAAGTCGCGGTACCAGGAGACGGTGCTGGCGATACCGTCGGCCAGCGAGGTGGCAGGCCGCCAGCCGGTGAGGGTGGTGACGCCGGGGACGGCGGGCGCCGGGCCGCTCCGGCTTGACTCGTTGCCCAGGACGCTGGGCTGGAGGCCGGGGTCACGAATCTCGGCGATGATCAGGTTCACCAGCTCAAGCACGGAGATCGTCCTGCCGCTACCCAGCCTCACGGTCCGCCCGGAGATCTCGGGCAGTTGCTCCGCTGTCGCCAGGTAGCCCTCCACAGCATCTTGCAGGTAGAGGTAATCCCGCCTCGGCGTGCCGTCGCTGCGGATCACCGGGTCCTTTTCGGTAAGAGCTCTGCGAACCGTACCCGGGACCAGTCGGGACCAGTTGGTGTCGCCCGGGCCGTAGACATTTGCGCACTGGACGACGGCTACCGGCAGGGGAAAGGAGGAGGCATAGCAGCGGGCCAGGGTCTCGCAGCAGGCTTTTGAGGCGTCATATGGATCGAGCCGGCCCGGGGAGGCTGCCTCGGCCTCCAGTGAGCCCGCCGCCGAGCTTGCCTTGTCGGTCGAGGCCACGACCACCCGCTCCACCACCGGGGACAGCCGGGCTGACTCGAGGACGTTCCAGGTGCCGGCGACATTGCTCTCCAGGGCCGGCAGTGGCGATCGGCTCGCGGTCTGCCGCGACGTGCTGGCGGCGAGATGAAAGATGGTGTCGATCTCGTACTGGGCGACCAGCCGGCGGAGCAGCGGAAAATCGCCGATCGAGCCGTACACGACGTCCACGCGCCGGTGGATACCTCGCGCCTGCAGCTGGCGGGTGCCGGCCGAGTCCCGGACGATCCCGACCACCCGTGCCGAACGCCGGATCAGCTCGGCCGCCAGGCTGCTGCCGACAAACCCGCCGACGCCGGTGACGAGAACGTTGCGATCCTGCCAGATGCGTGACAGGCCGTTGGAGATCGTCAATGGGCCCCCTGGCCGGTGAGCACGACCAGAGGCGTGAGGAGCAGGATCTTGAGGTCGACCGCCAGCGACCAGTCCCGGGCGTATTTGAGGTCGAGCTGCATCATCTGCTCGTAACCGAGCTCACTCCTTCCGCTCACCTGCCAAACGCCGGTCATGCCCGGAACGCGCTCGAGTCGGAGGCGCTGCCGCAGCGGGTCCTCGGCGACCTCGTGGGCGAAGGGCGGCCGCGGGCCGACCAGGCTCATGTCGCCGGCCAGGACGTTGAAGAGCTGAGGGATCTCATCGATGCTGAACCGGCGCAGGTATCGTCCGACCCTGGTCAGCCGGGGGTCCCGTTTGATCTTGAACAGGGGCGGCTCGGCCTCGTTGAGCAACCGCAGTTCGGCCAGCATCGCTTCGGCGTTGCGGACCATCGAGCGAAACTTGTACATCCGGAACGGCCGGGCGCCCTGCCGAACCCGCTCCTGCACGACGAAAACCGGCCCCGGCGAGTCGAGCTTGATGGCGATCGCGACAAGCAGCATCACCGGCAGGAGCACCAGCAGCGAGATCCCCGCCACCACCATGTCGAGCACGCGCTTGGCGTGCAGCTGGAAGGAGCCGGAAGGATCGGGCCGGGGGCTGAACCGAAGGCCGCGGGAAGGCGCACCTCGCAACTCGAAGGAGGATCGTCTCGGCTGCGTCAGCGGGGCGTGGCGATGCGGAACCCTGCCCACGACGGGCGGGCGCTGCGCCGGGAGTGGAGCGGGCCGCCCGGGCGCCGCGGGCGCCTCCCTAATCATTCCCGGCCCCGAATGCCCACTTTCATCGGAGCTACCATCGCGGGCGTCAGTTACGTTCGGGTAACGACACCCCGCGGCACGGTTCCAAATTGCGATTCCTCTTCGTCAGGCCGAGTTGGCGGCAGTCAACGGCCGGCCGACCTGGGCCGGCGCCGAGAGGCGCGCCGGTCGCTGAATCTTGTAGCCGAAGCCCCTCACGGCGTGGATGTAGCCATCCCCTGAGAGGTGGGGCTGGATCTTCTTGCGGAGGCGCTGCAGGCAAACGTCGACGGTCTTGAGGCAGCCCTCGAAGTCGTCTCCCCAGGCCAGGCGGATCAGCTGCGTCCGGGACAGGACGCGGTCCGGGTTCATCATCATGGCGCTCAGCAGGGAGATCTCACGGGGTGTCAGGGGAACCTTGACGTGGCCGACGGTGACCTGCATCTGGTGGAGGCTGAGGGAGATCTCGCCCACCACCACGGTCCCGTCCGAGCTGCGGTTCGCCTGCTCCATTCCCGAGCGCCTCAGCAGCGAGTGGACCCGGGCCAGGAGGTTGCGAGGGGAGATCGGCTTGATCATGTAGTCGTCGGCGAAGGCGAGGAGGCTGCGCACCACGTGCTCCTCGTCGCCCCGGTTGGAGACGACGATGAGAGGAACATGCGGCTTCAGCTGCCGGATTTGCTGGCCCAGCCGGTAGCCGTCATGCTGCGGTAGCGCCGTCTCCATGACGACGAGGTCGATGTCCCGGTTTTCGAGCGCATCGAGGGCTGCCTCGGGGTCCGCTGTCGGCACCGGTTCATGTCGATCGCGCCTCAGCATCAGGGCCGTCAGCTCGAGCTGAAGCGGATCCAGGTCAAGGACCAAAACAGTAGCGATAGCCTTCTCCCTCCCTCGTAACGCGGCTCCCCTCTTCGAGGGGGCGACGCGAAGCCCCCCGGATATCCTCCAATCTCGAACGGCCGCTGTCACTGGGCCGGCGCGGAGAGCGGCCGGGGACACCTGCCCATGCCGTGTCCGGTTAGTCCCGGGCGGGCCCCCGACCGGAGGCCCACAGGAATGCAACCGAACTCCGGACGGTGCGTTACCGATCGGCAATCCTCCTGCCCCAAGGTTGGACCTCCCCTCATGAGCAGACTCCGAGGCGCCTGACCCTGCTCTTCAACAGCGAGCCGTACATGCTGTTCCTGCCCGCGGTGGTGGTCATCACCTGGGCGCTGCCGCCGAGGTTGAGGCCGGCCTTCCTCCTCGCCGCCAGCTACTTCTTCTACGCCTCCTGGAACCCGCCGGTCCTCCTCCTGATCGTCTTCCTGACCCTGGTCAATTACGCGCTGGGCCGGGTCCAGGGCAATTGCACGCCCCGGCGCCGCAGCCTGGTATGGGCGGGCGTCGCGGTCAACCTGATCGCGCTGGCGATCTTCAAATACCTCGGCTTCATGGATGACAGCGTCAACGCGCTCGCCCAGTTGCTCGGCCTCAACGCTGCCCTGCCGGCCGTGCGCATCATCCTGCCGCTCGGGCTCTCCTTCTTCACCTTTGAGTTCATCCACTACCAGATCGACCTCTTTCGCGGCACCGACGCGATCAAGGACCCGATCCGCTTCGCCCTCTTCCCGGCCTTCTTCCCGACCCAGATCGCCGGCCCGATCAAGCGTTACGAGGACTTCGACGAGCAGCTCCGCAAGCGGCCCCGGTTCGACCTCCAGATCTTTCTCGAGGGCATCGAGCTCATCGCCCTCGGTCTCTTCAAAAAGATCGTGGTGGCCGACAGCCTCGCCCGGATCCCCCTCCTCGTCTTCGCCCACCCCGGTGCCGCCACCTCCTTCGACGCCGTCCTCGGCTCGCTCGCAGGCTTCCTCCAGCTCTACTACGACTTCTCCGGTTACACGGACATCGGCCGCGGCTCGGCCCAGTTGCTCGGCTACCGGATTCCGATCAACTTCAAGGGCCCCTTCCTGGTGACAAGCGTTTCCGACTTCTGGCAGCGCTGGCACATGTCGCTCTCCTTCTGGCTGCGCGACTACCTCTTCATGCCCCTCGCCGGTTCGGGACTGTTCAAAAGGTTCGACCGCCGTGTCCGCGCCGTGCTGGCGCTGGTCGTGACGATGACCCTGGCCGGCCTCTGGCACGGCGCCGGCGGCCATTTCATCCTCTTCGGCTTCTTCTTGGGCGTGGCCCTCCTGGTCGATCGATTCCTCGACTACCACGTCTTCCGCCGGCTGCCCAAGCAGCTCCGGCCCGCCGCCGGCTGGCTGGAAGTCCAGGTGGTCATCGTCGCCGTCTTCGTCCTCTTCGCCGCCCCCGTCAAGCTCGGGCTGTTGATCTACGGGCGGATGCTCTTCGGCGGTCCCCACTTGAACTTGTTGGGCCGCCTCGACGTCGTCGAGGTCCTGGGCGTGTGGGTGGTCGGCATCGCGATGCAGTGGGTTCTCTCCCGGTGGGACCCGCGAGAGTGGCTCGCCCGGCTCGATGCCTCGATCGTCCTGAGGCCCGCCTACGTCACCAGCCTTGCCGTGCTCGCCCTCTACTTCGCCATCGCCAACGCCGCCGCCAACTCGCGCTTCATCTACTTCCAGTTCTGAGCATGGACATCACCATCGACGAGGTCGACGTCGATCGAGAGCCTCGGAAGCGGCCGCAGCCGCGCAGGCGGCGCCTGCACGAGGAGATCCTCGCACCGGTGCCACATCCTCTCACGCCCGCCGCGATGCGCCGCGCCAAGGCCGCCACCGCCATCCTCCTCCTCATCGCCCTGCTGGCTCAGCCTCTCAGCATCTACCTCGGCCGCTGGCTGGAGGCCGACATCAAGGGAGGCAGCGACGCCTACAGCCAGTGGCAGGCGTACCTGTCCCACCCGGCGCCGGACGTGCTCTTCCTGGGTGCCTCGGAGACCTACACCGACATCGACGCCGCACAGCTCTCGGCCGGCCTCTCCTCGGCGGCCGGCCACCGGGTGACGGTCGGCAAGCTGGGCTTCATCGGCCAGGAGCCGGCGTTCCACGACCTGGCGATGCACCTGGTCATGCGGCGCTCGTCGCGGCCCAAGGTCGTGGTGGTCGCGGTCCAGGCGCCGATGCTCAACGCCGCCGCGACCTGCCGCTCCTGCACCGATCCCTTCACCTCCGACGTCTGGCAGATCAGCGACCTCAGCGATCCCGGGTTCATCCAGCTCGCCCTCAACAACGACCCCAACCGGCTCCGCCTGGCCGCCGGTTGGGCGATCCCGCTGCTCGCCAACTACCCGTCGATCGTCGGCCTCCAGTGCCCGATGGTCAGCTTCGGCCGCGAGGCCTCGCGGGCCGTACTGGGGTGGGTGCCCAACGTGCTGCAGGCGCCGACCTACTGCGAGTCCAACCTTCCCTATCGGCTTCCCCGCGACAGCATGACCGAGGCGACCTATGCCAACACCATGCTGGATTACCAGCAGGCCTTCATCCGCCACCTGGTGCGGGAGGCCCAGGCGGGCGGCACCCAGGTCCTCTTCCTAAAGCCCCCCTTCCACAGTGCGATCCGGACCGCCGCGCCGCAGGCGGAGCAGATGTTCGACGCACAGCTCGACAAGATGTCGGCCGAGCTAGGCGTCGGCATCGTGGACCTCTCCTCCGCCGTTCCCGACGACCCCGGCTACTGGCTCGATCCGCTCCACCTCAACAACAGGGGAGCGCATTACTACGGGCCACGGGCCGTCCAGGCGCTGGCGAGCCCGCTCACTTCGCTCGGGGCCTGAATCAGGCGCCCGGGCGGCGCCTGGCGATCGACTCGCGGATGATCCTGAGCCGGCGCTCAATCCGAGCCCGCTGTTCGCGGACTTGCCTGCGGTAGAAGAAGCGCGCTCGCACCAGGGTTGGCCGGCGAGCCAGCACCAGCTCCCTCTCGGTCCGCTCCTGGGTCCCCCAGCGGCTCTTGAACTGGTTCGCACCGCGCAGGAACTCGACCCTCCCGACCCCGCGCGCCATCGCGTCCTTGAAGATCTCGGAGGTGGTGATCATGGCCACCGAGTACTTGGACCAGGCCGGGAGATAGCCCGAGTAGTAGAGGAAGATCACCCCGCCCTGCTCCAGCCACATCTGCGCGGCCACGGCCTCCCCGCGCACCCTCAGCAGCCCGATCGCGGCTCCGCCGCCAGCCGCGAGCAGAGGGATCACCTCCTGCATGAACCCGCGGCGGTTGGCGGGGGCCATGTAGTCGAGGTGGCGGATGCTGGTGGGCGCGCCAGCGCGAGCGCTGTGGAGGTCCCAGAGGATGGGCATCGCCGCCCTCACCTCGGACGGGATCCTCGCGATCTCGAGCGCGAACGGGTGGCCCTCGCGGATCATCAGCTTCGGGTAGTAGCGGACGTTGTCCCGCATGCTCTTGTTGAGGCCGCGGTCGAGTGCCTCCCAGCTCT
>Ga0307373_10008591_pt1 | contig 15494 bp, 14 predicted proteins | sample OX2MG_FD_202534 | JGI IMG/M metagenome (GOLD analysis project Ga0307373, IMG submission 202534) | Soil microbial communities from Risofladan, Vaasa, Finland - OX-2 | ecosystem: Environmental > Terrestrial > Soil > Coastal area > Acid sulfate soil | place: Finland: Risofladan, Vaasa | collected... | reverse complement strand
AGGGCAGCTGCGGGGCTCGGCACCGACTGGGCTGCCTATGCCGCTCTGCGGTCAAGACAAACATCCAGGTCGCACTGACCAATACGCAGGCATCGAATATGCGTCTCCACCAGTAATTTCCGGGAATTTTCTTGCCGATCGGCCGGGGTGCGGCTATCCGGCTCACGTGGACCGTGTTCGGGAGGGAACGGCTTCGGGCTATTGCGTGGCCCGAAGCCGTTTCCCGGCGCGCGGGTGCCGGCTCGACCAACGCCACTTGGCTTACGAGCCATTGCCGGACCATCGGCCGACCTCAATGCCGGAAGCAAGCCACACCCAAGGACCGGAACACGATTGCAAGGGGGTCCCTTGCCGCGCAGAATCGTACTGTCGAGCTCGGGGCCCCGAAATCCGCGCACTCGCCTTTCGGGTCACAGCGGACCTTCTGACGCCTTTGGCAGCCCTTCAACGCCGAGCCGAGCACCCGCGATTCGAGCGCTATTCCACCGCGCTCGCCGGTGCTCCCGACAGGGCGGCGTCCAGGGGGGCATCGAGCCCGCCATGAGCGCCGGTTGAACGTCACCCCCGTCGGCTCCACCAGACCTGGTCATCGAGTCCACACCTGTGCACCATCGGGTGCGCCGCCCTTCGGGCGATCCTCGCCCGTGTCGCTAGAGTGAACAGTGTCAGCGGATGTAGGCGAGGATGCTTTCCCGCGCGTTCACTTTTTCTTCAGCCGCCCGTCACCTTGGCCGGAGGCCGACGTCACCCTCCCTGCGGCAGCCGTGTTTCACTTGGTCGGGGCGACGATCTCCGTCGCCCCGGGCCGAACGTCACCCTCGGCAGTGTCTGAGAGGGTGACGTCGGGGAGCATCACTCGATGCAGGGGTGTGAGTTGATTCGGGTTTGCTGCTCGAGTCGACGGAGGCTTGCGGACGCCTGGTTGTTTGCCCACCTGCTGTCGATATCGGATGGTCCGCACGCTGCCAGGGATCACCGGACCGACGCCGGTATCAAGCAGCTCCGGACGGCCTGAGGTCGTTTCCGATCCGCAGCAAATCAGGGTGATCTCGATCGGCCTGAGGCTGGTCGGGCTGCCCCCGTCAGGCGCACAGAACCGGCATGTTCGGACGGTCAGATTGGCCATACGTACTCGGAATGACCGCGAAGATGCGCTACCTCGACCATCGGCGGATCGGTGGCAGATCGCCGAAGCTTTATTCCACAGGAGACACCAAGGTGTGCTTTCGAAGGGGCCGATCTTCAACTGCGATCTCTAACCACTACTTCCTCTGGCAGTCAACCTCAACCCTGCTCGTGACGCCTTTGGTCACGACGACCGGTCCCGAGGCGTGGCACTCTGCGGTGCCTCCGTCGTACTGCGGACTCTGTCCTGTGACGGTGTATGTACCCACGGGCACCGGTACCGCGAATCGACCGTTCGCACCGACTGTAATGGCAGTGATGTGTCCACTCGACCCGTGGAGGGTGATCTGTCCGCTGAGGGCTCGCGGGCCTGCGCCGGAAGGACCACCGACTGCCTGGAGCGTGCCAGTCAGCGTCCCCGTCGGACCTGGGGGGCCATTGGGCGATGAGAGGTCACAGCTGGCTAACAACACCGAAGCAGCCGTGATCGCGAGTAGAGCGAGCAAGGTCAGGGACTTTCGACGCACCGCATACCCTCCTTTGTGTAGTTGTCCGACTTGTTCGAACGAATCGGTCGGCGAAGCACGGCCAGCAGTGACGGCAACGCACTATGGGGACATCTCCCTCATCCATGTCGTAAGCACCTGATGCCGCTTGCTTGGCTCACTCTGTGGTCAAGTCGCGCGGCGACGGACGAGCCAGACGGTCGCTGCGATGAGCAGCGCTGACAACGCGAGCAGCCCGCCGCCCGCCATCCCCTGGACCGACCAGAAGTGGCTGGCCGGCTGGTAGTCGGCGCGCAGGACGTCCCCGACAACGACGGCGAGAACGGTGTAGCCGGCGAGGGTGGCAACGATCGCAGGGACCACCCGGCGGATGAGCATGCCGGAGAAGGCGCCTATCGCGAAGGCGGCCAACGTCCAAGCGGCGAACGCGACCCCGCTCAAGTCGAACAGCCAGTGAGCGAGCGCGGACGTCGGGTCATAGAGTCTGCCGGGAGCGAGGTACGGCTGGTAGTACCAGGAGACCAGCACACCGAAGGCGCCGGCGAAGGCGGCCACCGCGACCCCGAGCAGCACCAGCTTGGCGAGCGTCCAGCGCCACCGCCCAAAGCCCTGGGTCCAGGCGTAGCGGAAGGTGCCGGTCTCGAGCTCACGGGCCAGCACCAGTGGCCCGACGAAGGCCCCGATGAGCGCGGGCACGGGTTGCAGGACGAAGCCTCCTTTCAGTATGCCGCCGGTCATACGGAAGTTGAGGATCAATTCGCTGCAGGCAGTCGAGCCCGCAGGGTGGCACTCGATGGCGGCGGCGAATGCGTGGTGCAGCTGAAGGCCGACGAGCCACAGCCATACCGCGAGCGCGCCCAGGAACACAGCGACGCCGCCCAGCGCAATTCGGTGGTGCCGCCAGCTGACCCAGGCCATACGCTGCCACGGCAGCGGCCGAGTGTTCGCACCCTTCTCCAGGGGAGTGGGAACGGTCAGCGTCGTCACTTCGTCACCTTCAACCGCTCTGCATCCCGGTCGGGACCGGGGCCGCCAACGCAGGGATCGTCATGGCGGCCCTGAGCGCCTGGCCGGCATCGCGTCGAGCGAGGAATTGCGACCTCGTCGTGCGGGACCGTCGGCGCGGTATCACCAAGGAGCGGGGCATAACAGTGATGAGTGCGCACATCGGATTCTCCGTTTCGTATTCGCTCCGCCACTGCTGGTGGCGTCGACCCCATGAAGGTGCTGCGACGTCCCGTTCGTAAAGCGGTGATGCCCAGGCTGGTCCCATCAGGCCACCCGACGGCGAACCAGCCAGACGGTCACGGCAATGAGCAGCACCGACAACGCGAGCAACCAGCCGCCCTCGATCCACTGGAACGACCAGAAGTGGCTGGCCGGCTGGTAGTCGGACCACTGCGTGTAGCCGTGTTCGACGAGACACGTCGTTGGGCTGAAAGAGCCTGATATTCCGATCCCGCCATCAGGTCCAGCATTGAAAGACGAAGGGCAGAGCTGCCGGAATAGCTGGACAGGGGGTCGGCCTCCGAACGCGAACTCTCCGGCCTTGGTCCACCACTCGCTCGTGATCCACGCGGCACCCGGTAGGTTCGAACCTTTCGCAACCAGCGGTGTCAGGTAGTGCTGGCGCAACACGTTCCCCGCCAGCAAGGCGAGACCGGTGTAGGCGGCGAGGGTGGCGACGATCGCCGGGACGACCCGGCGGATGAGCAGGCCGGCGAGGGCACCGATCGCGAAGGCGGCAAGCGTCCAAGCGGCGAATGCCACCCCGCGCAAGTCGAACAGCCCGGGAGAAAGCGGGGACGGCGAGGAATACACGGCCCCGTTGCCAGAGGCGAGGTACGGCTGGTAGTACCAGGAAACCAGCACACTGAAGGCGCCGGCGATGGCGGCCACCGCGACCCCGACCAGCACCAACTTGGCGACCGTCCAGCGCCGTCGCCCGAAGCCCTGGGTCCAGGCGTAGCGGAACGTTCCGGTCTCGATCTCGCGAGCCAACATGGGCGCCCCGACGAATGCCCCGATCAGCGCGGGCAGCGCCTGCAGGATGAAGCCACCTTTGAGAATGACGTTCGTGGCCTGGAAGGCGTTGATCAGATTCTGGCAGGCAGCCGAGCTTGAGGGGTGACAGGCAGCCGCGGCCGCATACGCGTGGTGTAGCTGAAGGCCCGCGGTCCAGAGCCATGCCGCCAGCGCGCCCAGGAGGACTGCCACGCCTCCCAGCGCGACTCGGTGGTGCCGCCAGCTCACCCAGGCCATCCGGCGCCACGACAGTGGCCGCAGGCCCGCGTCCTTCGCTGGGCGGACGGGTACGGTCACCGCGGTCATCTCGTCACCTCCGACGGGTCGGCGCCTGAGCCGCGGGCCGGGCCGGGGAGCACCGCAGCGCCGGACTCCCGCAGATACGCAAGAGTCAGCTCTTCGAGGGTGACCGAGCGCGCCTCCCATCCCCGTGGCACCGGATTGGAGGCGTCGTAGCGGACGAGCAGTAGTACCTGCGACGCAATGCTGCTCGCGTGCACGACGTTCCAGTGCTGCGCATACCGAGCGGACTCCGAAGCCGGGCCGATGAGCATGCGGTGGGCCGCGAGAAGGTCCTCGACTTCGCCCGCCACCTGGATGTTCCCGTGCGAGACCAGCACGAGGTAGTCGGCTACTCGCTCCAGTTCTGCAAGGACGTGTGAGGAGAGCACGACCGACACTCCATCCTCGGCGACCGCTGCCATCACGGTGGCCATGAAGTCCTCTCGGGCGATCGGATCGAGATTGGCAAGGGGCTCATCGAGAACGAGGAGCTTCGGCCGGCGCGCCAGCGCCAGCGTCAACGCGACCTGAGCCTGCTGGCCCCCTGACATCTTCCCCGCCTTCTGGCGCAACGGGATACCGAGCTCGCCGAGGCGACGCTCGGCGTAGCCCTGGTCGAAGCGGCGGTTCAAGTTGCGCGTCTCGTGCAGCAGGTCGGCTGCCGACAGGTTCTTGTAGAGCGGCGCGTTCTGCGCCACAAACGCGATCCCATCGAGCGCGGCCAGTGACCCCGCCCGCCGACCGCCGAGGACGGAAATAGTGCCCGAGCTCGGATCCGTGAGGCCGACCGCCAGGTTCAACAAGGTGGTCTTGCCCGCGCCATTTGGTCCGACCAATGCGGTTAAGTGCCCCTCGGGGACGGCCAGCGTGCACTCATGCAGGGCCCACGTGCTGCCATAGCGTTTCCCGAGGTCGTTGGCTTCGACGACGTTCATGCAACACCTTCCGTCTCGCTGCGTGGAGCGCCGACCACCCTTGCCGGCAGGCGATCGCGTGCGGTATCCGTTGTTTGACTCATGCGTCCCTCCATCAGGTCGACGGACCTGGTCCTGGCTCCCTGCGTCGCGGTAGCTCAGTGCCTCCATTGTGAGAAGTGAGTCGTCACCAGGGAATACGGCTAGGCGGCGTCTTGAGGGTGGACCTAGGTACACCCTCCGTTGGGTGGGTAGCCCTACTGCGATAGCGGCGTCGTGTCGGGAAGACTGGGGTGTCCGCCCGAGGGAAGTCGATGGGTCATGGGTGCAGGGGTGACGGTGGAGACAGACGACCGGCGCCGCTGGTCGCGTCAGCGACTGAGCGCCGGACTCCTCGCGCTCGTCCAGGGATCGGCCTTCCTCGGTCTGGCAATCGCCGCCCTGGCCCTCCTCGTAGTTCCCGTGCTGGTACCGGCCCTGGCGGTGCTCGGCGTGGTGGCGATGGTCGGCCTGCCCCCCTCGCACGGGCTCGTGCTGGCGCTGGTCTTGTGGGCTGGCGATCTCTTGGTGGTGCGCTACGGCGTCGTTGTCGCTCTGCTCTGGACCCGCCGACTGGCGAAGCTCACCCGGCGGCTGTCGGACGAGTGGCTGGGGTTGCCGATCCTCGAGTCCTACTTGCCTGCGCCCGACCACGACGTCGAGAAGTTGAGCGTCGGTCGGCTGCGGTGGATGGTGTCGGACCCTGCCACCCGGCGAGACCTGCTCTGGATGGTGACCAACGCCTCATTCGGGTGGATCCTTGCCATGGTGCCGGTCATCCTGGCGTCGGCGGGGCTGATCGGCTGTGTTGGCTACGCGATCGTGGGCGTGTCCCACGCATCTCGCCCTCTCGAGCGGGTAACGCTCGCGGTGCTGGGCGTGGCCTTGACCGCCTTGGCGGTGTGGTCGGGACCGCTTCTGCTACAGGCGTACGGCGGCTTGGCCCGCGCCATCCTCGGTCCTCGCCAAGACCCAGAGTTGACCCAGCGGGTCCGGCACCTGGCCCAAACGCGTGCTGAGACCATCGACGCCAGTGCCGCCGAGATTCGCCGCATCGAGCGGGACCTGCACGATGGGGCGCAAGCCCGATTGGTGGCGATGGGCATGGCGCTGGGCGCCGCGGAAGATCTCCTCGATACCGACCCCGAGGCGACCCGCAAGCTGTTGGTCGAGGCCCGTCAGGCGTCGAGCAAGGCGCTGGCCGAACTGCGCGCCCTCGTGAGCGGCGTCCATCCGCCCGTCCTCGCCGACCGGGGACTGGTCGATGCTATCCGCGCGCTGGCACTGGATTCCGTGCCGCGTGTGGAGGTAACCGCCGATCCCATCGGGCGCCCGCCGCCGCCGGTCGAGTCGGCCGCCTACTTTGCCGTGTCCGAGCTGCTGGCCAATGTGACCAAGCACGCCGAGGCCCATCAGGCGTGGATCGTCATCCGGCATCGGCAAGGAATGCTGGCGATCTGTGTCACCGACGACGGTCGAGGAGGCGCCGACCCGGCACGTGGCACCGGAGTGCGCGGCATCGAGCGCCGACTTGCCGCCTTCGACGGAGTGTTGGCGCTGAGCAGCCCACCGGGCGGACCGACGGTCGCCCAGCTGGAGATCCCGTGCGCATTGTCATAGCCGAAGACCTCTTCTTGTTGAGGGACGGCCTGACCCGCATGCTCGAGGCCCACGGTCTCGAGATCGGTGCGGCGGTCGACAACGGGGACGATCTCGTCGCCGCCGTGACGGCCGATCCGCCCGACCTCGCCATCGTCGATATCCGGCTCCCGCCTTCTTTCACTGACGAGGGCCTCCGGGCGGCCCTGGCGGCGCGCAAGCAGGTGCCAGGTCTCCCCATCTTGGTGCTGTCCCAATACGTGGAGCAGCTCTATGCCCGCGAACTGCTGGCCGACGGCACGGGTGGCATCGGCTACCTCTTGAAGGACCGGGTGTTCGACAGCGACCAGTTCGTCGAGGCGATACGTCGGGTCGCCGCCGGTGGAACGGCCATGGATCCTGAGGTGATCGCCCGCCTGCTGGCCCGGAACACGGACAACGATGCCGTCAGCGCGCTCAGCCCGCGCGAACGCGAGGTGCTTGGCCTCATGGCGGAGGGCCGGTCCAACGCCGCCATCGGCCAGCAGCTCGTGATCACCGAGCGCGCCGTGGCCAAGCACACGGCGTCGATCTTCCTGCGGCTCGGCCTCCAAGAGTCCGAAGACGACAATCGCCGCGTTTTGGCAGTGCTGGCGTACCTGGGCACCTGACAGGCGGTCGACCGACGCAGACCGAGCTTCACAGCTGGTCGAGCCCGCCGCGCACAATTGATGTTCTTGGGCGATCCTCTGAAGAGCGAACGCCGGTCGCTACCGGACGCAAATCGACGGTTCTATGAAGTGCGCTCGGACTTCAAGAGGCCGAAAGAGCGCATAACGCACCGGTACCGCAATTATCAAGCCCGATCAGGACGTGCCGGTATCGCCTACCCAGTGCCGCGCTTGCGGAAACTGGGTAGGGCGCCCGGTAATGCTCAGCTGGCAAAGGCAGTGACGATGTAGCTGCATGGCGGTCCAGATTGTTCCGAGCTCGGTCGTATCGGGTCGTCGTTCTCGGGATCGGCATGTCTGGCGGCAATCTGCACGTCGCGATTGCGGAGGTGGGTGACGCCGTCGGATCCGACGACGCGGGGGTCGAACTGGCGATCTTCGAGATTGCCAAAAAGGCGGACTCCACTGTCGAGGAGAACGGGGACGAGGTTGAAGTGGATCTCGTCAAGAAGACCGGCTCTGAGGTATTGCTGGGCCACGTCGTCGAGGCCGTCGGCCTGGTCCCGCTCGTCTAGCTCACTCCCACCAGCCACTACCTGCCGGCTCTACTGCGCGGGAACCTAACCCGGCCGATACTCTGAGTCCAGTACTTCCTCTCTATAAGTAGTTATCGGTACTATGATATCTGTGATACGCTGAGTCCAGTAGTTCCTCTCATGGGGTAGGTATCGGAGTGATGATGTTGCAAGCAGCCGGTATCAGCGGTCGGGGTCGAGCCGAGCTAGCCACGGTGCTCGGCTCGGGTCGTCGCTTCGTCACCCCCACCGATGTCGTCGAGGCGCTCGGCGTGGATGCGAATACGGCGGCGAAGAAGCTGTCCAGGTGGGCTGAGGACGGCTGGGTGCGCCGGGTGCGGCGGGGTCTGTATATCGGGGTTCCGGTGGATGCGGCGAACCCGTCGGCGTGGTCGGAAGACGCACTGCTGGTTGCAGCAGAGGTGTGGAGCCCGTGCTACTTCACGGGTTGGACGGCGGCGCACCACTGGGCGCTCACCGAGCAGGTCTTTCGCACGACGGTGCTCAAGACCTCCAAGCGGGTTCGGTCCGCGACGGTGAGGCTCTTGGACCATGACTACCTGATCGGGCATGTCGAGCCGGACTCACTGTCGTGGGGGCTCAAGACTGAGTGGCGGGAGGGCGTTCGGCTCCGCTTCGCCGACCTCGCTCGCACCGTGGTGGACATCTTGGACCGACCAATGCTTGGCGGTGGAATCCGCCACGGCGCCGAGGTTCTCGGGACCTACCTCGACGATCACGACCCGATGCTATTGGTAGAAGCAGGGGATCGACTCGGGAACCGAGCGGTCTTCAAACGACTTGGCTACCTCGTCGAAGTGCTCGGCCTTGACGAGCCTGCCCTGCAATCCGCCTGTGAGGAGCGAGTGTCCTCCGGCATCTCGAAGCTTGACCCCGACGGGCCTTCTGGAGGCCGTCGAGTCATGAAGTGGGGGCTTCGAATGAACGTGACGGTGGTCCAGGAAGGTGCATCGTGATTCCACAACGGGAACTCGCCGCGCTGCGGGCCGAGTGGATGCTCGACCAGGGAATAATCGAGAAGGACTACGTCCTCGGATGGCTCCTCGCCGGCATCGCCAACCACGTCGAGCTAAACCGCACCTGGATCTTCAAAGGGGGCACCTGCCTTCGCAAGTGCTACTACGAGACGTTCCGGTTCTCCGAGGACCTCGACTTCACCATCGTCGACGGCGGTCCCGAAGAGCCCGAAGCGCTCATGCCCATCTTTGGTGAAATCGCAGAGTGGATACGGGAGGAGTCCGGCCTCGAACTGGTCCTCGACGACAACTCCTTCCAGCGCAAGCGCAGCAAGCGAGGGAACCCCACCACCCAGGGACGGATCGCCTATCGGGGACCGAACGGCAACCCGACGATGCCTAAGGTGAAGCTCGACCTCACCTCCGACGAGGTCCTAGTCGACCGTCCCGCCTTCCGACCGATCGGACATCCCTACAGCGACCAGCTCCCGGTCGACGGGGTGCTCTGCTACTCCATCGCAGAACTATTCGGCGAAAAGCTCCGGGCGCTCGCCGAGCGATGCCGTCCACGCGATCTATACGACGTCGTCCACATGCATCGCCACCCAGACCTAATCGGCCTTGCCCGAGGCGTGAGCAGTGCGCTCGAACGAAAGTGCGCCCACGCCGGGATCGAGGTGCCGACTGTCGAGGGCATCCGCTCCTCGCCGTTCCGCGCCGAGATCGAGAGCGAGTGGGAGAACATGCTTGGCCACCAGCTCCCCCAACCGCTCGTCCCCTTCGAGAGTTTCTGGGACAGCCTCGACGACGTTTTCTCCTGGCTTGCTGGCACCCTCCGGACGCCCACGCTTCCACGGGCCCAGTACGGGAAGCTCGACGCCGCTTGGGAGGCGCCAAAGGCGATCACGTCGTGGCGGCGCCGCGTTCCCTTGGAGCTGCTGCGCTACGCCGGCGCGAACCGGGTCATGGTCGATGTCGACTACCGAGCGGAACGAGGACGACAGGGCCCACGTCGCGTCGAGCCGTACTCCCTCCGGCACACCCAAGACGGCAATCTCGTCCTGTTCGTGGTCAACGACTATGGAGAACTGCGAAGCTACCGAGTCGACCGGATCGCAGCCATCCGACCGACCACGGTCCAGTTCACCCCGAAGTTCCGGGTCGAGTTCTGACCTGTAACTGATGAACAGGGCCATGTCACAACCATGATCCGACCCTTACATTCGTTGCCCAAGCAGGGCGATGACCCAGTCACCCCTTTTGTTGCAACGGTGGAGGGACGTTCCTTCCGTCTACTGGTCGATCGGCCAACGATCACCGAAGGAGACACTCTCCAAGTCCTAAATGCCTTAGCCGCTCTTCCAGATATCGAGTGCTGGTCGACAACCGACGACGGCGAGCGCTGGGTTGAGATCGATTGGGCCACCGAGGTGAACGATCACATCGCTGTGCGGTTACACGCCCCCGGACGCCAGACGCACGCTGCCCTAAATCCCGCCTCGACCTGGCGGACCTTCGCGGAGCGGATATCCACCGCGGAGTTACCCACCCAAGAGGCACTGCGCCAGCTGGGCTACGCGGAGGTAGGCGCCCGACACCGTTTCGACATGATGGTGTCCGACAGCGTTCACCTTCTACGCGAGCCCGTAGGAATAGGCGCTCGGATCAACATCCGATCCTCGCCCGAAGCAGTAGCCCACTTGTCGCTGTTTCTGCGATCGCGAGGCATCTACGTTCTTGGCGACCATCGTGCCTATGTTCGGGGCCGCCTCTGGTTCTACGTTGTGGCTTCCCGTGCCGTCCTCCCAGCTGCCGACCGTTGGTTCTCCGCCTGCCAGATCAGCACGGGTGCTGGTGAAAATGTCCTGGCGGCCGACGCGCTACCAGCAACTCTGCGTGCGTTGGGTCAGACGTGTCTCGAACGGGTGGACTGGGCGGTTCGCGCCCGGGACCACGTTCTCTCGGTGGTCGCTGCCGACCTGATCCCCTTCTACTTGGACATGTTCTTGCTCCAGATGAGCGGCGCCTTCGATGCTCTTGCACAAGTGACAGCCCGAGGACTCGCCGTGCATGTCCAGCGCACGAGCCCGAGTTGGCGAACGAAAAGATGGTTGGATGAGCTAGCGGCCTCTCACCCGCCCTTGGCCGCGCTGATGCTGACAGGCTCTCCTCATCGAGACGCCATCGAAATCATCTCCCTCCTACGCAACTCGATCCATGAGAGCGGTCTGCCGACTGTCGGGATGGCAACATCCATCCAAGGTCCAACGCGGACCACTGTCCGTACCCCCCGAGGAAGCTACGCCGCCCAAGCATTCAAGGAGGCAATCGACCGCCTCGGAGGCTCGGAGCTATGGGGTGTTCAGAGGCTGGTTCCTGGAACGACCACCATTGATCCGCTCGTCTTTATCGATCATGCGCTTGTCGCAGCGCTAAGGGCGATGAACGCGCTCATGACAGCTACGCCAGTTGAAGCATTTCCAGGTATCGATCCGGCGAAGCTGCGCGACGGATCCAGGTCCGGCAACGGCCCCAGCGATCCGTGGTCGAAGTGGAGCCGCGACCGGGTCCTGCTGCTGCTCGGCATACGAGATGAGGTCGATGGCTTCTGACCAACCCCTCGCCTCCCAGTGCGAACCGCTAACAGTCGCAGACGACGTCGCCTCGGGATCGCCGAACCCCCAAAGAGCAGTCGCATCGCCGTCGTCGGTTCGAATCGCTGCACCGCTGCTGGCTGACGCCCACGCCAAGTGTAAGAAGAGTGCATTCACCCAGGTCATTGCGCGCCGGCACACTGGTGTAATGCAGCGGCAATGAAGGCGCTGCTCGGACTACAAAATTGACTACAACTCCCGGCCAAAGGTCGCGAAAGCCAGCGAAGGCCGGTGAGCGGTGGGACTAGAGATGCTGGTCAAGGCTAATTCCGGTGAACGCCGGTGAGCGGCGGAACGCCTCGACTCGCTCTTGCAATCCCACGGAGAAGTTCTCACTCCCGTCGAACGCCGAAAATGGGTTGACTTCTGTACATGCACGTAACGGTATTGAAATTTGGCGCGTCACCAACTTGTACCCGATCTGCAATTGAGGAGCCCTCTTGCACGCTGGCCTGCACCGGGTCCACATAACACCCTGATTTGCTACGGATCGAAATGGCGTCAGGCCGTTCGAAACTGCTTGAAACATCGCCCCCCGCACCGCGTGCAGAGCGTCCGGTAACCATCCTGGAAAGGGCGTCGTCGTCGACGATGAGGTCGGGTAAGGGCTACGGCTGACACCTGGAGGTCGGGGGACGTATTGGAGCGCACCGGGCCTGGCTTCCCGCTCGCAGAGCGGCCGACGGCCCGCGCCCGAGCCACGCTCGTGCTGGTGGCCACATCGGTGGACTGTCCGGCGGCGCAGGCTGTTGCCCTTATCGCTCATCGTTATCGTGTTGAAGCTCGTCGTCGCAATGGTGATCATCGTGCCGCACGTGTGGTCCTATGGCCGACGTCGACGTCATGATCGTCGTCGTCGACGCCCCGTCGTCGGCCGCCGCTGCCGCCGGAACTTTTCCCCGCCTCAGCCCTGGGCGGTACTGGATCCGTGACCGGCAGGTGCTCCAAACGACCAGAAGACTGACCGGGGGGCTCCATATCGACCAGAACCATGACCTGATCCGGTAATCTAGAGCCAGAAAGGTGACCGAACACCACCAAGTGGTCACGTTTCTGGAGGAAAGTCATGCCAGCCGGAGAGTGGGGGCCGATCGTGTTCGCCACCGATTCCACCTCGCCCGTCCTCAGTCGGGCTCTCCAGCGCGGCACGCTGCGCCGGCTGGCGCGGGGCATCTACACCGGCGACACCATTTCCGCCCCGGAGGCCATCATCCGCCAGCACCTGCTGCCCATCGTGGCCCACGAATACCCCGGCGCGGTCGTCGCTGACCGCTCGGTACCCGACGCAGGTGTCACCGTTGACGGCGCGCTCTTCATCGTCCATCCCCGGCGCCGGCCGGTGGTGCTCCCCGGTGTCGTGATCTACCCAAGATTGGGTCCAGGCCACATCGAAGGCGACATGCCATGGCCCGACGACCTGTGGTTCTCTTCCCGGGAACGTGCCCTGCTCGACAATCTGGTGGTCGCGCGTCCCAAGGCGCAGATCCGCCGGACCCTCGACCAGACCGAGTTCGAGGAGTGGCTCGAGCGCCTGCTCCAGGACCGCGGCGCGGAAGGCCTCAACCAATTGCGCGACCGCGCTCGACGGATCGCGGCCGAACTCGGTCGCGAGAAGCAGATGAAACAGCTCGACCGGCTGATTTCAGGCGCCCTTTTGACGAGAGACGACGTCGAGGCCATCTCCCCCGCCTTCGTTGCCCGGTTGGCCGGAGTCCCCTACGACGAAGAGCGCATCGAGCGCTTCGTCGGCCTCGCCCGTTACCTGGCTGATACCGCCCCGGCACCCAACCCGGCGCTCCCCGTCGACGCCGGTCGCCGCCGCCTCCTTCCCTTCTACGAGGCCTACTTCTCGAACTTCATCGAGGGAACGGTCTTCGAGCTCGACGAGGCGGCCAAGATCGTCTTCGAGGGTGTCGTTCCCAGCGACCGGCCCGCCGATGCGCACGATGTTCTCGGAACATACGAGATCGTCTCCGACCCCGACGAGATGCGACACACCCCGAGCGACCCCGACGAGCTCGAGGCGTTACTGCTCGCCCGTCACGCCGTGCTGATGGCCAACCGACCCGAGATGAACCCGGGCCATTGGAAGACCCAGAATAACAGGGCCGGCTCCACCGTCTTTGTGGCCTGGGAGCTGGTGCAAGGAACGCTGCGCCGGGGATTCGAGGTCGGCGAGATCCTCACCGACCCCTTCGCCCGGGCCGTCTTCATGATGTTCCTCGTCGCCGAGGTTCACCCGTTCACCGATGGGAACGGGAGGATCGCCCGGGTGATGATGAACGCCGAACTCGAGACCGCCGGCGAGGTCCGGATCATCATCCCCACCGTCTACCGCGACAACTACCTGTCAGCTCTGAGGGGCGTCTCGTTTAACGGCAACTTTTCGAGCCTCGCGACAACGCTCGACTTCGCCCGCCGGTGGACAGCGCGCGTGGACTTCACAGACCGGGAGCGCGCCGAGAGCGACCTCCGTCGGACGAATGCCCTCCGGGACAGCGGAGAAGCGGAGCAGGCGGGGGTTCGTCTGATCCTGCCGTAGGGGCAAACCGGAGCCCGTGCCGATTGGCAAAAACATCAGGACGCGCCTTGAAACGGCCCAGATCGTGAGAACCGCCGTGAGAACCATACGGTCGGCATTCGTGGTCGACAGCGGTAATGGGAGGTATCTGACGGTGCCTCGCCGGCTCGAGAACTCCCTGTTCAGAGGCGCTATTTGGCCGGGTTGGTCAATAGCGGTCACGGGTGGACGAACGACCTGGCAGGACTGGCAGTCAAGAGGTTCGAGGGTTCGAGTCCCTTCGCCTCCACTCGAAATCCCTGGTAGGGGCTCTTCGTCTCATCGACGAGAGACCGTCACACCCTCTTGGCAATCTCTTGGCAATCCGGACTCGTGAACGGTCGTCGCCACACGGACACGAGCCAGGAGGCATCCACGGCGGGGCACGTCCAGCGCCGCGGTGCCGATTCGTGGCGCATCAGCGTCCATCCGGGACGCTACGACTCGACCGGTCGAAGGCGCTATGCGCTGCGCACCGTGCGCGGGACAAAACGCGAGGCGCAAACGTGCGCTGGCGAAGCTCGTCACCGAGGTCACCGAGGTAAGGGCGGCAAGGCCTTATCTCCTCGTACGGTCAGGATGTACCACGTGGCGACCCACGGCACTACGTAGCCACCACCCTCATAGCGGCGGGGTCGATCGCCACCATCTCAACTCGTCTCGGACACAGGGACGGGGCGACGACCCTGAACATCTATTCGCAGAGCCTGCCTGCCCTCGACCATGCGGCTGCCGAAGTCCTGGGAGGCATGCTCGATGCGGCGGCGGGAACAGCGAGATGATGAACTACTGACTTGGTCGACCGCTATCGCGATGCGTCGGGGATACCTTTAGATGTGCCATCTGAGCGTCGTCTCGGCAGTGAGCCCGACGTCGGGTTGGGATCGGCACTTGAGTGCCAAATGGCCCGCATGACGCTCATCCAGATCTATGGGTTCGCGCATCCAACCGACGCCGTGGCGGTACAGGAGGAATGTGTCCCTGGCTGAGGCGGCGAGGACTTGGGAGTGGGCGGGAGACTCGGTCCGGGGAGATTCAAAGGCCGCGTCGAAGCTCCGGTGGCAGTCGAGACGGTTGCAGACACGATGTTCTGGCTACCTGGCCACCAGGCAACGAAAAGGCCGTTGCTATTGGTCGCCGAAACGCTGCTCCCATTCCCCAGGGCAAGCGTGACACCCGTCACCCCGTCACCGGTTCGGCCTTCGACAAGTGTGTATGGCTGAGCGTCACGGGCCAGGACGCTGACCTGGTCAACCGCGATCGCATCGGCGCCCACAGGTGCGCTTGACGCCGTGACCCAACGAAGAGCCGTGGCGCCAGGCGCGAATAGTCAACGCGCAGGTGACAGACGGACCTCCTACCCGCCCCACTCGGAATCGCTCATCGGCGCGGATACCGAGCTGGTCGCCATCGGGCCCGGTTACCCGACCCCGGCGCAGTGCTCATGCCATAGAGAGATACACGGGGGCTCGGGATCCCTTGAATATGCACCAGCTGAGCCACCCTCGCTGTCGAGACTGATCCGGGTCGGGAACGACACTGCGTGAGTGCCCGGGTCATGCGCAGTCATCGCAACTGACCGACTCAG
>Ga0307373_10008590_pt1 | contig 15495 bp, 10 predicted proteins | sample OX2MG_FD_202534 | JGI IMG/M metagenome (GOLD analysis project Ga0307373, IMG submission 202534) | Soil microbial communities from Risofladan, Vaasa, Finland - OX-2 | ecosystem: Environmental > Terrestrial > Soil > Coastal area > Acid sulfate soil | place: Finland: Risofladan, Vaasa | collected... | reverse complement strand
AACGCTTTCAGTGTGAACGAAAAGCAGCCGCGCTCGAACGGCGTCCGCAGGAACAGATCCGTCGCGCGATGCCGGCTCCTGTGGCGGATCGCACCGCCGACAGCGGCGAAGTTCGCGATCGATTCCGCGATCTTTGTGAAACAGCGGCGATAGCTCAGCGCGTACGCGGCTATTGCCAGCGCCGGGGCTGCGACAGAAGCGAGGATTGCCGTTTTCGCCAGCGTCCCGAACGCCGGATCCGTCAGCCCTCGCAAATGTCGGCACAATCCCAAAAACCAAACTGGCGGCAGGAATTGGACCAGTGGCCGCGACCCTGGAGACGGACGCTGGACGATTGCGCTCATCTCAAAACTCGTAGAAAGAACGGCCATCAGAACGGCGACCATGCCGCAGCGCACGTACACCGAGGATCTCCGAAAGGCTCGATAAGGAAGCACGGCCATCATCAGACCAAGAATCGCGAGCACAATGAAAAAGCTGAACATGCTCGCGAGGAACACTGAAAGAAGGTGCGTCGCGAAGAATATCGCCGTGTACCCGAATGACGAGTGCGAACCGACGGCGACCAGGGGAAACAGGACGGACGATGCCGCGTTCACATCGAGACCCAGCGCGGCGGCTACAAGCAACAGAGCCGCGAGATTCGCGTACAGGATGTGCTTTGCCGGAATCGGAAGCGGCGCAAGGTTCACATAATCGCGCCGGTCGGGAATGAGCGCGTCCCATTTCCAGATGGCCACTGCGCCGGTCGCGACCATCGCCAACACGATAAAAAAATATTCGTCGGCCGGAGAAGCCGCGAACGACGCGAACGCACCGGGAACGGCCAACAGCGCCAGCATGGCGCCGATGCCAAAATCGAGTTCTCCAGATTCGTGGCCGCCATGCATCACACGTTCGATCGAGTGCCGTACCAATCGCGTAAATGGTTTCACCGCCCTCTGCCGGCTGCCCTCCTGAGCGCGTTGTGCCTTACTCGAGCTCATGCCGCTTCCATGACGCTGATAATGTCCTGGGCGGTTCGGGTGGCGTCGCGCTCCTCCACCAGATGAACGAAACTGTTTTCCAGCGACGATTGGCCGGCGCGCTGTTGAATCTCCGCGCTCGCCGCGTACGCCAGCACTTTGCCTTTGCGGAGGATCATGACGCGCGTACACACCTTCTCAACTACTTCCAAAACGTGCGAGCAGTAGAAAACGGCTTTGCCCCGTTCGCCGAGCGACTTGATCAGGTTCTTAGTAATGAGTGCCGAGGTCACATCGAGGCCCGACAGCGGTTCGTCGAAAATCAGCAGCGCGGGATCGTGCACCAGCGCGGCGATCAGCAGGATTCGCTGCCGCATTCCCTTTGAGTACGTACCGATGGCTAAGTATTTCGCGGGCGAGAGCGAAAACAGCTCCAGCATCGCGCCGATCTTCTTCTCAAGCGCCGCGCGGGGCAGACCACGCAGCGTTCCCACCAACTCGAGGTATTCCCAGCCCGAAAGGAACGGATAAAGCTCCGGCTCTTCGGGAACGTAGCCGAGCTGCTCGCGATAGCCGACCAGGTTCTTCTGGATGTTTGCGCCGCCGGAGAGCACTTCGCCCGGTTCCATTGAGAATGTGACGCCGTTCACGGCGGGAACCGCCGTGTAGCACTTGACGATGTTTCGCGCTTCCAGGAGGACCATGCCCATTTGCCTTAAGGGTCGTCGCTGTCAAGACGAAAGCACACGCTCATTCGAACAGGGAGGTTCCTAATGCATGAAATTCGCGGTGCGCGCCCTCAGAGATCTTTCACTGTTGCCAAGGCTTGTTGCATCTGCGTGTCTTCGCCCGCAATCAGTTTGTCGGATGATAATTCGACCGGAATCTGGGGCACTACCCCTTTGCCCTCGACCATTCTTCCCTGCCAAGTGAGGTACGCGGCCACGGGCAATCCCAAAATATAACCCGAACCTACCCGAAACGTTCGGCCGCTCAATAGTCGCCCCGGTGTCTTCGTCCCAACAATTGTGGCGAGGCCGTTCTCTTCCGCAAACGCGGCAACCATTTCACCCGCACTGGATGTGTGCTCGTTCACGAGGATGACAACGCGGCCATGAAATCGCTGTGCACCGCGCCTTTCGGTGACGACGACAATCGACTTGTCAATGAAACCATATCGCAGCGCCAGCCACAGAAGAGTTGCCTTGTGTGACGGTATTCGCCCGAATTTCGGCAAATTCTCCCGCGAGTACCCCTTGTGCTTGCGCGAACGCGTGAGGCTGTAACCGACTTCCATTTTTCCTGGCGTCAAATAGCTCATGAGCCGCAGACCGCCAATACCTCCGCCGGTGTTCCCGCGAAGATCGACGATCAGCCGGTCGCAGTCCCGCACGTAGTCGAAAGCTTTGTCCAAAGCGTGCGCAACATCTATGCCCACAGCTCCGGGAAACATCGTCACCTTCACCCAGCCAATTCCATCGGGGAGCCGCGAACACAAAACTGACTTGGGAACTATCACCGGACGGTTCTTCGACCGTGGAGATGGCACGTGAAGCGTCAGGCTCACGTCCTTGCTCTTCTGATTCCGAAATGTAATTTGCGAATCAGTTCCTACAGGGAAGATTGGTGGCTCCGGAGGCTTTAGTTCTCGGTTGCCGATTTCGAGAAGGATGTCGCCGGGACGCAGCCCTGCTTCATATGCTGGCCCACCCTCGTGGACGTCCTGGAACATCCAGCGCTCTTGGCCGTTGAGCGCACAACGCATGAACGTCGCGCTGATTGCGTGGCGGGCCGGAACGTTCGCGCTTTTTGAATGCCTAAATCCTGTGTGGCTCGTCTTGAGTGCGTTCAGCAACTCCTGCATTCGCTTCTCGAAATCCTCGTCCGTTTGGCTTTTCAGGATTTCGAGTCTTCGCGCCCTTGCCAGTTCGGCCCAGTTCACTCCGTCCCAGTGAGGATCGAAGTGCTTTCGCTCGACGAGCTCGCACACTCGCGCATAGATTCTTTCTCGTGTGTGGGTCTCGAGGCTCATCGCTAGTTCAGGAGAATCGGTGACCCTCCGTCTCCGAACAAGACGAATGCTCCCCAATAATAGGGTGAGACCTGTGTACCATATTTGGCCAGCAAATCGAGCTTTGCGTCTCTCAATGCCGTCGCTTTGTCCTCGCCTTGCGCCAAGTGAGTATAGAAGCGTTTCATCAATGCAGAGGTGAATGTATCGTCTGCACTCCAAAGGCTGGCGACAACTGATTTCGCGCCACTGACGAGGAACGCTTCAGCGAGATTCGTGATCCCTTCTTCGCCTTCGACTTTGCCCACACCAGTATCACAGGCAGAGAGCGTAACCAAGTCGGCGTTGAAGTGAAGCCGCATGATTTCGGGGATCTGCAACAAGCCATTATCACGAGATGCGTGGTCTATCCCCAGTACCAACCCTGACCGTTCGGGGAAACGACTGTCGGCGAATCCGTGCACCGCAAGATGAACGATGCGAAAATCTGCGAGGGGTTCGGATTCAAATGCGGCCTCGGTCGCGTGCGAGCCGAGGAGAACTACACCGTCATTGCCGAGAATCTTGTTGGCTCCGAGAACTTCTGCGCGGGTTTGCGGTAGGTCGTAGAGCGGAGTGTCGAACGTATCGGACAGACCACGTGAAACAGTCTGCAAGATTCCCTCGGGCTTCGGGAGTTCGGGTGAAATATTTCCCTGGTCCTGATAGGGAACGTCACCTACGCCGAGGAACGAGCGCTGCGGCTTATTCTTTTCTTCTCTGGCCCGCAGAACATCCAGGACTGTCATTGCAGGTTCGTAACTGATTGTGTGCGATTCAACCAAAAACGAACTTGTCGAATCGCGGAGTGTGTCAAAAGGGAGAAAATACAAAAGCCCGTCAGGAACGATAATCAGATTCGTGTGAGTCCTCGCCGCAAGGACAGATTGCAGCAGAATCGCGTAGAGGTCTTGAGCGACGTGCGGGTCATCGTGTTTGGCACGGATTGTATTGAGGTATTCGCGCGTCAGCCTCTCAATCCTCTGCCCTCCCGCTGGCAACACGGTCAGACCCGCATGTTCCTTTGAAATCCAGAGGCAGAATGCGTGAGGCTCGTCGAGCACATATTCGAGCGCAAGCTCGTTGGGATGGAGAACGGTCTGAATCGATTTCAAGGAAGCAGGTTTTTCAAGCCATTCGTGCCGTGATACCCCTTGGTCGTTTTGCGTCCAATCCAACCGGCGCTCGTACTCAAACAGTTGCTCCTTGAGCCGGTTGCTTTCCTTCGGGTCGTCCGAGCGCATCAATCGGAGTTGCAACTCGGAGGCGGTAGCATCAAGTGTTTGTGCCTCCGGGGATTCGTTCCTGCTGAACGATACACTGTTTTCCAGTAAAGCCGCCGCGGTCCTCCCGCGAACTCGTTCCAACACGTCCAGTGCCTGCGCTATCTTTCCCATTCGTGCGAGAAGCTCGAAATGGTGGAGATAGGTTTTGCTCATCGCGCCAGCCAGAGAGCTGTTCCAGTAAGGCTCATCGAGATTGACGAGCATGCCGGCAATTACATCTTCGGCCTGCTCATACAATGCGTTTGCCTCTGCAAGCTGACCCTCGCGAGCTTTCAGGTCAGCCAACATCGTAAGATCTCGCGGCACGAAATACCGATCGCCGACACGTCTGCTGGCATTTAACCCCAGGGTTGCACTTTTTTCGGCGGATCTCAGGTCACCCACATTGAGGTAAAGTTCGGCCAAGTCGAACATACCTTCCGCAGCCGTGCGATAGTATTTATACTTCAGCGCGAGCTGGCTCCCTTCCTCTAAATCCCCCGCCGCCTTATCACGGTCGCCCGTTCGAAGAGTGAGATCTCCCCGGAGATTGAGGATGTGCGCCTCGTGCCCTAGATTATCTTCGTCCTTCGCCACAGTTAAAGCTTGGCCAAGCACATCCCTGGCTTCTTTCAGCTTGCCCTGACCAATCAGCGTTTGTGATTTCCCTTCATACGCCATGTACGGGAATCCCGCATCGGGAGTCGAGTTGGCTATTTTTATCGCTCGGTCAAAGAAGCGGATGGCCTCTGCATATCGTTGCACCGTATTAAAACCATTCCCCAGCATTTCAAGAGATCGGACTTGCCCGCCCGTGTCGCCGCTTGCCATGGCGGAAAGCAGTGCATCGCCGACCAGTTTCGCGGCGCGCCGACTGTTGCCTTGCAGAAACGCGATGATTCCCAGTTCGCCGTTTGCGCGTGCCTCCCATTGGGTCTCTCCCAGACTCTTCGCAATCTTGCGAGCCTCGCTCCAATCCCATTTCGTAGCCATCGGGCTGATTTCTATGTCGGTGTAGCCCTTCTGGGCAAAGCACCAGAGCCTGAGTTCGGGATCGTTTTTCACAACCGGGTCATTGAGCTCCTTACCGATCATCTCCGAGACCTCTACATACGACATCGTTTCAGATTGTGCTCGAATTCGTCCGACACGAGCATAAATCTGATCCCTTGTGTCTCCGCTTTCCTTAAATAACTCCTCCGCTCGAACATAAATAGGCTCTGCCTTTGGCCAGTTAAACAGCCAAGCCAAGTGATTCGCTTCTGCAAGCAAGAATTGAGGGTTGTTCAAGGTTTTCGAGTCTTGCGAGAGGCGGGCGGCGGGCGTTCCGCGAACGGATGTTCGTGAGAGGTAGAGCGACACATGGTTTCTGGAGGGCACAACAATGAGCGCAAGAAGAGAAAACATGAAAAGCAAGAGTGCCAGCCGCCCTTTCGAGACGCGTATGCGCAATGCCGTGTCCTGAAGTTACCCGCTGGCAAACTGTTTCACCTGAGGATGCAAGAGAGGGTCGCGGGTTAATTCAGGTAGTACGGTATTCGCTTTATAGCATACGGTCAATAGGCTTGAACGAAAGGGGGCGAAAGCGATCTACATTCTGAGGAGCGGCAATTGTGCAAACTTCATCTTGCTTACCGAGCGAAACCGGTGTACTCTGCGCTCGGAAACCGAGAGGAGTCGCATGAGCAAACCCCCGGATTTGGTTCAGGGAACACTGGGCCTGCTTCTGTTGAAAATCCTGGCTCTCGAGCCGCTGAACGGCTTCGCCATCAGCCAGCGCCTGAAACAAATTTCCGGTGACGTCCTGCAGGTCAGCGACGGCTCGCTCTACCCGGCCTTGCACAAACTCGAGCAAGAGGGCTGGATCACGGCCGAGTGGAAAGCCACCGAGAATAATCGGCGCGCGAAATATTATTCGCTGACTCGGCTCGGTCGAGGACACTTCGAAAAGGAAGCGAAAAACTGGAGCCGTCTCTCGGCGGCGATTTCGCATGTGGTGAAACTCAAGGAGGCGTGAGCGCGGCCAGCGCGCGAGGGAGAAACCATGCGACCCGAACATTGGATTTACACCGTGCCGCTGCGGGTGCGTTCGCTCTTCCGCCGTCGTCAAGCAGATCAGGAGCTAGATGACGAGCTTCGCTATCACGTCGAGCAGAAAACAAGAGAATACATAGCTAAAGGTCTCAGCCCGCAAGAGGCGCGCCGCGCCGCGCTCGTCGAACTGGGCGGCGTCGAACAAGCCAAAGAGAAGTGTCGCGATACGCGCAAAGTGAATTTCATTCAGGATTTGGTGCAAGACATTCGCTTCGCCCTCCGCATGTTGCGCAAATCCCCCGGCTTCACCGCCGTCGCCGTCATCACCCTCGCGCTCGGCATCGGTGCCAACACCGCCATTTTCAGTGTTGTGAATGCTGTTCTTTTGCGTCCCCTGCGGTTTAAGAATCCTTCGCGCCTCGTTTTGCTGCACGAGGGCTTTCCCAAAATAGGTTACCCGAAAATGTGGTTTTCACCGCCGGACCTTGCCGTCTTTGTGCGTGAGCAAAAATCGTTCAGCGCAATGGGCGCTTTCCAGAATGAACATGTGAGTATCTCAGGCCATGGCGAGCCGGAGCGCGTGATGGCTGCACGCGTTTCCGCATCACTTTTCCCCATGCTCGGCGTGGAGCCGATGCTGGGCAGGAACTTCGCTCCGGAAGAGGACGCGCCGGGGCACAACGTGGCCCTCCTCAGCTACGGACTTTGGCAGCGGCGTTACGGGGGTGCCCTTGGCGTCCTCGGTCAAACCGTCGAACTCGACCGCCAGCCTTACACAGTCATCGGCGTCATGCAGCAGAATTTCGAATTCCCTCTGCCCGGGCTGGAGGAAAATGGCTCCCCTGCAGATCTTTGGGTGCCGATGGCCTTCACACCTGCGGAATTGCAGAACTGGGGTGGATCGTACTTCACCAGCGTGGTGGGGCGGTTGCGGCCGGGCATCACACTGGATCAGGCTCGCGACGAAGCCGACTCACTCTCGCGCGGAATCTTGGCTAGTTATCCTTCGCTTATCACGAATGCAATTCATGGCGCAGAGCTCAACATTAGCGCGTTTCCGTTTCAAGAAGAAGTAGTGGGTCCGGTGCGCACGTTGCTACTCGTTTTGATGGGTGCTGTGGCTTTTGTATTATTGATAGCCTGCGCGAACGTTGCGACACTCCTTGTCTCGCGAGCCACCACACGACAAAAGGAGATCGCCATCCGCACTGCCCTTGGTGCCACGCGGCTTCGGTTAGTACGCCAGATGTTGACGGAAAGCCTCCTGTTGGCACTCGGCGGGGGTGCACTCGGATTCCTTCTTGCCTTCTGGGTCCGGAATCTCATGCTCGCTCTCGTCCCTTCGAGCATTCCTCTCCCGCGTCACGTATCGCTCAACGCAGGTATGTTCGCCTTCGCGCTCGGCATGTCTATCTTGGCCGCCGTTCTGTTTGGGCTTGCTCCAGCTTTCCAAGTATCGTCCGCGTCGATGCAGGGTTCTTTGCAGGAAAGTGGACGGAGCGCGACACCTTCCCGCTCGCGTCACCGTCTCCAGGGATTTTTCGTCACAGTGGAATTTGCGTTAGCGCTCGTGCTTCTGATTGGAGCGGGGCTTTTGATTCGCAGCTTTGCCAAACTGCTCGAAACGAGTCCGGGCTTTCGTCCCGATCATGTACTCACGTTGAATATTCCTCTCCCTCGTGAAGCCTATCCGCTGGGGGCGCAGATACGGGATTTTTACAAACAATTGCTCGACCGCGTTTCAAATCTGCCGGGTGTGCAGAGTGTCGGGCTAGCAAACGATTTGCCTCTCAATGCCCGCGAAACGGTCGCGGTCACCATCGAAGGGCGAAACAATTCCGAAGGCAAAACGCCGCAGGCAATATGCCAGTCCTGGGTGATGGGAAACTACTTTCAAACGATGGGCGTTCCGTTGCTCCAGGGCAGATCGTTTACGCCCGAAGACCGCGTCGAATCTGAGCCGGTAGCAATCGTGAGTCTGTCCACGGCGCGCAAATTCTGGCCGGAACAGAACGCCATCGGAAAGCGCATCCGCTGGGGAGCGAAAAGCCCGTTGCACCCGTGGGAAATAATTGTTGGCATCGTTGGCGACGTCAGTCAAGGGCCGTTGAACGCTCCCTTGGCACCGCACGTCTATCGCCCGTATAACCAGTTGCCCGGTCCCTTCCTCGGAGACGATCCCTTTGGCGACTGGCACGCGATGAACCTTGCTGTGCGCACGAAGGTGGACCCAGCTTCGCTGACTTCTGCCATGGTTGCACAGGTTCATTCGCTCAACCCTGATTTAGCGGTCGCAAACATACGAACGATGACGCAGGTGATCAGTGCTTCGTTCGCTGGCCCTGAATTCAATACGGTTCTGCTCGGGGCGCTTGCGGGCCTGGCGCTCTTCCTTTCAGCAATCGGGATTTATGGTGTCCTGGCATACGTGGTCGCACAGCAGACACATGAGATCGGCATCCGCATGGCTCTGGGAGCGAATCCGCAGGATGTTCTCGGCCTCATTCTAGGCAGGGGGGCGCGGCTGGCCGGAACGGGTGCCGGATTGGGGCTAGCAGCGGCTTTGGGTTTGACGCGGCTTATGAAAGGCTTGCTATACGGCGTCAGCGCAATGGACCCGCTCACATTTGTCGGTGTCGTTATCTTGCTTGTCGCTGTCGGGTTGCTGGCGAGTTACATTCCCGCGCGCCGCGCGATGCGCGTCGATCCCATGGTCGCGCTGCGCCACGAGTGAAGGTTTTGAAGGTTAGACGCGCGCGAGCAACTCTGCGTCCCGCGCTCAGAAAAAAAGGGCCTCGGGGTCACCGAAGCCCTTTTGCGAAGGTCGCGCGTGCTTGGTGATTGCCTGCCGCGTGAGCTTGGAGCCCCAGGTTAGCTGAGAGATTGAACGTGGCTCCCCCCGGCAGCTCCACGGTGAAATTGTCGAGGTCCAGCAATGCAGCCATGGAAGGATGATAAAACCGAACCGCATTTCCCGAGATAATTATGAACCACGGGTTTCTCGAGGCAGAACAGACTGAACCAAATTTTGATATAATCATTACACTTGACCCATGCCCTACGACCTTTCCAAGTTGCTTGTGATCGGTATTTCCTCACGGGCGCTTTTTGATCTCGAGGACGAAGACCGCATCTTCCGGACAGCGGGGCTCCAGGCATTCATCGATCACCAGCGAGGGCACGAGGACGCAGTATTGCGTCCCGGCTCGGCCTTTCCGCTGATCGGGGGCCTTCTTAGGCTGAACGCCATAAACAACGATGACCGCAAGGTTGAGGTAATCCTACTGTCTAGGAACCACCCGGACGTATGCCTCCGGGTCTTCAATTCCATTGATAAACACCAACTTGATATCACTCGTGCTGCCCTGACCGGCGGAGCGCCACTCGGCCCTTATCTGAGTGCGTTCAAAATTGGCCTATTCCTTTCGCAGTCTGTTGATGACGTGCAATCGGCCGCGAATCAGGGTGTTGCCGCAGGCTTGATCTATTTGCCCCCACCCGAACTGCAGACTGCGCCCGGCCAGATCAGAATTGCGTTCGACGGTGACTGCGTCATTTTCTCTGATGAGGCGCAGAGGATCTTCGACCAGAAAGGGCTGGAGGCCTTCTACCAGTATGAGAAAGACAACGCCAAAAAAGAATTGCCCGCTGGTCCCTTCGCGAAGTTACTCCGGACTTTGTCCCAGATCCAGGGTCCTGACCCCGAAAAGTCGCCAGTGCGCGTCGCGCTAGTCACTGACCGCAATGGCCGCGCGCACGAAAGGGTCATCCGCACTTTGCGTGCTTGGAATGTTCGGATTGACGAAGCGTTTTTCCTTGGGGGAATCGGTAAAACGGAAATCATCAAGGCGTTCGGAGCCCACATGTTTTTTGACGACAAGAAGGAATACTGCGATCTCGCTGCGCAAAAAGTGCCAACGAGCCGTGTGCTACTGCCGATCACGGGGCAACCTGAGATCGAAGTGAGCGTTAGGCTCGAAGCCGCCGAAAGCATCGCAGACGAAAGCCGATTTCTTCTTGTCTGCAGGAACTACTTGAAACGCGATTTCACACGGCACGAGGTCGAACTAAAGGAATGGTATCGACTAAATATTGAAGACTGGCCCGAGGACGGCCGCTCCAATTTCTTCAACGAGTTCGAAGAGAGCGTGGAAGCGACGCCTCGCGGAAGTGAACGCAGGGCGGCCAGCCAAACGGATACTCCTATGGCAAAGTTATTGACGTTCCTGGGTGGTTTGATTTCCAAGCACCGTCCTATGTGAAAGTTTTTGTAAGAACCAGAAAACATGGTCAGCGACAGCTTCCTCTTGGACAAAGTGCAATCCCTGCTTTCGCGATCCGCGAAGCTGAAGGGTCCGCTTCAGCCGCCCATAGACCCCTCTAGCTTGGCGGAACTGTGCGGCGTCCTCAGTGTGGAGCATCGGCGCATGGTGCCGGAGGGAGTGCTGACCCCCGTACAAGGGGGCTTCAGGATATATCTGCAGAGCAATTTTGCCCAACAACGTGGCGTCAAACTTCGTCAGCGTTTTACTCTCGCCCATGAATTGGCCCACACTTTTTTTTATGATCGAAATGGTGGTGTGCCTAAACCAGCAAAAGGTACACCTAGGGGACAGAGGCTGGAGCGCTTGTGCCACATTGGGGCCAGCCAAATTCTAGTGCCGGAAATCGCCCTGAGAAACGAGTTGAAAGGGGAAGGCGAAGTGGTATCCGTCCAACGGATACTCGATCTAGCGCGGCTCTTTGAGGTTTCCGCCGAGGTTTTAATTCGGCGGCTCCATACGCTTGAACTTATAGCGAGTGAGAAGTTCGCAGCAGTGCTCGTGGACACTTCCGACGGAGGGAAATCCGTGATCCAGGCTGCCTGCTACGGCCCTTTGCTACTTTGCAACGCTATTCGCCCGAAACGAGGAGCAGACTTCGATTCTTGGGTGCTTCCGCTGCTGCCCGCCTCTGGCACTTCTCAAGACTCCGAATGGACACACTCAACTCCTTCTGCAGACATAGCGGCAAAGAAGGTGTTCCGGTCAAATCGCTCATTTATTCTCGAGCTAAAATTCCACCCGCCAACTCGTCGCGCCTAGCGGTACCGATGGGGTGTGACCACATGGCCGAAGCGCGGGGTGGCGGATAACGCCGTGGGCACGCCGCATCGCGCGATAACGTCCGGGTGGCCGACAATGCAACCCGAACTGTGGGAGGAGTTGGATTGAGACATCCTTCTTGCGGTACGATTAATCCACTTTGCATTTTGGCTAAGGGCGGGAGCCAGCATGGGAACGCTGATACAAGACTTGCGCTACGGCCTGCGCATGCTGCGCAAGAGCCCGACGTTTACTGTCGTCGCGGTGCTGACTCTTGCGCTAGGCATCGGTGCAGGCACTGCCATTTTTACGCTGCTCAATGCGCTGCTCTATCGCGAGCTGCCAGTGCCACGCGCCGAGCAACTGGTCGAGCTCCGAATCATTTTTCACAATGGGCAGCACATCGGCTTCTCGCTGCCCATGTTTGACGAACTCAAGCGAAACCAGCAAGTTTTCTCCGGAGTGTTCGCTTGGTCCGACGGCGGCCCGGCCAACGTGGAGGTGGGCGGCAAGCTGGCCCGGAACAATATCTTCTACGTCAGTGGCGAATTTTATTCTCAGCTTGGTCAACGCCCGGTGCTGGGCCGCCTGATCGAGCCCTCCGATGCAAATCCCAGCGCGCCAACTTCACGCGTCGCCGTAATCAGCGATGGATTCTGGAAGAGTCGCTTCGGCAGTGATCCGGCAGTGTTGGGCAAGCAAATTCTCATGGAAGGGCAGCCATTTACGATAATCGGCGTTACCCAAAAAGGATTCGTAGGCCTCAACACGGGTGCACCGCCCGAAATCACCGTACCTATCACCGCGTTCGGCATTGGTGTACCCGATCTCCCGTTCCCAATAACCAGCGGTCACTACCTTTGGCTGAAGATTATCGGCCGCCTGAAAGATGGCGTTACGATTCCGCAGGCTCGCGCGCAGCTCAGTGGTATTTGGCAGGGAATTCTGGATAAAGTCGTTCCCCCCGACGAAAAAGGCGAGCGGCGTCAGCAATATCTATCCATGGGGCTATTCGTCACGTCCGCCGCACGCGGCCCCGGTTGGGACCAACGCGCGCAGTACTGGCGGCCGCTTTACTACCTGATGGGCATCGTGGTTCTGATGCTGCTGGTGGTCTGCGTCAATCTCGCCAGCCTGATGGTTGCGCGCGGCGCGGGTCGCATGCACGAAACAAGCGTGCGCCTGGCATTGGGCGCGAAACCCTTGCGCATTGCGATGCAAACACTTCTCGAAGGCCTGCTGCTTTCATTCGCCGGCGCGCTGCTCGGCCTGGCTTTTGCCTTCTGGGGAACCCGCTGGATGTTTGCTCTGCTCACTCGACAGGCGCTTGCGCCGGTGGTGCTCGATCTTCATCCTGATCTTCGCGTGCTCGGATTCACCATCGCCGTGGCCGTCGTTACGGCGATTCTCTTCGGAGTCATGCCTGCTCTGCGCGCCTCGCTCCTTGATCCCGCCGCCCTGCTGCGCCAGGATTCGCGGACCTTCGCGGGCCGCAGCGGCCGCCTTGGGCAAGGACTCATCGTCACGCAGATTTCGCTTTCGCTGATGCTCGTCCTTGCTAGCACACTCTTCACGCGCTCGTTTTGGAACCTGCGCTCAGCCGATCCCGGCTTTGAACGAGCCTCGGTGCTCAATGTCTGGATGCTGGAACACCCCGGTGCCGCAAAGAATTTCGACGGGGGCACCTACTACCGCGAACTGATTGAGCGCCTCACCAGCCTGTCCGGAGTGCGCGCCGCCGGGCTAGCGGATGTCATTCCTGGTACGGGAGAGAATCCGCAGGTCGATAACGTAGCGCCAACCAGCGCTGCTGACGTCTCGAAAGGCCCGATGTGCGACATTTCTGACGCTACTCCCGATTTTTTCGACGCCGTTGGCATGAAGATCTTGCAGGGGCGCGATTTCGCCTGGACCGACGGGCCGCACCAGCCTCGCGTTGTGATTCTTTCCTCTAGCCTCGCCAAACGGCTATTCCCTCAAGGCAATGCCATCGGCGCCCACGTTCGCATCGGCACGGGTCCTTACTACCAGAATCTTGAAATCGTCGGAGTCGTGAACGACGCGCGGCTCTACAATCCGCGAGACGCCCATCCTCTCAACATTTTCACTGATTTGCTGCAGTATGACCAAGGTTGGCAAAGCGGCCAGCTCTTCGTCCGCGCCGCGCAAAATCCGTTGAGCCTCGCTTCCGGCATCTCGCAGGCCATTGATTCCTTCGGCTACCAGTTTGCCGTGCGCAGTATGACTCTCGAAGAAGCGCAGGGTCAGGCCCTCATTGAGGAGCGGCTCTCCGCCATGATCTCCAGCTTTTTTGCCGGTTTTGCGTTGCTGCTGGCCTGCATGGGTCTCTATGGACTGATTTCGCACAGCGTAACGCGCCGCACGCGCGAGATCGGCATTCGCGTGGCCATCGGGGCCCAGCCGCGCAATATCATGCAACTCGTTTTGCGGCAGGCTATCAATCTTTCTCTCGCCGGGATTGCCCTCGGAGTGCTTTGTTCTCTGGCGGCTTCGCGCCTGCTGTCAGCAATGCTCTATGGAGTTTCCCCCAACGACGTGCTTTCTATCGTTGGAGTCTCACTGACGCTGCTTTTCATCGGATTGATTGCTGGCTATTTTCCGGCGCGCCGCGCCATGCGCATCGATCCCATGGTCACACTGAGACACGAGTAGTCCTTCGCACAAGTGACCGGCGACTTTCCTTAGAACAACCTCGCGTAAACGTACGGGACTTGTGGATACTTCTGGCGATTGTTCGCGAGTGAAATAATTCACTTGACCGAGTACTTCCTTAGTGCCTCACGGCGCTGCCGCGAGTAGCGCCCGTTCAGGCGGGCGGCGCGGAAGAATCCTCCGCGCCGATAACGTTGAGAATGCGAGTAGCGGTTTTCTGGATGTGCTCCAAGCTCTCGGACAACACCTTGGCGTCACCCTCGTAGAGCTGGATGTAGTCTGCGGCTGCCGAGCCAGTCTCAAGACCGATTGCTTGGCAGACGACAAATGCTACGGCTTCGGCTTCCGTCTCGCGGCTGCGCTTTGAAGTGCTGGTGCGACGCTCGTCACGGTGCATCAATTCGTGTGCGACCTCGTGGGCTAGCGTGGCGAATTCCTCAGCGGGAGTTTGATTCGGCAACAACGTGATCTTGCCGCCTGCGGAAGTGCCGCGAGCCGGGGCGATGTCCTGCGAGTATTCGAGAAGAATGCCTTGGTCGGTGACGAATTTGCCGAGCCGGTCGCGATATTCGCGAGGATCGCCATTGACGTTGCCAATTTCAGGAAGTTCCTGACCGTCCGTCTGGCTGATGTCGAATACATATGTGGCCCTGAACCCGACAGCGGTTGATGATTCATCAGTTTCGGTTTGTTCGACGCTTTGATTCTTCGGTCGAACGGTCGGAGCGAGAACCAAGATGCCTTTCTCGCCCTTCTTCACGAAGCGTCCAAGTTTGTGCCACGTATGAAATCCAGCGACGTGCGTAGCCGTTGACTTCTGCGACGCGATGAGTATGATGTTGCGCAAACTGTAGCGATGGAACCGCGCCATTGCAGCGAGGTATTCCCGCAGCGCTTCACTGTGGCCCCTTTCGAGGGCCTGACTGAGTTGCTCGATGGCCTTGCTTGCGATCTGCTTCGCTTGCTCGACTTTCATATTTTCTTTCCTCCTGTTTCGGGGAGTTCTTGCTCCCTTCACAGCGCGCAGAGGGAGCAAGGACCCGAAACAGGGGACAGCAGCGTAGAGATTGGCGCATCCAGGTCGGAACGGGCCGCACGTCTGAGTGACACGGGCGTTTTGTGGCGCGAAGCGTGCTAGTGCAGACCGGAGGCGTGCGGGCTTACACGCCGGGACGCGACAATCTCGAAGCGGCGAAAGGAAGAGAGCGAGCCAAAGCATCGCCTGAGCCAAGCACTCAAGTCGGCAAGTCGATTCTTCGCGTTCTTGGTGCCGGAATGTACGTCGTGCATAATACGGTCGGGAGTTGAAGCTACCTCTTCTGAATTTTGGCCAAAACGAAAGATCCCGCCGCCGTCAAGCTTGGACGGAAGGGTGGGAAGGAGATCGCCAAGCGCGGCCCTGAATACTTCAGGCAGTTACAAGC
>Ga0307373_10008587_pt1 | contig 15499 bp, 13 predicted proteins | sample OX2MG_FD_202534 | JGI IMG/M metagenome (GOLD analysis project Ga0307373, IMG submission 202534) | Soil microbial communities from Risofladan, Vaasa, Finland - OX-2 | ecosystem: Environmental > Terrestrial > Soil > Coastal area > Acid sulfate soil | place: Finland: Risofladan, Vaasa | collected... | reverse complement strand
CGCATCGAGGTCGCTCGCCATGCCTTCATCGACCTCGCCGACGAAACGCAGCGTCAGGTGATAGTTGCCGGGGTCGACCCAACGCGCCCCGGGCAAGCCGATGGCGAGCTGCGACAGTGCGAGCTTCGACTCGGGCGGCAGGGCGATGCCGACGAACAGCCGCAGCATGTCAGCTTCTGGTATTGCCCGGCCCGATCAGGCGTTCGACCGCCGGCGCGATGCGGGCGACGATCACATCGACGCCGCGCGCCGTCGGGTGCAGCCCGTCGCCCTGGTTGAGCGCCGGATCGAGCACGACGCCGTCGAGGAAGAAGGGATAGAGCGGCACGCCATACTTTTTGGCAAGCCGCGGATAAATCGCATCGAACTGCGTTTCATACTGGGCGCCCCAGTTGGACGGTGCGCGCATCCCGGCAAGCAGCACTTTGACGCGAGCGTCGCGAAACCGCGCCAGGATCGTATCGAGATTGGCCTCGGTAACGGCAGGCGCGATACCGCGCAGTGCGTCATTGGCGCCAAGCTCGACGATGACATATTGCGGTTTGTCCTTGAGCGACCATTTGATGCGCGACACGCCGCCTGCCGTGGTGTCGCCGGAAAATCCGCCGTTGAGCACGACGGCGTCGAATCCGTCTGCCTTGAGCCGCGCCTGAAGCTTCACCGGAAAGGCGTTCTCGGGCGCGAGGCCGTAGCCGGCGGTCAGGCTGTCGCCGAACGCGAGAATGCGAACCGGCTGATCCGCCCAGACCGCACCGGCGAAGCCGACGACGCATAGCAGAGCCGCGGGGATGGCGCCCCAATTGACAAGCTGGCGCGCGCGGACGCCATATCGCCGCGCGACGCCCGGTGCCATACGCATGAAGGACGATACCGGCCAATCCATGATTCTGCTCGACGACGTGCGCCTGAATTTGGCGAGCGCGGCGGGCGAGGTCAATGTACTCCGCGGTGTGTCGCTGCGGATTGCCGCTGGCGAGCGCGTGGCGCTGGTCGGACCATCGGGCTCCGGCAAGTCGACGCTGATGATGGTCATCGGCGGGCTGGAACGGCCAAGCGCCGGTCGCGTCACGATTGCCGGCAGCGAGCTCGGCGCGCTCGACGAAGATGCGCTCGCGGCGCTGCGTCGCCAGCGGATTGGCATCGTCTTCCAGTCGTTCCATCTCCTGCCGGCGATGACCGCGCTCGAGAACGTCGCTCTGCCGCTCGAGCTCGCCGGCCGCGGCGACGCCTTCGCCGTGGCCGCCGCGCAGCTCGCGGCCGTCGGGCTTGGTGCACGGATCGGGCACTACCCAGCACAATTATCGGGCGGCGAGCAGCAGCGGGTTGCGATCGCCCGCGCTTTCGCCGCGGGGCCGGCGCTCATTCTTGCGGATGAGCCGACCGGGAACCTCGATGGCGCTACCGGCACGCTGGTGATCGATCTGTTGTTCCGGTTGGCGACGGAGCGCAACACGACCCTGTTGCTGATCACGCATGATCCGGACCTCGCCCGCCGCTGCGGCCGTATCTTGTCGCTCGCAGACGGCCGCATCGTGGCCGACGAGAGCGCAGCCACCGGCCTCAAACGCCTCGACAGTAGCCGGTGATAAGCCCCGCTTTCCGCTTGGCGCGCCGCGAATTGCGCAACGGCCTTGGCGGCTTTCGCGTCTTCCTGGCCTGCCTGATCCTCGGCGTGGCGACGATCGCGGGCATCGGCTCGCTTGGCGCGGCCGTCGAATCAGGTCTTCACGGCGACGCCCACGCGCTGCTCGGCGGCGATGTCGACCTCCACCTCTTCCACCGCACGGCAAGCGCGCCCGAGCGCACGTATCTCGCGCGGCTCGGCCGCGTGAGCGAAGTTGCCGACATGCGGGCGATGGCGCGCAGCGCCGATGGCGCCAAAAGCAGCCTGATCCAGCTCAAGGCTGTCGATCGCGCTTATCCGCTCTACGGCGCCGTCGCACTCCAAAGCGGCGACGCGTTGGCCGATGCGCTCGCCTTTCGCAATGGCCATTGGGGTGCCGTTGCCGAGCCCGCCCTGCTCGCGCGCATCGGTGCCAAGCCCGGCGATCTCGTCCGTGTCGGCGATGGCACCTTCCAGCTTCGCACCGTGTTGGCGCATGAGCCCGACGCGCTCGGCGGCGGCTTGTTCGCGCTGGGTCCGAAGGTGATGATCCCACTGGCCGGCCTGGCGGCGACGGCCCTGATCCAGCCCGGAACCTTGATCGGCTATTCCTATCGCCTGCGTCTGCCGCCGGAGCGCGATGCGGCGGCCGTCGCGGCACAAATACGCGCCGCTTGGCCCGACGCCGGCTGGCGCATCCAGACGTTCAGCAATGCTGCACCGGGCCTGCAACGGCTGCTCGACCGCTTGGCCGCGTTCATGACGCTTGTCGGCTTGACGGCGTTGCTGATCGGCGGCGTCGGCATCGGCAACGCGGTCAAGGCCTATGTCGACGGCAAGCTCGCCGCGATGGCGACGCTCAAGGCGCTGGGCGCCAGCCAGCGCACGGTGTTCGCGGTTTACCTCTTGCAGATTCTGACCCTGGCGGCGCTCGGCATCGGCATCGGCGTTGCACTTGGTGCTTTGGCGCCTTTCGCGATCGCGCCATTGCTGCCGGCCACCCTTCCCGTTGCGCCGCACTTGACGCTCTACGGCGAGCCGCTGGCGGTGGCGGCCGCCTTCGGCATGCTCGTCACATTGGTCTTCGCGCTTTGGCCCCTGGGTCAGGCGGTCGAGATCGCGCCGGCGAGCCTGTTTCGCGGCTTGATCGAGCCGCCCGCCGGCGCGCCGCGTCCCACGATTGCCGTCGGCGTCGCGGGCGCGGCGCTAGCACTGGCGGCGCTCGCGGTCATTAGTGCGGCTGATCGTGCCACGGCGTTGTGGTTCGTGCTCGGTGCCGCTGCGGCGCTCGCCGGCTTCCGGTTGCTCGCGGGCGGCTTGATCCATGCGGCGCGCCTTGTCCACCCGCAGCGACCTGGCTTGCGACTCGCGCTCGCTAATCTACACCGACCGGGCGCCGCGACGGTCGGCGTCATCGCCTCGCTCGGTCTCGGCCTTGCCGTGCTGGTTGCCGTGATCCTGGTCTATGGCAATGTTGCTGCCGAGATCGGTCAGGATCTGCCGCAGCGCGCGCCGTCGTTCTTCTTCATCGATATCCAGCCCGGCCAGGCAGCTGATTTCGACCGGCTGCTCGCCGGCATGCCAGGTGTGGACGAGACCGGGCGTGCGCCGATGCTGCGAGGCCGCATCACCGCACTCAACGGCGTGCCGGCCGAGCGGGCACGGGTTACGCCCGATGCCCAGTGGGCGGTGCGCAGCGAGCGCGGTTTGACCTACTCCAGCAATGTGCCTGCCGGCTCGCGTATCGTCGCCGGCACGTGGTGGGCGTCGGACTATGCGGGGCCGCCGTTGGCATCGCTCGACGCCGCGCTCGCGCGCGGCATGGGCCTAAAGGTCGGCGATACGATCACGGTCAACGTACTCGGACGCGGCGTCACGGCGACTGTTGCCAATCTGCGCGAGATCGACTGGACTTCGCTCGGCATCAACTTCGTGATCGTCATGTCGCCGGACGCGCTCGCCGGCGCGCCGCACACGTTCATCGCCACCGCGCGCGCCACCCCGGCCGGCGAGGCAGCGCTGGCGGCTGCGGTTACCGATCGCTTCCCAAACGTTTCGGCGATTTCGGTGCGCGACGCGTTGACCACGGTGGCCCACATCGTCGACGCGATTGCCGTCGCGCTGGCCGCAACCGCGGGCGTAACGCTCGCTGCCGGCGTGCTGGTACTGGCTGGCGCCATCGCGGCGGGCCGCCGGCGGCGGCTTTACGAATCGGTCGTGCTCAAGGTCCTCGGCGCCGGTCGCAGGCCGATCCTCGCCACCTTCGCGATCGAGTACGGGCTCTTGGGTCTGGCCAGCGCGCTGCTCGCGGCGGCTATCGGCTCGGTCGCCGGCTGGCTGGTCGTAACCCAGGTGATGCACGCCGACTGGGCTTTTCTACCGGGCCGAGTCGTGCTCATCCTGGCGGCGGCAATCCTGGCGATCCTGGCGATCGGCTATGCCGGCACTTGGCGGGCCCTGGCGGCGCCGGCCGCACCCTATTTGCGCGATCAATGACAGGAAATTTAGCCTCGGTTGCCAAGGGCTTACTCCGTCATTGAATTGCCCAAGGCCTGTGCCAATATCTGCCGCAAAGCCAATCCGGCTTAGAGAGGTTCCATACCATGTCATTCGATTCGGGCAATCGCGTTGCCGCGCGGACGGCCGTTCCGCAGGTCGGCATCGACCAGGGCCTGCGCAGCTACATGCTGCGGGTCTACAACTACATGGCCGGCGCACTCGCCATCACTGGCGTGGTCGCCTATTTCGCGGCGGCAAGCGGCCTCTACGTGGCGCTGATGCAGATGCCGATCCTGTTCTGGATCGTCGTCTTCGCGCCGCTCGGCTTGGTGCTGTTGCTGAGCTTTCGCATCCAGAGCATGAGCCTGCACGCTGCGCAGGCGACGTTCTGGGTCTATGCCGCGCTGGTCGGGCTGTCGCTCGCCGGGCTGTTCCTGGTCTATACCGGCGCCAGCATCGCGGAGGTGTTCTTCATCACCGCAGCCATGTTCCTCGCGACCAGCCTGTACGGCTATACCACCAAGCGCGATCTGACCGGCTTCGGCCATTTCATGTTCATGGGGCTGATCGGCATCATCATCGCGATGGTGGTGAATTTCTTCCTCAAGTCGCCCGCCCTCTACTTCGCCGTCTCGGTGATCGGCGTGCTGGTGTTCACCGGCCTCACTGCCTACGACACCCAGAACATCAAGGAGATGTACTGGGAAGGCGACGGCGACGTCGTCGCCGGCAAGAAGGCGGTCATGGGCGCGCTGCGGCTCTACCTCGACTTCATCAACCTGTTCGTCATGCTGATGCAGCTCATGGGCCAGCGCCGCAGCTGAGGCGCGTCCAGGCTGGAAAGGCGAAGGGGCCCGTTCGCGGGCCCCTTTTTCTTTGGGTGCGCGCTAGTTCGACGCGCGCGGCGTCAGCTGCCACGCCTTCATGCCGGCGATCTCGCCCAGCGGCATGACCTTGTAGCGGCTGTCGAAGAAGCCGACGAACTTGGCCTTGGGCATGCCGTCGCGGGTCAGCAGCATCCACGGGGCGTTCCAGTTGGCCGGATCGAGCGCCTCGAAGACGACGACGCGACCGCCATGCCCGAGCGTCGCGTCGACGTTCTGCCGCACCGCACCGAAGAAAACGGACGCGTCCTGCGATTGCTCGTACAGCTGATCGAGAACGAGATGCGGCGTCGGCAGATGGAAAAAGCTCATATTCGGCCCGCCGCCATAAGTGACGAAATAGAGGAACAGGTCATTGGCACTGTAGTCGCGCGCCAGCTGTGCCTGGTAGCGGTCGAGCGGATAACGCGCCTCGGGCACGGCCCAGAGCGCAAGGTTGAGCGCGATGGTGACGCCCGCCCAAATCGGTAGCGCCGCGCGCGCGAGAAGCGGCGGCGTCACCATGAGGAACAGGAACACGGTCGGTACCGTCAGGTGGAACCAATGCTCAGGCTCGTTGATGTTGAAGAAGAGGTTCCACGACAGTGATCCGATGATGAACGCCAGCGGCATCATCAGCGCCGCGCCCCTGAGCGACAGCCATGCGGCACGAAGATAGACCGTGGCGAGTAGCGCCAGCGTCGCGAACCATGGCACCGCCTGGAGGATCAGGCGTCCGGCATAGGGCGCGAGCGATGGGATCTGGTGCAGCAGCCACGCGCGCATAACCGGGCCGAGTTCGGGCGCGGCGATGAAATTGTTGACCGTGCCGAACACCATGCGGCCGGCGAGGTCGCTCCACGAGAACCAGCCGGTGCGCAACGCATCCTTCGCGCCGACCGTGGCGGTGAAGGTATCGGGGGTCAACCATTGGCCGAAGAACGCAAGGCGCGCGAGCTCGAGCAGGGCCAAGAACAGGACGCCGACGATGGCGCCGTAAAGCGCGGCGCGGCCGAGGCCTTTGACCCAGCCATGGCCGCGACGCAGCGACGAAAGCAGGATCACCAGCCCGACGAAGGGCGGCGCGGCGAGGCAACTGGAGTGGAACGCAGCCGCGAGCGCCAGGAACGCGCCCGACCAGACCAGCGTCCGCGTGCGCGCGCAGCTGGCAGCGAGATCGCGCTCCCACGCGGCGGCGAAATAGAACGCCGCGGTCAGGAATGGCAGCGCCAGCAGTTTCATATGACCGGTCGGCGCCAGGGTCAGGATATTGCAGCTTGCCGCCACCAGCGCGGCGGCCACGACCCGCTGCCATAGGCCGACCTCGAACCGCATCAGTGCGAAATAGAAGACGCCGATGCCGGCAGCCGCGAAGACCGTGTTGATGTGCTTCTGGCTTTGCTCGGCGCTTTCGCCGAAGCCCAGATACCAGTGCCAGAGCAGCGTCACCGGCTGCAGCCAGACATGACCCATGTCCCAGACAAATTTGCCGCTGTCGATCTGCGCGACGAAGCGCAGAACGTCGTGGTAGGGCAGCTGACCATAGAGTGAGACGTAGAATGCCGCCGCGGCAGCGGCGGCGATCGCGGGCTCCAACAAGAGCCGCGGCAGCGCACCGGCGCGCCGCAAGGCGAGTTGGGTCTGTTCGGCAGAAACCATGGCAAAGTCCCGCCTCGATATACGGTTTCTTAATTGAGGAAGCGTGAACGGGCCTGGCCGCGGCCCTGGCCCGTGCTTCCAGCGCAAAGCCGCTTTGCCCTCGGCGGCATAGCCAGTTGCGATGGCTCACGCTAGCGTGCCGGCCACAAAACCACGGAGGGATTCCATGAAGCTTTATTATTCGCCCGGCGCGTGCTCGCTCTCGCCGCATATCGCGCTCAACGAAGCGGGCTTTGCCTACGAGGTCGAGAAAGTCGATCTCGCCACCAAGAAGACCGAGAAAGGCGGCGATTTCTTTGCCGTCAATCCCAAGGGCTATGTCCCGGCCCTGGTGCTCGACGACGGCGCGCTGGTCACCGAAGGTCCGGCGATCCTGCAGTACTTGGGCGATCAGAAGCCGGCGAGCGGCCTCGTTCCCAAGGCCGGCACGATGGAGCGCGTGCGGGCGCAGGAGTGGCTCAACTTCATCACCAGCGAGTTGCACAAGACTTATAGTCCGCTGTTCAGGCCGACGACACCGGAGGAGTATAAGAAGCTAACGCGCGAATATCTCGCCCGGCGCCTCACGATCCTCGAGAAGCATCTCGGCACACATCAATACATCATGGGCGACAAGTTCAGCGCGCCCGACGCCTATGCCTTCACCGTGCTGCGCTGGTCGCAATACACCGGTGTCGACTTGTCGCCCTACGCCAACATCAACGCGTTCATGGACCGCATGAATGCCCGGCCCAAGGTTCAGGAGACGTTGAGGCAGGAAGGTCTGCTGAAGAGCTGATCGGAAGGCTGCCGATCGGCCCTGTGTGCTTCGAGACGCAATGCTTCGCATCGCTCCTCAGCATGAGGAGGTTTCCTTCGTGGCATGACGAAATTTTCCTCAGCCTGAGGAGCCCGCGTAGCGGGCGTCTCGAAGGCCGCACGGCGTCGATCCAGCCGTTACTCAGCTCTTGCCGTAACCCGGCACGATTGCGCCGCGCGTAACGCGGCTCTCGGGCGATGCCAGGAACAAGATCGTCGCTGCGATCTCGTCGACCTTGGGCCATTGCTCATGCTTGGCTTTGGGCATCGCGGTGCGATTGGCCGGCGTGTTGACCACCGCGCAGCCGGGCGCGCCGGTGCCACCCGTGACGACCACGACGCGGCCTTGAAAATCGGTCATCATTCGCGAGTGTAACGGACCGAACCCACCCTGCCATGAATGCGAAACCCGCCGACGCCCGCACCGTGGCGCTCGAGCTGCTCGATGCGGTGCTGGCGCGCCGCGTGCCGCTCGATCAGGCAATCGAAGAGAGCCGCACGCTCGCGGCGCTGAGCGCGCGCGATCGCGCCTTCGCCCGCCTGTTGATTGCCACTGTGCTGCGGCGGCTGGGCGAGATTGACGGCGTGCTGGCGCGATTTCTGGCAAAGCCGCTGCGCCCGGGCGCGGTGCGCGACATTCTGCGGCTGGGCGCGGCGCAGCTCCTCTTTCTGAAGACGCCGGCGCATGCCGCAGTGGCCACGTCGGTCACGCTCGCCGCTAGGCATCCGGCGATGACGGGCGTCGTCAACGCCGTGCTGCGCCGTGTCGCAAATGACGGCGCTGCCATGCTGGCGCAGCAAGACGCGGCGCGGCTCGACGTGCCTGATTGGCTCTGGCGGAGCTGGTGCGCGAGCTATGGCGAATCGACCGCACGCGCCATCGCCGCCGCGCACTGGCGCGAAGCGCCGCTCGACTTTTCGGTCAAAGCCGATGCCAAAGCCTGGGCCGCAACGCTCGGCGCCACGATTCTGCCGACCGGTACGCTGCGCCGCGCAGCCGGCGGCCTGATCGAGGACCTGCCGGGCTACGCCGACGGCGCGTGGTGGGTGCAGGATGCCGCGGCAGCGTTGCCGGCGCGGCTGCTGGGCGACGTCGCCGGCGCGACCGTCGCCGATCTCTGCGCGGCGCCCGGCGGCAAGACCGCGCAACTCGCGGCGCAAGGCGCACACGTGATCGCGCTCGATCTCTCCACGCCGCGGCTCAAGCGCCTGGGCGACAATCTTGCGCGGCTCGGCCTTGCGGCCGAATGCATCGCGGCAGACGCTACGATCTGGCGACCCGCCGAAATGCTACGCTTTGTCCTCCTCGATGCGCCGTGCACGGCGACCGGCGCCATCCGCCGCAATCCCGACGTGCCGCACCTGAAGTCGCCCGCAGACGTTGAACGGCTCGCTGCACAGCAGGACCGCTTGCTCGCCAATGCAGTCGCCTGCCTGGCGCCGGGCGGCATGCTGGTCTACAGCGTCTGCTCGCTCGAGGCCGAGGAAGGTCCGGCGCGCATCGCGCAGCTGCTTGCCGCAGGCGCGCCGGTCGAGCGTCGGCCGATCGCGCCGGCCGAGATCGGTGGACTTGGCGAATTCGTCACACCTGACGGCGACTTGCGCACGTTGCCGTGCCAGCTCGCGGCCGAAGGCGGGCTCGACGGTTTCTATGCTTGCCGGCTCATGCGCAAGCCTTGAAGCCGCGCGGTATCCCTGTTAGTCAGGCCGCATGCGGCAGACGACCCGAATCGCGCCTTCGATCCTGTCGGCCGATTTCGCACGACTCGGCGCCGAGGTCGAGGCCATCACTGCCGCGGGAGCCGACTACATCCATGTCGACGTGATGGATGGCCACTTCGTGCCCAATTTGACGATCGGACCGGCCGTGGTGAAGGCGCTGCGGCCGCACACGAAATTGACCTTCGACGTTCATTTGATGATCGCGCCGGTCGATCCCTATATCGAGGACTTCGCGAAGGCTGGCGCCGACATCATCACCGTCCATCCCGAGGCGGGACCGCATCTCCACCGCACGATCCAGCTCATCAAGTCGCTCGGCAAGAAGGCAGGCGTCGCGCTCAACCCTGCCACGCCCGTCGACGCCATCGACTACGTCCTCGGCGATCTGGACCTGGTGCTGGTGATGAGCGTCGATCCGGGCTTCGGCGGACAAAGCTTCATCCCGGCCGCGCTCGAAAAGATCCGCGCGGTGCGCCAGCGCGTCGATCGTGCCGGACGCGCGATCGACCTCGAGGTGGACGGCGGCATCAATTTCGATACCGCGCGCGAGGCGGTCGCTGCCGGCGCCGACGTCCTGGTCGCCGGCACCGCGACCTTCGCCGGCGGCAACGGCGCCTATGCCCGCAACATCGCGAGGTTGCGCGGCGGAGAGCGGTGATGGCGCTCCCCGGCTGGATCTATCGCTCTGCGCTCTACAATCTCGCGCTCTGGGGTCCGGCACCGAGCGAACTGCGGCTGCACCTCGCCGAGACCTGGCCGGGCAATCCGCAGCGCGGCGAGGCGCTGCTCGCCCAGCCGCCGCAATGGACGGCGGAAAATCACCGCTTCGACTTTCTGGCCGACCTTGCCGCGCTGGGCACCGAGCCGGCGGTGCGCGCCGCACGGGAAGCCGCATCCGACTGGCTCAAGCGCTGCGACGCGATCGAGCCGGTGTCGTGGCGTGCGGAGACGCTCGGCGACCGCCTATTCGCCTGGATTGCGCATCACGATCTGCTTGCCGCGCCGCCCCAGGACCCGGAGTTCCGCCGTGCGCTGCTGATGAGCCTGGCGCGTCAGGCGCGCTATCTCCACGGCGTGTGGCGGCAAACCACGGGCCTTGGCCGGTTGCGGGCGCTGCGTGGCTTGGTCGCCGCGCTTGCCGGACTCCGTGACGAGCGGCGGCTGGCGTCGGCCTGCGCGCGCCTCGCTAGCGAGGCGCGGGCGCAAATCCTGCCTGACGGCGGCCATGTTTCGCGTGGCCCGCATCAGCAGCTCGGCGCGCTTATGGCGCTCATCGATGCCCGCGACGCGCTGAGCGCCGCGAGCACCGAGATTCCCAAGGACGTGATGGATGCGATCGACCGCGCGGCACCGATGTTGCGCTTCTTCCGCCACGGGGACGGCGGCTTGGCGCTCTTCAACGGCGCCGCGGCGGGCGACGTCGATCTGATCGATCTCGTGCTGCAGCGCTCGGCGGCCAAGGGCCGGCCGCCGACGCGTGCGCCGCAAAGCGGCTACGAGCGGCTGCAGGCCGGCCGCAGCTTGGCGCTCTTCGACTGCGGCACTGCACCGCCGGCGCCGCTCGACGGCGATGCCCATGCCGGCGCGCTGGCTTTCGAGCTCAGCCATGGCCGCGAACGGCTCATCGTCAATTGTGGGGCCTATCTCGGCAGCGACACGCATTGGCGAGCAGCGATGCGCGCAACGGCGGCGCATTCGACCCTGGTCGTCGCGGACACCGCGTCGGCGACCATTGGCCGCGACGGCCATTTCGTGACGCGGCCCGAGGTCAAGGCCCAGCGTAACGAGCAGGATGGCAACGTCTGGGTCGGCGCGAGCCATACGGGGTACGTGCAGAGCTTCGGCATCCGACATGAGCGCGAGCTTTACCTTGCCGCCGACGGCGACGATTTGCGCGGCGAGGATCGGCTTGTCGTCGGCGACGGCCCGCCGCGCGGTCACGGCTTCGCCATCCGCTTCCATCTCCATCCCGACGTGCAGGCATCCACCACGCAGGACGGCAACGCGGTGCTGCTGAAATCGCCGAGCGGCGTGTTCTGGCGCTTGAAGGCGGCGGGCGCCGTGATGAATCTGGCCGAGAGCGTGTATCTCGGCGACGGCGCCACTCGCAAGACGCAGCAGGTCGTGCTCGACGGTCATGCCGGCTCGACCGGTGCGGCGGTCAAATGGGCCTTGAAGCGCGAAATCAAGAAGGGCGAAAAGCCTGCCGAGGAGTGACGCAGCGTGAGCGACCTTCCCGGCTTCTTCCAGGGCACCGAAATGCCCACCACGGGCTGGTGGCCGGCACTGTGGCCTGATCCGGCCGCCGTGCTTGCCGCCATCGGCGTCGTGCGCGGTATGGACGTTATCGATCTGTGCTGCGGCGACGGCTGGTTCACTGCACCGTTGGCGGCGATCGCCCGGAGCCTCGTCGCCATCGACCTCGACCGCAACTTCCTCGACGCGGCGCGGACGCGGGTTGCCGCGACCGGCGCAATGAACTGCAGGTTCATCGCGGGCAACGCCTATGATGTCGCGACGCTGATGTCGCTCCGGGCCGATTACGTGCTGATGGCGAACGCCTTTCACGGCGTGCCCGATCCTGCGCGACTGGCACGCGCGGTCATCCGCGTCCTGACGCCAGGCGGGCGGTTCGGCGTCGTGAACTGGCACAAGCGACCTCGCGAAGAAACGCCTTTGTTGGGTGAGCCGCGCGGACCGCGCACCGAGCTCCGCCTGTCACCGGAAGAGACCGCTTCACGAGTCGCACCCGCTGGATTGAAGCTCGTGAATCTGGTCGAGCTACCGCCCTACCACTACGGCGCCATCTTCGCTGCCGGGTGATCTTGCGCACCGCGCAGCACGGCCTTATGGTCGCGCTGCCTTTGCGCGGAAGTTCCATGTCCGATCCCCGCCTTCGCCCCGTCCAACGGGCGCTGATCTCGGTTTCCGACAAGGCCGGCCTCATACCGTTTGCCCAGGCGCTCGTGCGGCACGGCGTGACGCTGATCTCGACCGGCGGCACGGCGCGCGCGCTGGCGGATGCAGGCCTCGCGGTCGAAGAGGTCGCCGCGGTCACCAAGTTCCCGGAAATGCTCGATGGGCGGGTCAAGACGCTGCACCCGGCGATCCATGGCGGCATCCTCGCCAAGCGCGGCGACCGCACACACATGGACGCAATTGCCAAGCACGGCATCGCGCCAATCGATCTCGTCGTGGTTAATCTCTATCCGTTCGCGGCAACCGTCTCCCAGGGCGCATCATTCGAAACCTGCGTCGAGAACATCGATATCGGCGGCCCATCGCTGATCCGCGCCGCCGCCAAGAACCACGACGACGTCGCGGTAGCGACCGACCCGGCCGATTACGACGCAATCGTTCGCGAGCTCGACGCGCACAACGGTGCGACGACTCTGGCGCTACGCCGCGCGCTGGTGCAACGCGCCTTCGCCCGCACCGCTGCCTACGACGCCGAGATCGCGCGCTGGTTCGCCCGCCAGTCGGGCGAGGAATTCCCCGAAGCGCTTATCCTCGCCGCTGCGCGCAAGCAGCTGCTGCGCTATGGCGAGAATCCCCACCAGCATGCGGCCTTTTACGTGGGTGGCGCCGCGCGCAAAGGCGTCGCGACGGCGCATCAGCTGCAGGGCAAGGAGCTCAGCTACAACAACCTCAACGACACCGACGCGGCCTTCGAGCTCGCCGCCGAATTCGCCGAGCCGGCGGTGGTCATCGTCAAGCACGCCAATCCTTGCGGCGTCGCCGTTGCCGGCGATCTTCGTGCCGCCTGGGACAAGGCGCTGGTCAGCGATCCGGTGAGCGCCTTCGGCGGTATCGTCGCGGTCAACCGGCCGCTCGACCGCGCAACTGCGGAGGCAATCGCCAAGCTGTTCATGGAGGTGGTGATCGCACCTTCGGTCGACGATGCCGCGCTTGAAGTTTTCAAGAAGAAAACGGCGCTCCGCGTACTGGCGACAGGCGGCATGCCCGATCCGGCCGAGGCGGGCGTCACGCTCAAATCGCTGGCTGGCGGATATCTGCTGCAATCGCGCGACACTGGTCGTGTGTCCGAGAATGAGATCAAGACCGTGACCAATCGCGCGCCGGCACGGGCGGAGATTGCCGACATGATCTTCGCCTTCCGCGTCTGCAAGCACGTCAAGTCGAACGCCATCGTCTTCGCCAAGGGCGGCGCCACGGTCGGCGTCGGCGCCGGTCAGATGAGCCGCGTCGATTCGGTCAAGATCGCGGCGCAGAAGGGTGGCGACGCAATAAAAGGCTCAGCCGTGGCGAGCGACGCTTTCTTCCCCTTCGCCGACGGACTCGAAGCGGCGATCGCCGCGGGCGCCACCGCGGCAATCCAGCCCGGCGGCTCGGTGCGCGACGCCGAGGTGATCGCCGCCGCCGACAAAGCCGGCATCGCGATGGTGTTCACCGGACTGCGGCATTTCCGGCACTGACTTGGCACAGCATCGGCACCGACCCGCCGCGGTCATGCGCGGCAGCGACATGGCGTTGGCCGCCTTGACCTCGGTGGTTTGGGGCTTCGCTTTCCCGGCGATCAAATACGGCCTCCAGGATTTCTCGGCGCCGCAACTGACCGCGTTGCGCTTCGTCGTCGCGGTGCTGCCGGTGTTTTTCGTCAAGCGGCCGGGCGTGAAGTGGACCGACATCGTCTTGATCGGCCTGACGCTGTTCACCGGCCAGTTCCTGTTGATGTTCTTTGCCTATGAGGCCGGCATGCCGCCCGGCCTCGCCTCGGTGACGCAGCAGATCCAGGTGTTCTTCACCGTGGTGCTGGCGGCGGTGTTCCTCGGCGACCATCCGACCCCGCGGCAGATCGCCGGCATGGCAGTCGCCTTCTCCGGCCTGGCCTTGATCGCCTTCACCACCGGCGGCGACTTGAAGCTCGCGGCGCTGGGACTGGCACTGGCCGCTGCCTTCTCCTGGGCGGTCGGCAACGTGCTGGTCAAGCGCACCGCCGGCGTGCCGATCTTCCCGCTGCTTGTTTGGTGCAGCCTGGTGCCGCCGCTGCCGTCTCTCGCCCTGTCCGTCGCGCTCGACAAGATTCCGATCTGGACCGCGCTGGCGCACGCGTCGTGGCCAAGCCTGGTCGCCGTCCTTTATCTCGGCAGCGCCACGACCAATTTCGGGTTCGCCGCCTGGGGTCACCTGCTGCAGCGCTACAAGGCCGGCACGGTGGCGCCGTTCGCGCTGCTGGCGCCCTGCACCGGCATCCTCGCCTCGGCGGCGATGTTCGGCGAGATTTTCCCGCCGGTGCGCTATGCCGGCATGGCGCTGATCCTTGCCGGCCTCGTGATTATCCTGCTGCCCGGCGCCAAGCCGCCGATCCAGACCGAGCCGTTCGTCTGACTCCGGCGCGCTTGTTCCCTTGGCGGGACACCCATAAATTAGCCGAAACACGCCATTCGGGAGAGCGCCATGCCGGACACCGCCGTGAACATGTTCCCCGTGCCGCGCAACGTGGCGCAGAGCGCCTGGGTCAGCGAGAAGAAATACTTCGAGATGTACGAGGCCTCGCTCAAGGATCCGGACAAGTTCTGGGCCGAGCACGGCAAGCGCGTCGACTGGATCAAGCCCTTCACCAAGGTGAAGAACACGACCTTCGACGGCAACGTCAGCATCAAGTGGTTCGAGGACGGCACGCTCAACGCGTCCTACAATTGCATCGACCGCCACCTCAAGCTGCGCGCCGACCAGACCGCGATTCTGTGGGAGGGCGACGATCCGGCCGAGAGCCGTCACGTCAGCTACGGCGAGCTGCACGAGAGCGTGTGCCGGCTCGGCAACGTGCTGAAAGGCCTCGGCGTCAAGAAGGGTGATCGGGTCACGATCTACATGCCGATGATTCCCGAGGCGGCTTTCGCCATGCTCGCCTGTGCCAGGATTGGCGCCGTGCACTCGGTCGTGTTCGGCGGCTTTTCGCCCGAAAGCCTGGTTGGCCGTATCAAGGATTGCCGCTCGACCGTGATTATTACCGCCGACGAGGGGCTGCGCGGCAGCCGCAAGATTCCGCTCAAGGCAAATACCGACGAGGCCGTGAAGCAATGCCCCGAGGTCGAGAAGGTGCTGGTCGTGCGACGCACCGGCGGCCCGATCGGCTGGGACGCGAAGCGCGACCGCTGGTACCACGAGGAGATGGCGAAGGCGTCGAAAGACTGCCCGCCGGTCGAGATGAGCGCCGAGGATCCGTTATTCATCCTCTATACGTCGGGCTCGACGGGAAAACCCAAGGGCGTGCTGCACACCACCGGCGGTTATTTGGTATTCGTGGCGATGACGCACCAATACGTCTTCGACTACCACGACGGCGAAATCTACTGGTGCACCGCCGACGTCGGCTGGGTTACCGGCCACA
>Ga0307373_10008585_pt1 | contig 15500 bp, 11 predicted proteins | sample OX2MG_FD_202534 | JGI IMG/M metagenome (GOLD analysis project Ga0307373, IMG submission 202534) | Soil microbial communities from Risofladan, Vaasa, Finland - OX-2 | ecosystem: Environmental > Terrestrial > Soil > Coastal area > Acid sulfate soil | place: Finland: Risofladan, Vaasa | collected... | reverse complement strand
TGGCCTTCTTCGCCAAAAAGAATACGCATCACTTTTGAAAGTCCTGCGTCAAAATTATTGAATTGCTCTACATGCCTGTATTCATGGATGGTAAGCTGGTCAGGCCAGGGAAGACTTCCCATTTCAAAGCTATTTTGATCGGGAGTTAAATAAAATTCACTTCTAAATGGCCCTAAAGCAACATAAGCATTGGATACTGTAGTTTGGTTTTGAAGAACGATATTTATCTTTTTAGAACGGGTTCCTATTGTTCTTTCTGTTGGCACTTTTATATATGAAATAATATTGGTAATTCTTGTTGCAACAGAATCAAGATCCGCAGGAAATATAACCCGCGAATCAGGAGTGTTTATTTGTTTCCATTTTAGGGAAGGAGGATTGCCCGAAAAAATTTGTGAAAATCCCTTCGAACAGGCAAAAAGCATTAAAAAAAATAATGAAATTTTTAGAGCATGGATCATATACTTCTTTCTGTGTTAAAGATAGGAAAATGTTTTTTTTGTCAAAAGATAAATTGGATTACAAAAAATGTAACTTGCAATTAAGAAAGCACAACTATCCCGAACATTTTTTGTTTATATCATTATACTTTTAGCTGATTATTTTCGTTTTTCCAGAAATGTATTTTGAATATTTGTAACCACAAAAAGAAAACATGCTCAAATTATTTTCACTTCTTTCATTGGCATTTATGATTTTTTTTTGTGTTTCATGTAAAAAGTCAAATCCGGCGAATAGCCTTCCGGTAGAACAATTTTTTGAAACCAATATCCTTAATCGCAATTTTGTGGTTTCCTTAGCGCAGGATAGTTCAGGAGACATTACTTCAGAATATAGTGGTTACATTTTTGTTTTACTTAAAACAGACCTTTATCATGGGCCTTTAACAGCGACAAATGGGTCTAACAAATATGAAGGAACCTGGAGCGCAGATAGCGACTATGGAAAACTGACAATTACTCTTCCGGATACACCGCAGGTTTTTCAATTTTTAACACGCGACTGGCGTTTTGTAAAAAAAGGTATTCCAACACTTCAATTGGCTCCCTGGGGAACTACACAACCTTATTTGCTAAACATGACAAGGCAATAAAGAGTAGCTCACCTTTTAGAAAGATATAAAACTACACATTTTTTAAACTTCAAATAAAGTTTCCTAAAATTCTGAAAGAGAATCATTTCCTAATTAACGGGTTTCACACCTGGTATTGGTATCTTTATTACTTATACCTTCCTCCTCCATATCTTTACAAAAAATCTTACATGAAAATAAAAGAGATTTATAAATATCTTGAAAGTACTGCCCCGCTTAATTTCCAGGAAAATTATGACAATGCAGGATTATTGATAGGGAATGATGAAACTGAATGTACGGGCATCCTTATTTCGCTTGATGTTACTGAAGCCATTGTGGAAGAAGCGTTACAAAAAAAATGTAATCTTATAGTATCTCATCATCCCATAATTTTCAAAGGAATAAAAAAGTTAAATGGAAAAAATTATGTGGAACGTACCGTAGTTTCAGCCATAAAAAATGACATAGCTGTATATGCAATCCATACCAATCTCGACAATGTGTTGGATGGGGTGAATAAAAAGATTGCAGAAAAATTAGGGTTACAAAACTGTAGTACACTTTTACCAAAAGAACAGATTTTGCAAAAATTAGTTACATTTTCTCCTGTAAACAATGCAGATGCTGTTCGTAATGCCTTATTCCAGGCCGGCGCCGGAGCTATTGGAAAGTATGACGAATGCAGTTTTAATATTAACGGATCGGGAACTTTCAGGGCAAATGAAGGAAGCCAGCCTTATGTGGGAAAAATTGGAGAAAGTCATGTTGAAAATGAAGTAAGGATTGAAGTGATATTTCCATCATTTTTGCAAAAAAAGATCATCCAATCTCTTAAGGCGGCTCATCCTTATGAAGAGGTAGCCTTCTATATTCATGCACTTGAGAATGTGCAGGAAAATATTGGTAGCGGTTTGATTGGAGAATTACAGGAGGATGCCACCGAAACCCAATTATTGAATAAAGTAAAAACCGATTTTCATCTTTCAGTAATAAAACATACTCCATTACTTAATAAACCTGTAAGAAAAATAGCTGTTTGTGGAGGGGCAGGTATTTTTCTTTTAAACAATGCTATGGCAGCCGGAGCGCAGGTTTACATTACCTCAGATATTAAATATCATGAATTTTTTGATGCTGATGCGCAGATTTTGTTAGCGGATATTGGGCATTATGAAAGTGAACAGTTTACGACGGAACTTTTAGCTGAACTTTTACAGCAAAAATTCCCTAACTTTGCCGTCCGAAAAACGGAAATGAATACTAATCCCGTTACTTATTTTATGTAAGGGGATTACAAAAACTAAAAAAATCAATTATTAAAATAATTTATGGCACAGGTAAAAGATTATTCTGTAGAAGAAAAGTTAACGTCACTGGTCAGTCTCCAGAAAGTTGACAGTAAATTAGATGGTATTCAGATTTTAAAAGGTGAATTGCCCATAGAAGTGAGCGATCTTGAGGATGAGATAGCAGGTTTAAATGCCCGGCAAAACCGGATTGAAGAAGAAATAAATGGTATACAGCAATTTATAGAAGAAAAGAAAACTATCATTAAAGAGTCTGGTGAACTAGTAAAAAAATATGAAAAGCAAAGTGATAATGTAAAAAATAACCGTGAATTTGAAGCCATTAATAAAGAAATGGAAATGCAGTCCCTTGAAGTAAAACTAGCTGAAAAACATATCAAGGATGCTACAGAAGAGTTGACTGAAAAAGCAAAACAACTCGAAGTAGCTAAAAAAGGGATTGGAATAAAAGAAACAAATTTGAACGCAAAAAAAGGTGAACTAGAAAAAATTATTGCCGAAACTGATAAAGAAGAAAAACACTACAAAAAACTGGAAGAAGCTGCGCGAGCCGTTGTTGAAGAAAGGTTATTAGTAAGCTACGACAGGATTAGAAAAAATTACCGTAACGGTCTTGCCGTTGTTCCTGTAGAAAGAGATTCTTGTGGCGGATGTTTCAATGCGATTCCGCCTCAAAAGCAAAGCGAAATTAAACAAAGGAAAAAGATTATTGTATGTGAAAACTGTGGTCGTATTCTTGTTGACGATGATCTTGAAAATTCAGTAGAGGTTAAATAAAACCGATTTTTATTTTGAAATAATTGGGGCACTTTTAAGTGCCTTTTTTTATTTTGAAAATTGAAAGGATATCTGCATCAGGTTTCAGTAAAAAATAAAGTAAATATTGTAATTTGCCTTTTTATGCTTCAGCAATTACACATACACAATTATGCGATTATTGATACTTTAGATATCAGTTTTTCAAAACATCTCAATATTATTACAGGAGAGACAGGAGCAGGAAAAAGTATATTGATGGGAGCTCTCAATTTAATCTTAGGCGAAAGAGCCGATACATCAACTTTACTTGATAAAGAAAAGAAATGTTTTATTGAAGGAGTTTTTAAAACCGATCAACTCGGCGTAAAGGATTTTTTGCAGATCAATGATCTCGATTGTGAATCTGAAATATTGATCCGTCGTGAAATTTCTGCGAATGGGAAATCCCGTGCTTTTATTAACGATACACCGGTTACACTTTCACAGTTAAAGCAATTGTCTTCATTACTTGTTGATCTTCATCAGCAGTTCGATACTTTAGAATTGAATAGCAACGATTTTCAGCGAGAGGTAATTGATGCGCTTGCCGGAAATGGGAAATTAGTGGAACAATATCAAATGGTCTTTAAAAAATACCGGATTGCATTACACGAGTTAGAAAAATTAAGCGCAGAACAATCTGCTTCTAATAAAGAATTCGACTACAATCAATTTTTGTTTGATGAATTGGAAGAAGCCAATTTCAAGGAAAATGAGATTGAGAATATTGATGCTGAATTAAAACTAATGAGTAATGCGGAAAATATAAAATCCATTTTATCTGATATTTATTTTCAGATGGAAGAAAGCGAGCAGCCTATGGTACAACAGATAAAATCTATCGCCAATAAACTTCAATCGCTTCAAGATGTATATCCTGAAATAAAAAAATTAGCTGAAAGATTACTTTCTGTACAAATTGAATTAAATGACATTTCTTCGGAAATAGATAATGTTAACCAGAAAGTAAATTATGATGAGGAAAAGATCAATATACTCAGTGGGCGTATGACTGTGGGTTATGCGCTTTTAAAAAAGCACAATGTGCAAACAACTTCTCAGTTGTTCGATATAAAAAATCATCTTGAAAATGAATTAAAAAAGGTAACTAATCTTTCCCATGCAATAGCAGAAAAAGAAAAAGAATCACGTGAGTTTCAATTTGATTTGTTAAAAATAGCAAAGGCCGTTTCTGAAAAAAGGCAGAAGGAAATAAAGCCTTTTGAAGAAAAGGTAAATAAACTTCTTGTCCAGGTTGGGATGCCTAATGCAAAAATAAAAGTGGAAATTACTGAAGTAGAAACTTTAAATTCTTTTGGTATTAATTCTATTGAGTTTTTATTCAATGGCAATTCATCAACAGGAAATCAACAATACGAACTTTTGCGAAAAGTGGCCAGTGGAGGCGAATTGAGCCGGTTGATGTTGAGCATAAAATATTTGATTACTAAAAGCCTGCAATTACCTACATTAATTTTTGATGAAATAGATTCCGGTATCAGCGGTGAAGCCGCAAAGCAGGTGGGTGTTATTTTAAAAGAGCTTTCAGCAGCGCACCAGGTGATTACCATTACGCATCAGCCACAGATTGCCGCAAAGGCAAATACGCACTTTTTTGTTTATAAAGAAATTAAAGGTGATAAGATAATTACAGCCATAAAAATTTTAAATCAGGATGAAAGAATTACTGCTATTGCAACTATGCTAAGTGGTAAAAAACCCACCGCCGCTGCGTTTGAAAATGCAAGAGAAATGATGGGGAATTAGGTAACATAACGCAATAAGTACCCTAAGGAATTTCTGTTTTGCATGTTAAATCCAATAATTATATCCCGACTCCCAATTTTTTATAAATAAAACTCATCAGCCACATAGGGCCTATCAAAAGAAACTGGATATCTTTTAAAAAAGATGGTTTTTTGCCTTCTACCTTGTGCCCGTAAAATTGCCCGATCCATGCTAATACAAAAATAATGATACAAATTAACCACAATGAAACCGGTATATATTTTTCTATAAAATGACATAACAAAAGACATAAGAAACCAAAAAGAATCATACCTATTCCAAGCGAAAAAGAAAGACGGAGATAATATAAAGCAACGAACAAAACAGCAAATATGGCTACATTCAAATGATGATCTTCAATCCTTAATGGAAGCTTTATAGAATAAAGCAAACCAACAATTGAAAAAAAGATGGCAGGCACACATACCCAGTGTATTGATTTATTGGTTTCGTTTTTATGACTTTCGCCGTATTCTTCAAGCCATTTATTTACTGGTTTCATTTATATTTTTTGTCGGAAATAAAAGAATTATGATGATACAAATTATCAATTTTTTTTCATAGAAGCAATTCTAAAAATCAACATGATTGTAATCATACACGGCATGTCGTATCAAAAATTTGCCTTTAAAATGGTATCTTTGCTTTTCAATAGTTTTAAAAAATGGAATCCGCTCAAGATATTTTATCAATAGCACTTAACCATCCGGTGATGCAGGAAGAGATGGAATTGGTTCAGCATAGTTCGCAAAATATTCCGGGCTCAGTACATTACGTCATCAACAGATATCGTAAGTTTCCTGGTGTAAGTGTGGAAGAAACAGGGATGATGATATATAATTATGATACCAAAGATCACAAATCCGGTAATCTTGAGTTGGTATTTTGTATGGAAGGAAACCGCTATTGCAAAGCCAAAGATACAGAATGCAATTTTTGCAGGCATTCTCAATCGCATGGTTGTGAAGAATTAGTTGATACTATTGATGTAGCCTGTTTCCGCTTTAACAGAGATCATCTTTCTCAATTTGTAAAAGGATTAAAAACCACTTCCTTCTCAGAAGATATTTTAAACTTCAGGCACACTTCATCTTTTTCAAAAACGCTTCCTCTGTGTGGAAAAACCAGGACAGTTTTAGATTCCTTGATGAATCATACCTATACCGAAAGTATGGAAAATATTTTCATCAATGCGCAAACTCAAATGCTGTTGCTTTACAGCGTAGATTGTATGGGAGGTGAAGGTGAAGATGATTTTTCGTGCAAATTCCTGGCTAACGAAGCCGATCGTGAAAAAATATCTCTCGCCCGCGAAGTATTATTAAAGCACATTGGCGAGCCACTTACTATAAAGGAACTTAGTCGTAAAGCAGCCATCAACGAATGTTATTTAAAAAAAGGATTTAAAGAAATGTATGGTACCACTATCTTTGATTTTTTTCAGAGTCAACGCATGGAGCACGCCAAATATCTTTTGTATGAAAGAGGATTAACCGTAACCGAAGTTTCCGCTTCACTTGGATATTCTTCCATTTCACATTTTTCTACCGCCTTTAAAAAACATACCGGTATAAAACCCTGCGAACTATTATTCCGTTAATTTATCACTCTCTTTTCTAAAGAAAACATTTACGAGTTGCGAAAATTCTAATGAATAATTTTCAAGAGATTCCAGTATATAATGATTATTATCTAATTATTCAACCCTTTATCCAGACTGATTTCTATCATTTTTTAAATTGATTTCAATCCTATTTTTCTTTGACAAGTGCATGATGAAAAATTAATTTTTATAAAGCAAATTTGCACGATTAAGGATGATTCAAAGAATACTATATACCATATTTGCAATTGCTTTGGTTTCGCATGCTTCGGCGCAAACAAAGCAGGTTGAAGATTCGATCCCGAAATTGCTTGATGAAATAGTAGTTACCGCTACAAAAACCGAAAATAAAGTGTCCAATATTCCTTTGCCTATACAAGTTATTTCCGCCAAAAATGTTCAACTTTCAGGGTCACAAAAGCTGATTGATATATTGCAAATGCAAACAGGTTTGGTGATAGCCAATAATCCATTGGGCACTGCATTACTGGGTTACCCAAATCCTTTTGGGGAAGGTATTCAGATGCAAGGGCTCGATCCGGCTTATACTTTAATCCTTGTGGATGGAGAACCACTTATTGGAAGAAACGCGGGGATTATTAATCTGGGCAGAATTGCAATTGGGAATATCAAACAAATTGAAATAGTGAGGGGGCCGGCTACATGTTTATATGGTTCAGATGCTCTGGCTGGCGTTATCAATATTATTACTGAAGAACCTGTGAAAAATCAATTGCAGCTTCAAACTCATTATGCTACCAACAATACACTGAGTTTAACCGGCTCAGGTAATATTGTCCATAAAAAAATAGCACTGGAACTTTTTGCTAACAGGTATAGCAGTGATGGTTATGATCTTGATAAAAATATTTATGGAAAAACAGTTGATCCTTTTATAGATTATACTGCAAATGTAAAACTCATTTACAACATAGATCATAAAAATAAGCTGACTTTGTCATCCCGTTTTTTTAGGGAAACCCAGTTCAACAATTATCTTATCTATCCGGAAACTTTGCCGGAAATTGTGAAGGGAACTACGGAAGAAACGGATGGAAGTTTGTTTGCACTGCTTCAGCATAGAGTAAATAATAAAGTTTCCTATGCAAGTTCAGTTTATGCAACTTCTTATAGTAACCTTGCAAATGCCTATTTGCAAAAAAATGATTCGTTGTATGAAAAAATTCAGCTTACTGATATTCTGGTACGACCAGAGATACAAGTCAATATTGGAAAACATCTTTCTTCATTATTCGTAACGGGTGCAGGATACAATTATGAACATATAAATTCAACGAGATATAAAGATGTAAATGATTTGAACTCCTGGTATTTATTTGTTCAGAAGCAAATACAATGGAAATCAAAAACAAATATTATTGCGGGGGCCCGGTTCGATAAAAATTCATTGTATCCGGCGCAATTAAGTCCCAAGATTGCAATAGCCTATAAGTTTCAACCCCGGTTTATCCTAAAAGGAAGTGTTGGCGCGGGTTACAAAGCTCCTGATTTCAGCCAGCAATATTTAAACTTCACCAATTCACTTGTTGGCTATACTTTGCTTGGGGCGCGTGAACTTGGTAATGGATTGCAAATGCTTCAAGAATCAGGGCAAATAGACCCCAACATCAATATTAATCCTTATTTGAATGAAAAAAATCTTTCGCCCGAAAAATCGATTGGCGTAAATGCAGGATTTGATTACACGCTGAATGCTCATGCTGTTGTTAGGGTCAATTTTTTCCGAAATGATATCAGCAATCTTATTGAAAGCTATAATCTCCCATTTAATAAAACAAATAATCAATCCATCTTTTCTTACATGAACCTGGATAAAGTATTTACAGAAGGCATGGAAGCAAGTTTCACCTATAATTTCAACCAGCATTTTTCAATATTTGGTGGATATCAATATCTGATTGCAAAAGATAAAGAAATACTTCAAAAAATTAAAAATGAGGAATTATATAAAAGAGATCCTGTGACTTATGTAACCACATTAGTTACAAAAAGTGAATACAAAGGTTTGTATAACAGAAGTAAGAATAATGCTAATTTACTCTTTCAATATAATAATATATTATACAAAGCCACTGCGTTTATTACCGCCAAATTTAGGGGCAGCTATGGTTATAGCGGGCTAAATGGCTTTCAAAACGGAAGTGGTGTGTATGATGATGATAGGGAAATGGTAAATGGTTTTGTTCTTTTAAATTTGACTATTTCAAAAAAAATTGGCTACAGGTGGGAAGCTCAAACCGGTATAGAAAATATGCTTAATTATATCAACGCCCTCCTGATGCCAAATATATTTGGAAGAAGTTATTTTATCAATGTAAATTTTAAATTCGAAAAATAAAACAAAATGAAAATGAAAACTTTGAAAATAAGCCTGGTGGCCGCCGCCGTAATAGTGACGGGATTGATTTCGTGTGGAAAAGAAGAGGTACCACCACCACCGCCACCACCTTCGGTTTCAGTTACTGATTCTATAGAAATACCTTTTAGTACTAGTCACTATACTTTTTATAGTTTAAAAGACAGTGCTATAGTTAACGCAACCGATTCTGCGACTTCTCAATGGGATTTTGGTATTCTTTTCGTGAATATAATTATAAACAGCCACGCAAGCGGACCTGGAAATGGAGGAGTAATAACTAAAATGGGACTTTTTGACACTTGTACCACAGCACCTTTGAGTGGTTATTCTTATGACACCACATCAACTAACCTTGCAATAGACGCGGGATTAACTACAGGTTGGTATAATTATGACTTGAATACTCATGTTTTTAGCCCAAAAGCCGGAGAATATTTTTTGATCAAGACAGCAGATGGACATTATGCCAAACTGGAAATATTGTCTGTTGATTATGCAGGCTATACACCTCCTAATCCAACACCTGATTCGCTAATTTATACTTTCCGTTATAACTACCAGGCTGACGGATCGGGAAATTTTTAATAAAATCATATGAATAAGAAATGGCTTTCAACATATAAATGTGAAAGCCATTTTTGTGTATTTCCATCGGGAATCTTTTCAAAAAGTTAATGAAGTAAAATTCCGACTTCGAAAACTATACAGTGCAAACATATTAAAAAATGATAATTTGCAAAGTATGAAATTAGTTAAAACAAAACCGGCGTTTTTCATAGTGGAACGGCCGAGTCCTAATTAATTTGCTTGTTTTCTCATTATCTATGGAAATATTATGCCAAAGAATTAAGGTGTGGATAAAAAATAAATTTAATAAGGAGGCAAAAAAATTAATTAACAAATCTTAAAATTTCAGTCCTTTATTGATTTACCCTGAGAGGCAAAAATCTTTACCTTTGCATCCTTTTAATTTATCCTTGAAGTTTTATAATTAATGAGGCAAAAATATCGTGAATATAAGCAATTGAATCTTACGGAAATTGCCGGTGAAATTCTTATGTCATGGAATAAGGAGAAATCTTTTGAAAGAAGTATTTCAAACCGTGAAGGGAAAACTCCCTTTGTTTTTTATGAAGGACCTCCAAGTGCCAACGGAATGCCTGGCATTCACCATGTGATTTCAAGGACTTTAAAGGATTTGGTTTGCCGGTATAAAACTATGAAAGGTTTCCAGGTAAAACGGAAGGGAGGCTGGGATACTCATGGTCTTCCCGTAGAATTAGGAGTAGAAAAATTATTGGGAATTACTAAGGAAGACATCGGAAAATCTATTTCGGTAGAAGAATACAATGCCACCTGTCGTCGGGAAGTATTAAAATTTAAAGATAAATGGGATGAGATGACTCAGAAAATGGGTTATTGGGTTGATTTACAACATCCATACATCACGTTTGAAAATGATTACATTGAAACACTTTGGTGGTGCCTGAAAGAATTATATAAAAAAGGCTATTTGTACGAAAGTGTTAGCATCCAACCTTATTCGCCCGCTGCAGGAACCGGATTAAGTTCACATGAACTAAACCAGCCGGGAACTTATAAAGATGTGAAAGATACAAGTGTTGTAGCAATGTTTAAAATGATTCCATCTCCATCGAAAAAATCTGATGAAATGAAATCACCCGCAGAAGCAATGGCAAAATTTGGAATAAATAAATCATTTGATGCATTTACAAACATTGTTAATGAAGAATGGAATTATCGTAATACAGAAATTTTCTTTCTAGCTTGGACTACTACACCATGGACGCTTCCTTCGAATTTAGGATTAACAGTTGGAGATCACATTAAATATGTTTTGATAAAAACTTTTAACCCCTATACACATTTACCAATAAATGTGATACTTGCAAAAGAATTAGTAAAAAATTATTTTAAAGGTGACGGGAAAAACGGAGACTTTGAAAATTACAACTTAAATCATAAAATAATACCCTGGAAAATATTAGAAGAATTTGAAGGTTGGACTTTATCTGGTGCGCATTACGAACAGCTTCTTCCTTCCGAAGCCAATACTTTGAAAAAAATAAGGGAAATTACCCCTGAGGCGCAACCTTTTAAAGTGATTGTAGGAGATTTTGTAACGATAGAAGATGGAACCGGGATTGTTCATACAGCGCCCGCTTTTGGAGCTGATGATTTTAAAGTTGGAAGTAAGAAAGAAAATAATCTTGGTATTTTAACTCTCGTTGACAGAGAGGGGAAATTTGTAGATGGTGTTGGGGAATTCAGTGGGAGATTTGTAAAAGATTATAAAGATGATCCGCATTACACAGATGTAAATGTGGATATTGCCGTTAAGCTAAAAAAAGAAAACCGGGCTTTCAAGGTTGAAAAATACGAACATAATTATCCTCATTGCTGGCGTACGGATAAACCAGTAATTTATTATCCGCTTGACGCATGGTTTATAAAAACTACTGCTGTAAAAGACAGGATGATCGAATTAAATAAAACCATCAACTGGAAACCTGCCTCCACCGGAACGGGAAGATTTGGAAATTGGTTGGAAAATATGGTGGATTGGAATTTGAGCCGTACCCGTTTTTGGGGAACGCCTTTGCCAATCTGGCGTACAGACGATGGTGAAGAAGAAAAATGTATTGGCTCGATAGATGAATTAAAATTGGAAATGAAAAAATCTTTTGATGCCGGATTGTTGGTTGTTGATAAAGGCAAAGAGTCGCAATCGCAAATTGACGAAATAGTAGCCGATCTTCATAAGCCTTATGTTGATAATATTATTCTCGCTTCTAAGGAAGGGAAACCGATGAGACGTGTTCCTGATTTGATAGATGTTTGGTTCGATAGTGGAGCTATGCCTTATGCACAATGGCATTTCCCTTTTGAAAACAAAGACATATTTGAGAAAAACTTCCCTGCGGATTTTATTTGTGAAGGAGTAGATCAGACAAGAGGTTGGTTTTATACGCTTCATTCTCTCGCTGTTTTGTTGTTTGATAGTGTGGCGTATAAAAATGTGGTGAGCAATGGCCTGGTGCTCGATAAAAACGGAAATAAAATGAGTAAGCGGGTTGGAAATGTGGTGGACCCATTTGAAACGCTGGAAGTTTTTGGTCCGGATGCAACTCGTTGGTATTTAATAACAAACGCTTCTCCCTGGGATAGTTTAAAATTTGATACAGAGGGAATCAAAGAAGTTCAGCGTAAATTTTTCGGCACTCTTTACAATACCTATCAATTTTTTGCCCTGTATGCCAATGTTGATAGCTTTTATTTTGAGGAAAAAACTATTCCTGTAAATGAGAGATCTGAAATGGATCAATGGATTCTTTCTACCCTAAATTCATTAATAAAAGAAGTAACCCAAAGCCTGGAGGATTATGAACCAACACAAGCCGGCAGGGCAATTGAATATTTTTTAAACGAACAATTAAGCAATTGGTATGTAAGACTTTGTCGCCGTCGATTTTGGAAACCTGTTGATAAAAATAGCAGCGAAGCACTAAAAGATAAAATTTCTGCCTATCAAACTTTGTATGAGTGTTTACAGACAATCAGTGGATTAATAGCCCCGATTGCACCTTTTTTTGCTGACTGGTTATTTAGAAATTTGAATGAGGTTACCCAAAAATCAAAAAGCGACTCAATTCATTTAACTGATTTTCCTTTGGCTGATGAACCCTTGATCAATCCGGCACTCGAAAAAAGAATGGCTTTGGCACAGGACATTTCTTCGCTTATTTTATCTCTGCGCAAAAAGGTGACAATTAAAGTACGGCAGCCACTTCAGAAAGTAATCATACCAGCAATAGATAATGATTTCGAAAAAAATATTCGTAAGGTTGAAAATATTATTAAATCGGAGACTAATATAAAAGAGGTTGAAATACTGCCTGCAGGCAATGATTTTATCAAAAAGAAAGCAAAGGCGAATTTTAAAACTCTGGGGAAAAAACTGGGACATAAAATGAAATGGGCCGCAGCGAAAATCCAGGAAATGGACGATGATGCGATCAGTCAAATACAAACAGAAGAATTTTTATTAAATCCTGAATTTGAAAGTAAAAATGAGGAACCTATTTTTATTTCAGCAGAAGACATTGAAGTAAATACTAATGAGATAGCAGGGTTTGAAATTGCTGTTAAAGGAACCTTAACGGTAGCTCTTGATCTGGCCATTTCACCACAGTTAAAGAATGAAGGTTTTGCAAGAGAATTCATTAATAGAATCCAAACTATTCGAAAAGAAAGGAATTTTGAACTAACTGATAAAATACTGCTAATTGTAGAAGAAAAAGACGCAGTGAAAGATATAATTACAGAATTTAATGAGTATATTTGCGCCGAAATTTTGGCAGAAAAAATCAAATTTTCGGCAAAGATTTTAAATGGCACCAAAATAGATGTTAATAATGACATTTTTATTGTAAATATTACAAAAGATATTTAAGTATGGCGACAAAGAATAAAAAAGCAACATCTGTTGCAAAAAAAGTTAAAACAGCAAAACCGATAAACAAAAAAGTTGCTGTTAAGAAGGTTGTTGCACCCAAAAAAGTGTCTGCAAGGAAACCGGCCGTTAATACAAAAGTAAAAAAAGGAGTGCCTCACAAAAAAGCGGCACCTAAATTGAGTAAAGCTCAGAAATCCGCTAGCATTATTAAAAAACCATCTCCGGTTAAAAAAGCTGCTAAGGCCGGAGTTAAAAAAGCAGCCCCTAAGAAATTGGCTATCCCTAAAAAAAATACAATTAAAAAGGTATCAGTCAGCCCAAAAAAGTCTGGTATCAAGAAGGAAAAATCTGTTGTAAAGAAAAATGCACCTGTTAAGAAACCTGTTGTTGCAAAACCGGTAAAACAAAAATCTGCTGAAAAAGTAGTTTCAAAACCAGATAAAAAGACTTTAACTGATCACAAGATTGAGCTTAAAAAAGCGGTATCTAAAATAAGAAAGCAAAAAAAGGAGGGAGTAAAAGCATCGAAGAGCCCAAAAAAAGATTTTGTAATGCCCAAAATCAGTACAGAGAAAGCCCGAAAATATGAGCCTGAATTTACCAAGTCAGTTCTTGATCAGTCACCGGCAGAAAATAATGGGCCTAGCATGCGTTACAGTGATGTTGAACTTATGGAATTCAGAGAATTGATAACCCGTAAATTAGAAACCGCTAAAAAAGAATTAGGCTATTTACAGGGTCTTATAACACGCAAAGATCAAATGGGTGGAGATGAAAGCGATAACCGTTATATGACTATGGAAGATGGGAGCCTTAGTATGGAAAGAGAACAATTAAGTCAAATGGCAAGTCGCCAGATTACTTTTATTGACCATCTTGAAAAAGCGATGATGCGCATTGAAAATAAAACTTATGGCATTTGCCGTGTTACCGGAAAATTAATAGATAAAGCAAGGCTAAGAGCGGTACCACATGCTACTCTTTCAATAGAAGCAAAGATGGGAATTGCTAAATAAATTCAATAATCTTCTTTAAAAAAGGGAATTGTGGGAACGATTCCTTTTTTTATGAAATTATTATTTGGATGCCATAGCAAATGTAGCTACGCTTAATTTTGTATTCTTCACTTTTAATATTTCTGCACCACACGCCTCTAATGTTGCTCCAGTAGTAATTACATCATCTACCAATAAAACATTTTTGTCTTCGAGTTGTTGGGGATTGGTTACCAAAAATGTTTTCTCTACATTTTTCCATCTTTCCAGGCGGTGTTTTTTGGTTTGAGATTCCGTAAATACTTTTCGGATTACGTTGTTTTTTACTACAGGTTTATTGATAATTTCTGAAATTCCTTTGCAAAGAATTTCCGCCTGGTTATACCCACGCATTTTTTCCTTTTTTTCAAACAAAGGAAGTGGTATGATCACATTAATATCATTAAAACGATTACTGTTGACTAAACTTTTTCCTATAAGATTTCCAAAGAACTGTCCTGCTTTTTTATTTCCTTTATATTTTAATTCATGAATCATATTTTTAATTACAGACTCTTTGGAAAAATAAAATTCACTCATGGCTGCAGTTACCGCCATCCTTCCCCAAAATTGTTTTTCAACAGGATTATTGATATGCATTGCAAAATTGGTATGAGGCAGATTATTGATACATTCAAGGCAAAGAAAGCTTTCTACATCAATCACATCACTTCCGCATCCGATACAAATGTGTGGATACAGCAAATGAAAAAATGAAGAAGATGTAAAAAAAGTACTTTTCAATTGAGCCAATTGTTTTTTTTATTGGAATTCTCCTTACTAAAATTAAAAGGAATTATTTAGTGTCTGCAAGAAAACGATACAATCCTTTACTACAAAAGGATACAGCCGAATAATAGTTATGAACACACGTGCATAAGTGTTAATTCTACTGCATTTCAGCACAATTGTTGCTCATTATTGGTAGCTAAAACATCAATTATGCGCCAGAGATTCGAGCAACAAATGAGTTTAAGAACCGTAGCCATTTCGGAGGTAAAATTTCCATTAAAGAGCCGGGATGAACTACCACCGGTA
>Ga0307373_10008581_pt1 | contig 15501 bp, 16 predicted proteins | sample OX2MG_FD_202534 | JGI IMG/M metagenome (GOLD analysis project Ga0307373, IMG submission 202534) | Soil microbial communities from Risofladan, Vaasa, Finland - OX-2 | ecosystem: Environmental > Terrestrial > Soil > Coastal area > Acid sulfate soil | place: Finland: Risofladan, Vaasa | collected... | reverse complement strand
CGCTCGACCAGACGCTGGATGGCGCTCATGGCAACGCTCCGCGGCGCGCGTACTTGGCGCCGGTGATGCCGCGCGACCAGAACACGGTGACGGCGTGCATCAGCTTGCCGAACGGGAACCAGACGAACAGCAGCTCGACCGACAGCAGGTGCACGGCGATCGCGGGGCTGACCGAATCGGGGTCGATGCCGATCAAGGCCATCCCGGTGATCACCGGCAGGAAGGTCACGAACCAGCTGAAGTAGTCGTCGAAGCGCGACAGCATGCGCTTCACCGGGTCGCCGTGGCGCTGGATCACAACGATGATCAGCGCCGCCGTGGTGAGCGCGCCCGCGAAGTAGGTCACGGGGTCGGGCAGCGCCGGCCAGTGCAGCCCGGTGAGCTTCTGGATGAACTGGATGTGCGGCAGGAAGGTGAAGACGATGACCGCCAGGCCGAGGTGGTAGATGTAGCCGATGGCGGTGGAAAAGCCGATCTTGGCGCCGAAGCGCGGGTGCGGCCAGAAGCGGTGCGCGATGCCCCGCAGAGCGCCCGCCGCCGCGCTGCCGCGCGGTTCCGACAGATCCCGCGGCGCGGGCCGCGCGGCGAGCCGCCCCAGGCGCCACAAGGTGCCCGCGATCAGCACGGTGAGCGACACGGTCAATGCCGGGCCGCGCGCGAATTCGAGCAATGTCATGGGTCGGCTCCGTCCAGTCGGGAATAGAATCCGGTTCCGATGCTGCCGTCCGAGCGGGAAGACACATTGACCGAGGTCAAAGCGCGTGTACACGGCCCGACACGGCGGACCCGCTCCGCCCGGGGACCTTGCGCCGGCCTGACGCGGTGAGCCACGCCCCCCATTCGCACGCCCGCCACGCCGTGCATGCCCGCCAAGGGCGGCTCGACCGCGCCTTCGCGCTCGGCGCAGGCTTCAACGTGGCCTTCCTGCTGGTCGAAGCGGTCGCAGGCGTCATGGCCCATTCGGTGGCCCTGCTCGCCGACGCCGGACACAACCTGTCGGACGTGCTCGGCCTCGGGCTCGCCTGGGGCGCGAGCGTGCTCGCGCGCCGCCCTCCGAGCGGCCGCTTCACTTACGGTCTGCGCAGCTCGACCATCTGGGCCGCGCTCGCCAACGCGGCCGCGCTGCTGATCGCGGTCGGGGCGATATCCCTGGAGGCGCTGCAGCGCTTCTCCCGGCCGGTCGCGGTCGAAGGCGGCACGGTCGCGCTGGTCGCGCTGGCCGGAGTGATCGTGAACGCGGCCACCGCGGCGCTGTTCATGCGCGGCCGGGAGCGCGACCTCAACCGGCGCGGCGTGTTCGTGCACATGGCCGCGGACGCCGCGGTGTCGCTCGGCGTCGCGCTCGGCGGGGTGGCGATCCTGTGGACCGGCCGCAGCTGGATCGACCCGGCGATCAGCCTCGCGGTGGCCGGGTTCATCGTCGTGGCGGCGTGGGACGTGCTGCGCGAGTCGTTCTCGCTCGCGCTGCATTCGGCCCCCAGGTCGATCGAGCTTAACGCGGTGCGCGCCTACCTCGGCGCGCTGCCGGGAGTCGAGAGCGTTCACGACCTGCACGTCTGGGCGATGAGCACCAGCGAGACCGCGCTCACCGCGCACCTGGTGATGCCGCACGGACATCCCGGCGATGCGCTGCTCGCGCGCGCCTGCCACGAGCTGGCCGAGCGCTTCGCGATCGGGCACGCCACGCTGCAGGTGGAGAGCGGCGACCCGGCGCATCCGTGCACACTGGAGCCGGAAGAAACCGCGTGAGCAGCGGGTCGTCACAGTGGGCGAGCTGACCAGCCTGGGCGCGCTGACCGCCTTCGGTGCGGGGGTGGTGTCCTTCCTTTCGCCTTGCGTGCTGCCGCTGGTTCCTGCGTATGTGTCCTACATCGCGGGACAGCCGCTGGGAGCCTCGACAGGGCGCCCTGCGGGCAGCCGGGCGCGGCTGCACGCGGTGCTGCTCAGCGCCTGCTTCGTGCTCGGCTTCTCGCTGGTGTTCATCGCGCTGGGAGCGAGCGCCACCGCGCTCGGCAGCCTGCTGCTCCGGTACCGCTACCAGGCGGGCATCGTGGGCGGCGCGGTGGTGACGCTGTTCGGCCTGCTGATGCTGCTCGGCGTGGGACGTATTCCGTTCCTGCGGCGCGACTTTCACTTTCACGTGCAGGCGGCGACCGGTCGGCCGCTCACCGCGCTGGTGCTGGGGCTCGCGTTCGCGTTCGGCTGGACGCCGTGCATCGGGCCCATTCTCGGAGCGATCCTCACCGTGTCCGCGGTGAGCCGGTCGGCCAACAGCGGAATCGGGCTGCTCGCCGCCTACTCCGCCGGGCTCGGCATCCCGTTCCTGCTCACCGGCGCGTTCCTGCACGAGCTCTCGGGGAGGCTGCGCAGCCTGCGCCGCGCCGGCCCGCCGCTGCAGGCCGCCGCCGGCGTCGTCATGATCGTGGTGGGGATCGCCATAATGAGCGGCGAGCTCACCGCGTTCAGCTACTGGCTGCTCGACAAGTTCCCCGCACTCGGCAGGATCGGCTGAGCGCGCTGTAGTCCAGGCGCCGCGGCGCCCGGAGCGCTCGGTCACAAAGGACAAGAGTGGATGAAAGTGAATGATCCCGGGGTCCCGGCCGCGCTGGCCGCGGCCGTCCTCTTCGGCGTCAGCACGCCGCTGGCCAAACTTCTGCTGGCGCAGGCCAGCCCCTGGCTGCTGGCGGCACTCCTGTACCTGGGATCGGGCGTCGGGCTCTGGCTGCTTCGCCGGATCCGTCGCGCACCGGCGGCGCGGCCGGCCCCCGGCGAGTGGCGCTGGCTGGCGGGCGCGATCCTTTCGGGAGGCGTGATCGCACCGGTGTTGCTGATGACCGGCCTCGCAGCCATGCCGGCCTCGGGCGCCGCGTTGCTGCTCAACGCCGAGAGCGTATTCACGGCGCTGCTGGCCTGGTTCGCGTTCAAGGAGAATCTCGATCGGCGCATCGCGCTCGGCATGTTCGCCATCGTCGCCGGCGCGGTGGTGTTGAGCTGGCCTGCAGGCGCGACAGTGGAGTTCGCCAGCCTCTGGCCAGCGCTCGCCGTGCTCGGCGCCTGCTTCGGCTGGGCCGTCGACAACAACCTCACGCGCAAGGTGGCGCTCTCGGACGCCTCCTGGATCGCGATGGTCAAGGGACTGGCCGCCGGCGCCACCAACCTGGTCCTTGCCGTCGGCCTGGGCGCCGCGTGGCCCGGCGCAGTTCCTGTCCTCGGAGCTGCCATCGTCGGCTTTCTCAGCTACGGCGCGAGCCTCGCCTGGTTCGTGATCGCCCTGCGGCATCTGGGCGCCGCCCGCACCGGCGCTTACTTCTCCGTGGCGCCCTTCTTCGGCGCACTGACGGCGCTGGGGCTGCTGGGCGAGCCGGTGACCCCGGCCCTGCTGCTGGGTGGCGCGCTGATGGCGGTGGGCGTGTGGCTGCACCTGACCGAGCGCCACGCGCATGAGCACACGCACGAGGCGCTCGAGCACGCGCACGCTCACACCCACGGCGTCGGGGACGAGCACCACGACCACGAGCACGACGAGCCGGTACCGGCCGGCACCCGCCACAGCCATCGCCACCGCCACGTGGCGCTTCCGCATGCGCATGCGCATTTCCCGGATGCGCATCACCGGCATCCTCACCCGGGCGGACGATGAGCGCACCGGCCGATCGAGGCGGCGCCCCGACCGGCGCGGCGACCTTGCGCTTGACCGCAGGTTTGCGCTCGGTCATTATTCGCACAATCGTTAGAATATTAGCCGCATGGTATTGACCGAATGCGCGAAGTCAAGAATCTCCTCTACGAGCAGGTCAGCCGCATCGGCAAGGCCCTGGCCAGTCCCAAGCGGCTCGAGATCATCGAGCTGCTGTGCCAGTGCGAGAAGACGGTCGAAACGCTCGCGCGCGATGCCGACGTCAGCATCAAGCTCGCCAGCGCGCACCTCAAGGGCTTGCGCGCGGCGCGGCTCGTCGGCGCGCGCAAAGACGGGAGGTACGTCTACTATCGGCTGACGGACCCGAGTGTCGCGGAGCTCTGGGTGACGTTGCGCGGCGTCGCCGAGGAGCGGCTCCTGGACCTGCAGGTAGCGCTTCGCTCGCTGGTCGAATCCGGCACCGAGCTGCAAGGCATGGACCGCGAGTCCATTCTGAAACGCGCAAAGCAAGGGGAAGTCGTGGTGATCGACGTGCGGCCCGCCGAGGAGTTCGCGGCAAGTCACCTTCCTTACGCCCGCTCCATGCCGCTTGCGGAGCTCAAGCAGCGCTTGAAGCACCTGCCGAAGGGCAAACCCGTTGTCGCCTACTGCCGGGGGCCGTTCTGCATGATGGCCAAGGATGCCGTGAGCCTGCTGCGCAAGCAGGGCTATCGCGCCTTCAAGCTCGCCGATGGCGTGGCGGAATGGAAATCGAGCGGCCTCCCGCTCGAGCAGTGAGCGGCACCCCGTGAAGACGCTATTCGTCCTCAACGACGGGCCGTACGGCTCCGAGCGCTCTTACAACGCCTTGCGGCTGGCCGGAGCGCTCGCCAAGGCGCCGGAAAACGAAGTGCGAGTCTTCCTGCTCGGCGACGCCGCGGGGTGCGCCAAGGCCGGGCACAAGGTGCCCGAGGGCTACTACAACATCCAGCTGATGCTCGGCAGGGTGGCGCGCCATCGGGGCACGGTCGCGGCGTGCGGCACGTGCATGGACGCGCGCGGGATCGCGGAGACGGAACTGTCGGAGGGCGTGCATCGGGGCACGCTCGACGAGCTCGCCCAGTGGACCCAGTGGGCGGACAAGGTTCTGGTGTTCTAGGGAGCAGGGATGTTCTTCAGGCAACTGGCAACCAAGGAGTCGTCGCTTTCGTATTTCTTCGGCTGCGGCACCCTCGGCAAAGCCTTGGCGGTCGATGTCGTCGCGGGCGACGAGGAGTGGTTCGTCGAGGAGGCGAAGCGCACGAATGTCGCGATTACGCACGTCATCGACACGCACGTGCATGCCGACCACTATTCCGGCGGACGAAGGCTTGCGGCCCTCGCGGGTGCCCCCTATTGCCTGCACGAGAATGCAGCCGGCGTCGTCAAGTTCCCCTTCGAGCCCCTGCGCGACGGTCAGGTCATCGAGGCCGGCAACGTCCTGGTGCGGGTGCTGCACACGCCCGGACACACGCCCGAGAGCATATCGCTGCTCGTCACCGACAAGCGCCGCGGCGAGGAGCCGTGGTTCGTCCTGACCGGGGACACCCTTTTCGTCGGGGCGGTCGGTCGCCCGGACCTGCTCGGGCGGGAGCGCGAAATGGCCGGGATGCTGTTCGATACGCTGACGACCAAGCTGCTCGCGCTTCCCGACACTATCGAGCTCTTCCCCGGCCATCAGGCGGGAAGCGCCTGCGGAGCGGGGCTGTCGGGCAAGCCCTCCTCCACGCTCGGCTTCGAGAGGCGCTGGAACCCGGCACTGTCGATGCGCACTCGCGAGGAGTTCGTCGACTACCTCACCAAGGATATTCCGCCCCGTCCCGCGGACATGGACCGCATCGTCGCGGCGAACATCGCCGGCTGAACCCTCGTGAGCAGGAGTCTGACGGCGGAGCTCCGGCACGGGATCCGGCACAATCCCGCTCAGTTTCTGCACCTGCTCCTGCAGGTGCTGCTGGTGGGGTTCACGCTGGGCATGATGCGCACCGTGGTGCCGGCGGTTGCCGAGCACGAGTTCGGCGTGCCGAAGGGTTCCTTCGTGCTGCTGACCGCCTTCGTGGTCGCCTTCGGATTCGTGAAGTCGGTAATGAACTTCCTGGCCGGCCGGATTTCCGAGCGCATCGGTCGAAAGCGCGTACTGCTTCTGGGCTGGATACTCGCTCTGCCCATCCCCGCGCTGGTGCTCTGGGCGCCGAGCTGGAACTGGATCGTGGCCGCGACCGTGCTCCTCGGCGTCAACCAGGCACTCACCTGGTCGATGACGCTGACCTCGAAGCTCGACATCACCGCGGCGCACGAGCGCGGGCTGACCGTCGGCCTGAACGAGTTCGCGGGTTATGTCGGGGTCGCCGGCGCGGGCGTCATCACCGCCTATCTCGCCACCGCGCTCGGCCCGCGCCACGGCGTGGCGCTGTTCGGCATCGTGGTGATCGTGCTCGCCATCGCGCTCACCATCGCGTGGGCGAAGGACACGCGTCCGTGGGCGCATGCCGAGGCCAAGAGACATGCCGCAGGCGGTTCGGCCTATTCGCCCCGCTACCCGATGAACATCTCCAGTGAGCCTTCGACGTGGGATGTTTTTACTCTCATGTCCTGGCGCGACAAGCGGCTCATGTCAGTGAGCCAGGCGGGGCTCGTGGAGAAGTTCGTCGACGCGCTCGTCTGGGTCTTCTACCCCGTCTTCCTATACCGGCATGGTGTGAGCATTCACGACATCGGCTGGATCGTGGGGGCGTACGGATTTGTCTGGGGCGGAGCGCAGCTCGTGACCGGCAGGCTCTCCGACAAAGTGGGCAGGCATGCGTTAAACGTGGGCGGCATGTGGCTCTGCGGCGCGGGGGTGGGTCTGATGCTCGTCTTCGACGGCGTCCTGTGGTGGTCGCTGTGCGCGGCGCTGAGCGGGCTCGGCATGGCCCTGCTCTATCCCAATCTCATTGCCGCTGTGGCGGACATCTCGCATCCGACCTGGCGTGGCTCGTCCCTCGGCATCTACCGCTTCTGGCGCGACCTCGGCTACGGGGTCGGCGGACTCGGCATGGGCCTCGTGGCGAAGTCGGCGGGAACGCTCGAAGGCGGGTTCCTGTTCGTGGCCATCGCGATGGCGCTCTCCGGAGCGGTCCTCTGGATATGGGGCGAGGAGACCCATCCGCGCCTGAACCCGGCGTGACGATCCGCCCGCACCAGACCCACGCAGGTCGCCTGCTTGCGCGACGGGCGGCGCTTACTGCCGCGCCATGCACTGCATGTGCTTGGCGCCCTGGCAGTTGGCGAGAATGTACGGACTCCAGAGCGACTTGATGTAGGCGACGACGTCGATCGCGTCGCCGCGGCTCAGGATGCCGCGCCACGCCGGCATGCGCGAGTCGGGGATGGGCTTGTCCAGAATCATGGACACCAGTTGAGCGTCCTCGTGGTGCCAGGCATGGCCGCTGTCGTCCAGCGCCGGCGCTCCGTGCTCGCGATACATCCAGTTGCGCTCGCCGCGGCCATCGACCCCGTGGCAGCTCACGCAGTATTGCCTGTACAGCGCCTTGCCGTGGTCGGGGTGCGCGGAGGCCGTCAGCGATCCGGAAGAGGTCCCCGGCAGGCTGGGCAGCAGGATGACGAGCAGCAGCACCGCCGCCGCGCCAGCGACGAATGCGAAACGGCGCTTCCTGGGCGGTCGTGACGCTACAGACTTGCTCGCCTCGCCGCTGGCGCCCGACGGCTCGGACGCGCTGGCCACAAACTGCGCCGCGACGCCGCCGCGCCTCTTACGACGTCTGTTGCGGTTGCGAGAACTCATAAGACGTATCACGCCACAGATTCACCGGTCCATGTTTGATATCGGTCAAAGCACGGTACGGCCCCGGGAAGCTCGCGGCGCGGGCGCTCGCGATCGCGTAGCCACCCCGCGCGCCAGCGCCGGCGGCTTACAGCTTCACACGGTTCAGCCGCAGCGCGTTCGTCACCACCGACACCGAGCTGAAGCTCATCGCGGCGGCGGCGATGATCGGCGAGAGCAGCATGCCGAAGAACGGATACAGCACCCCCGCCGCGATCGGCACGCCGAGCACGTTGTAGACGAGGGCGAAGAACAGGTTCTGGCGGATGTTGCGCATCGTGGCGCGGCTCAGGCGCCGCGCCCGCACGATGCCGCGCAGGTCGCCCTTGACCAGCGTGATGCCGGCGCTCTCCATCGCGATGTCGGTTCCGGTTCCCATCGCGATGCCGACCTGCGCCTGCGCGAGCGCCGGCGCGTCGTTGATCCCGTCGCCGGCCATCGCCACGATGCGGCCTTCGCGCTGCAGCTGCTTGACGGCTTCGGTCTTCTGTTCGGGCAGCACTTCGGCCACCACCCTGTCGATGCCGAGCTTGCGCGCCACTGCCTGCGCCGTGATCGGATTGTCACCGGTGAGCATGACGAGCTGCAGCCCGGCTTGATGCAGATCGCGGATGGCTTCGGCGGTGGTGTCCTTGATCGGATCGGCGACGCCGATCAGGCCCGCCGCCTTGCCGTCGATCGCGACGAACATCACCGTCTGGCCGTCGGCGCGCAGCTCCCCGGCGCGCTGTTCCAGATCGCCGGCGGCGACGCCCGACTCTTCGAGCAGCTTGCGGTTGCCGATGGCCACCGCGCGCCCCTCGACCCTGCCGGTCACGCCCTTGCCGGTGAGCGAAGCGAACTGGTCCACGGCGGAGAGCGCGAGGCCGCGCGCCTCGGCGCCGGCGACGATCGCGGCGGCGAGCGGATGCTCGCTCGCGCGCTCCAAGGCCGCCCCGAGCGCCAGGACCCGGTCCCGCTCGAAGCCAGGCGACGCCACCACCTCCGTCAGCCGCGGCTTGCCCAGGGTCAAGGTGCCGGTCTTGTCGGTGACGACGGTGTTCACTTTCTCCATCACCTCGAGCGCCTCGGCGTTCTTGATCAGCACGCCCGCGGTCGCGCCGCGCCCGGTGCCCACCATGATCGCCATCGGCGTCGCGAGCCCCAGCGCGCAGGGGCAGGCGATGATCAGCACCGACACCGCGTTGATCACCGCGTGCGCGAGCCGCGGCTCGGGGCCCCACAGGCCCCACACGACGAAAGTGAGGGCGGCCACCGCCACCACCGCCGGAACGAAGAACGACGACACCACGTCCGCGAGGCGCTGGATCGGCGCCCGGCTGCGCTGCGCTTCGGACACCATGTGCACGATCTGCGCAAGGAGCGTGTCGGCGCCGACACGCTCGGCACGCATCAGGAGGCTCCCCGTCCCGTTCACCGTGGCGCCGATCACCGGGTCGCCGGCGTGCTTTTCGGCCGGAATCGGTTCGCCGGTGACCATCGACTCGTCGATCGCGCTCGAGCCCTCGGTCACGGTGCCGTCCACCGGCACCTTCTCGCCCGGGCGCACGCGCAGCCGGTCGCCGGGCTTCACCTGCTCGAGCGCGATGTCCTCCTCGCGGCCGTCTTCGCGCACGATGCGCGCGTTTTTGGGCGCGAGCCCGAGCAACATCCTGATCGCGGCGCTGGTGCGGCTGCGCGCGCGCAGCTCGAGCACCTGGCCGAGCAGCACCAGCGCGGTGATCATCGCCGCGGCTTCGAAGTACACCGGGACCAGCCCGCCCATCCGGATCATCGCCGGGAAGATCCCCGGCACGAGGGTGGCCACCACGCTGTAAATCCAGGTGACACCGACGCCAAGGGCGATCAGCGAGAACATGTTGAGATGGCGGTTCGCCACCGACTGCCAGCCGCGCACGAACAGAGGCCAGCCGCCCCACAGCACCGCCGGGGTGGCGATCACCAGCTCCAGCCACTGCAGCGGGCGCGGCGCGATCAGATGCGAGGTGAGCTGCGGCGCGAATTCCGCGACCATCACGAGCAAAAACACCGGCAGCGCCAGGGCGGTGCTGACCCAGAAGCGGCGCGTCATGTCGATGAGTTCGGGGTTTTCCTCCTGCTCCGCCCCGACCGTGCGCGGCTCGAGCGCCATGCCGCAGATCGGGCAGTTGCCGGGCTGCGCGCGCACGATCTGCGGGTGCATCGGGCACACATACTCGGTCCGCGCCGCAGGCGCCGCAGGCACTTCCGGCTCGAGCGCCATCCCGCACTTCGGGCAGTTGCCCGGGCCGGGCTGGCGCACCTCGGGGTGCATCGGGCAGATATACACGGCTGCGCCGTGTTCGGCGTGCTCGTTCATAAAGTCACCCTCCTCGGCGCGCTGCTCGGCGCCACCGCAGTCCCCTGCAGCTCATGCCAGGTCGCGCTTCTTCTCCTCGAACTCCTTCTTGTCGATCTCGCCGCGGGCGTAGCGCTCCTTGAGGATGTCGAGCGAGCGATCGCGCGAGACGTGCCCGCCGCGGCCCGGCGCGCCGCTGAAGAGCCACTTCGCGAGCAGCACGATGCCGAGGACGATCAGCACCCACCACAGCAGCATGCCGATCATGCCGAAGCCCCACCCGCCGCCCCAGCCGTAGCCGCCCATCATTCCGGGTCCGTAGCCATAACCCTGTGCGTGCGCGAGCGTCGCGCCGGCCAGGGACAATGCGAGCGCCGCGACCGCGGCGATCAGTCTGCGTTTCATGGTCGAGTCTCCTTTGAGTTGATCGGGTGATGCTTGGACGAGTCCGGGCGGCGTGCGGCCGCGCTCGATCTCGGGGGACGATGTGGCGCGCGGCCCGCGCGCAGGCGGCTCAGCGCAGGATGCGCGCCGAGCGGGCGTGGTACGGACGGGTCTTGGGCGGTGCGCCCGCGAAGCGGAGCGCGCCGAAGGGAAGGAATCCGGTGCCGACGAGAAAAAAGACGGCTGCGAAGAAAGCGAGCTGAGCGCCGCTCCCACCCGTAGCCGGGCCGAGGACGAGCGGCGCGAGCGGAGCCCCGCCCCCGATGCTCGTGCAGCACGCCGCGGAACCATCCGAGCCGTGCGCGGCGTGCGTGTGGCCGTCGGCGTCTTGCGCAACGAACGCCGCGCCCCTCGCATTGCCGGGCCCTGCGACCAGGACGTCACAGATCGGCCGCAGCGCCAGCATCGACAGCGCCGCGAGCGCGAGCACGAGAAAGAGGGCGCGCGCACCGCTCCCGGCGCGCCCCCGGACGTTCCGGCGCGGCGGCTTGCCTGCGTACCGAAAGATGAGCTGGCCTACGTACACAAGGCGAAGACTGACACCGATCCGGCCTGCCGCCTTGATCGAGATCAAACCGGCGCCCGGGCGTCCGGGTCGCTCCCGGGTGCGCGCTAGTCCCGGCGCTCCATCCGAGTCACGGTGAGCAGCCCGCCGATCTCCTCGGCGACGAAGTTGATCCTGTCGCCCGGCTTCACCTGCTCGAGCATCGCCGGGTCCTGCACCCGGTACACCATCGTCATCGCCGGCATGCCGAGGTTCTCGAGCGGACCGTGCTTGATCGTGAGCTTGCCTGCGTCCTTGTCGACCTTGCGGATCTCGCCCTCGGTCATCGGCGCCGCGGCGCGCTGCATCGGCATGGCGCCTTGTTTCCCGCCGCCCATCCCGGGCATCTGCGTTTGGGCGAACGCGGGCGGCGTCCCGAGCGCGAGCAGCGTTCCGAGAACGGTGGCGAACACAGTGAGTTTCAGCATAGCGGACTCCCGTGGTTGAGGAAATTCAGCCGATCACCTTGATGCGGCCGCGCACGCCGGATTCCATATGGCCCGGAACCAGGCAGGCGAAGCGCACCTCGCCCGCGCGGGAAGCGAGCCGCCGGCGAGCGCAATACACAACGCCGCGGTAAATCTATTCATCCCTTTCTCCTTTCGGCCTTCGGTAAATTGCCCTTCCATTCGTACGCCACGCTTCCCGGCGGGTGCTTGTACCAGCCCGGATCGCGGTAGTCGTCGCGCGCGAGGCCTTCCCTCACCTTGAGTACGCTGAACATGCCGCCCATCTCGAGCGGGCCGAACGGCCCCGCGCCGGTCATCATCGGCAGCGTGTTGTCCGGTAATGGCATCTCCATCGCCCCCATGTCGGCCATGCCGCGCTCGCCCATCGCCATGTAATCGGGCACCAGGCCGGCGATCTTGTGCACGACCTTGCGCTGGTCCACGCCGATCATCGTCGGCACGGCGTGGCCCATGGCGTTCATGGTGTGGTGCGACTTGTGGCAGTGGAACGCCCAGTCGCCCGGGTAGCGGGCGTCGAATTCGAAGGCGCGCATCTGCCCCACCGCGATGTCCACGGTGACTTCGGGCCAGCGAGCGCTTTTCGGCACCCAGCCGCCGTCGGTGCCGGTCACCTCGAAGTCGTAACCGTGCAGATGGATCGGATGGTTGGTCATGGTCAGATTGCCGATGCGGACGCGCACCCGGTCGCCCTGGCGCGCGACCAGCGGGTCGATGCCGGGAAACACGCGCGAGTTCCAGCACCACAGGTTGAACTCGGTCATGGTCGCGACCCTGGGGGTGGCGCTGCCCGGGTCGATATCGAAGGCGTTGGTGAGGAACACGAAATCGCGCTCGACCCGCATGAAGCCCGGATTCCCGGGATGCACGACGAGCGCGCCCATCATGCCCATCGCCATCTGCACCATCTCGTCCGAATGCGGGTGGTACATGAAGGTGCCGGACTTCTTCATCTCGAACTCGTAGACGAAGGTCTTGCCGGGAGGAATATGCGGCTGGGTCAAGCCGCCGACGCCGTCCATACCGTTCGGCACGGGAACCCCGTGCCAGTGCACGGCGGTGTGCTCGGGCAGCTTGTTGGTGACGAAGATGCGCACCCGGTCGCCTTCGACGCACTCGATCGTCGGCCCGGGCGACTGGCCGTTGTAGCCCCACAGGTTCGCGGTCATGCCGGGCGCCATCTGCCTGCGCACCGGCTCGGCGACGAGATGGAACTCCTTCCAGCCGTCCTTGACGCGCCAGGGCAGCGACCAGCCGTTCAGCGTCACCACCGGGTTGTACGGCCGGCCGGCCGGCGGGACGAGCGGCGGCTGGGTCTGCGGCTTGTCCTGCAGCGGCGCTTCGGGCAGCGAGGCCGCCGCGGCCTTCGATACCAGCGCGGCGCCGACCAGGCCGGCGGCTGCCCCGCGCAGGAATTTTCTGCGATCGGTCATGCTCTTCTCCTCGTTCAACGTCCGCCGGTGAGGGCCAGCTGCAAGTCCGCATCCGCCAGCCAGAAATCGCGCTGTGCGCGGATCGCCGCGTCGACGCTCGCCACCTGCTCGCGCGCGTCGGCAAGCAGCTCGAACACGCTGATCAGCATGCCGTTGTAGCGCAGCAGGTTCTCGTCGGAGATCTTCTTGCGCAGGGGTACGATCTCGTCGCGATAGCGCCTGGCGACGCCGTAGGCGGTGCGGTAGGCGGCGTACGCTTCGCGCACCTCGGAGCGCGCATTGACCGCGATCTGCGCGGTGCGGTTCAGGGACTGCATGTAGAGCTCGCGGGCACGCGCGAGCCGCGCGCCGCCGCCGTCGAATACCGGCAGGCGCAGCTCGAGCTGCCAGCCCTTCTGCGGCGGCAGGCCGGACTCGCTGTTGTGCAGCGCGCCCAGCTCGAGGACGTCGACGAAGCGTGTGGCCCCGGTGAGACCGAGCGATTGAGCGAGCGCCTCGGTGTCGCGTTTCGCCGCCTGCACGTCGAGCCGCTCGCGCAGCGCGGTGGCTTCGAGATCGGCCGGTTCGCGCGGCGCCGTGGGCAGCTCGGCGAGCCGCTCGGGAAGCTTGCAATCGGTGGCGCTGGGCAAACCGAGGACGCGGGTGAGGCGCTCGCGCGCCGCGGCCGCGTTCCGCCGTGCGCGCGCGAGCTGCGTGCTCGACTCGACGTAAAAGGCCTGCTCGCGCAGGCGATCGAGCGCGCTGAAGTTGCCGGCCTGCGCCATGCGCCCGGCGAGCTCGGCACCGGCTTCGGCAGTGTCCTGCACCTGTTCGGCGTATTTCTCCGACTCGCGCGCCGCCACCGCCTCGAACCACGCGCGGCGCGCCTCGGACGCGAGCCGCACCGCAGCGGCGGCTGCCTGCAGCTGTACCTGCTCGAAGCGCGCCCTGGCGATCTCGACCCGCCGCGGCATGGTGATCAGCGCCAGCACGTCGAACAGGAACGTGCGGTCGATCTGGAGAGCTTCGCCGCGCTCCAGGCGCGCAAAGCTGAAGCCGGGGTTCACCCAGCGGCCCGCCTGCACGAGATCGGATTCGGCGATGCCGAGCTCGGCGTACGCGGCCTGCAGGCCGCGGTTGTTGTAGAGCGCCACCTGCACCGCCTGGTCCGGACCGAGCGGCGACGCGAGCAGCTTCGCCACTTCCGCGGCAAGCGTCTTCGCTTCCTCTTCGCTCTTCGCCCAGCGCGGTTGCGCGCCGGTGCGCGCCCTGACGGCGCTGTCCACCGCGTCGAACCCGCCGTCCTTGGAGAACGTCGCGCAGCCGCCGAGCGCGAGCAGCGCGCTCCCCGCAACGAGCACGCCACGCACGCGCCGTGCGGCGCAATGCCACTGTTTCATATCGCCCCTCTCTGACCGGCGCGGCCGCCCGCGAGCAGCCGCGCGCAACAAAGAGGCAGCGCGCTGCGCGCGCCGCCCCGCTGGCTCAGGAGAGGAGCGTCAAGGGAGGTCGGTCGAGGCCTTCGGGCACGAAGCCCGGCGGCACGGGGAAATCGGCGGCGGCGACGCCGCCGCCGGGAAGCATCGCGTTGAAAGCCGCTGGCGCGAGGGCCGTCGCGACGGCCATGCCGCAGCTCGCGCAGGAGGGGCAGAACGCTTCACCCGCCGCCCCGGATGCGCCGTCGCCGGTCTTGTGATGCTCACCGGCGTGCGCAGCCTGATCGGACGCGGCCGAGATCGGCGCCGCTTGCGCGGCATGGTGCCGGAGCGCGCCGCACAGCCCGCCGCCCAGCGCCGCGAAGCCCTGTACCGGCACGCCGGCGACCAACAGCAGCACGAGCATCGCGCGAATCAGACGCTTGACCATGAGGCAAATTATATCTGCGCAGTCGCCCTTCGACCGTGGCGCCCAAGGCGGGTTCCGCGGCGGCTATGCCTCACCGGCCGCGACGCCGCCCGAAATCGCGCAGCATCTCGCGCGCGCAGTTGTATCCCGGAGCGCCGGTGACGCCGCCGCCCGGATGCGCGCCGGCGCCGCACAGGTAGAGGCCCTTCAGCGGCGCGCGGTAGTCCGCGTAGCCGAGCAGCGGCCGCGCCGCCCAGAGCTGGTCGAGCGTGAGCGCGCCGTGGAAGATGTCGCCCCCGGTGAGGCCGAACTCGCGCTCGAGATCCGCAGGCGAGAGCGCGCTGTGCGCGATGACGCTCGCGCGGAATCCGGGGGCGTGCGCCTCGACCACATCGAAGATGCGCCGCACCGCCTCGTCCTTGCGGGCCTCCCAGTCCGCGTCCGGGTCGAAATGCTGGCAGAACAGGCTCGCCACGTGCAGCCCGCGCGGGGCGAGCGAATCGTCGAGCGTGCTCGGAATCACCATCTCGACGATCGGCGCCCGCGCCATGCCCTCGGCGCGCGCATCGAGGTACGCCCGATCCATGTAATCGAGCGAAGGCGCGAGGATGATGCCCGAGGCGTGGTGCGGCCCCGGCTCGGGCAGGCAGGCGAAGCGCGGCAGCGCGCTCAGCGCGACGTTCATGCGGAAGCTCGCCGAGGCGCACTTGTAGCGCGCGATGCGCTCGCGGAACCCGGGCGGCAGCGCGCCCGGTTCGACGAGCTGCTGGTAGAGCAATTTCGGGTTCACGTTCGCCGCCACCGCGCTGGCCGCAAACTCCCTGCCGTCGGCGAGCACCACGCCGGTGGCTCGCCCGGACTTCTCCCGCACGCGCGCGACCGGCGCACCGCACTCGATTTCCACCCCGAGACGGCGCGCCTCGGCCGCCAGCGCCTCGCTGATCGCTCCCATGCCGCCGAGCGCATGGCCCCAGACGCCGCGCTTGCCGTTCAC
>Ga0307373_10008574_pt1 | contig 15509 bp, 18 predicted proteins | sample OX2MG_FD_202534 | JGI IMG/M metagenome (GOLD analysis project Ga0307373, IMG submission 202534) | Soil microbial communities from Risofladan, Vaasa, Finland - OX-2 | ecosystem: Environmental > Terrestrial > Soil > Coastal area > Acid sulfate soil | place: Finland: Risofladan, Vaasa | collected... | reverse complement strand
CAGTCGCGTCGGAGTCACCCCGCCGCGGATTTCGAACGTAAATGCAGGTAGCAGAACGTTCATGAGCGCTTCAAGTTGCTGTGGGGGAATGGGCACTGGGCTGGTTCGGACATTTCCACGTCGCGCGAGAAAGGCCTGTACTCGGGCGATGCCCTCATCGCGATATGTTGGTGCGGTGTTTCCGGTCCGACGACTACCTCTGGTAGCAGCCGCGTACTCCTCTTGCATATACGACGCGTTAAAGGAGATCTCACCCCCGCGCTCTGGCGACGCGTAGTGCCGGCTTTCGCGTTGCTGATCCCGAAGGTACCGCAGCAATTGGCTCTTCCCCGTCCCGTTGCGGCCAAAGATTACGGTGATATCCGTCAGATGGGTAAGTAGCCAGGTACCACTCGGTTCTGGAAACTGCCGAGGCACCTCGAGCCGAATCGCATGAATGGCCACAGCGCGATTCTAAGGGCGCTGGTCGTAGCCACACCGAGCGCGGCCAGGCGCGCTTATCTTGTTACGCCATTTGGCGTCATTCGTCACCACGATGCCGGCATTGTTCACCACTCTCATCGAGGTCGGAAACCGGCGTCACAATGTACCAGCGCCCAAATTCGCGGCTCACGGTCCGGGAACGAGCGCGAGCTCTTCATCGGTTCCATCCTCGTCGCAAGCGACAAGACCGAAAATGGCGGCGGGACTGATTCAAATGGACGCAACATCTCCGGACGGACTGAAGCCCACGGTGGCAACCCTGCCGGGGGATGACCTCAAGATCGTTGCAAGATGGCTTCAGTTGATCGAAAGCATATTTGGCGAGGCGCCGGACGTGATTGGCGATCTGGTCCTCCTTCGGGCACAACTGACCGAAGTCGCCCAGATGGCCTCTCACCCGTATCCCGACGCACTGGCGACCGTGACGCTCAGGTACGGGCTTACTGATGGAATGCCCCAAAGCCTGCAAGAGGTGGCTGTGCAATTCGGCTGCACACGGGAGCGTGTTCGACAAGTGGAGAAGGGGGTGTTCCATCGGCTGCGTTTTCCGCGGTATTCGCGGCCTCTGCGTGCCGGTTTCTACACGAGCGTGAACGGGCGAGCATCTGGTGTCCTTTAGCCTGAGGAAGGCGTTCGAGTCCGTCGATTGCGATGTGCGGCTCAGGGCGTTCATGAGATCCGTATTCCCGGACCGAGCACGGCCAGTGGCCGACGAATCCGCCTTAGCAGCCGGCGCGGAGCTCAGGATCGGCAGCCAGCCATCGCCAAATCAGTTTGGGCTGAAGTTGAACTCAGTTACATGTCCGGCTGGGATCCAGACCGCTAGTGGCAGGCCCTCCCAAAAGATCATCGTTAAGTCACCTGGTAGCGCACTGTTCATATCCCTCAAGATTGCGGTCCAGGCCTCCAACTCCAGTCGGCCAACCTGCGTCCAGAGGACTGTACGAAATTCCGCAGGAATCGAGCGACTCGTCCAGCCCATGACGTAGCCAATATCCTCGCCCTTCGAACCGGTCACGGTGATGTTCTTGCCGTCGATGAGCATGTCCAGATATGTCCCCTGGTCATTCGGGGTATTGCCACCCGTTGCGCCACGCTGTGATGGTTTGGCGCTCTTGAGTTTGGCGACGAAACCGCGGAGGCCGCGCACCAAGAACCCCCCGACGTTACTTAGCGATCGCTGCTCGCTTCGAGAACTCATGACACCGTCCCTGACCTAGGGGTGATCGCGCCGAATTGTCGGCTGGCCCGTGGAGATCGTGCAGACGACGAACGACCTCGCGCCCCGTAGCTGCTTGCCCAAGGCTTGTGGAGCGAGTTGGCAAGGCTCATCGTTTCGTCACTTCTCCAAACCGATGAAGACAACCCTGGAGCCGTCCCAATACAGGTCAGCGATATATTGGCCTGACGAGGTGTCATGTATCCGTCGGGTAGGGGTGAAGGGCGCGCTGGAGTTGTAGACCACGCTGAGGTCATAGGTCCCCGACACGGTGAAGACTGCGCGAGATCCATCCCAAGCCAGGATCGCTCCCTCCAAGGGATCGCTGTCTTCGTGCCAGCTGAACTTCGACCCAAACAGGGCGTTGACGATCTGTAGGCAGCCCGGCGCAGATCCGGCCTGCAGCTTCAGACAGGCGTCGAGGTGCGTCTTGAGGGCTGCCAGAACCTGGGCGTCGGTGGCGGCGGGGTGCGGCACGTCGGCCACCGAGGAGGCATCTTGGAAGTCAGAGAATTTGAGGGCTTGGCCATCCCAAGAGAGGGCGGCCGTGTAAGGGCCTCCCACGGCCAGGATTCGCGGCCGCTGGGTGGTCGCGCTTCCGTAACTCAGCCGCATCAGGAAGTGACCCGTGACCAGCAGCGTCGATGTGTCGTCAAGCCCAATCGATGATCCATTGAGTGGATCGCCCAGCAGCGTCCAACTTGCTGCACCGGTCGCCAGGTCTTGGCCAAACGTCTGTGGGCAGCCGGTTGGAGACAGCGAGGTCGACCCAGCGCAGCCTTTGATCGCCTGCGACACCGCTTTGTCCGCTTGCGCGGTACCGGTGTCTGAGAGCTGAATCGTGCTAAAGCTCACAGTAGTCAGGGCAGGCAACGCCGATTTGGCATCGACCTCACCGGCATAGGACACGAAAAGGATCGAAGCGGCGAGAGTCACCGTGTGCTGGCCGGGGAAGACAGCCACCGTGAGCTCGCTCCCTGGGCTGGCGACAACCTCTTGGCCATCGATGGCCAGCGCGCCGGCTCCGTTTGGAATGTTCAAGTCGAGGCCCGTTGGCTCGACCAGCACCGGCCATGAATTCGGACTCACAGCACGCATCCTCAGGCTGGTCGTCCTTCGACCGACGGACGTGTTGTAGGTCAGTGTGACCTCGATATCTGCGTTGACGTAGCTCACGTTCTGAACGCTGAATCCAGAACGGGTGTGGGCGGTTGCGGTGAGCTGGGCGCCCAGCGCCGAGCGGTCAAGAAGGGAGGTGTCGGTGCTCGACGCCGTGGCGGAGTCGATGATCGAGTGGCTCCAGACGAAGCCAGTGTCGGCGCGGTCGACCGCCGCCATGTAGGCGAGCGCCGCGCCCGCCGGCGTCCCCTGGGTCGTGAATAGGGTGAAGGCTAGACTGCTGGCGCCCAGGACACCGAGAACGATCGCCGCGATCAGTTCTTCGCGGAACCCGAGTCGCCGCTGCAGGTTGCGCAGCCTCGTATTCAGACCGATGATCTCAATTCTCCTGATCACCGGCAAAACGCCGGCGAATCTCCGCGGCGCGAGTGTGTTGTCCGCAGTCGCGGAGGGCGTTGATCAGGGTTCGGGCGAGGTCGTCGCGCTCGACCGAGCGGGCGACGATAGGCTCGAGTAGAGACACCGCGAGAGCCGCTTGGCCTCGATCCAAAAGCGCCTTGGCGACCGCGTCGGCAAGATCGGCGCGCATGCCGTCGATTTGGACCCGAACCTCGGCCACCACCTGGCCGGCCACCCCGCGTCCCTGGGTGACGCGCTTTTCCATGTCCTCGAAGCCGGTTAAGAATTCACCGTCGCCGAGCTCGGAGAGCAGCACCTGCCCGCGCCGCAAGAGTTCGTCATCGAGGGAGCCACTAGATTGGCGAACACGTAGAGCCAGGCGCCTCAGTTGAGCGTAATCGGCGTCTTGCTCGCCAAGATCGAAGCTGATCATCTCGTCGTCGACCTTGATCATCGAGCCAAGGGGCGCCGGCAGCCTCGTGAGATCGCGGAGGTACCCGCGGAGTCGGCCGCGGGGGTCATTCACCCCATGCGCAACCTCGTCGGTGATGGATGCACGGGTGACCCGGTCACCAGCGGTTCGCACTGAACGCGCAAGCAGGTAGAGCCAGAGAAATCCGATCACCGGCTTACCCATCAAGCTGGCAGTTAGGTCCGCGGAACTGGTCAACAACTGGATTCGACCGATGGTGCGGAAAATCGGCGCCGCAGGTGCTGGCTTATGCCCAGGTTCGACGCCAAGTGGTCCAGCGGAGACCGGTGGCGAAATTGGCTCGGCTACTGGCGTCGGAGCCGCAACGAGCATCGGTGCTGGCGCCGCCAGGGGTGACTGTGTCCCCCGGTAGTCGAGCTTCTTGGACGCGGTCGGCCGGCGGGACCAAATGGGTAGGGCGACCAAGCCGAATCCAAGACCAGCGACGACTCCGTAGAGGCCGCGATCGTCGTGCGAGGCGACCGCGACCACACCGGCGAGCAGGACATAGATCCAGATCCCGACGCCGAGCCAGGTGCGGTGGATGAAGAGGACTCCGGCGACCGCGGCGACCATCAAGACCAGCCCGTTGCGATCGGCTCCCAGCAAGAGGCGGGCACCCGCGACGAAGCCGAGACCGTAGCCCATCGCGAGCGCGATCCGGCGCCAGTCCCAAAACCTCTCCCCAGCCGTACCTTGCATCCCCGCCTTGCCCGTGGCGGCGAGGATATCTGACGTGACGCCGTAGCGCGCGGCGCTCATTGCTCGTCCTCCGTGGGGTCCTGGCCCAGCTCCTTCAGCCGGACCTGATCCAACTGGCGGTACCACTCCCGCTCCAGGCGTCGGGTGAGCCGCTTGGCGGCCCCGAGCATCAGCCGCCGAGTCAGGAAGTCCGGGCGGGTCAGCGGCAGTGTGTGGCCCAGCCTGAGCAACTCGGTAGTCAGCTCCTGCCGGAGGTCGTCGCGGCCATAGAGTGGCGGCTGAGGATTCATCCGGCCGGCCTTGTCGCGAACCGCCGGCAGCAGCTCCGCCACGATCGCGTCAGCCACCGGCTCTCCGCCTCGATACCGGATCAGCAGGTCGAAGACTCGCCGGTCGCGCCTGGCGAATGCCGCCAATTGTTCCGAGCTGAAGGTTCGCTTGCGACGTCCCGCCACCAGTTCCTCGATAACGACTTCGGGATCTGCACTTGTAGCCATGGGCCACCTCCTTTGAGATGACCCCAGGCTGGCAACCGACCGTGCGGACACCGTGCGTTTTGAGGCATTAATCGGGCCTCTGGGAGCCGACCGCCGATCTCAGACCGTGCGTATTGCGTGCGAACTTCAAAAACGCACGGTCTCCGCACGGTTTTCGCCCCTTCCCAATGCCCAGTAACTAGGTGTGGGAACTTCACGCAGCCACCGCCTACAGGTCAGCTTTACCGAGGCCCAACGCGCGGTGATCGCCGAGCGTGCTCGGGGCGCTGGACTTTCGTTGAGCGCCACGGTGCGTCAGCTGGTCTCAGCCGGCCTGACCCTCGATTCGGTCACTGTAGGCAGCAGCGATTCGCCAGCCGCGCTGGCGGCGCTGGCCGCAGCCGAGCACGCGGTGCTGATGGTCGCGTCAGTGCTCCCCGAAGGCGAGCGCCGGATGCGCTCGCTCGCCGAGCGCGCAGGCGTCGCAGCTGAGGAGCGTCTGGCTCTCTTCCGCTCGTCGATTGAGGAAGAGCAGGTATGACCGAGCGCTGCATCGTCCGCATCAAGTTCACGCCCGCCGGCAGCGCCAGCGAGGTGCGCCGGGCAGTGGCCGGCTTCTTGCGCTACGTCCAGCATCGCGACCTCCACCCCGATTCCAAGACTCCCCGTCCGGCACCCGAGATCTCGGGACTTCTCAAGTACGTCGCCTACCGCGATCGCGCGAGCGCTCGGGCTGAGCTCTTCGGACCCCAAGGCCCGCTTGGGAGTAGGGAACGCAAGGAATTCGCAGACTTCGTCGCCCGCTCAATCGAGGGCTCAAAACCCCAGCTGTATCGCGCTCACGATGGCCGACAGCTCGATCGCCGGCGCGCGGTCTCGCGCCTGATCCTGTCGCCCGAACGGGCCGAGGGTCTGGACCTGCGCGCGCTCACGCAGGCAGCGGTTGGAAGCCTCGAGGGGGAGATGGGCATCAGCGGCCTGCACTGGATTGCAGCCGTACATCGCAATACCGCGCACCACCACGTGCACCTGGTGCTGGCCGGGATGCACGAGGACGGCGCTGGTGGCTACCGCCGCGTCGACATCAGCAAGGCACGACTGGCGGCGATGAAGGACGCGGTGGCGCTGGAGATCGTGCGTCAGCGCGGCGAGCGCACGCCTTCCAGATTGGTTGGCGCGCCGGCGGAGAGCGATGCCAGGGGCAGGAATTCCACACAGCCGGCTCTGAAGCTGCTGGTCGAACGACCTGAGCTCATCCGGACTCTGCCCCTGACGCCGCTGGCCGAATCAGGCACGGTTTCCCCTGGTCAGCGCATCGAGGCTCGCCGACGACCACAAGCGGGCGGCTCGGTCATGGCCTTGCGCGCGGTGGCGCGTCGCTACCAGCGACGCATGGAGCGCGAGCTTGCGATGGAAGCTCGGCGCTGGGGCCAGGAGTGGGTGGCCTGATGAGGCTGCTCATTCTGGCGGCACGCTTTGTCGGCGAGATTCTCGCGATTGCTGCCCGCAGCCTCCTCCCCACCTGGCTGTTCCCGCCCTCAACACCCGACAGCCACGGCGCCAGCCGCTGGGCGCGATCTCGGGAGCGCAATCAGCTGGGCCGCGCGGCGACCGCCGAGCGCATGCACGGCGACGGCATCGTGCTCGGCTGGCACGACCGCCGGCTACTGCAGTCGCCGGCCGAAGACAACGTCCTGCTCTTCGGCGTCCAGCGCTCGGGCAAGACCTCGACCGTCGTCGTGCCGACGCTGCTGGGTTGGCGGGGTGCGGTGGTCGCTACCTCGACCAAGGAGGAGCTGGTCGCCCTGACCGCTCGCCACCGTTCCGACGCCGGACCGATCTGGGTATTCGCGCCACTCGACCGGGATCACGCCTGGATGGAACCTCTGGGCTTGCGGCCGGCGACCTGGAACCCGCTCGATGCGGTCGAGGACTGCGGCGACGCCTCCGAGCTCGCCGACCACTTCACCGCCACTGGCAAGCGCGGCGCCTCCGCGCACTGGTACCTGGCCGCCTCCAGCCTGATCACCGGGCTGGCGATCTGCGAGCGTGAGTGCGGCGGCGACATGCGCTCCTTGTTGATGCGCCTCAATCGCACCGCCAGCTCCGAGTACATTGGTCTCTCCGCTGTCGTTGAGGACACCACCGCGGCTGAGCTGCTGGTCGCCTTCGCGATCACTCCCGACCGCGAGGCGGGATCGATCGCCTCCACCGCTCGCTCCTCGCTCTCGCTCTGGACCGACGAACGCGTCGCCTTGGCCACGGCCTCCAGCCCGGACGCGCTGGATCTCGATCGACTCCTGGCTGAGGCGGGCACGCTCTATTTGGTCGCCCCCGCCGAGGAGGCCGAACGCTGCCGACCGCTCTTCTCCGCCCTCCTCCTTTCCCTGTTGCGGCGCGCGACCACGCGGTCGCGCGCCCAAGGAGGTGTGCTCTCACCTCGTCTCCTCTTGGCTCTGGACGAGGCGGCCAACTTCGCCCGCATTCCCCGCCTTGCCGGCTACGCCTCCAGCGGTCCCGGTCAGGGCATCCAGCTCCTGCTCTGCTACCACGACCTCGCCCAGATCGAGACCGGGTACGGCCCTGAAGCCGCGCGCACGATCTGGAACAACTGCCGGGCCCGACTCCTCCTACCCGGCCAGGGCGACATCAAGACACTCGAACTCTTCAGCCGCGCCATCGGCGATGAGACCCGCACCTATCGCAGCACGCACCACGATCGCGGCCGCTCCGGTTCCTCCGAGCAGCGCTTGGGCCGGCCACTGGCCCCGATCGAGGAACTACGCCGCCAGCACAACGCGGTCTTGCTCTACGCCAACGCGCCGCCCGCCGAGCTCGAGCTCCGGCGCTGGGACCAGGTCCCCACCTGGCGCCAGCTAATCGAACGCAGTCCATCCGTAAACGCCGGCCTCGCCGGCAAAGGAGAAAAGTAGTGGCGCGAATCTTCACCGACATCTCGGTGACGCCCGATTTCAAGGGCCTGCCGCCCAACGTTCTTCACGGCCTGATTCAGCTCACCAACAACGCGGCAGGGCTGCTCACCCTGGTCGCCGGACTCGGCATCGTCGTCTCGCTGATCGGGCTGGTGATCGCCTCCTTCACCGCCAACCGCGAACTCAGCGAGCGGGCCAAGGGTGGCATCACCGTCTCCGTCGGCGCTCTCGCGCTGCTCTATATCGGCGTCGCAGCCGCCAACTACTCCAGCCACCTCTTCGGCCACTAGCGTGGGGTCTTACCAAGCCCAAGCCGATCAGTGGGTCAACCAGATCATGATCGCGATCGCCAACTGGTCGACCGCGGCCGCGGTCGCCAGCATCCAGTGGCTGGTTACGGGCCTCGGCAATTCAAGCGAGCCGGACCTGAGCGTGATCGTTCCGGTCTACGACCGGGTGCTCGCGATCTCTTTGCTGTTGCTCGGAGCGGTGATGGCACTGGCTTTAATCGAGCGCATCGCCTGGGGATCCCTTGGGGCAGGCATATCACTCATCCCACGCGTAGTCGCGGCTACGTTCGCCGCATTCGCCGGGCTCAGCGTGGTCAAGTACGTCGCCGGCTATGCGGCGCTACTCGCGACGACTTGGACGCCGGACTTCAAGAGCCTGAACAAACTTCTCATCCACAGCGTCGCCGTCACCGATGCCGTCGTCGCCCACGACGGGGCCGGTCATCACGTCAGCACCTTTGGCCTGATCGTCACCGCTATCTCGGTGAGTTCGCTGACGGTGATGGTGCACCTAGAGCTGGTCGTTCGCTCGGCGCTGATCCTCACCGTGACGGCATTCGTACCGCTGGTTTGCGTGCTGTCGATCTGGCCTCGCGCAGCGGGTGCGTCTACGACGCTTTGCGAATTTCTCGTCGGGCTCATGCTGAGCAAGTTCGTAGTTGCCACCGTCGTGTACATCGGGTTCCGGTTGGTCGTTGTCGCGCTAACCGCAAGCGCAAACACCGACACCACCGAGAACTGGATGGCTTCCGGCTTCGCCGTGCTCTTGATCGCCGCCTTCGCACCGGTGGTCATATTCTCAGCACTGCGCTTCGCTCACGGTTCGGCTGGGTCGGTCGCCCGTGGCTTTGCTGGAACTGCTGTCGCAATGGCGCCTGCTGGCAAGCTGCTCGGCGGCGCCCGCACTGCCCTGCGACCGCTGACGCGATCTGCTTCTCGGCGCATCACCTCCGTCTTCACCTCGCGTATCGCTCGCAGGCGAAATCGCCAATGAGAAGGCCGCGACGGCCAATCAGGCCACAACGGGCGTCTCGTGGTTGGCGTGGAAACGGTCAAGAGGACCCAAACCCGGATCCAATTCCTGCCGCACCAGCGGTAGCCGGGCCGTGGCTGCTTGATAGCCGTGAAGTCGCCGGACTGCTACGTATCGGTCGAACGAAGACGTTTCAACTGATGGCATCGGGAGAGCTGCCTACGATTCGGCTTGGCAGGTGCGTTCGCGTCCCCGCCTCCGCCTTGTATTCCTGGATAGCGACAAGAACCGAACTGCCTGGCGGGCGAGCCTAGTTGGGGCCACGACGAGCCAACGGCGACGGCTCTATCTATAAACGCCGCAACGGTTCGTGGTCAGCGATCGCAAGTCTCCCCGACGGGCGGAGAAAGCATGTCTATGGACGAACTCGTGAAGAAGTAAGGCGAAAGCTATCCGAGATCCTCCATGCGCTCGAGCATGGGACTTTTGCGGACGCGCGGGGAACAACCGTCGGCGAGTTTCTCGACCAATGGCTGACCGAAGTTGCGGCGCCGCGCGTCCGTGCGTGGACGCTTGCCGGATATGAAGTCCATGTGAGGCTCCACATCAAACCTGCCATAGGGCGGATACCCCTCGACAAGCTCACACCCCAAAATGTTCAGTTCTTGCTGAACGAGAAGCTGCGCCAGGGCCTGAAACCACGAACAGTTCGCTATATCAGGGGAACGCTTCGAACCGCGCTCAACGAGGCCCAGAGATGGGGACTCGTTTCGCGCAATGCGGCAGCCCTCGTCGATGGGCCAAGGGTGGAGCGCTACGTGAATCGGCCACTCACGCCAGATGAGGCGCGAACCCTGTTGCGGTCAATCAAAGGGGACCGGCTTGAGGCCCTGTACTCCGTTGCACTAACGATGGGTCTTCGGCAAGGCGAGGCTCTAGGCCTTACCTGGGAAGACGTGGACCTTCAATTGGGCTACGTCCGCATCACCAAGCAACTCCAACGGATTCATGGATCCCCCAAACTCGTTGAACCCAAAACCGAGCGAAGCCGTCGAACACTTGCGATGCCAGCGATGATCGCCCGTCATCTCCAGGAGCACTTCACCCGACAGCAGCTCGAGCGGGATACCGCCAGCTCACGTTGGCGTGAACACGGCTTGGTATTTACTACGCCGATTGGAACGCCGCTTGATGGAACGGCGGTTACCAAGCAGTTCCATCACGTGCTGGAACGCGCCGGCTTGCAGCAGCGTCGGTTCCACGATCTGCGTCACTCGTGCGCAACGCTCTTGTTGGTCCAAGGCGTCTCGCCCCGGGTGGTAATGGACCTCCTCGGCCACTCGCAGATAGCGCTAACGATGAATACCTACAGCCACGTTATCCCCGACCTCCGTCGCGATGCAGCAGATCGAATAGATCAACTGCTGGCTGAACCCGACCGGTAAACGGGGATTTCGGTTAAGGCCGACGAAGGCGACGTAGGCGCCGAAATCGCAGTTAATTCCCGGTTGGAAGGAAGCGGTCCGAGTTCGAGTCCGCCAGCGGGCTCCATCTATACCTTGCTTGTTCTCATTTCAGCAAGATCACGACTCTTAGCCGGCAAGGACTCGCTCCTCCGCACCGGGCGCGGACAGAAATGGCGTCTCTGCAACGCATCGCCCTTCCAATGCGGTTCTATTGCAGGGGGTTCAGCGGTGCCTTGACAACGCAGAAAAGGGCGCCTATAACGGGAGCGCTTGGCCGTCACAACGGCGTGAAAGCAGCGTTCAGGTTTGGTTTCTGGGAGGGGTCAACGTCGACGTGAGGGGCCCACGTGGCGTCGGAATCGGCGGGGCTCAGCTCTACTTTTCTTGCCGGTTCCGCCTGACGGGGACATCCGGCACCGGGATCGCGCTGAGGGGCGCCCGTGCTCGGGCTGCAATTTGCGTGTTGTGCTCAGCCGGAATCATCGCCAGCACCGTAACTGGGAGCGCAAGCCTAAACGCGTCCGACCTTGCCAGCCGAACGCTAAACGAGGCCAGTAATTCGACGCCACACCCGCTGGGACCGACGGTCAAGTTCACTGAAAACGCGTTCATGTTTTCAATCGCCCAAATCACCGCGCTGACCAGGGTGGTGCAAGCGAGCAACTCGCAGGGCACCTCGATCGCGCCACCGGGGACTCATTTCCTGGAGTTCCAGCTTGAGGTGACCAACGACCAGACAGACAGGCCAGCGCCCGGCTTGCCCTCGTTTCTCGCCAATCCCGTCATTTCCTATTTTCCCAGTCTCCAGTTCGGCACGACCGATACCCACTGCCTGGCGCCAACTGCAGGTAATGATCCCTCCTCATGCCTGTACTTAGAAGTGAATGTGCTCGGTGGCGGACTCCAAGCCTCGCAGTCGGTATTGCTCGACATATTCAGCTCTGGCCTGGACCCGGTGCCCGACACGACCACGATCGATGCCATGCAACTGGTCTGGCACGAAGGTCAGGCGGACTTTGTCTTGCCGCTGGTCGCGTCATCGAGCTCAGCATCGCCTCCGAGCTCGAGTTCATCCTCTCGTACTGGAACGCCGACCCCTCCAACTGCACAGTCGGGTCAGGGCCAGGGGGCACCTTGTGACGTGTTGTGTCATCTCGGTAATGGGTGGAGTACTGCGGTCAATTGGTCAAGCCACGGTGCCCTAGCAGGTCTCGGGATTGGATGCGGGGTCGGCTTAGTTGGTGGTCTCGGCATCTTCGACTGGGCGACGTGCCCCGTAGGCGCCGCGGGCGGATCGCTTCTCGGCGCAGCTGGCGGTGGCATTGGCGGATTCATTGTGGGTTTGTTCTCGTGAAACTGCCAATCAAACTGCCACTGAAGGTTATTGCACGCCTCGATATGGGTCTTGGCGCACTCCTGCTGCTCGGAGGCATCGTTCCGCACTTTCAATTCCTACCTCTGATTAGTGGCACAGCGATGGTTGCTGTCGGCCTGCTGGGGAATCGGAAATAGAATCGGCCCATCTGATGGAATTGGTTAGCGATCGATTGCGTTGTCGTGATGACTAGACAAAGGGCGCCGGGTTTTACGCACAATTTGCGGCCAATAGTTTGTAGACAATGTGGCTAGTGGCGACCTTGAGGGAATCCATGGATTGGCGCGTCGGAACGTCCACGCCCATCCGTCATGGCTACGGTATTGACCGACATCTTCCTAAAGCCGGCCCACTAGTGGTGCCATGGGAGGCCGTCAGGTCTTAAGGATGCGTCCCGATCGCCTTCCAAACGAAGGCTTGAGTGATTGGCGAAAGCGCATCGAGCGAAGCGCCTTCCCGATCCAACCGCCTGGGCCCTCTAGACCCACAGGTTGCCTGAAGGTGATAGTGATCTTTGTGGCAGTTGCTGTCGTACTCATAGCTGCTGGCGTCTGCACCTCGTTCGCCCTCAATCATCGATGACGGATACGCGAAATACGGCAATTACTGCCGTAAGATCGCCGTAAGGTCCGGCGAGGCGCTTTGCAACCCGCCTACAGTGACTCGTTTCAAATACGAACTTTGGCTCCGGAGCAGGGATTCGAACCCTGAACCTTGCGGTTAACAGCCGCCTGCTCTACCGTTGAGCTACTCCGGAAAAGGGCGTTCTGAATTGTAGGTGGTGAGATCGGAATGCCGCCCAGTGCCGCCATTTACCGGGGTGTTACACCGCAACTGCAGCACGACTGCAGCACCAACTGCAACACAAACTGCAGCATTCCGTAGGCGTCGAGCCACTAATCCGCCGTGCTGCGATCGTGCCCTAAGCCACAAGACGTCTGCCGGCGGCGAATGGTCGCCCGGTCGGCGCGCAACGACTGCTGACGGACCGCGCCAGCGGCCAACGTCGGCTCGATCGATTGAGGCATGGTCGTGCTCGGGGAGATCCGGGGACCTCACGGTCCCGAAATCTAGGCGGTCTCGTCCACCGAGACTCGTTTCGAGGGTTTTGAGTTCATTTCGAGACCTCAGCGAACCATTCCCGGCCAGATTCATCCACCGACGCCGCCCGGATTACTACATGAACTACTACATTCGAGCCCGAAGCGTTCACAACTCATGCGTCGATTAGTAGGGTTTCGCCCGCATAAACCTGACCGTTGCTTGTTGCCGGCAGCGCCGGGCGCCCTCCCTTCTAGGTGGTGCTGTCCGGTAGGTGCCCACCGACATGATTGACAACAAATTGTCGATCGTCTTCGTCCTGATACCAGTAGACCCGCTCGCCGCCGGATATCTGAACGTGCGGCCCAACCGACACCCGGCTTCCCTTGTATGTGAAGTAGTAAGCGTTCGGATGGCGAGCCTTAGTCACGTCCGAGACTAGCGACATCTTGAATCCCAGCTGTTGCGATGCCATTGCGATCGACATGTTGTCGAGCGTGTCGGTTCGCCAGCGCCAGCAGACGTCATCCATGGACTGAAAGATTCGCCAAAGACGGGCTGGTGGGTTGTTGGGGTTCATCTGCTCGCAAGAGGCCAGCGCGCGATCTGTAATTACGAGTGTGTCCGGATATGCCTCTTGGAGTTGACCCGCTTTGGTGGACACCCTATGGGTTGACGGCGACAGTGTTGCGCATCACCTCCTACGCGGCGGCTTGAGAGCCGCGTTAAGAATGGTAGTGACGTCGACGAGGTCGTCGAGGTCCGGATCGGTGCCGTGCCACATTCTTTCTTCGTCACGCTGCCGATAGGCGCGTTGGCGGCATGCGTTCGAGCAGTAGAGGCGACGGCGCCCCTGCCCCGATCGTTGAATCGAGCGTCCACAGGTGATGCAGACCACTGCGTGTTACGAATCGTATTCATTTCGTAACCCGCTCCGATTCTCGAGCCTTCCACCAATGGAGTTCGAACTTGGCTGGCGATTGCATGCCGAGGCCGGGCAGGCTGAGCGAGGAGTGGCGGCGCTGGGTGTTGTAGTAGCCCTCGATGAAGTCGAAGACCTCCATGCGTGCTTGCGCTCGGGTGTGGAAGGTCTGGCGGTCGAGCAACTCGCACTCGAGGGTGGCGAAGAAGGACTCCGCCATCGCGTTATCGAAGCAATCGCCACGGCTGCCCATGGACTGGACCAGGCCCGCCTCGCGGATGCGCCGGCCGTAGGTCAGGCTGGTGTACTGACAGCCCTGATCGGAATGAGCGATGGCACCCCGGGCCTGGCGGCGGAGGACCGCCATCTCGAAAGCTTCGACCACCAGCTCGGTGTGGAGGGTGGTGCCCATGGCCCAGCCGACAATGCGGCGAGAGAAGACGTCGAGGATGATGGCCAGGTAGAGCCAGCCTTCCCAGGTCCGGATGAAGGTGATGTCGCCGACGTACTTCTCATCCGGCCTGGTCGCCGTGAAGTCACGGTTCATCAGATCGGGCGCCACGGCCAAGGAGGCGTCGCGCTCGGTGGTCTTTCGATAGCGGCGCCGGTGCGTGCCTTTGATCCCCAGCTGGTGCATCAGGCGGCGCACCCTCTTGCCGGAGCAGCGGATGTTGTGGTCGTATCGGAGCTCGTCCCAGATTCGAGGCATTCCGTAATTGCCGCGCGAGCGGATGTGAATGACGGCGATGAGCGCGCGCAGTCGCGCGTCTTCTTTCTTACGCGCGCATTCCGGCCGGGTCCGCCAGGCGTAGTAGCCGCTCGGGGAGACACCGAGCAGCCTGCTCATTCGCCGCACGTCGTGGTTCGCCTTTTCTCGCTCCATGAACCGGAAGACCTCTATCGGGTCTTTCGGGTCTCCGCGGCGAAGAAGGCGGCCGCTTTTTTTAGGATGACCTTGTCCTCTTCCAGGTCGCGAACCCGCCGGCGCAGGCGGACCAGTTCCTGGCGCTCGTCGCTCGTCAGACCGTTCTTGCGCCGCCCGCTGTCGAGGTCGGCTTGCGCCACCCAGTGACGCAGCGATTCCGCGGAAACGCCCAGGTCTTTGGCCGCGACGCTTACCTGGCGGCCGCCTTCACGAACCAAACGCACGGCCTCAGCACGGAACTCGGGCGGGTACTCCGGGGTGAACTTCTGGGGCATAGTGGGCCTCCTTGTGGGACTCCTGGTCCCAAGTGTCAAGGTGTCCACGTAACCGGGTCAACTCCAGGCAGGTCTGCCAATACCACTAAATGTCGACTGGGTCGACGTTGCATTGTTCCCCCACGATATTGGCCTGCTGATGCTTAAAGTGCATGCACTCAGTAGCGAAGTCCGTGAGATTGTGCGTACATTCGAGTTCGCGCGCCACGTCTTCGAGCCTCAAGCGTCGTTCAGGCCTGTTGAACTCACGAGTAGTCCTGATGACCAGGGGGCAAAGTGGAGTGGGGACTGGCGCACACTCGTTGAGTGGCTATGTTGACGGCGACGCTGTTTGCACACCGCTCGGCAGGATTGGGTGAGGACGGAACGGCAAGCTCGATGAGGACGGCGTAACGATCATTCTTCGGTAAACTCGGCGACCGCCTTCTTGGCGCAAGCG
>Ga0307373_10008573_pt1 | contig 15510 bp, 13 predicted proteins | sample OX2MG_FD_202534 | JGI IMG/M metagenome (GOLD analysis project Ga0307373, IMG submission 202534) | Soil microbial communities from Risofladan, Vaasa, Finland - OX-2 | ecosystem: Environmental > Terrestrial > Soil > Coastal area > Acid sulfate soil | place: Finland: Risofladan, Vaasa | collected... | reverse complement strand
TGATTCTCACTGCCGCAGTGGATGATGGCATCGTCCGCATAACGTTCGAATGGAGATGCAGGAAACTCGCGCTGCATCCACATATCGAACGAATAGTGCAGGAACAGATTCGCTAAGATTGGGCTGACCACTGAACCCTGTGGACTCCCTTTCTTGCGATTTTCCAAGGTGCCATCCGGCATACGCACAGGCGCTTTCAGCCATCTCTCGATGTAGAGCAGCACCCATGCACAGTCCGTATGGTGGCGCACAGCACGCATCAAAAGTTCCCAGTCGATCTCATCAAAGAAACTTTTGACGTCCAGGTCCAGCACCCAGTCATGTCGCCAGCATCGCTGCCGAGCCACAGCCAGTGCATCATGTGCAGACCTCCCGGGGCGATACCCATAGCAGCCCGTGGTGCAAGTAGCGAATCTGCGGCATGTCTTGGTGCGATCCGGAGAAGCCGATTTGGCCAGCAAGATCGGGCGCGGAGCAGGGATAGTTTCTCGGCACAGCCGGATTCGACCCTGCTGCCGCGTAAACAGTGCCCTCAGGAACAAAAACAGGCTCCTTCCAAGGTTGTACCACTCGCGCGGAGTGCCGGCACCCAGCAGACGGCGGAAGATCAGGCTCAGATTGAACGCTCCCACATGGATCAGCTGCCGCTTGAGGATGTTGTCGTGTTTGCGAAGATGGGTGCGCCGCATGCCTCCCGTGTCGTAGCAGTGAGCGAAGCTGCGTTCCACCAGTTCGCCGCGCCTCTTCAGTAAGCTCTTGCCGTAGTTGCCCCGCACCCGCCGCCGATTCGCGTACACCGCCTGCTGTTGTCCCGCTTTGCCCTCCCAGTTGCGCCGCCCCTTCTGCTGCCGCTCCGGGATATAACTGCGCACCTGATTCCCCTTGACCCGCTCCAACACTGCGCCGCTGTGATAACCCTTGTCAGCCACCAGCTCTTCGATGCCCTCGACATTCACCTTCGGCTTCTCATCCTGTAACTGCTTGGCCTCGCGCACCGCCAACTCCGCCACCGCAACGCCCGCTTCGCACAGCGTCAGATCCAACGTGGTTGTGTCGCCCTTATCGGCTTCCTGCAGGGTCACCGCCACCACCGCGCCCGTGTCCAGGTCCACTGCGTGTTCCGCCTTATGCGCCAGATGCGTGCGCCCGTCCTTCATCTTCGCAATCCGCGCATCTGCGTCCACTGGGCTCTTCCACTCCTTGTTCGAGGTGCGCTTCTTGCGCTTGCGGTCCAGCCGCGCCAGATCCTCGCGTGTCGGCGTCTCCATCCCCGAGGCTTTCGCCAACCCCGTCAGAAACTCCTCGTAACTGGCCCCCGTGTCCCGCCGCACGATCGAGCGCATGGCCGCGTTGGCTTCCAGCGTCGTCGCATCGATGCCCACTCGCTTGCCCTGGATCAAGCCCCGATCCGCAAGCAAACCCAGCACCCAGCCGAACACCGCGCGGTGCGTCTCCACATCGATCAAACGCCGCGTTCGCGAGATCGTCGAGTGATCCGGCGTCTGCTCCGTAAGCCCGATGCGCACAAACTGCCGCAGCGCCAGAGAATCGGCAAGACGCCACGCGATTCCCCGCTCGCTGTCGATCCCCTCGAAGTACCCGATCAGCAGCGACCGGAAATAGATCCCCGGAGCCAGGCTGGGCCGCCCGTAACGCGGCGCATAGAACTTCCGGCAAAGCCCTTCGACAAACTCGTCGAACCGCTCCCCATCGAGAAGCTCATTCAACCGCTGGTAAAAAGGATGACCTGGGGTCCGCGCCAGTTCAGAGGTCGCGATCCAGATGTCCTCCTGCTTCTCCTGATCCTTGCGTGTCCCCATTCCCATGGCTCGATTTTAAAAAGATCGCCGGTGGATACTTCACAAAACATTTGCATGCGAACCTGGACTTACACCACGGGCTGATAGGAGTCGTTATGGAAAACAGGCTCCAGTATTGGCTCCAGATATCGCTGCACTACCGTCTGGGCGATGCGGTCCGAGACCGTCGGAATTCCGAGCGGTCGCGTCCGTCCCCCTCCCTTCGGTATGTCAACCCGGCGAACCGCCGGCGGGAAATAACTGCCGGACGACATCCGGTTCCAGATCCGATAAAGATTGTTACCCAAATCTTGCTCGAAATCTGCAATGGAAATGCCGTCAACGCCCGCCGCACCTTGGTTTGCCCTCACCCGCTTGTATGCTTCCCATACATCACGCTTCGCGATACAAAACGGTTTCGCTTTGTCCACAGAAGTCCTCCCTTTTCAGGTTGCTCCTATAACATTGCTGGACGACGACGCCCCTTCGATCCAGTTCCATTACAGAACCTTCATCTCTACTGCGAGCGCCTCCGCCCCTGTGCCCCGCATCGGTACTCTGGCTCTCGCAAAGACCATTTGCTTGAGCTTCTCCCTTCGCATCGGGACGACAGGTTCCTACGTTCCTCATTGAAGCCAGGATCAGGCTCACGCCGCCTTAATGCCGGATGCCGATTGGACAGTAAACAGGTATCCCCCAACCTAATCCCGGAGCACGTACCAGACCCCGGTTTTGACATCATTTCCGACTTTCGACATGTCATCAGCGGTTTACTTGCGTTCGTCTTCCTGATCTACACCTGACAAAGTCATCGCTTTGCCTTTTCCCTCAACGCTCACCACAATGGCTCTTGACCAATGCAGCTTGGGGTGGTTTGAAACCAGCTCCTGCAAGCCGGTTTCGAGGGGCCTACCCTCATCTCCAATGAAGCTCAGCTCCCGCCGATACTATGGCGATCGCCTTCGTAGCACACAGTATGCCGTCGCTTTTCCCAGGCCGGGGTCCCCACGGACAGGTCTTCGTCCGTGGGGTGGAGAATGTCGCGCTCCATCTTCACCCGCGCCAGCTCGGCCCGCAGACGGCTGATCTCCATCTGCTCCGCCGTCACGCCGGTCTTGCCTGTCACTTCCTTCAGCGTGCCTTCGCGCTTCGCCTTCACCCAGTTGGACAGCGTCTGCTCTACCACTCCCAGACTGCGAGACGTCTCGGCAATGCTCTGGCCCGACTCCACCAGACGCACCGTTTCCTGCTTGAACTCCAGCGTGTACCTGCCCCGTTTTCCGTTCCTCATCCTCGGCTCCCTTCGCTATTACAGCAGCTCGCCAAGGGATACGTTTTACGCGGGCAAGGTCAATATTCTCCGGCACGCATCTGGTTCCAATAGACTTCCACCACTCCATCTGAAAAGCGGAAAGTATGCGTATACCCTGCCAGAACAAAGTCCAGAAATCGGCCAGTTGGTCCTGGTGCGCAAGCGACCCTTCGTGGTCACCGAGCTCACACCGTCTGCGCCAGGTCTGTATTCGAGTGGCTCAACGAGCTCGCATCTGGTCAGGCTCTCGTCGGTCGAGGATGACGAAACGGGTGAGGAGCTTCAGGTCGTCTGGGAGATCGAACCTGGCACCGCCATTCACGAACGATCTACGCTACCCGAATCACCTCATACGGATGTCTTCGGGCGCAGTGACAAATACTTTACGCCAAAGAGTTTAACGCGTGTCTGCCTTTCATCCGCTGATCAGGCCTGGTGACCTCCATGGTTCTGGAGAGTTGAGGGTTAACCTCCCGCGCGGCTATATTGGTTTCAACCTGTTCGACCGGCCCAGCGAGGATTGCGATGCGGTTTTCGCCCTCACGCACCCAATCGGTTGCCGTCGTTGTCATGTGTGCTGTCGTGATGGTTGTGGCGATGGCAGTCGTCGGATTCCGCATCCGGCGGCGGCTCACATCGGACAACGCCGAGGCGCTCCTGCGACGAGCCGACAAGATGTCGTGGCTCAACAGCTGGATCGCAGCAGCACCCCTTTACTGGCAAGCTGAACTCCAGTTTATTCAGAGGCATCAACCCTCGAAAGCTCTTTACGCGCGCGTCAGCCAGATGCCGGCGTACAGTGAATCCTCTACGACGATTCCAAGCCAGATTGCGCTGTTGCGGACCGATCTCAATTTGCCGGAAGCCCAGGATCCGGAGACCCGCCTTCGCATTCTGACCATCCTTGGGATGCTTGAGGTGAACTACGACTCAGAAATGGCCCGGCAGACCTGGGCAGCGGTTGAAGACTTGGCGCTCCGGCAGCACCACTATCTACTGGCCTCGCGCGCCATTGGCGAACAAGGCATCGCGGCTTTTCTTCTGGGCGACATCGCGACGGCAAAAAAGGACGTCGTAAAGGCATGGCTGGTCGCAAAAGTAGCTGACCCCGGCGCTCAGATTCGATACGCCAGCATGTACGGCGCCGGCATGGTCGAGATGCGCAAGTACAGGCAGGCCCTTGGGCCGCTCGACGAGGCAGTCCGAGTCGCGAGGAAAACTCCCGGCGCGGCCTATCCGACCATTGCCATCACAGCGAAGGTCGAGGCACTCAGTGGGCTTGGAGAGAACAAGGAAGCGCTGGCGCTCGCCACGGACGAGATGCGGCAGGTTTCGGCCTACCACCTTGCTGGCCATCTCTATGAGCTCTATCAGACCCGAGCCGGCGTCTACGAGCGGATGGGCCAGTGGGACCAGGCCATATCCGACCTTCAACAATCGGCCCGCTACGCCAAGCAGCTCTCCTATTGGCGCGGTTTGACCCAGGTGGATGGCTTGCTCGCCCAGGCGTATCTCCACCAGGGCGCATTGCCATCGGCTCTGGCCGCAATCGACGATGCGATTGAAGCCAACAAGAATATCCCCGACGAACTCTACTTTGTCCCGAAGAACCTTGGAGTTAAGGCTGAGATCATGGTTCGACTGGGCAAGACGAAGGCCTCGAACCAGCTCTTCGAGAAGAGCGAAGATCTCCTCGATGCGCTTCTCAGCAAGGTTCCAACACCCGGTGTCGAACGGCAGTTGCTGACCGATCTCAGTTCCGTCTACTCCGGATACTTTATCTCTCTCATCAATCAGGGCAGGCTGGCCGACGCCTTTCGGGTGATTGAGCGGGCACACGGGCGGGTCGAGGCTCAGGCCCTTGCTCATCACGAGGTCATTCCTCCCCATCAACCCAGCCCTGCCGAGCAGCATTTGACGCAGTTGAATCTCGAATTGCTCAGCACTGACAACTCGACTGCGAGAAGGCACCTTCTCGACCTAATCTTCAGCACGGAGCAACAACTCAGCACTGGCCTGCGGATGGATGATGCACCTTTGACTCCCGTTCCTCTCGGTGAACTGCAACGTGATCTGCACGCCTCCGAACTGCTTTTGGAATATGTGCTGGCAGACCCGCATTCCTATGTGCTCGCGGTGACGCGGAATTCTGTTCGGCGCTATACACTGCCATCGAAAAGCGTCCTCGAACAAGAGGCTTCACAATACCGCTCAGAGTTGATGCAGAATAAGACCGATCTTGCCCTCGCACAGCGCCTCTTCGATGGACTTTTGGGCCGGGTCCAGGAATTCAAAGAGAAGCGGGCATTGATTGTGATTCCCGATGGAAAGCTCCATCTTCTGCCGCTTTCGGCTCTCGTCGAAAATGGCCAATACATTCTGTCTTCCCACCTGGTGACCGTCGTGCCCTCAGGAACCGTGCTCGAAGAGCTAAGACATCGCGCTGGACAAGGAATCCGAGATGATCGCTCCTATCTGGGGGTGGCAGCCTGGACTTCAAGTGCATCTCCGACCACGCTTTTGGCCACGATTCACCGGGCAATTTCCGGCCCTGAACGCCGGGAGATGGTTGTGCTTCCGGAGAGTCGGTACGAGGTTCAGACCATTGCGGCCGACCTTCCGAGGCCCCGCACGATCTTACTGGGTTCCCAGGCCACGGAAACAAACTTCAAGCGGCTTCCTCTCAACCAATACAACGTGATTCACCTGGCTCTTCACGGATACGCAGATCCTGAGTTCCCCGATCGCTCCGCACTCGTCTTCGCTCCCGAGAAACCGCCAATCGATGACGGTCTACTCCAGGTGCGCGAAATCAGAAGGCTTCACCTCAATGCCGACCTTGTCACGCTTTCGGCCTGCGATACGGGGATCGGGCAAGTCGGCGAAGAAGGAGTGGCAGATATCGTGAACGCGTTCATCCAGGCCGGCGCGCAGAGCGTGGTGTCGGCCCTCTGGGAGCTTGATGATCACGCCACTGCGCATCTGATGACTATTTACTATGCACACCTCGGCCACCACGAAGAGAAGGCGGAAGCATTGAGGCAAGCCCAGCTTGAAATGCTCCATTCCGGCGCGCCGCCGTTCGATTGGGCCGGCTTCGAGTTCGACGGCGACCCGGACGGGAACCTCTTCAACGAAACCGAAATGAGTCATTCTTCCAGGAGTACCCGATGACATCCAGTTCCGCGGCGACCTCGGCATTGCCTGTCCAACTCGCAAGTCGCGACCGGCTCACTATTCTGGATAACGTTCTTTCCGCCCTTCAGAAACGGTTCTATTCGCCAGAAAAACTGAATGGCGACTGGCAGGCCGCCGTGGAGCGCCACCGTGCGATCATCGAGCAAACCTCGACAGCGGAAGACTTTGAACAGTCGATGAGCGATCTCCTTTCAGAATTGCACTCCTCCCATCTGGGTTTCTTTCACGCAAGTGCCCGCAGAGCATCCAGTCGAGCTGCGCTCAGCGCCACATACCTCGCTGACGAAACACCCTACGGAAATCGTTGGATCTTCCAGGATATTCACTCCGGAGGTCCGGCATCGAATGCCGGAATTGAACCAGGTGACATTCTTCTCAGCGTCGATGGACAGGAAATCATCCCGCCCAAGCATCCCGTTTTTCAGATGGGAATACAAACCCGTGTGGAGATCGTCGGCAAGGATGATCGGAGTCGCGCAGTCTCGGTTGACGTGGCGCGGCCCAAGAGCAAGAAGTTGCATTTCGCCCAGCCCACGCTTGTTGAAGCACGCCAACCTGGAGACGGGATGGGCTATCTGAAGATTGCGATGTTTCCCGGCCTGGTCGGCGTCGAGGTTGCGAATGAGATCACCGCCGCGATCGAAGGATTGGGCGCAATTGACCGCCTGATTATCGACCTCCGCGGCAATACGGGTGGCGGGATCGGCGCCCTTCGCGTGATGAGCCTGCTCACTCCGGACAGAATCCCGGTAGGGTTTGCGCTTGACCGCCATCGCGTCACGGCGAATCTTGAATCGGATAAACAGCGGTTTCGCCGATTTTCCCGGATTCCCTCTTCCAAGAAGGATCTCTGGGCGCTCGCATTGCGGTTTGCGCCGGCCATGATGGCAAAAAAGCCCATCGTGCTTCAAACCGAGGTGATCAGCCGCAGGCAATTCCACGGAAAGATCGTTTTGCTTGTCAACCGGCATACCGCCAGCGCCGCAGAAATGATCGTGGCCTTCGCGCGAGAAAATCACCTCGCCACGATCATCGGCGAAAGGACAGCCGGCCGACTCCTCTCCGCCACTTCCGTGAAAGTGGGTCACGGGTTTCGTCTGGCGCTGCCGACCGGGGCATATTACACATGGCGGGGTGCGGTTCTAGAAGGGACTCCTATCGAGCCCGACGAGCTGGTTGAATTCAACTGGAGCCAGCGGCAAGCCGGCAAAGATCGTCAGCTTGAGGCCGCAATCGATTACCTTAGAGTGCTTCGTGCGCAAGAAGCCAGCTAAGATTCAGGTCTAAGACCCACCGGATCAGCGCCTGATCGAAATTGCGACCATCGTGGGCGTTGCACTGGTTGTGCTTGCGCGCTCAGTGCGATGAATCCCTGTTCTAGCGCCCTTCCCCTCTTACAGGTACTCACCCCGCTCAAATGCCTCGGCCTCGCGTTTGCTCTCGCGCGTGCGCAGCAACTCGGCATGCTTGGGGGCAAACACATATTCCTCCAGGAAGCGAATTCTCGATGGAGAGGATCGGCGCGTAATCAGCAGATTGCGATGTTCCTTGCAGAATCTTTGAAGCGCGTCGAATTCGATCAGATAACTGACGCTGCCGGTCCTCGATTCATGGCGTGCCGCCTTGAGCAGGCCCTGGTCGACCCAGTTGCTGGCCTTGCTGTATTTCACGCGCAGATGCGCACACACCTGGCGCAGGCTCAACGTGTCCCTGCTGAGTTTCGTGTGTTCCTGACGATACAAAAGGTTGTACAGGCTCTTCGCCTCGTAACCGAACCGCATGGCCGCGGCCTGAACCCCGTGGTCGGAAATGTAATCGATGAGCTCATCGCACCTGCGAGGATCGAATCTGTGCCTCGATGCGGATCCGGGCCGCTCGATTCCGTGCTTGTTCAGGAATCGCCAACAAGCGCCCGTATCGTTCCCCGACAAGATGTGAAGCTCTCTGCACAGTGCTGCCGGATGTTTGTTTTGTCTCACAATCTCAAGCGCTTCCGGGGGCCATTGCCGCCAGGACCGGCGCTTGGGGACTGGGTCATTAGGGGAAGTACGCATACCACGCCTCTGTCTCCATATACACAAAGATGGACAAAAGTGAAGAAAGAGATAGAACTTTTTTGCATGCTTTCTTTTCTAACCATCGTGCAAGCAGGGAATGTTCCAATTGGGAGCTATGTGGAAAACTGGCTCTCTATTTATATAAGGCATTTTGTTGACCTCTTTGGTTCACATAGGACTCATTTTTTAACAATCATCCTTGATTTTCGGGCGTGAGATTCAAGCCGGCGTTTGCGAGCGGTGCCGTCGCGCATTCGCGTTGGCCACACGCCTCCTTGCATATGGCCCTCAAAATCCAGAAGTAAAATTTCATCGCGGGTAGACATCTGCACACGCTGAGCCTCGATCGTGTCCCGCAACAACGCATACCAATAGGTGATCCGCATGGCATCCCATCTCCAGCACTTTCAATAGCTTCAATCGCGATCGCATGCTTGAGCCATCCATCCCGGGCATGAGCGCCTATTTGTCTTTCGCAATACCCGAGATCACGCTAGAATCGACGCATCCACATTGCGGCGTAGGCCAGATCATCTCGTCGCATTAGGTCGTTCTACCCAGTGATGCAGAGTTGCTATGGATTCGCAGCCTCCTATCTCCGGCGGCAATTACTGGTATCTGGGCTCGTCTGATCCGGCGATCGACCAGCTCTTTCGGCGCGCTTGCGCGCTTGCGTGGCCGTACGCCCTTTATTGCGCAACACGCTATCAGTATGATCCGCATCTTGCCTACGAATTGATGGACGAGGCGGTCGAGAATGCCGAGCGCTATTACGAACGCTTCAACGGGCAACGCACCGCGATCCAGCTTTCCTTCCGCATCGTCAGCGTGATCAAGCGGCTGTCGAAGCAAAGGGCTGAGAGAAACAAGGAAATCGCGTCGGGAACTCTTTCGGAGCTTGAGTTGCTGGTCCAAACTCACGAGGCCAAATCCGGGGCCGACCAGGACATCTATATGCAGCAGATCCTGGACAGAATGAGTGTGCGTACTCAGCAGATTGCCAACTGGCGCCTTGCCGGGCACAGCTGGCGACAAATTGCCGGGCAGCTCGGCGAAAACCATCTCACGGTGCGGAGAGGCGTCCGGAAGGAAATCCGTGGACTTCTCCAGCTGCCATCTGATGCCCATACTTCGGACGAACGAGGCGAAAGCGATTAGAGAGCGTCCCAATCCCGAGCAGTGGTTTCTCGAACAACTGCACGCTTACACACTCAGGCAACCGCGGGGTGCAAGAACACCCGATTGCCCGGACGATTCCTTTCTTCGCATCTATGCGGCGAAGCCCACCTCGTTTCCCCTGTCGGATCCACGCGTCGTGCACGTCACCTCCTGCGACCATTGTCTGCCTGGCCTGCTTGAAATGCGCTCGGCCCAGACGAGACACCCTCCCTCTCGTGTGCGCGTCGCGGCGATTGCAACCCTGTGCGCCGCTTGCCTGGTCGCCGGATTCTTCGGAGCGACATACTGGAACCGCCAACCCACCGTTGCCATTGAGAATCGATCTGCCAAGCTACAACAGCCGACCGCGGTCGTCGACCGAACCCTCGACCTCACCGACTACGGCACCTATCGCGGCTCGGGCGAGCAGCCATCCGAACCTCCGCTCAACTTGCCGGCCGCCCTGTTGCACGTGAATCTGATCCTCCCGCGCTTCAGTGAATCGGGAGCGTACACGATCATGGTGGCCAGCGACCGAAGCGGCAAGGGCCGCTTGGCCTGCACCACCGGGATCGCCACCGCGACCGGCAACCAGACGAAGTTGGCCGTCACGCTGGACCTGCGTGGCGCCAAGCCGGGAGATTATCTCCTCCTGACGGAACTCAGCGGACAAGGGGACTTTTACGCGTATCCGCTGAAGCTCCAATGAGGGAAAGCAACTCTCAAATCCGTTCAAGAATGTGGGCAAAGTGACGCCGTCCGGCTTGAGCACGTTGGCGGATCGGCGCCGCGGCAAACTGCGACCAGTCGCTCCATCCAGAGCGGAGTTGCCGTACCCGAGAGCCGCAAACCGATGCACGAAAAGCCTCGATGGGCGCTTCGGCGGAGATAACCGGCCAATAAGCTGGACCACTCGATTGTGGCTGGCTCTGAGAAGTTATATTTTCTTTCAGTTGAGATTTCTTCAGGAGGCGGGGTCCCGCTTCCTGCCAGCATCTTGGCGGATCGCAGCGGAAAGCGGGACCCGTGTGAGGTTACGATCCTCTTTGTCCCAGTATCGGTCGCGCCGGAGCGGTTTGCTGCCGGCTGGGCCGAAGACTCAGACGAGATCATCTTACGCCGGTGCCCTGTTTGTGAACAGGATTCGATCATTGGTCACGGACTGCGCCGCAAGCAGGCGCACGACGAGCATCACGATTGGATCAGGATTCGCCGGGGCCGCTGCGGAAGCTGCGGAAAGACCTTCACCTTTTTGCCGGTGTTTTCTCTGCCCTACACGCATTACAGCCTGCTGGCGCGCTGCCAGACATTACTGCGGCGCTTTGTGGAGCACTGCTCGTGGGAGAAGACATTGCCCAAGTTCCAAGACCCTGATCAATTACCCGATCCTTCCACTGTGCGGCGATGGTCATGCGGTCTGGACTGTTCTCAGCCGGCGGCTTCCTTTCTCAGCCATACTGTTTCCCGCGTAGCTCATTGGCTGGAGCGCAGTCATCAGGCCGATGGTGAAGCTGGGCCATTGCGCTGGATCATTCCGGTTCTCAAAAATCTCCGGCCGTTGCGTCTCTGAGAAAAATCCTTTCGCCCACCATCCTTGCCTGGGAACGCCGGCGTGGTTCTCCTACGCTGGATTCCGGAGGCGAAAAAGCGTTGTGGGCGAAGACGTCGAAACACTCAAGCGGCGAACGCCGTTGCTGGAGTATCTGCGGCAGCATAACTGGACTGGCCATCCTGCGAGTCGATGCGAGTTCGTCGGACTCTGCCCGCTGCACGAGGAGAGCCGGCCGTCGTTCTATGTCAACACACGCAAAGATGTCTTCTACTGTCACGGCTGCGGGCGAGGCGGCGATCTGATTCGCTTCATCCAGTTATCGCGCGGCCTATCCTTCCGCCAGAGCCTGGCTAGCCTCGATCCGGAGATCGCTCCAGAAGTTGATTCCAGTGCTGTGCTCAAGGAGGCCGCAGCGTTTTATCAGCGGCAACTGGATCGTTGTCCAGAGGCACTCGGCTATCTCCACGGGCGCGGAGTGCATGATGCGGCACTGTTCCGGGAACTCGGCATCGGCTACGCGCCTGGTGGAACCCTGCGCCGATATCTGACCGCGCAGGGGCATTCGTTCGATGTGCTGCGAAGGCTCGGCCTCATTAACGCTCGCGGTGCGGACGCTCTCTATCAGCGCATCGTGTTTCCGTTGCGGCAGAACGGGCACATCGTCAACCTGTACGGCCGCAGCATCGGCTCTGCGTTTGCCCATCGCTTCCTGCCCGGGAGCAAGGGCGGCCTGTATGCATGGGAGAAGGTTCGCAACTGCTCTGAGGTGATCCTGGTCGAAGGACTGTTCGACTATGCGGTGTTGCGTCAGGTCGGCTTTTCGAATGTGACCTGCTCGCTGGGCACGCATCTGAATGACACCCAGTTCGGCCAACTCTGTGAAGGCCAGCACATCGTCTATCTCACCTTCGATGTCGATGAGAATCAGAGCGGCCAGCGGGCTGCAGAGCAACTTGCTCATCGTCTTGTCGTGCGCGGTATCTCGGCACGTCACGTTCTCCTGCCAGAGGGGCATGATCCCAACGCCTTCTTCGTTCAAGGAGGAAGCGCACGCCAGTTCCAGTCGCTCGTGGAGGCTGCGCAGCCATGAAGTTCCGCGTCATCTGCCAGAAGACTTCTTCAGGCGCACATAGTCCGATTCAAGTGGTCGAGCAATCCACGGCCAAGGGCGTTGCGTGGATCAATCGGTATCTGGATCGCGAGTATGTCCGCCGTCTTTCAGATAAGTCTCTGTATAGCTACGCGCACAGCTTGTTGCACTTCGTGCGCTGGTGGGAGAGTATTCATCACACCGGCGAAATCTCCGCCGTGGACCTCACCGAGTCGACGCTGTTCGATTACGTGCGCTTCCAGTCCAGCCGGCAACCTCCGTCCTCTGCATCCACCATCAACGACCGCACTGCCACTGCCGATCGCGCCATCCGCAACCAGTTCCCCAACTCTCCCTGTCAGGTCGCGCACGGCTTCCATCAACCCTTCCTGCACCGCAGGCCGATGGGCCTGGGACGGCCAAGGTTCGAGCTAAGCAGGCTCAGAGTGCGGGAGCCCAGGCTCAACATCGTTCCTCTCTCGGTCGATGAAGTGGCGCGCTTCTGGTCCAGCTTTCGAAACGCTCGCGACTTGGCCATCGTCGGCCTGATGCTGATGCAGGGACTCCGCTCCGCCGAAGTGATGGCCTTGAACCGCGATGATGTGCTGTTCTCCGAAGGGCAGCTTCGGGTGCGTGGCAAGGGGAACAAGCTACGCTTGCTGCCCCTGGCGCCGGAAACGACACAGCTTCTCGATCACTATCTTCGCGTGGAGCGACCAGATCCTTGTTCGGCAGCACTGTTCGTGGTGTTGAAAGGCCCCGCTCGCGGCCAACGCATGACACCTGCTGGATTACGCTCCTTGTTCCGTCATCATCGCCGCACCACCGGCGTTCAGCTTGCCAACCCTCACCGGTTCCGACACACCTTCGCCTCGGATATGGTGCGCGCCGGCATCAGCCTGCCTGCGCTGATGCAGCTAATGGGCCACGCCGACATCGAAACCACCATGCATTATGTGAAGGTCTCACCGCAGGATGTCTACCTGCAGTACGCCCGCGCGGCAGCGCAGTGTATCCACCCTCGACCGAGGATCACGTGATGCGTTGGCGCCGTCCTCCACTTCAGCATCCCCTGGTGCCGGCCTTCGCGCACGCGGTTGAGTCTCTGTGCACGGCACTCACTCCTTCCAGCAAGCGCAACTACGACATCGCGGTGCGCAGCTTCCTCGTCTATCTCGGAACCAAACACCCGAAAACTACTCGTCTCGAACAACTGCGCCGCGATCCTCATATCCTGGGATGGATGGCGCAGCTGCGCGCCCAGAATCCGCCACTGACTGCGGCAACCTGCATCGGACGCCTTTTTGCTCTGCGCACCATCTTCCATGAGCTCGCACGCACCAACCACCTCCCTGAAATGGCCCACCTGCTACTGCGCGAGGATATCCCGCGCTCGCCCCACACTCTGCCCCGGCCGTTCACCCCCGAGCAGGATCAACTCCTCCAGCAGGAGTTCATGCGCCGCAATGATCTTGGCGGAAACGTCTTCCTCCTGCTCCGCTCGACCGGCATGCGTATCGGCGAGTGCGTCGATCTCTCCTATGACTCCCTGCGCTCCACGGGGCCAAACCAATGGGCCATCCATGTTCCCCTCGGCAAACTGAAGACCGAGCGCATGGTCCCTGTCGATGCCTTCGGTCGCGATCTCGTTCACCGCTTGCGCTTCTTCCGCTCCCTCGATCCGTTGCCGCCCGACGGACGGCTCCTGGCGCGACCCGGAAGCAAAGTTGCGATCCTGGTTCAGCTCCGCGATTACCTGCATCAGGTCTGCCACACTCTCGGACTCCCTACTCGCATCGTCCCGCATCAGTTCAGACACACCTACGCCACAGAGATGCTTCGCTCCGGTGTCAGCTTCCCCGTCCTGATGAAGCTACTCGGTCATGTTGACCCGGGTATGACCATGCGCTACGTCGATGTCGCCCTCACCGACCTCGAGCGCGAGTTCCAACTGGCTCGCTCCAAACCCAGGCATCTGGCGCCACAACCCAAAACATCCACCGCACCAGTTCGGGCAGGCCTCGACGGCCTCATCGACGCCTTAGTCACCGCTCAACACCTCATGGAGATGTTCCGTCGATCGCTCACAACCAATGCTCGCAAGCGTCTCCTCAGGCTATCCGTCCGCCTCATCAAGATCCTCGCCGAGATAAAAAAGCTCCAGAGCGACTGAATGAAAATGGGAAGCGATTGGCCGCTTATGGCGATCATGCGCTCGTGAAGAACCGATGGAGTGCTTTGCTCGGAGTTGCTGACGAGATGCGCGTTCAGGCTAGCGCACAGACTTCTTCGTCCGCGAAGTAGACGATGGCGTTTCGGCCAGGAGAAGCCAGGCGTTCAGTCCGAACTCAAAGCCGCTGGCTGGTTTGTTTTCGCCGTGTATCTGACCTGCCTCCAACGTCGCTGCTCCATGTAACAGAGCCCAGAGTGCGACCGCGGCCTCTCTCGCATGCGTCTCTCCGGTCATGCGCTGCACCTGTTCGACAGTAAAGCTCCAAAGGCTCTGGCGAGGCGAACCGGCATGATCAGGCGTATGAAAACTCATGAAAACTTCGTAGAGATTACGATTGTCCCTTGCGAAATGCAGGTAAGCGCCAGCCATCCTGCGGATTGTTTTCGCCGCATCCGAGCCATGCGCAGCTTTTCGCAAAGCCATCTCTAATCTGCGGGCGCATTCATCCGCGAGGGCCGCCTCAAGCGCCGCCCGGTCGGAAAAGTAGCGATAGAGTGCGTTCGGCGCGAGGCCGAGAGTAGCCGCAATGTTCCGAAGAGACAGATTGCGAATGCCGCCACTCGACAGCTCCGCCAGGGCGGCTGAGAGGATAGCGTTTCGGTCTGTCTTGGAAGGAAAAGGCATGTGAGCAGTGTACACCTTGACCAGAAGGCGGGCATTGTGTACAGTGAACACTATGAAGATGTGTGGTGACCATCTTCAGCAGGTGATGGAGCGGACATGACCAGGTTTAAGGATGCCGTTATTACAGGCGTATCAACCGGTATAGGCATGGAGACAACAAGGTTATTGATTTCGAAGGGTTATCGTGTTTTCGGCTCGGTACGAAAGCAAACTGACGCTGACCGTCTTCAGAAGCAAATGGGAGACCGCTATGTGCCCCTCATCATGGATGTCACGGATGCGGATGCAATTCAACGAGCGAGTGAGAAAGTAGGAGCCTTACTCGGCTCGAACAGGCTGGCAGGGCTGGTCAACAATGCCGGAATGGTTGTGAGTGGCCCGCTTTTGTATCTGAGGCCGAGCGAGTTCAGACGCCAGCTTGAGGCCAACATGGTGGGCCCCCTGATGGTGACGCAAGCCTTTGCTCCGCTGCTCGGTACAGACAACA
>Ga0307373_10008572_pt1 | contig 15513 bp, 13 predicted proteins | sample OX2MG_FD_202534 | JGI IMG/M metagenome (GOLD analysis project Ga0307373, IMG submission 202534) | Soil microbial communities from Risofladan, Vaasa, Finland - OX-2 | ecosystem: Environmental > Terrestrial > Soil > Coastal area > Acid sulfate soil | place: Finland: Risofladan, Vaasa | collected... | reverse complement strand
ACTTCCATCGCGACGTCCGGCGGCATCTTCCACCAGTATCCGCCTTGAAACAGGCCGATCATGCCGTCGGGCATGAATTGCTGGAACTGCTGCCAGTTCTGCATCGTGATGACGGTGCCGGGAGCCATGCCGGATGCGGCTGCGGGCGCCGACACAGCCGCGCCGGCCGATCCCGAACCGTCCGCGCGCGCGTTGGAAAAATGTCCCAGGAGAACAAGCACCAGTGCCAGACCGATCAACGTACGTTTGTGATTCACCCATCGACCCCGAAGTTGTGCGCGAGCTTGTGGTTTCGCCGCGGAAGTTTCGTGAAGCTGATTTCGCTTCAGTCCGTCTCGTCCCGATCGGGCTTGACGATTCCGAAGCCATGTTTTCCGGTCATCGGAACGAAGCGGCATTCGCCGAAATACTCTTCGCGCCAGCGGCCCTCGACCCGCCGGATTCGCACCAGCGTCTGCAACTCGTCCTCGCCGACCGGAATGACCAGCCGGCCTTCGGGACCGAGTTGCTCGAGCAGTGGACGAGGGATGTCCGGCGCCGCCGCGGCAACCAGTATCGCGTCGTAAGGCCCGTGCTCGGGCAATCCCGCCGATCCGTCGCGCGTCAGCACCGTGACGTTGTGAATCTCAAGCCGATCGAGCGCGGCGCGCGCCCGCTCCGCCAGTCCCTCGACACATTCGACGGTATAGACGATCCGCGCCAGCCGCGCCAGCACGGCGGCGGCGTAACCGGAGCCGGTGCCAATTTCGAGCACCGTCTCGACTCCGGTCAGCTCCGCGACTTCGCACATCAGCGCGACCATGTACGGTTGCGAGATAGTCTGCTGCGACCCGATCGGCAGCGGCGCATCGTCGTAGGCGTGCTCGACGAACTCAGCGGGTATGAAACGGTCGCGCTCGACCGCGCGCATCGCGTCGAGCACCCGCGGGTTGGCGATTCCGCGCCGCTCGAGCTGCTCGACGACCATCCGTTCCCGCAAGATTGCAGGATCATTCATCCACTTAACAATACTCGTCGGCAACGATTGGTAGTAGCCGGGAGGCGTTCGCAAAACGGGCCGCGCTGTACTAAGCATTTCTGTGAGCGCCGGTTGGGCCGGACGCGCCGATTCGGCCATCGCGGCGGAGAGCGCCGGAGCGATCAAATCGGCCCTGCCCGCTGTCGAAACGAAGGAAATTCTTACCGCGCGGCGTCCGAAAGCGCTGCGGCAGAGCAGGTTCAATGGCTCAAAAACAAATCTGGACCGAAGAGAAGGTCCACGTCGGTGCGACCGAGATGGTCGTAATCAAGGGCGGCAAGGGAAAACCGCTGCTCTATTTCCATGGCGAACTCGGCTTCGAGGGCTGGTGCCGATGGCATTCGAGCCTGGCCGAGGATCGCACGCTGATAATCCCGCTCCATCCGGGCTTCGGGCGCACTCCGATGGCCGACTGGATCCGCAACGTGCGCGACCTCGCGGGCTTCTATCAGCGCTTCGTGCGCGAGCAGAAGCTCGGCCCGGTCGACGTAATCGGACATTCGCTCGGCGGATGGATTGCGGCCGAGATGGCGGCGTGCGACCCCAAACAGTTCCGCCGCGCGGTGCTGGTCGCCCCGATGGGAATCCGCCCCGCCGAGGGTGATATTCTCGACATGTTCACGGTGACCGCGCGCGCCTACCTGACGCGCTCGGCCGACGATCCTTCGGCGGCGCCCGAGTTCGCGACGCTGTTTGGCGGCGAGGGCACGCCCAAACAATTCGAGGACTGGGAGGACGCGCGCGCCGAATCGGCTCGCATCGGATGGGAACCGTACATGTTCAATCCCAGTCTGCCGCATCTGCTCGAGGCCGTCGGACTGTCCGCTATGGTCGTCTTCGGCAAGCAGGACCCGATCGTACCGCCCGCGACGGGCGAAGTGTGGCAGCGGGCAATCTTCGATGCCAAGCTGGTGATGCTCGACAAGTGCGGACATTGGCCGCAGGTCGAGCAGGCGGCGCAGTTCATCAGCAACGTCGGCGGGTTTATCGCCTGAGACAGGCGGAGAGAAATCATGCACATAATGTGGTTCACCGAGCGTGCATATCACTACGTGCCCGAAGACGAAGTGCTGAAGCGCCGGAGCTTCTTCGGCGTGCCGAACAAGTTCTTCGATGCCCCCAAGGGAGCGCAGCTCCTCAATCAGTACCTCGACGAGAAAATCTACACCGACGAACTCGGCACCTTCGACGGCGTGATGCTCAACGAGCATCACGGCACGCCCTTTTGCATGGGTGCGGTGATGGATGTCGAAGCGGCGATTCTGGCCAGGGTCACCAAGAAGGTGAAGATCGTGCTGCTCGGAAATCCGCTGCCGGTGGTGCATAACCCGGTGCGGCTGGCCGAAGAGCTCGCGATGATCGATCTCATCTCGGGCGGCCGGCTGGTCCCCGGATGGGTGCGCGGCGCGGGCAGCGAGCAGCTCGCCAACAACTCCAATCCCGCCTACAACCGCGAGTACTTCGACGAGGCGCATGACCTCGTGATCGCGGCCTGGACGCGGCCCGGTCCGTTCCGATGGGAGGGCAAGCACTTCCATTACCGCTTCGTGAATCCGTGGGTGCTGCCGCTCCAGAAGCCGCATCCGCCGATGTGGATTCCGGGCCTTATCAGCCCCGAGACCGTGCAGTGGTGCGCGCGGCATCGCTATCCCTACGTCGCGCTCGCGACGATGCTCGAGCCAACGCTCGAGATGTGGCGGATGTACGCCGACGAGGCCGCCGCGCAAGGCTATCAGGCCGGCCCTGAGAACTTCGGCTATCTGCAGCCGATCTTCGTCCACGAAACCGAAGCGAAGGCCGACGCGCTGGCGAAAAACTTCCTCTTTGGCGGCGGCTTCTCGCATTTCGCGCGCCCCGAATGGATGTTCCCGCCCGGCTACAACTCGAAGGCCGCGACGCGCCGCCTCGCCAGCCTCTACTCGACCCCCAACACGCCCAGCGCGAGCTTCGTCTCGCAGCATCATGACGAAGACCTCGCGAGCCTGCGCCGGACCATCTATTCGGCCTACGAGGGATCGAAGGCCAACATGCAGATAATCGCGGGCACGCCGAAATCGGTTATGCCGAAGCTCAGAAAGGTGCTGCAGGTGCTGCGCCCCGGCATCTTCTCGTTCTGGCTCGACGGTCCCGCACCCGCCGAGGATCGGCTGACCTGCCTGCGCCTGCTCGGCACCGAGGTGATTCCGGCGGTCCGCGAAATCGCCCAGGAACTCGATCTCAACGGTCCGTTCGAGCGCACGCCCGGATCGGTGCCGATCGGACCGTCGGGCAAGCCGGATTACATCGGGTCGATCGACGCACTGACCGCCTGACCGAATCGGCGCGCATCCTCACGGATTCGGCCGATTGCCGATCGCCGCGCCGCACGGCCGCATCGGGGTATGGCGTGGAGAGGGCCGAGGTGATGATCTGAAAGGCGGTTGGACACACATATGCGGGAGCAAATCGAGGCTTATCCAGTCGAGCGTGACGTGAAACTGGCCGAGATCGTGCGCCGGTTGGCCGACGCCTACCGTCCGATTGCGATTTACCTGTTTGGCTCGAAGGCGCGCGGCGACGCCGCCGCCGATAGCGACTATGACCTTCTGGTGGTCGTGAATGACGACGCTCCGGCCGAGCGGCGCCGCAGCCGGCTGGCATATGAAACTCTCTGGCGTTTCGGAACGACGGGTGCGGTCGATGCAGTGATCTGCACGCAGTCCTACTTCGATGCCCGCCGCCATCTCAAAGCATCGCTGCCCGGAACCGTCCTCCGCGAGGGAAAACTGCTCTATGCGGGATGACCCGGCGCGAGTCGCCGACACAGTGGGTTGGCTCCGGAAAGCCAAAGAAGACCTCGATATCGCGGAGGAATTGCTGAAGCCTGCAAAAACTCTTGCTGGCGGAGCGGTGTTCCATTACCAGCAGGCCGCTGAGAAGTCGTTGAAGGCGTTCCTCGTATGGCACGATGTGCCCTTCCGCAAGACCCACGACTTGAAAGAGCTGGGCGATGCCTGCGTCAAGATCGAGCCAACTCTGAACGAAGCAATTACCCGCGCGGTTCCGCTCACCGAGTACGCATGGAAGTTTCGCTATCTGGGCGAACCGGTGGAATTGACGCGCGAAGAAGCGGAGGCGTCGTTCGCGGCGGCGCGCAGTCTTTACAGCGTGGTCGTATCGCGCCTGCCGGACGACGTAAAGCCATGACCTCCGAAAAAGTAGCCGAGAACGAAGTACCAGAACCAATACTCACTTCGCCGTTCGAGGAGCCGGCATGGCATTAACACTGCCGATCATGGTTTCCACCGATCAATCGACCTTCTGGGATTTGATCGAAGCCGTTCCCGGCGATCGAATAGCGCTCGTCGATCCCGACGCCTCGATTCGCCTGAGCTATGACGATCTGCGCGCGAATGTGCGGACCGTCGCCAATCTGATGGCCGGCGCGGGCGTGGCGCGCGGCGTCCGCGTCGCGATGGCGCTCGCCAACGGAATCCCGGCCGTCGTATGCTTTCTCGCCGCCTCGGTCGCCGGCACCGCCGCGCCGCTCAATCCCGCTTACCGCCGCGACGAATTCCAGTTCTTCCTGAACGATACCAACGCGAGCCTTTTCATTATCGCGGGCGATTCCGAAGCCACGTCCGAGGAGGCGAGGGCGGCGGCCGAGGGCCGCGTCCGCGTCGTCGCCGCGAGCCTCGACCCGGATGGCCGCGTCGTAATCGCAGGCCTCGATCGTGTCGGCGCGGCCACCCTTCCCGCGCCCGACGATATCGCGCTCGTGCTCCACACCAGCGGCAGCACCGGCACGCCCAAGCGCGTCCCGCTGACCCATCGCAACCTTGCCTTCACCTCACGAAGCGTAGTGGAATCTTACAAATTGTCGGACGCCGATGTGTCGCTGTGCGTGATGCCGCTCTTTCACGTCCATGGGCTGGTCGCTTCGATGCTCGCGACGCTGATCACCGGCGGTACCGTCGTGATTCCCCATCGCTTCAATCCGCTGACCTTCTGGCGCACCGTCCGCGACAATGGCGTGACCTGGTACTCGGCCGTTCCGACGATCCATCAGATGCTGCTCGCACGCGCCGATCGTGGGGCGAAAACCGCGAGCGGTCCAGCCGTTTCGAGCGGACTCCGCTTCATCCGATCATGCAGCGCGCGCCTCGCCGCCGACCATTTCCATCGGATGGAGGAGGTCTTCGGCGTGCCCGTCCTGCAGGCCTACGGGATGACCGAGGCGGCGCATCAGATGTCCTCGAATCCGATGCCGCCGCGCGCGCGCAAGGCCGACAGCGTCGGTGTCGCAACTGGAGTCGAGATCGGAATCATGGATGCGGACGGAAAGATTCTCGGGGCCGGTGAGGTCGGTGAAGTCGTGATTCGCGGCTCGGGCGTGATGTCGGGTTACGAGAATAATCCCCAAGCCAACGCGAGCGCGTTCGTCAACGGATGGTTTCGCACCGGCGACCAGGGATGCCTCGACGAGGACGGTTACCTGCGGCTGATCGGACGCTTGAAGGAGCTGATCAATCGCGGCGGCGAGAAAATTTCGCCCGCCGAAATCGACGAGGTGCTGCTCGGCCATCCCGCGGTTGCCGAGGCGGTCGCCTTCGGCGTCGAGCATCCGATGTGGGGCGAGGAGGTCGCCGCGGCGGTGGTCCTGCGCGCGCCCGCGACCGAGAAGGAGTTGATCGCGTATTGCCGCGAGCGAATCGCCGAGTACAAGTCGCCCAAGAAAATCCATCTCGTCGACGCCGTGCCGCGCACCGCGACGGGAAAAATCCAGCGGCGCGCCGTGGCGGCAGCGTTCGCCGATCCGAAGGCTTGAACGTGATGCCGCGATACGGCTGGAACATCGAACGGCCGGTTAGTCCAGTGGACTAAGTCCAGTGCAATGAAATTCGTAATCGTTGGCGCAGGCGCGATCGGCGCCTATATCGGTGCGCGGATGGCGCGCGCGGGAATCGACGTGACGCTGTTCGCGCGCGGACCGCATCTCGAAGCCATGCGCGCGCGCGGCGTCCGCGTGCTTGCCGCCGAGGGCGGCTTCGAGACGCGTCCCGAAATCAGCGCGAGCCTAGACTGTGTCGCGGGCGCCGACGTCGTGATCCTGGGCATGAAGGCGCACGGCCTGACCGAGCTGGCGCCGCGAATCGCGCCGCACCTGAGTCCCGACACGATCGTCGTCAGCACGCAGAACGGATTGCCGTGGTGGTTTTTTCAGACCGCGAACGATACGTCCGCGACGCTTGAGCGAGTCGATCCCGGCGCGCATATCGCCCGCGCGATCGAGTTCCGCCGCGTGGTCGGATCGATCGTCTACTTCGCAACCGAGATCGTCGAGCCCGGCGTCGTCCGCCATATCGAGGGCAATCGCATCTCGCTCGGCGAGCCCGACGGTTCGCGTTCGGAGCGATGCCGCATGATCGCAAAGGCGATGACCGCGGCGGGCCTTCGCGCGCCCGTGACGGCTCATCTGCGCAACGAAATCTGGCTCAAGATTGTTGGCAGCGCCGCCTTCAATCCGATCAGCCTCATAACCGGCGCCACGCTGGCACGAATAACAGGCGACCCCGCGATGCTCGCCGTCGTCCGCGCGATCATGGACGAGGCGGTCGCCGTGGCCGTGCGATCTGGCGCCGAGATTCCGGTGTCGCTGGAACGCAGGATCGCCGGTGCCGCTGCCGTCGGCGAGCACAAGACCTCGATGCTCCAGGATTTCGAGGCCGGCCGCCCGGTCGAGCTCGAGGCGATCGTCGGCGCGATCGTCGAGCTGGCGGACCGCTACGCGATTCCGATACCGCATCTGCGCGCCGTCTACGCCTGCGCCCGGATGCTGGCCGCGCCTCGCTGACGATTCGAGCCGGGAGCACAAAGGCGTCCGACCCGAGAGCCTGGGTAAGAGAGAATCTCTGGAATCGGACCCGCGCCGCTATCGTTGCCCGCGATTACGGCACAGACACGACGCATCCATGAAAGAGGAAATTGCCGGCGTTAACGATGCTGATCACGGGGCGCGGAATATCGACGCAGACCGTATCAGAACCGGGTACCGCGTTGTCCCTGTCGTTATCGTTATCCGTGAGCGCTATCGCCAACGAGGTCACGCCGCACAGGCTGGCGTTTCCGCTGAGATGAAGACCGACCATCGCTGTCTTATAGCCGTCTCTGTGAAGCTCGAAATTCAGATTGTATGGTGCGGGCGGCATGAGGGAATTTGTTTGAACGGTTATCGGAGCGGCACCCAGCGAGAGGGCCGTTACCCCTTCGGAATTCTTTTCGACCGTTGCCGCTGGAAGCAAAACAGAATAGGCGTTCGCCGGCAGGCCGCTGGACGCGATTCCGGCGCATGTGGCCCCCGGCGCAAGCACCAGGCTGACTTCGCCGTCGGCCAGACCCGCGAACCACTCGGCTGGGGAAGGAAGCTTGAGCGTCGCGTTGATATTATAGGAGTCTCCGGGATAGGGAGGTACTGTAAGTTCGCAACTAACCTGCGTCGTATATGCTGGCGGGCCAGTGCATACGAATGCGTCTTCTGCGATTGTGGCGCTGGACAAAGCAGGCGCTGCGGCGGCGATGCCTCTGGCTACTATGCTCGCAAAAAGACCGAGCAGAACGCCGAGTGTCACAACGAAGTGTCGGTTGAAAATCCTGCGGTGCATAAACTCTCCTTTCCGAAGGGCCACGAGTTGACGATCTTCTTTGGAGGCTCAAGCTGAAGGTTCGACGTTAGCCTTCCGCGACGAGCACACTAGGATGAAGCTGAAGTTATCGCAAGAGACCACAGGTTTTTTTTGAGCGCCCCAAGCCACCTCGTGAAGGCATTGATTGCCGGAATATGCCAATCAATCTCTAACCATACTTAGTGACGCCTATAACTCTCACTTTGACCCGTGATCCGCCGCACTGGGCGGACCATCCTCACTTTTGCGCTGTCTACGTCTGCGCCCGGATTCTCACCTCATCACATTGAGCTGGCTTCGAACGCCTCGCACTCGCGGCGTTTTATTCAAACGGTCGGACTTCGTTAACAGGCGGGAAACATTAAACCTTTCGCCGCCGAATCTGACCCGGTTGAATACCCTGCGAGGTGAATGCACAGGATGAATAGAAGAGGTGGCAAATCATTAGCGGCGCTTCTGGCGATTGCGATCGCCGGCGCGTCCGTGTCGGGATGCGCGTACCTTGAACAGCCGCGTGCGTGGGGCAACTGCGCGCTGGCCGGTGGCGTGCTCGGCACGCTCGCTGGCACGGGCGCCGGTTACGGAATCGCCCAGGCGTCCAACAACTCGAATGCGCCCGAGTCTCGGACTATTACCGGCGCGCTGATTGGAGCCGGCGCGGGTGCGATAATCGGCACGCTGGCTGGCCACTACTATTGCGATCCGATAGTCACGCCGCCGCCGCCGCCACCGCCGCCCCCGCCACCACCGCCGCCGCCGCCACCTCCGCCGGCGCCTGAAAAGCTGATCTTGCGCGGGGTGCATTTTGACTTCGACAAGTCCAACATCCGGCCGGCGGATGCCGCTGTGCTGGACGAGGGCGCCACGATTCTGAAGCAGCATCCGGATGTCACGGTCAACGTCAACGGCTATTGCGACGCGATCGGCTCGGTCAGGTACAACCTGGGTCTGTCGGATCGGCGCGCTAACGCGGTCGTGCAATATCTGACCGGCGACGGTGTGTCGCCCGACAAGCTGATTCCGCACGGCTACGGCAAGAGCGACTTCGTGGCTACCAATGCCACCGCGGACGGGCGCGCGCAGAACCGCCGCGTCGAGTTGGTGCCAACCGACTGACGGCGCCGAATCGAAAGGTGTGAAGGACAAATGGCGGAGCATCAGAATGATGCTCCGCCATTTTTGCGGCGGTAAGACTGTCAGAACTACGCGTTCCGGTTCGCGATTTGCACAATGCGACGGCCAGATTTTTGAATTGCCGTCAATAAGCTCGGTTTATCAGAGAGCTGTTTCTAGTACGAAAATTGCATGAATTTTTGGCAGAGTTTGTAAGTTCGGCGAATGTCAACAAGGACCGATTGGCGACGCGGCACCACGGGGGATGAGGCTCCTTCTTCCAACACCGAAGCACGACCCCTGCCGGTATAGCGGAAATCGTAGATAGGCGGATCCCGCGCGTCGGACCCGAAAGATTACCGAATCGAAGGCGTGACTGAAGCCCGGACTGGGAGTCGGCAGGGTTTGACCGGAGGCCTAGCATCAAATAGAAAGCAGATGTTTGCTTGTCTTCACATTTGTTCAGGAGGAACAGTGTTTCATGAGTAGAAGTCGTCTCTTAGCGCTTTGCTTATCCGCCGGATTGGCCTTTGCCACCGCCGGCGCCGCGCGGGCCCAGGACTTTCAGCCGGTCCAGGCCACGCAGGATTGGCTAAACAGCACGGCCAGCCAGGGCAGCATCAAACCCGGCACGGTCATCACCACCAGCAACTGGACCCAGTATCAGCAGTTCATGCCGCTCGGCATGCAGCGGCTGTTCAGCGGCCAGTATTTCTGGAAGATGCCGTCCGACGTTGCGATGACCGTTGGTCCGACCAAAGTCCTGCCGCTGCCCAAGACTTATATGGAGGCCAGCGAGAAGTATGGCTCGCAGACCTCGATGGGCACGACGGCCAGTGGCCATCATTACGTGGCGAACTATGTGGCCGGCCAACCCTTTCCCAACCCGCAGGAACCAAACAAGGGTTACAAGATTCTGGCCAATGTCTGGTTTGCCTATGTGCCGAACCTGTACGCGCAGCCGCTGGACCATCCGGGGGTGAGCTGCACGGTCGATCGCTTCGGCAGCATGGCCTGCTCGCGAATCCAATGGATTTACCGCCAGACCGGATACAACACCGACCCCGGTGTTCCGATCAATCTGCCGCAGGCGGGCGACGTCTGGTTCACCGAATGGTTCATGGTGCTCCAGCCGGAACAGTCCAAGTACACCACCAACCTGACGCTATTTCATAAGAACCCCGAGAAGTATGAGGACGACTACGTGTTCGTGCCGGCGCTTCGCCGTTCGCTCCGCCTTGCGGTGAGTGCGCGATGCGCTCCGGCGGGCGGCAGCGACTTCGTGCTCGACGACTACAAGACGGTGGGCTTCAACGGCGGACTGGCGCTCTTCAACGCGAAGTTCCTGGGCCATCGCAAGATAGTCGCGCTGCTCGATGACTACTCGACGCAAACCGGGACGTTTCCGGACGACTGGGATATGCCGCTCGGATGGGCGAAGCCGTCGTGGGGCAACTGGCAGTTGCGCGATGTCGACGTGATTGACGTGCGCCGGATTCCGGCGGAGTCAGCGGGCTACTGCTACGGCAGCCGCGTGATGTACGTCGATTCGAACTTCGACTATGCCGACTGGATCGACGTCTACGACTCGAACCTGCAGCTCTGGAAGATGTTCTGGCTCGCGCCTCGCGCCGCCAACGTTCCGGGTGTGGGACACGTCACGACCAACTCGGTCACCGCGGCCGTGTGGGACGTGCAGAATGACCATGCGACGCTGCTGTCGACGGTGGACGACAAGGGCGTTGGACCTTACTTCAACGACGATGCCCCGGCCGACTATCATAACTTCAACAAGTACAGCTCGCCGGGCGGCCTGATGTCGATCATGCGCTAAGCGCGGATCGGAAATCAGCGACCTGATTCGAGGGCGCGGCGAGCGATGCTCGCCGCGCCTTTTTTGTTTCACAGATCAGGCATCCGCTGGTTTCCGGCAAAGAAAAGCGCCGCGATCCGAGTCGGACCGCAGCGCTTTTGACTTCGCCGGATATCAGCGCGTCCGCGAGTCTGTCAGGCGAGCAGCGACTTGGCGACCGTCTCGCGATGAATCGGGGCGTTGCCGAAATTCGCCTCTCCGGCCAGCGCGCGGCGATGGTAGAGATGCATGTCGTGCTCCCAGGTGAAGCCGATTCCGCCGTGCACCTGAATCGCTTCGCTGGTGACGTTCTTGGCCATATCGGAGGCGTACGCCTTGGCCATCGGAACCGCAGTCGCGGCCTCGGCGAGCTTCTCGTCGACCGTCCAGCAGGCGTAATAGGTCAGCGAGCGCGCATTCTCGACCGAGACCATCATGTCGACGCACTTGTGCTTGACGGCCTGGAAAGAGCCGATCGGCTTGCCGAACTGCACGCGCGTTTTGGCGTAGTCGACCGCGATATCGAGCGCCTTCTGTGCCGTACCGACCATCTCGGCCGCGAGCGCCGCGGTGGCGATATCGAGCGTGCGCCGCATCGTCGGCCATCCAGAGCCCTCCTTGCCGAGGAGGTTCGCGCCGGAGACGGTCACGTTGTCGAATTTGATGTGGCAGAGCCGCCGCGTCATATCGACGGTCTTGAGCTGGGTAATCGTGACGCCCTTGTCCTTGGCGGGAACCATCAGCAGCGTCACGCCGTTTTCGCCGCTTGCGCCGGTTCGCGCCGCGACCACGATACAGTCGGCGACGTGCGCGTCGGGGACGAAAAACTTCTCGCCCGAGATAACGTAGTCCGCGCCCTTCTTTACGGCTTTGAGCTCGACGCCGCCCGCGTCGAAGCGTCCCGAACTTTCGGCGAGCGCGACGGTCGCAATATACTTGCCCTCTGCGATCTTCGGCAGCAACTCTTTCTTTTGCGCCTCGGAGCCGCCCTCGATTATCGCGGGAGCGCCGAGCAGGGCGGTTGCGAAGAACGGCCCCGGTATCAGCGCCTTGCCGGCTTCTTCGGCGATCACGGTCATATCGAGGAAGGTGCCGCCGGTGCCGCCGTAGTCGGCGGGGATAAGCAGGCCGGGCCATCCGAGCTCGACGATCTTGCTCCAGAATCCGGCGTCATGGGCGGTCGCGTCGGCCATCATCTGGCGCACGAACTTGGTCGAACAGTTGTCGGCAAGGAATCGCTTGGCGGAATCGCGCAAGATTTCCTGTTCTTCTGAAAACCCGAAGTCCAATTTCTGTAACCCTCCGTAGCCGGCCGAATATCAGCCGCGACGACCCGCGTCGTTCGTTTTATGGACAGCCTTGAGCTACCACTAAATTTCGCGCGGGCGCAAGCGAATCGTCCCGCGCGCCGCGACGCGATCCACGCAGCCGTGCTTACGGTCAGGACGCGGGCTCGCAGATGAGCGCCAGCACGCCCGAGTATTGCAGCGGCGCGGTCGCAGGGCCGAGCGGGCCGATCTCGAAGCCGGTGAAGAATCCCCCGAGCGGAAGATCGCCGAGGTAGTTTGCGATATACGCGGAATCGTGATCGGGCATTCCGTATAGTCCGGCGCCGCGCGACACGCAATTGAAGTAAAGCCCCAAAGCGGCGCGTCCACCGCGCCCGCTCATCTCCTCGAGCGCCACCTTCAGATCTTCGCGGGCCCGCTCGCCGTTGCGCAGGACGAGGCCAATCATGTCGCCAACCTTGCATCGATGGGCGATCGCGATTGCACCGTGCTCGGCGCTTGCGCCCACGATATTGCGCACCAGGAAGCGTCCGCGCTCGAGGCGTTCCGCGGCGGGGTCGAGCGGGATTCCAGCGAAGACGAAGGCGGCCGCGCGATGGAGATCCGCGGCCAGCGCGCCCGCCGCCTCGGCGAAGACATCGAAGGCGCGGCGTCCGTCGAGTTCGAGGATTACATTGTCGCGCACGGCGGTCACGCGATGGGTCCGGCCGAGCGGCGTGCATGCGATCGAGGCGCCGATGTTGAGCTCGAACTCGCCCGCCAGCAGCATCGCGGCGACCGAGTTGTTGCTGACCACGTCGCCGCAGAACTGGAACGTTTCGCCGATCGTTCCGTCCTCGCTCGCGCCGCCGCCGACGATCGTAACGCCGGGCAACTCGGAGGCGAGTGCGTCGAGCAGCGAACTGGGATCGGCATTGTAGGTATCGGGAAAAAGACAGAGCAGGTTGTTGCGTCCGAGTGCCGGCCGGGCGGCGGCGGCGAGTTCGGCGGCCACTTCGCGCGGCCGTCCCCGCAGCGTCGGCGCGAAGAGCCGCTTGCCGCGGAGATTATCGCCGCCGAAGACGATCACTGCGATTGCATGGCCCGACTCGATCTCGCGTCCGCCCGCTATCACGCCGGCCGAACTGCATCCCGCGACTTCGGCGGTGCCGGCCGCCGCAGCGACCGCGTTGAGCATCATCGGATAGGCGCCGCCGTAGGCGGCCGTGGCGAAGCAGATCGCGCCGCCCGCGGTCCTGAGCCCCGCCTGGCCCATCGCGATTTGCGTGGCCTCTTCGGCGGCGACCCGCGGATTATTGGAGATCGAATGTCCGACGCCCGCTCGCAACATCAGCGTCCGCCCTCAGTTCTCGCCAAAAAATCTTAACAGCTCTACCATCCGCTGAATTCCCGTCCCCAGATCGCTCACCGGAAGCCGCTCGTTGACGCCGTGGATCGTATGCTCGAGCGCCGGCGTCAGTTCGAGCGGAATGAAGCCGTAGGCGACCAGCCCCTGGTCGCGGAAGTAGTGGCTGTCGGTGAATCCCGCGAGCATCGTCGGCACGATCGGCGACTGATTGTCGCGCGCCGCGACTGATCGGATAGCGTTCATCAGTATCGACCGCTCCGGCGATGATACCGCGGGGAAGTTGAGCAGCACATCCACCTTTATCCCGTCGTCGGCGATTACGCTGCGAAGCTTGTCCAGCACCTCGGTGGGATTGTCTCCCGGTAGCAGGCGGCAATCCAGCTCGGCTGTCGCGGTGGCCGGAATCACGTTGGTCTTGCTCCCGGCCGAGAGCACCGTCGCCGTGCATGTGTCGCGCACCAGAGCGTTCTGGCGCGGCACCGCGAGGAACTTTTTCCTGAACGCCGGATTACGCATCGAGTGGACCAGGTTGTCGAACTCCTTCGGTCCGCCATCAATTTTCGCGATCGCACGGAAATAGTCGCGCACCGGATTGACGATCCGGACTGGCGAGTCGTAAGCGTCGAGCCGAATCAGCGCCGCCACCAGCCGCGTGACCGAGGTCGCGGCCGGCGGCACCGCCGCATGCCCGGTCTCGCCCGAGGCCGTCAGCCGAATCCAAAGCGGCGTCTTCTCCGCGACCGAGACCGCGTAGAACTGGCGCCCCGTGTCGGACCGGACGATTCCGCCACCCTCGTTCAACAGGTAGCCGGCGTCGGCGAAGACCTTAGGCTCATGCGCGACGAACCATCCGGCGCCGATTCGTCCGCCTTCCTCCTCGTCGCCCGTGGCGATGAATATGATATCGCGGTCGAGCAGGATTCCGGCGCGCTTGATCGCAAGCATCGCCATCAGCTCGACCACCCCAGGGCCCTTGTCATCGAGCGACCCGCGGCCCCAGATTACGCCGTCCTTAACCTGTCCCGAGAAAGGCGGGACCTTCCACGCCTGGGAATCGGCCGGCACCACGTCCATATGGCTCAGCAGGACGATCGCCTTGGTGTGTCTGCCCGTTCCGCGGAGGCGGGCCGCCACGATTCCGCGTCCCGGCGCGGCTTCCCAGGTGGTCGCGGGGATGCCGTCGGCGAGGAATTTTTCGCGCAGCATCTTGGCCGCGCCGAGTTCATCGCCGGGCGGATTGGTCGTGTTGATCTGGATGTAATTGCTGAGAAACGCGGTCGCCTCGGCGGTAAGCTTGCCGTAGTCGATAGGCTTCGGCGCCGACGCATTCTTCGAGACGCCAGGCCGCGGGCTCGCGGGCTCGCCGCCGGACGCGGCGTCGCTGCCTGCTGCGCCCGCCACGCCCGCAAACGCCATCGTGACAGCGAGTAGCGCCGCGATCGCGCCCGCGCGCACGTTAAACTTCAATTGATCCGCTGTTCGCACTTCGGACCCCGTAACGGTTGCGGCACAAAGAGCGCGTTCAGCGCTCGCCGAAGTTGAAGATCTCGATCACGGTGCGCAAAAAGGCCGCCGCCGGCGCGCCGTCGATCAGCCGATGGTCGAAAGTCAGGCTGAGCGTCATCATCGAGCGGCGCACGATCTCGCCGCCGCGTACGGCCGGCTTCTCGATGATTCGGCCCACCCCCAGAATACCGATCTCGCCCGGATTGATAATCGGCGTGAACGCATCGATACCGAACGTGCCGAGATTGGTGATCGTAAACGTGCCGCCCGAGACATCCTCGAGCCGCAGCTTGCCGGTCCGCGCGCGCTCGCCGAAGTCGCGGGTCAGAGCCGCGATCTCGCGCAGCGGCTTGCGGTCCGCGCCGGGAATCACCGGCACGATCAGCCCGTCGTCGAGCGCGACGGCCATCCCGACGTTGACCTCGTCGCGCATCAAGATAGCGTCGCCGCATAGCCGGGCATTCATCCGCGGATGGCGCATCAGCGCGCGCCCGGCGGCCTGGATCAGCAGGTCGGTATAGGTGAAGTCGAAGTCGCGGCTGAGACTCGCGCGCAGCTCGACGGCCGGCGTCACGTCCGCTTCGGTGGTGATCGTCAGTTGCGCCGAGTCACGGAGGCTCTGGGTCATGCGGTCGGCGATTGTGCGGCGCATCCCGCGCATCGGGATGCTGCGCAAGATCGGCTTGGCGATGGCGGACGCAGCGCTGGCGGGCGCTCCCGCGTGA
>Ga0307373_10008571_pt1 | contig 15513 bp, 14 predicted proteins | sample OX2MG_FD_202534 | JGI IMG/M metagenome (GOLD analysis project Ga0307373, IMG submission 202534) | Soil microbial communities from Risofladan, Vaasa, Finland - OX-2 | ecosystem: Environmental > Terrestrial > Soil > Coastal area > Acid sulfate soil | place: Finland: Risofladan, Vaasa | collected... | reverse complement strand
CGGCCCGAACGCGACGTCGTGCTCGACCGCTTCATCGACGAGGTGAGGGAGGAGACGGCCACCCACGGATCGCCCGAGACCGCCCGGCCCGTCGAGCCCTGATGACGCTGCAGCACCTCTGGGCCGCCTGGCGGCTCGAGTACATCGAGTCCGCCACGGCAGCGGAGCGCGGCGAGGGCGAGGGCGGCTGCGTGTTCTGCCGGCTGGCAGCGAGCGGACCGCCCTCGGCCGAGAACGGGGTGGTGTGGAGGGACGAGCTGGTCTTCGTCGTGCTCAACCTGTACCCCTACGCCAGCGGCCACCTCCTGATCGTCCCGGTCCGGCACGTCGGCGGCCTCGGAGAGCTCACGGCGGAGGAATCGGCCGGGCTGTGGGCGGCGACGCGGAGGGCGATCGAGGCCGTCGGCGGTGCCTACGACCCCGACGGCATCAACATGGGGGCGAACCTCGGGAGGGCCGCGGGCGCCGGGATCCCGAACCATGTGCACCTTCATGTGGTGCCCCGTTGGTCGGGGGACACGAACTTCATGACGGCGGTCGCCGGGGTGCGGGTCCTGCCCCAGTCGCTCGAGGACTCGTGGACCGCACTCAGAGCGAGCTGGCCCGACTGATGCGCGCCTATGGCGCGACGCTACGGCGCGACACTGCCCGCGCGCCTACGGCGCGACGTCGTAGTGGTCGTGGCTGGTGCGAATGCGGCCGCGCCCGCCGGTGATCGCCCGTAGGTCGACCGCGTAACGGGCCAGCTCGGCGGTGGGCACCAGGGCGATCAGCGTCTGCTGGCCGTCGCCTGCCGCCTCGGTCCCCTGCACCCGCCCGCGGCGGGCGTGCAGATCACCCAGGACGTCGCCCTGCGAGTCGACGGGGATCGTGACCTCGAGCCGCGAGACCGGTTCGAGCACGACGGGGCCGGCCTTGCGCACCGCGGCCTGAAAAGCGAGGGCCCCGGCGGTCTTGAAGCTCATCTCGGAGGAGTCCACCGGATGGTGCTTGCCGTCGAGGCAGGTGACCGACACGTCGACCACCGGGAACCCGCCCGGCCCCCCCTGGGCCATCGACTCGCGGACGCCCTTCTCGACCGCCGGGATGTACTGGCGGGGTATGGCCCCGCCCACCACCTCGTCGTGGAACTCGAAGCCCTCTCCCCGGGCCAACGGTTCCACCCTCAGGCGCACGACGGCGTACTGGCCGTGACCCCCGGTCTGTTTCTTGTACGTCTCCTGCGTGTCCGCCGAGGCGGTCACCGTCTCGCGGTAGGGGACCGCGACCTCCTCCCGCTCGACGGTCACGTGAAAGCGGCGGGCGAGCCGCTCCACCGTCACGGCGAAATGGATCTCGCCGGCCACCCCGAGCACCGTCTGGTGGGTCTCGTCCACCCTGGTCACCGCCAACGAGGGATCCTCCTCGCACAGACGCTGCAGTGCGGACATGAGCTTGTCGTCGTCGGCTCGCGACGCGGGCCGCACGGCGATGTTCAACGGGGCAGGCCCGGGATCGGGGACGGCGATGGTCACCGGCATGTCCTGGGGGGCCAACGTGTCCCCTGCCCGGGTGCTGGTGAGCCGGGGGAGGGCGATGAAGTCCCCGGCCACCGCCTCGGTGACCGGGGACGCCTCGCGTCCCCGCAACGACTGCAGGACGTGCAGCCGCTCGTCGCTCCGCGTCCGCGGGTTGGTCAGGACGTCGTCGGGCCGGATCGTCCCCGAGACGACCTTGGCCAAGGTGACCCGGCCGGTGTGCTGGTCCGCCAGGATCTTGCACACCCGGAGCAGCGGGGGACCCGTACGGTTGCAGGCCACCTCGGTCGTGGTGCCACCGGCGATCACACTGACCGGCGCGGCCGAGGCCGGCGAGGGGCAGAGCTCCATCAACAGCCTGACCAGGCGGTCGACCCCTACCCCGGTCAGGCCCGAGCAGCAGAGCACCGGGAACACGGCGCCGGCCGCCACACTGCCGGCCAGGCTGGCCTCGAGCTCGTCGCGGGGGATGGTCTCGCCGTCGAGGTAGCGGGCCATGAGGTCGTCGTCGCCCACGACGATCCCCTCCACGAGCTGCTCGTGGACCTCGTGCTCCTCGTCGACGAGCTCGTCGGGGATGGGACCGACGACTCCGGCCACCGGACCGCCGGCCCCGGGGTCGTACATCGTCGCCGTGTCGTCGAAGAGATCGATCACCCCCCGGAAGGCCTGCTCCGCGCCGATGGGCAGCTCGACCGGGGCGACCCCGGCCCCGAACCGGTCGCGGATCTCGGACAGGGCACGCTCGAAGTCCGCCCGCTCCCGGTCGAGCTTGTTGACGACGACGACGCGGGGGAGCCCGATCGCCGCCGCCGCCCGCCAGGCGTCCTCGGTCTGCGCCTGAACCCCGTCGGTCGCGCTGACCACCACGACGGCCAGGTCGGCGACCGAGAGCGCGGTGGCGACCTCGGCGGCGAAGTCGGCGTACCCCGGTGTGTCGAGCAGGTTCACCTTCACCCCGTCGACGGTCACCGGAGCGAGGGCCATCGACACCGACAGCTGGCGCGAGATCTCCTCCGGCTCGAAGTCGCAGACGGTCGACCCGCGTTCGACCGAGCCCTGGCGTCCGATCGCCCCGGTGGCGGCCATCATCGCCTCGGCGAGCGTGGTCTTGCCCGCCGCATGGTGCCCCACCAGGGCCACGTTACGAATTCCCGAGGTCGACAAGCCCGGCACGCGCGCCTCCCCTCTTCCGGAGTGGAGCATAGGGTGGCGCCGCCCGGCCCGCCCGAAGTGCGCGGCGTGGCGCCGCCCGGCCCGCCCGAAGTGCGCGGCGTGGCGCCGCCCGGCCCGCCCGGACCCCCCTGCCGGGCTCCGCCGGATGGTAGGATCGGAACGAGCACGGCAGGTGGGGGACCGGGCACCGACGGGTCGGTGTGCCGGGCCGGATGATCCTGGGAGCGTGGATGTTCGACGGTCGCTGGCGCAACGCGGTGGACCGGAGGACCGAGCCGATCGGTCGGTCTCTCCAGCGCCGTGGGGTCACCGCTGACGTCCTGACCGCGACCGGCCTGGTCACGGCTACCGCCACGGCTTTCGCCATCGCCCTGGGCCACTTTCATGTGGCCATCGTGTTGCTCGTCCTGACCGGGGCCCACGACCTGCTCGACGGTCCGGTGGCGAAGGCGGCCGGCACGGCGTCGACGCGAGGAGCCTTTTTCGACTCGGTGACCGACCGGGTGGCCGACGCCCTCCTGATGGGTGGGGTCGCCTGGTACCTGACGTCGGCCCACAGGGGCCATCTGGTGGTGCTGCCTCTCGCCATCCTGGGGGTCACCGCCCTCGTCTCGTACGAGAGGGCCAAGGCGGAGGCGCTCGGGATCGCCGCCCGGGGCGGCCTCATGGAGCGTGCCGAGAGGATGATCCTGCTGGGGGTGGGGTTCCTGGCCACCTGGCTGCTGGTCCCGGTCCTCTGGACCCTGCTCGTCCTCACCACCCTGACCGCTGCCGACCGCTTCGTCCGGGTCTGGCGTCTGGCCTCGGGTGAGCCGCCTCCGGCGGCGGCGAAGATCGCCCTCTGGCGCCAGGGCCGCGTTGAGTCGAGATGGCGGAACTGGCGGCAGGGCGTCTCCCCCAGCGGTCGCACAGGGGAGCCGCTCGGTCGTTGGCGGGCACGGCGCCAGGAGTCCCTCGCCAGCCGATCGGGCCGGGCCCGCCGGGCCCGGCGACCGGAGCGGTCCGCCCGTGTGGCGCGGAACAGCTCCCGCAGCTGACGCGGCGATCCACCTGACACCGCCGCACCGTGGGTAGGGCACGTTCGAGGGCGACCTATGTGGCGTACCGCGGGCTCGGCGCCGCCATTCAGCGCGCGCCCGAGGCGCTGGCCGGCGGGGTCGCCGCCGCGGTGGCGCAGGTGATGGCGGCCTCAAACGGGACGAAGCGGCACATGGCCGAGCTCCACATGCGCCGGCTGCTGGCCAGCAGCTCACCGGGAACCGCTCCGGACGAGAAGCTGGTCCGGCGACTGGGCAGGCAGGCGTTTCGTGAGTACGCCCGCTACTGGGTGGACGGCGCCCGGCTCGCCGCGGTCGACCCGATCGACGTCTGCCGGCGGATGACGGTGGAGAGCGGGTTCGAGCACCTGCAGCGCGGCATGGCGGAGGGCAAGGGCGTGGTGCTGGCTCTACCGCACGTCGGGAGCTGGGAGTGGGGCGGGTCGTTCCTCAATCAGCAGGGCTACCCGATGACCAGCGTGGCCGAGCGGCTCGAGCCGCCTGCGCTCTTCGAGTGGTTCGTCGGGCAGCGCCGACGCATGGGCCTCACCGTGATCCCCCTCGACAACCACGCCAGCAGCCGCCTGCTCCGGACCCTACGCGAAGGCGGCCTGGTCGGGCTGCTGTGCGACCGTGACATCCTCGGCAACGGGGTGGAGGTCCGGTTCTTCGGGGAGCGCACGACGCTGCCCGCGGGGCCGGCCACGCTGGCGCTCCGCTCCGGGGCCACCCTGCTTGCGGCCGTGGTGTACAGCGGCCCGGGGCGCCACCACACGGCGGTGATCTCGGCGCCGTTCGATACCCGCCGCCTGGGGACCCTGCGGGCCGACGTGACCCGGGTGACCCAGGCCGTCGCCTGCCGGTTGGAGGAGTACATCCGCCGCGCCCCCGAGCAGTGGCACATGTTCCAGCCCAATTGGCCGAGCGATCAAACCCCCCCCGCCGCTCCCCGGTCGTCCCGATGAAGGTCGCCATGGTGTGCCCCTACAGCGTCTCGCGGCCCGGAGGCGTGCAGGGTCAGGTCGCCGGGCTCGCCCGCTCGCTCCGGGCGGGCGGGCACGAGGTGACCGTGCTCTCTCCCGACGATGGGCACCCGATCGGCGAAGTGCCGAACCCCCCGGGGAGCGGTCCCGGGATGCCGGCGCCGTCGGTGGTGGTCGGTCGTTCGACGCCCCTGCGGGCGAACGGTTCGGTCGCTCCCGTGTCGATCTCGCCCTTGTCGGCCTGGCGGGCCCACGCATACGTCGGGCGCCACCGTTTCGACGTGGTGCATTTGCACGAGCCGCTGGCGCCGGTGATCGGCTACGGCTTCCTCCTCCGTCCGGAGACGCCCCTCGTCGGGACCTTCCACCGGTCCGGCGACAGCGCCTGGTACCGCGCCCTGCGGCCTGTCGCCCGATGGGCCGGCGGCCGGATCGCCGCAAGGGTCGCGGTGTCCGAAGCGGCCGGCGAGACCGTCCGACGGGCCATGGGCTGCAGCTGCGACGTGCTCTTCAACGGGGTGGAGGTCTCCCGTTTCGCCACGGCCCGCCCGGTCCCGACCGATCGCCCCACTGTGATCTTCCTCGGCCGCCACGAGGACCGCAAGGGACTGGGGGTGCTGCTCGAGGCCTTCGCCGAGGTCACCGATCCGGCGGTGCTGTGGGTGGCGGGGGACGGCCCCCTGACGGCCGGTCTGCGGGAGCGCCACCCCGAGTCGGAGCGGGTGCGATGGCTCGGCGTGCTCGACGAGGAGCAGTTGGCCTCGCGCCTGGCCGGGGCCCACGTCCTGTGCGCCCCTTCGCTGTACGGGGAGTCCTTCGGCATGGTCCTGCTCGAGGCGATGGCCGCCGGGAGCGCCGTGGTGGCGTCGGACATCCCCGGGTACCGCGCCGCGGCGTCGGGGCACGCGTCGCTCGTGCCGCCGGGCGACGCCACGGCGCTGGCCGGAACCCTGCGCCAGGCGGTGGCCGACGCGGGGACGGGGACGGGGACGTCGGCACCTGCCTCGCTGGCTGCGGCTCAGGGGCACGCAGCGGAGTGGTCGATGGACCGGCTGGCCGATCGGTACGTGAACATTTACGAGCGGGTGCTCGGGCGCCCGGGCGAACGCGTATCCTTCGGGACATGACCGACCCTCAGCAGCCGGGCGGCGCTGGCCCCGGATCGGGTGGGGGTCGGTCCCGCTCGCGATCGTCCCGCAACCGCGGTGCTCATCGCTCCCGCCCGGAGCCTGGCTCCGGCCAGCGGTCCGGCTCCGCTCAGGGCTCCACCAACCAGGGCCGGTCCGGCCAGGGCGGTGCCGGCCGCTCCCGCTCCCGCTCCGCTCAGGGCCCCTCCAACCAGGGCCGGTCCGGCCAGAACAGGTCGGACCAGGGCCGCTCCGGCCGTTCCGGATCGGGTCAGGGCCGATCGGGTCACGGCCGGTCCGGCCAGAACAGGTCGAACCAGGGCCGGAGCAGGGCGGAATCGGATGGGCTCGGGCCGGAGCGGGCCGAGCGTCCCGAACCGACCGTCGTCACGTCGGCACCTGCTCCGGGACGGTCGGACGTCGCCCTCAGGAACCGCCGTCGTGCCGGACTGGTGGCGGTGGGTGGCGCCGGCATACCGGGGATCGTGGTCGGCGCCGTTCTCACCGCCGTGGCCGGATGGCCGGCCGGACTGGTGGCGTTCGGCCTGGTGACGGTCTTGGGGGCGCTCTTGGTCTGGTACCGGTCCACCGCGATCTCGCTCCGGGTGCTTGGGGCGGTCCCGTGCCGACCGGACGACCAGCCCCGGCTGTTCAACGTCACCGAAGGGCTGTGCGCGACCTTCGGGCTCCGGGTGCCCGAGCTGTGGATCGTCGACGACCCGGTGCCCAACGCCTGCACGCTCGGCCGGTCGGCCCACGAGGCCGTCCTGGTCGTCACGGCCGGGCTTCTCGAGCAGCTCGACCTGATCGGGCTCGAAGGGCTGATCGCCCACGAGCTGGCCCACGTGAAGCGGCACGAGACGGTGCTCGCGGGCGTCGGCGTCGTCGTCCTGTGGCCCTATGCCCGGCTCACCGGGCGCGACGAGCTCCTCCGCGCCATCGTGGGCCCCGGGCGCGAGTACCGGGCCGACCAGCTCGCGGTGGCCACCGTGCGCTACCCCCCGGGCCTGCGGGACGCCCTGGCCGCGGTGGCCGGCGGGCCGGCGCCCTTGGCGGGTTCGGTCTTCGCCGTCCCCCGGCTGGCCAGGACCCGGTGGATCTGGGTCGACCCGGACCCGGTCCGACGGGCCGAGCACGAGGGGACGATCGAGGCGCTGAGCGTCCGGATCGCCGCGCTGGCGGAGTGGTGAGCGACGGCCGGCCCGGGCTACCGGGCCGGTGCCCCTACCCCGGTAGCATGGCGGGATGAGCAGCGAGGCGAAGGGAACGTTCACCGTCAAGCGCGGCCTGGCCGACATGTTGCGGGGCGGCGTCATCATGGACGTCGTCGACGCCCAGCAGGCGAAGGTGGCCGAGGATGCCGGTGCGGTGGCCGTCATGGCCCTCGAGCGGGTCCCGGCCGACATCCGCCGCGACGGCGGGGTCGCCCGCATGAGCGACCCCGCCCTCATCGAGGGGATCCAGCAGGCCGTGACCATCCCGGTCATGGCCAAGGCCCGCATCGGGCATTTCGCCGAGGCACAGGTGCTCGAGTCCCTCGGGGTGGACTACGTCGACGAGAGCGAGGTGCTCACCCCGGCCGACGCCGACCACCACATCGACAAGTGGGCGTTCACCGTTCCTTTCGTCTGTGGCGCCACGAACCTGGGCGAGGCGCTCCGGCGTATCTCGGAGGGGGCGGCGATGATCCGCTCGAAGGGCGAGGCCGGGACGGGGAACATCGTGGAGGCGACCCGGCACCTACGGTCGATCATCGGCGACATCCGGAAGGTGACCCAGGCCGATCCGGCCGAGCGGTACGCCTGGGCCAAGCAGCTCGGCGCGCCCATCGGGCTGGTGGAGGAGGTCGCCGCGACCGGCAAGCTACCGGTCCCGTTGTTCTGCGCCGGCGGTATCGCCACCCCGGCGGACGCGTCGCTGGTCATGCAGCTCGGCGCCGAGGCGGTGTTCGTCGGGTCCGGCATCTTCAAGAGCCACGAGCCGGCGCGGATGGCCAGCGCCATCGTCGAGGCGACGACCCACTTCGGGGACGCCCAGCACGTGGCCAAAGTGAGCCGGGGGCTCGGAGAGGCCATGCGGGGCGAGGAGATCTCCTCGCTGTCCGAGCGGTTGGCCGATCGCGGCTGGTAGTCCGCTGGTGAGGATCGGCGTCCTTGCGCTGCAAGGTGACGTGCGCGAGCACGTCGCAGCCCTGGGTGATCTCGGCGAGGATGCGGTCCTCGTGCGCCGTCGGGCGGACTTGGTCGGGCTCGGGGGCATCATCCTGCCGGGAGGCGAGTCGACCACGCTGTCGATGCTGCTGGAGTCCTCCGGCCTGTTCGGCCCGTTGGGCGACGCGCTGGCCGCCGGCCTGCCGGCATTCGGGACGTGTGCCGGGTTGGTCCTCCTGTCGAGCGAGGTCCTCGGCGGGCGACCGGACCAGCGGGTCTTCGGGCAGCTGCACTGCACGGTCCGGAGGAACGGCTACGGCCGCCAGGTCAACTCGTTCGAGACGGCGGTGCCCGCCATGGGCGTGCTCGACGGCGGAGCCGGACCGTTGCCGGCGGTGTTCATCCGGGCACCGGTGGTGGTGGACGTCGGGCCCGAGGTGGAGGTACTGGCCGTCCTGGGCCGTGGCGACGGCGAGCCGGCCTCGCCGGTCGTCTGCCGGCAGGGCGCGGTGCTGGCCACCACCTTCCATCCCGAGCTGACCGGGGACCGGAGGCTCCATCGGGTCTTCCTGGGCATGGTCGGGGCCGGACCGGTGGTCGGGGCCCCGCCCGTGGCGGGCTCGGCCCTTTCGGGACCGGGTCGGCGAGGGGTCGTCCGGTAGCATCGCCTCGACCCCTGCGTCCCCGGGGCCGGAAGGGAACCTCACGATGTCGGGTCACTCCAAGTGGGCCACCACCAAGTACCGCAAGGGCGCGCAGGACAAGGCGCGGGCGAAGGTGTTCGCCAAGCTCATCCGGCAGGTGGAGGTTGCGGCTCGCGAGGGCGGCAGCGACATGAACGCCAACGCGACGCTGCGGGCCATGTACCAGAAGGCGCGCGACTCGTCGGTCCCCCTCGACACGATCGAGCGCGCCATAAAGCGCGGGAGCGGGGAGCTCGAGGGCGTCCGTTACGAGGCCGTCAACTACGAGGGGTACGCGCCGGGGGGGGTGGCGGTGATCGTCGAGACGCTCACGGACAATCGCAACCGCACGGGAGCCGAGGTGCGGAACCTCTTCAGCCGTAACGGGGGTTCCATGGCCGAGCCCGGATCGGTGAGCTGGCAGTTCGAGCGCAAGGGTGTGCTCACCTTTCCGCGGTCGCTCGACGAGGACCGCATCACCGAGGTGGCGGTGGAGGCGGGGGCCGAGGACCTCTCGGACGCGGGGGAGCGATGGGTGTTGACCTGTGCCCCGACGGACCTGCACGCGGTGCAGGCCGCGCTCCAATCGGCCGGGCTGTCGCCGGAGTCCGCGGAGCTCTCGCTCGAGCCGACCACCACCGTGCCGGTGCCCGACGAGGGTGAGGCCCGTCGGATCCTGCGGATGCTCGAGGCGATCGACGACCACGACGACGTGCAGGCGGTGCACGCCAATTACGACATCCCCGAGCAGGTGCTCGCCTCTTTTGAGGGTTGAGGTCCGGAGCCGGCGACCGGCGCCGACGATCCTGGCCGGCTCCGGTTACTTGGCGGTCGGACCCTTGGGGACGTCGCGGAAGGGGACGTCCCGATCGAGGGTCCGTTCCCGGGGCATGCCCAGGACCCGCTCGCTGACCACGTTGCGGGACATCTCGGTCGTCCCGCCACCGATGCACGACGCCTGGCGGACGAGGAACCCCATGCCGTAGCCGGCCGACTGCTGGTCGTCGGGCGCCCAGGCGACACCGGCCGACCCGGCCAGCTCGAACTCGATGGTCGCGAGGCGCGTCTGGAGCATGCCGCCCATCACCCGGGTGAGGCCGGCCGCCTGGTCGGAGATCTTCCCGGTGGCCATCGCCTTGGTGATCCGGCCGGCGAGGGCACGGGTGGCGAGGGTCAGGGCGTGGGCCTCGCCGATCTGGTCTCGGGCCAGCGGGTCGTCGAGCCGTCCGCCGGCGCGGGCGAGGTCGAGCAGCGCGTTCGAGCCGCCACCGCCGGCGTTGTCGCCCGAGGGCCGGATCGTGAGCGAGGAGAGCGCGAAGCTCTTCTCGTAGAACATCCACCGGATGCCCACGGTCCAGCCGTCGTCGACCTGGCCGATGCGGTCACCGTCGGGGATGCGGACGTCCGAGATGAACTCCTGGCAGAACTCCTTCGAGCCGTTGAGCATCTCGATGCGGTGCACCTCGATGCCGGGCTGGTGGATCTTGAGCATGAACACGCTGAGTCCGCGGTGCTTGGGCACATCCCAGTTCGTGCGGGCCAGGCACAGGCCCCAGTCCGACCACCAGGCGCCGGTCGTCCAGATCTTCGAACCGTTCAGCACCCACTCGTCGCCGTCGCGGACCGCCGTCGTCTGGGCGCCCGCGACGTCCGAGCCGCCGCTCGGCTCCGAGAGGAACTGCATCCAGATCTCCTCGCCCTTCAGGATGGCGGGGATGTGGGCGAGCTTCTGCTCCTCGCTCCCGAACTCCAGAAGGACCGAGGCACAGGGCGCGAAGGTCGGCACCTGAATGCGGTCCGGGTACTGGTAGCCGACAATCTCCTCGTTGAACGCGGCGGCGTGCGCCGTGGTCAGCCCCTGGCCGCCGTAGGCCTTGGGGAAGCAGATCCCGGCGAGCCCGCCGTCGAAGAGCAACCGCTGCAGGTCGCGGTTGCGCTGCACGTCGGCCAGCTCCTCCTCGTCCGAGAGGATGCCGCGTGCGAAGGAACCCGGGTCCCGGGTCGCCCGGGGCATGTTCTCCTTCAGGAAGGCCCGGGCCCGCTGCCGGAACTCCTCGACGCTCTCGACGCTCATCAGCTGTTCTCCCTCTTCTGCAGGATGGCGGTCAGACGCTCGCGGTGGTCGGCCACCGTGCCGTGAAGGTGAGATCCGAGGACCACGCGTCGAAGGTACAGGTGCAGATCGTGGTCGAACGTGACCCCGATCCCGCCGTGCATCTGGATGCAGTCGTGCATCAGCTCGGGCCCCTGTGCACCGATGTACGCCTTGGCCGCGCTCACCATCTCGTCGGCGTCGTCCGCCCCGTCCTGCACGGAGCGGGCCGCCACGTCGGCCAGGGCGTGGCTGGCCTCGAGCCACATCTTCATGTCGGCGAAACGGTGCTTCAGCTCCTGGTACGAGGCCAGCGGCCGGCCGAACGAGTAGCGGTTGAACGACCATTCGATGGTGATCTCGAGCGCGATGTCCATGGCGCCCACCATCTCGGCGAGCTCGATGACCAGGGCGAGCTGGAGCTGGCGCTCCACGTCGGCCCCGGCCCCTCCGGGTTCGCCCAGCACCGCGGACGCGGGCACCTCCACGCCGTCGAAGGCGACGGAGGAGAAGCGGCGGGTCAGGTCGACCCCGTTCATGAGCGCCGTGGTGACCCCGGGGGCGTCACCCGGGACGAGCAGCTGGGTGAGTCCCTGCGGGGTCCGGGCGGCGACGAGCAGGAGCTGCGACTGGTCCGCCGACTCCACCGGGAGCTTGGTGCCCGAGAGCACGAAGCCGTCACCGCTCGGCACCGCCTCGACCCCGACGTCGCCCAGCCGGTCGTGGGGCCGGGGCTCGGCCAGGCACCAGGTGGCGAGGAGCTCGCCGGCGAGGATGCCGGGGAGATACGCGCCCTTCTGCTCGGCCGTGCCCGAGCGCGACAGCGCGCCGGCCACCACGTTGTTCGGGACGAGGGGTCCGGGCGCCGCGTGGCGCCCGAACTGAAACCCCACCAGCGCGAGGTCCGCCACCCCGTTGCCGCTGATGCTCCCGCCGCCGTCGTCCTCGCTCACGACCAGCGAGGTCCACCCGAGCTCGGCACCCTGGCGCCAGTAGTCGCGGCCGAATCCCACCGGGTCGTCGCGCAGGGCGCGCAGCTCCACCGCCGGCGCCTTGTCCTCGAGGAACTTCGTCGTCGTCTCGGCGAAGAATTCCTGATCGGACGTGAGCTCGAGCTCCACTTTCTCGTCCCTCCTCGTCGTGCCCGGCTACCGCCGGCCGGCGGTGCCCCGCACCTCATAACCCTGGGCATGTTAGAGGTTCCGAGCAAGCGGGGTCGTGTCCATCCCCGCGTGCCGGCCGTCGCCGGGCTACATTCGAACGCATGTTCGTACTCGGAATCGACCCCGGGCTCTCGCGCTGCGGGTACGGTCTGGTGCGGCCCGGCGACGGCCGCAACGGCGACCTGGTGGCCGAGGCGGCCGGGGTGATCGAGACGGACCCGCAGGCGGCGCTGCCGGAGCGGCTGTGGATCGTCCAGCAGGAGCTCCGGGCCATCCTCGCCGAGTTCCGTCCCGACGCGGTGGCCGTGGAGCGCGTGTTCTTTCAGGTGAACGTCCGGACCGCCATGTCGGTCGGCCAGGCCAGCGGGTTGGCCCTGGCCGCGGCGGCGGAGCGGGGCTGCGCCGTGGTGCAGTACACGGCCAACGAGGTGAAGCAGGCGCTGGTCGGGTACGGCAGCGCGACGAAGGAGCAGGTGCAGCGGATGGTGGCCGGCGTGCTCCGCCTGCGTGAGCCCCCGCGCCCGCCCGACGTGGCCGACGCGCTGGCGCTGGCGGTCTGCCATCTGACGACCATGCCGCTGCGTGCCGCGGTCGCCGCCGCCGGGGGGGACCGATGATCGGGTCGCTGCGGGGATCGCTCGCGGCTCGGACGGGGACCGGCGAGGTGATCGTCGAGGTCGGTGGCGTCGGCTACCGCCTGGCCGTCACCCCGGCGACGGCTGCGGCGCTGGGGACCGGGGGCGAGGTCATGCTGCATGTCCACACCCATGTCCGCGAGGACGCCCTCGTGCTGTACGGCTTTCTCCACGACGACGAGCGCCGGTGCTTCGAGGCGTTGCTGGGCGCGCACGGGGTGGGACCGTCGCTGGCCCTGAACGTCCTGGCCGTCCTGTCGCCCGCGGCGCTCTCGACGGCCGTGCTCGAGGAGGACGCCGACACCCTCTGCGCCGTGCCGGGGGTCGGCCGCAAGACGGCCGCCCGCCTGCTCATCGACCTCAAGAGCCGCCTCGATCTCCCGGACCTCTCGGGCCTGACCACGGGGTCGCCGGCGTCCGAGCGCTCGCCGCAGGCCGAGGCGCGTGCCGCGCTGGCCGAGCTCGGCTACGGGCCCGAGGAGATCCGCGGCGCCCTCGACGGCCTGCACGAGGAGATGGGGGTGGAGGACCTCCTCAGGCTGGCCCTGCGGGAGCTGGCCGGTCGATGAGCACCGGCGCCCGGCGCGAGGTGCTCGGGGCCGAGGGCCTGTCCGGGACGCAGGGACACCCGGCGGTGGACGTCGGATCCGAGCCGGCGGTCCCCGGACGGGGAGTGGACCCCGTGGCGGGGCCACGGGAGGAGGTCGAGGAGGCGGGCCTGCGGCCCCGGAACCTGCGGGAATTCGTGGGGCAGTCCGAGCTGGTGGAGCATCTGGGCATTGTCCTGGGGGCGGCGAAGCGCCGGAACCAGCCGGTCGACCATCTCCTGTTCGCCGGCCCGCCGGGCCTCGGCAAGACCTCCCTGGCCGGGATCGTCGCGGTGGAGCTCGGGGTCGGGTTCCGGGTGACCTCCGGGCCGGTGCTGGCCCGCCCCGGCGACCTCGCCGCCCTCCTGACCGACCTGCACGAGGGCGACGTCCTCTTCATCGACGAGATCCACCGGCTGCCCCGGACGGTCGAAGAGGTGCTCTACCCGGCGATGGAGGATGCCAAGCTCGACATCCTGATCGGCAAGGGGCCGACCGCCCGGTCCATCCGCCTCGACCTCCCGCGCTTCACCCTGATCGGCGCGACCACCCGGACCGGGCTCGTCGCCGCGCCGCTCCGGGACCGCTTCGGGTTCGTTGGCCGCCTCGACCTGTACGAGCCGCCCGAGCTGCAGGAGATCGTGGACCGCTCGGCGCGGATCCTCGGGGTGGAGATGGACGCCGAGGGTGCCGCCCGGATCGGCGAGCGGTCCCGGGGCACCCCCCGGATCGCCAACCGGCTGCTTCGGCGGGTGCGGGACTTCGTGGAGGTCCGCGGGGACGGGATGATCACCGGTCCCGCCGCGGTGGAGGGGCTCGAGCTCTTCGGGGTGGACGAGCTGGGCCTCGACAAGGTCGATCGGGCGATCCTCGACACCCTCTGCCGGCGGTTCGCCGGCAAGCCCGTCGGGCTCACCACGCTGGCACAGTGCATCGGGGAGGAGGCGGCGACCATCGAGGACGCCTACGAGCCCTTCCTGCTGCAGCAGGCTCTCATCCAGCGGACACCGAGGGGGCGGGTGGCCACGGCCCGGGCCTTCGCCCACGTGCAGGACGGCAGCCGGTTGCTCTGAGGGGACCGCCGCCGCCCACCGGCCCCCCACCTCAGGCGGGGACGGGCGGGGCCGCCGAGGCAGGTCGACGGTTGAGAGGGAGCAGGACCCGGAACGTGGTGGACCACCCGGGGGTGTCGACGATGTCGACGGAGCCGTCATGGGCCTCCACCACCGACTTGGCGATCGCCAGACCGAGGCCGGTACCCGGGACCCCTTCGTCGGCGGCCGACGCCAGCCGGTAGAAGCGCTCGAAGAGCTGCGGCCGTTCGGCGGCGGGGATGCCGGGACCGTCGTCGAGCACCTCGAGCCGGGCGAAATGCCCGAGCGTCCCCACCCGGACCATCACCCGCCCACCCGGTGGCGTGAACTTCACCGCATTGGAGAGGAGGTTGCCGAAGAGCTGGTGGAGGCGGTCGGGATCGCCGTTGACGACCACCGGCTCGTGGGCCACGAGCGACAGCTCGATCCTGCGGCCGGCCGCCTGGCGGGCCATGGTGTCGATGGCCTCGGTGGCGATCAGGGCGAGGTCCGTGTCGACGAAGTGGACCCGTAGGTTGTGCCCGCCCCCCGGGTCCGACAGGAGGTCCTCCGCGACCCTGAGCAGCTGCAGGGAGTTCCGGTCGATCGTCCGCAGCATGTGGACCTGCTGGGCATCGAGCGCACCGCCCTTGCCGTCGAGCAGGAGCTCCACGAAGCCGCGGATGGAGGTGAGGGGGGTCCGGAGCTCGTGCGAGACGGTGGCCACGACGTCGTCCTTCATCTGGGTCAGCTCGCGGAGCCGGTGGTTCTGCTCGACGAGCACCTCGGTCACCTCCCGCTGCACCGCCAGCAGGCGCTCGCGCTCCGCGCCGAGCTCCTCGCGTTCGGTGACGTCGCTGGCGACCGCCACGTAGCCCAGATGGGTCTCGCGGCCGGCCCGCGTCGTGACGGTGAACGCGGCCCGCCGCGGGCTCCCGTCCTTGCGCACGTAGGTCCAGATCGAGCCCTCGCCGACCCCGGACGGTCCGCCGGTCAGCACGCCCATGCCCGGGTGGACGCCCATCTGCGCCGCCCGAGTGACCACGTCGCCCTGGTCGAGGAAGTCGGTCAGCGAATGGAGCCCGATCACCTCGTCGGCCCGGTAGCCGAACATGCGCTCGGCTCCCGCGGAGAAGAAGGAGATGACCCCGTCGGTACCGGCGCCGATGATGGCCGTCTCCGTGGCGGCGCGCAGGAGCGAGTCGAGCTGCTCGCGTGCTTCCACCGCCTCCCGGGCGCTGCGCTGGGCCGACAGCGAGTGCCGGGCCAGGTTGGCGACGTAGGTCCGGT
>Ga0307373_10008569_pt1 | contig 15516 bp, 13 predicted proteins | sample OX2MG_FD_202534 | JGI IMG/M metagenome (GOLD analysis project Ga0307373, IMG submission 202534) | Soil microbial communities from Risofladan, Vaasa, Finland - OX-2 | ecosystem: Environmental > Terrestrial > Soil > Coastal area > Acid sulfate soil | place: Finland: Risofladan, Vaasa | collected... | reverse complement strand
CCTGCCAGGGCATCCGAGCGCCAAAGATAATGGCGTCCTTGGAGTTGAGCAGCGCCGGGAAGGGGAGTGATCCGACACCCCAGATGACGGCCGCGAGCGACTCAATGATGATGCCCAGACCCAGCGTGCTCACGAGCCACGCGAAACTGAATCGGCTAAAACGTAGGACTGGCCCGACGCCAATGAAGTAGACGACGAGCGAGAGCGCCACCGAGGTCGCTACTGCCGCCAGGATCGCCCAAGGGATTGGCACTTGGTGCATCGTGAGAACGGCGGTGACCATCACCGACGCCATCATGATCTGTCCGTTAGCGAAGTTGATAACACGGGTGACGTAGTAGACGAGCGCGTAGGCCATGGCGACTATCCCATAGATGGCACCGTTAGACAGTCCTGTAAGAATCACCTGGAACATCTTTTTCCTTCGGGATCAGTTAACTGATGATTGTAAGACAAAAACCCCGGTCGGTCGTGACGACCGACCGGGGTTTTTTCTTTGGTCAGCTATTGGAACTGTAAAGGCGGGTACTAGTTCTTGACGGTCTTCCAGGTTGTCAGCGAAGTGCCACTCGCGTTGTATTGAACCGGTACGAACTGCGGTCCGTTAATCGAGGTGTGAATCTTCTTCGTGAAGCTCAGCACTCCGGTCAGACCGTGGTAGTTCGTGAGCTTGTTTAGTTGCGCGGCGATCTTCGCTGGCTTGGTCGAGTGGGCCGCGTTGATGACCTTCGCCAGAATCATGACCGCGTCGTACTGGATCTGACCCCACACCGTTGGCTTAATCTTGTACGTCTTAAGGTACAGAGCGTTGTAGGCCTTGTCAGCGGCCGTTGGAGCCTGCACCACCTTAAGGTTCGCCGAGATGACCTTCACCTTGGAGAGAACCGCGTTGGTCACCAGGCTCGAGAACGTGCTGTCCGAGTCGGTCTCGTCGTTGCCAAGAACGGTGATCGAGTCGCCACCGGCGGTGTTCAAGAGTTGAACGAACGTCGCCTCGTCTTGGGGCGTGAGCCACACTTCCACGCAACTCGCCTTGGAGGCGATGACGTTGGTCACTTCCGTCTGCAGCGCGGCAGATGCAGGCTGGGACGACGACCAGTTTTCATTGATGGAGTCGTTACCGAGCAACTTGCTACCCGGGATGACGGTCTCGATGCCGGCCAATCCACCCTCACCGTAGTAGGTGTTGTCGTGGATGACGTAGAGGCCGTTCGGGCACGAGGCCTTGGCGTAGTTGCCCAGCGCCGCGCCGACTGCGTAGCCGTTCAGACTGGTGCTCCAGGCCCACGGGTAGGGCGCCTTGCTCGGTCCGTTCGGGTAGATGGCGGAACCACCGTCGTCGATGAGCCCAAGGTCGGGGAACTTCAGGGTGTCAGCCTCAGCAACGGTGGTGGAGGCGGCGTCGCCCGAACCAAGGATCGCCACTGCGCCCGCGGATACGTACTTCTTGAAGTCGAGCGCCGCGGTCGTTGAGTTGGCATCGTCGTCGCTGTACTTGATGACGAGCTTCTTGCCGAGGACTCCGCCGTGAGCGTTGACGACTTTGACGGCCAACTTAGCTGAGTTGTCCGCCGCGATACCGGTCGTCGCGTACGCACCCGACAGCGGCATGATTGACCCAACCAGAATCGTGCCGGAGAGTTTTTTGCCCGTCGCCGAGGCTTGTGAGGCACTGATACCAGCGATTCCTACGGCACTACTCGCGAGTAGCGCCATCGATGTAACTGCGATCGAAAACTTTTTCAAGTTCCCCCCTAATTTTGTCGTACACTTTTTGATTCCAGTTCCCGAGGGAATGACCGGGGCCACCAAGTGATTTAGGCAATACCGTAACCGCCAGACGTTTTCACGTCAAGTGCGCCCCGAGCGGTTGACGTTTCGGGCAACGGCGTCGGAGACCCAAACAAATAAAGGGCTTTCAAGATCGAATCACCAGACGGGGTGATCCCTGTCGGGGCGAAACTTTAGGATGTGCACTAGCGATTAGCTCGACAATTCGTACGGGCGTGGAGAGACTCTCGAAATGCACGAAGCAACATGGCTGACAATTCACGACACTGAAGTCTTCGTCCAGGTGGCCGGTACGGGCACCCCGGTCTTGTGCGTTCACACGGCTGGCCAGAGCGGAGTCCAGTACCGCGAACTGCTCCAGCGCCTGCCGGCGTTCGGCTACCAAGTGGTCGTCATCGACCTTCCGGGACACGGACGGTCAATGCCGGCGCCGGGTGGCCCCGTCACCGATCTGCACGAGTATGGCGAGATCTGCTGGGAGGTCATCGAAGGGCTGTCGCTCGAGAAGCCGAATCTCCTCGGGTGTTCGATCGGGGGGAAGATCGTCCTCGACCTGTGCGTGCACCACGGGGATGACGTGCGCGCCGCGGTGGTGATGGAGGCCGACGCGCACAACGGCGCGCTGTCGGTAGCGGGTCTTCGTCGGTCGATGTCGGACGCGGCGTCTCCGGCCCAGGGCGACCGCACCTACTACGGCACCCTCGCCTCGCTCGGCACCGCCGTGGCCAGCGAGAAGGGTCGTCTCATCGCCGACATGCACCGGCGTGAGGATTCGATCGTCACTTCCTCGGACCTCATCGGGTGGACGACTCATGACGTCACCGAGGGGCTGGCGCTCGTGCGCTGTCCCATGCTGGTGGTCGCTGGCTCCGATGACTTCTGGGTGCGCGAAGAGAATTGTCGAATCGTCGCTGAAAACGTGGTCAACGGGGAGTTCTTGCTCCTGCCCGGCGTCGGCCACTACCCGATGGAGGAGCTGGAGGATTTCCCAGAACTTCTAGCAGCCTGGTTGGATGGTTTGCTAGAGAAGAGTAACAAGATCGATCGAAATTCTTGATCCGATAGGAGACAGTCATGGATGATTACGAGGCGATACGTCAACTCGTTGCGCGCTACAACTTTGCCTTTGACAACCTTGACGTTGAGGGCTGGGTCAGTTGCTTCACGGAGGATGCCTTCTTCAACCGATCGAACGCCGGCCGTTCGTATCGAGGCCACGAGGAACTACGGCAATTGATCACGGAGTTCTCCGAGACGTTCAACGGTCGTCATATCACCACCGATTTCCAGATTCATTTGGATGGTGACACGGCCAAGATGTCGTGCTACCTACAACTGCTCGATCGCGGTGACCACCACGCCGTAGGTATGTTCGCGGTCTACGACGACGAGTTACGCAAGGTTGACGGCGAGTGGAAGTTCTCGTCTCGCCTCCTTGAGGTCGATATCTAGATGTCCCACTTTGATAGTCGAAGTAGAAATTGGCGACTTAATTCGAAGGGCCGCGAAGTGCCAACTTCCCCGCTGGCCCGTAAGGTCGGTTCGCGCGGGACAAACCTCGCGGGCTCGGTGGTTGTCACGGGTGACGAGATGCGGTCGACGTGACGTTGAGCGCCGCGAGAGAAGACGTCGTCATTGTTGACGCGCTGCGAACCCCCATCGGTCGAGCGGCCAAGGGGAAGCTGGCGGCAGTGCGCGCCGACGACCTGGGCGCGTTCGTTCTCCGCCAACTCCTTGACCGGGTGGGTCATGGTTGCGAAGAGGTGCTCGACGAAATCATCGCTGGAGTGGGTTTCCCGTGGGGGGAACAGGGTTACAACGTCGCCCGAACCATCGCGCTGTTGGCGAGCCTTTCGCACGACACCCCGGGTTACACCATTACGAGGCTCTGCGCTTCGTCATTGCAGGCGATTCGATCAGCCCAGCACGCCATCCTCGCGGGCGAGGGCGCCACGTACGCCATCGTTGGCGTGGAGTCGTGCTCGCGAGTCGGACGGGACCGGCATCTGGCGCAGAACAACCCGCTGCTTGATCCGCTTTTGCCCGGCGAGACCATCGCGGACATTTATCTTCCGATGTTGGAGACCGCCGAGAACGTGGCCGACAGGTACGAAGTCTCGCGACTCGACATGGATCGCTACGCCCTGCAGAGCCAGCAGCGCACCAAGGCGGCGCAGAGTCAAGGGTTGTTCGAACGTCAGATCGTTCCGATTGAACTCGCTGATGGGACATGGCTCGCTGAGGACGAGGGTCCCCGCCCCGCGACCACTGCTGAGATACTCGCGAACCTGCCCGGCCTCTTGCCCGAGAGAGGCGGGCGCGTGACGGCCGGCAATTCGTGCGCCCTGAACGACGGAGCGGTGGCCGTTATGGTCATGGGCCGCGCCAAGGCCGAGAGTCTCGGCGTGAATGGACGGGCTCGGATCGTCGCCTCGGGGGTCGCCGCCATCGACCCCGCGTTCATGGGCGTGGGTCCGATCGAGGCGGTGGCGCGCGCTTTCGCGGCGTCGGGACTCACGCTCGCCGACATGGACGTCATCGAGATCAACGAAGCGTTCGCCTCCCAAGTGGTGGCGGTGGCGAGGGAGATTGGCCTGGACCCCGCGGACGAGCGGCTCAACCCCAGTGGCGGGGCCATCGCCATGGGTCACCCCTTTGGCATGTCCGGAGCCCGTCTCGTGACTTCGGCGATCAACTGCCTCGAGCAACGCGACGGGCGCTTCGCGCTCGCAACGCTCTGCGTGGGCGGCGGCCAGGGCCAGGCGATGATCCTGGAGCGGGTCGCCTCGTGACGGGCCCACTGGTGGGTAAGGATCGCGACCTCCAGGAACTGATCGCCTCGTCTACGGGTCTGTTCACTTGGCTGGTACAGGCGGCGGCGGACTGTCCTGATCGCCTGGTCGCTCAAGGACGCGAAGGTGACGTCGACGTCGACGTCACCCTCGCGCAGCTTGAGGCGAAGAGCCGGAAGTTGGCCCATGGTCTGCGTTCGATTGGCGTTTTGTCAGGTTCGACCGTCGCCGTGTGGTTGCCGAATCGCGTCGAGTGGCTGGTCAGCCAGTTCGCGTGCTCCGCGCTAGGCGTGACGGTACTTGGTCTTAACACTCGCTATCGTTCGCACGAGGTGTCGCACCTGCTCGGCTCGGTCGCGCTCTCGGCGATCATTTTGCCTAGTGAGTTCCTGGGGATTGACTTCGTCGGCACGTTGGATGAGGCGGTTCGAAGTCAGCGCCAAGTCGATCGGGCATACGCCGCGCCGAGACTCGTCTTCCTCGGCGAGGTCCCCACCGACGCGTTGGCGGTCTCACCGAACTGTTTTCGTTATGGGGATCTGACGGCGACGGGCTCCCTTGACGAGACCGCTGATACCGGACCTACCCTTTCGAACCTCTTCACGACCTCGGGTTCGACGTCGGCACCCAAGGTGGCCGGTCACGACCAGAGGTCCATCCTGCGACACGCCGCCGCCGGGTCCCGAGCCCTGGGCGTTCAAACAGGTGACCGGATCCTGGCCGTACTGCCACTATGCGGCGTCTTTGGCTTCAACGCGGTGATGTCGTTGCTCGTTGGGGGTGGATCGGCGTTGCTGGTCGAATCCTTCGACGCCGCGCTCAGCGCACGGTTCTTGGAGGAGTTCGGCGTCACTCACGTGGTCGGTGGTGACGAGATGCTCGGGGCCATCTTCTCGAAGGTGCCCCCGGGCACCGAACTTCCGAGACTTCGTCGAGGGGGCATCGCCAACTTTGCGGGGCACGCCAAAGAGGTCGTTGCCGAGGCGCAAGAGCGCTGGGACGCTTCGATCTCGGGCGTCTACGGGTCGTCGGAACTCTTCGCACTGAGTGCGATCTGGCCCGCAAAGGCTGACGTGGTGCTGCGCGGGTTGGGAGGCGGCCGGGTCGTGGACCCGGGGATTCTCTTTCGAATTCGCGACCTCGATACCGACGAACCGGTTGCCGACGGCGAACCGGGAGAGTTGCAGTTCCGGGGCTACAACGTCATCGAGAGCTATCTCAACAACTCCCGCGCGAACGAGAAGGCGTTCACGAACGACGGCTGGTTTAAGACCGGTGACCTCGGATTCGTCGCGCACGGGGGCTTCGTGTACCAGTGCCGGGCCCGTGAGGCGATGCGCCTGCACGGATTCTTGGTGGAACCCGGCGAAATCGAGGAGTTCTTCTCTTTGGACCCCTCTATTGCGGAGGTGCACGTCGTGGGGGTCGACACCGACGCGGGCACCAAGGCCTTCGCCTTCGCCCGCCCGACGCCGGGAAGGTCCATCGATGAGGTCGCTCTTCTGACCAGGGCCAGGCAGCAGATCGCCTCGTTCAAGGTGCCCGAGCGGATCGTCGCGATTGACGAGTTCCCGACGACGGCCGGGACCAACGGGACCAAGGTTCGTTTCGAAGAGCTCCGCGACCTCGCGCGGGTGCTGCTCACGAGCTCGAGTTAGATGAGGGAATGACCGTGGCCTCGAATACCTCATCATCCACGTCACGCTTCTATGAGGATTTGGAGCCGGGCTTAGTGATCGACCTCGGATCAGTGACCTTTTCGCGCCAACAGGTCCTCGAGTTCGTTCGACTGACGGGCGACGTCCATCCGCTGTACGTCGATCCCGCCGTCGCCAGGGGCGCGGGACTGTCCGACGTCCTCGTGCCCGTCACACTGGTGGGTTCGATGACGATGGGTCGCCTCGTGGCGACGGGCATCTTGAGCGAAAGCGTCGTCGAGGTGAAGGGTCTCAACTGGCAGTACCGGCGCTCAATCGTGGTGGGCGGCGAGCTCGGTGTGGAGATGCAAGTGATCCACCGAGAGCTCTCGGCCGACGCGTCGCGCGGCGAGATCGGCCGACGATTCATCCTCACCTCTTCGGACGGTCAGGTGGTGCACGAGGGCCTATCGGACGCGGTCGTGCTCACGCGCTCGAGTGAGGCCGCCCTGCAGATGGAGGAGGCGAAACCAAGTTTCGCCAGCGCCGGTTGGCTGGCCGATCTGGTGCGGCGCTTGGGCGAGAGCAAGGAGTTCGCCGACGCCACGGCGTCCTTCGACGGATCAGTCGCCCTCCACTTCGGCGCCCGGTCCGTCGGCGTCCGTCTCTATCGCGGTCGAATCATCGACCAGGGCCGCGCCGTCGTGGCTAACGCCACGTTCTCGGTCGGTGCGCCGGCGTCGACGTGGTTACGTTTCGCCGCTCGCCCACGAAATGAGTTCATCTCTTTTGCCATGGGCGACGCGTTCGAAGTCAGGGGCTCCACCTACGACTACCTGCGCATGACCAAGGCTTTGATGCTGATGACCGATGAGGTCCGCACGCTGATCAGGTAGTTGGCGTCGACCAAGTACTACGCGGCGTCACAATTATACGCCCCAAAGGAACTCCCAGGCCGAGTGGACCAACGCGTGAGGGCACAGCGTTACTGGGTGAAGCCGCCCTTCATCGTGGTTAAAACTCGCCGGCCATGACTTCGAGATCTTCTAATTCACGCGCGACGTCGCGTGACGCCGACTGCGCGTGGACGACTTCCTTCGCCGGTGCTGATAACAAAGTCACTGTGACCAAGAGGCCGAGTGCGGCGAGGATCGCGCCGATAAAGAAGGTCTCGTGATAACCCGCGGTGAGTGAGGACGCGACGCTCTGACCTTGGGCCAACAGCGAGGTGGAGCGGCTCGCGGCGAGTGTGCCAAAAACGGCCAATGCCGCGGAGGAGGCCAGCCACATCGACACGTTGACAATGCCCGAAGCGAGACCGGCGTCAGCCCTTGGCACGTCGGCCATGGCGATGGTGAGGAGCGGCACCGCCGAGACGCTCATGCCCACGCCGAGCAGTACGAAGGCTGGCAGTATTGCGGTCAAGTACGCGGCGTGGTCGCTGGCTCTGGTCAAGATCAACAGTCCGAGCACCACCGCCGACATGCCCGGTACGAGGAGTTTCATCGGGCCGTAGCGAAGAAGCAGTCGACTGGTCACGCCGAGCGACATCGCGGCCATCACGAGTGTCATCGGGAGGAAAGCCACGCCGGTCTTCAAGGGACCGTAGCCGAGCACGCGCTCCAGAAACAATGCGCCAAAGAAGAAGACCGCGAACATCGAAGAGAACGTCAGACCCCGCACGATGCTCGAGGCACTGAGGCTGCGTAGTTGCAAGATCCGCATTGGCATGATGGGCTTGGCGACGCGAGATTCGACGACGACGAAGATGCCCATCAACATCACCGCGAGAGCGCCAAAGCCCAGCGTGTGGGTTGAGGTCCACCCGTAGGCGGAGGCCTTGACGATGGCGTAGATGCCCGTCACCAACGACGTCGTCATGAGCAGTGAGCCCGCGACGTCCAACCCTTCGCGTGCGCCGAGTCCCTCGTTCTCTTCAATGAGCACCGAGCCGAGTAAGAGCGTGAGCAGCCCGATCGGCACGTTGATCACGAAGATCCAGTGCCAGTTGACGGCCTGGGTCAGTATGCCCCCCACCAACAGTCCGATCGAACCGCCGCCCACGGCGACGAACATGTAGGCGCTCATGGCTTTGGCGCGCTCGGCGGCACCCGAGAACTCCGTGACGATGATCGCAACGATGACCGACGTCGAGATGGCGCCACCCATACCTTGGAAGAAGCGCGCCGCGATGAGCATGCCCTGGCTCTGGGCGAGCGCGCACACCAGTGACGACGCGGTGAAGAGGGTGACGCCGCTCAGGAATACCTTCTTTCGACCGAGGAGGTCGCCCAGTCGACCCGCGAGGAGAAGAAAGCTGCCAAAGGCGATGAGATAGGCGTCCACGACCCAGGTCAAATTGGACTGGGAGAAGTGCAGGCTCCGTTGGATCGAGGGCAGGGCGACGTTCACGATGGATGAGTCCAGCGCGTTCATGAGCATGGCGAGACAGACCACGACGAGCGCGATCCAACGACGAGCGTCTGTTCTACCTGATGGAAGTGTAGAAAGAGATTGCATTGACGAAGTCCTCCTGATTAACGGGTTGGAACGACTGTTCTGTGAATAGTATCATCAAGAAAACCAGATAATCACTATATCATGAATATCGCGGAGTCACTACCATTAATCTCGATGGAGGAAGATTCGTCCACTGGACCGATTCTGCTGCTCACCCAGCTCTCACGACTGGTGAACCGGCGAAGCACCCCCGAACTGCTTGGTCAGACCTTGAAAGAGCTCGCGGCGTTGTCCTTTTTGCGTGATTTCAACGAGACGACCCAGCAGGCCCTCACCGACGGACTGTGCATCGACGCCAACTACTGCGTCTTGTTGCTCAACGAACTCGAGGCCGACGACCTGGTGGAACGCCGTCGAGACCCGACTGATCGACGTCGCCACATCGTGTCGATGACCGAGCAGGGCCGCAAGGCGCTTCACCAAGCCGAGCAGGCCCAGCAGAGCCTGGAGGATGAGATGCTCGGCGCGCTTAGTCCCAAGGAGCGCACGACGTTGGCTCATCTTTTACGCAAGGCGATCGACGGTCAGAACACGGGTACGGCGCGAGCCACCTGATTGCCAGTTGTCACGTGTCGGCTTGATCACTACGGGGCGGCGGAGAATGAGTAATGAGACACCTCGACGGGGATGATTTGGCCGCGGCCGGATGGGATCGGCGAGGGCCACGCGATTGATCGGAGCGGAAATGAAGTCACGGTCGTCAATCGCCCGCGTGCCTAGACCGAAGCCGTAGCGGAATTGGGGGCAACGTCGCCGACCACTGCTCGGACCTGGCTCGTTACAACAACGTCTCCGTGATGGTCTCAGCGGACAACGAAGTGCTCGAGGTGATGCTGCGCGTTACCGGGGTCCTGGTTAGTCCATCGAGTGCGCCAAGGTATTGGTCGACAGATCGACCACGTCGACTTCGTCGTCAGCGAGAGTTCGTCACGCCCGTGCCGCGCGACCAACCGAGTTCCTCACGGCGCCGCGATCGATGATTTGCGGCTCGCTCCTCAATCGGACGAGCGAGATGAGGAAATGAGACGGTCCATGGCGTAAAGGACGTCGACCGCTGAATTCAACCCCGCGCCGCCGTTCTCGGCCCTTGACGGGTGGTGTTGACTGGCCGCGGGCAACGTTTGGTTCTGTTGATGCCGGCCCACCACGAACCAGACTCCTCGAGCGGGCACGTTGCCGGCGTTGGCGTACATATGCGGACGATTCGAATCAAACTGTAGCGAGTCGCCGACGGCCAACGAGTACTTTTCGAACTCCAACTGGAGCGTCAACTCGCCTTCGAGGATGTAGGCAAATTCAAAGCCGTTGTGGCGCATCAGCTTGCCCTCGATCGAACTCGAGGCCCCAGGGGCGTAGGTCACCAACAAGGGTTGGATGAGGTCGCTGCCGCTTACGGCCAGTTGCTCCCAGCGCACCCCGTTGTCCATCTCCAAGCAGGGGTTGTCGGCGGCGTGCTGGACGACCGGTGCCATCTTTCCCGCGGATCCTTTGGGGTTGGCCGAGACCGACGTTGACGAGTTGACCACGGGGGATCGGTTCTTCAAGAGATCGTCGAGGGACAGGCCCAGGTAGGTGCTCAGGGCGTACAGCGTGGAGACCGAGGGCTGAGTCTTACCCGTTTCAACCTGAGAGATGAGGCTCGCCGAGACCCCGACGGCCGAAGCGAGGCTTCGCAGGCTCATCGACTTGTTTAGCCTCGCGATCCTTAAAAGAGCTCCGACCTCAGCCGTCATTTTCGAGTCTCCAATTGTGCTTGACAAATCGTGGGTTCGAGCGTGGGTTGGACGTGAAATCCGGCAATACCGGATTCTGCAAGAAAGCCCATCCGAATTTTTATTCTGGTTGATGCGGCCAAGCGATGCGGCACACGAAGATCACCGAACTCGTCCGGTCGCATTGAACATCGCTGGGACGAGTGTACACAGCACCGTATCGAAGTTGGTCGACGTGAGGGGTGACGGAGAGACCTCGTGCGAGCGTCACGCCGCTCGAGATTCGCCGTCCTCTTCTCTTGTGCGGGCGTGCTCGGCGTCATCAGTCGTCCGGGCCGATCTTCGACTCGAGGTGTTCCCATTCGCGACTGAAGCGGTAGGAGTGACGCGCCGGTGGTTGGGGCGCCTGGACCTCGATCCACCGCACCAGCCCCGCGCTACGGTTCTCGAATCCGTGGTCGGCGCCCACCCCGGCCCACAGGACGTCGCCGGCGTGAAGGACCATGAGGCTCCCCTCGACCAGCGCGTGGACCTCTCCCTCGACGAAGACGTAGGCCTCCTCGAAGGGGTGATCGTGCGGGTGGGCGATGGCGGTGGGCTGATAGTCCACGACGAACATCGTGTGCAGATGGGCCCCCACCTGCTGGTCGACCAGCATCTTGACCCCGATGCCGCTGTAGGCGAGGAGCGCCGTCGCCATGCTCGGCGAGACGGTCGGGGCGTTCACGTCCGATCCTCCGGCGAGACGGCGCAGGTCCATCGAGTCAGCGTCGAAGCGCACCGCATTGCGATTGCGCGGGTCGCGCAAGTCGGGCACGATCGGTGTCGATTCGGTCAGAGTTTGGCCGCTGAAGAAAGTGTCGTGGCGTCGTCCGTCAGTAATTTCGGCCGGGGACGCCATCTGGAGGAACTCGACCGCCCCTTCGACTGATTTCATTGAGTACGTGGTACCGAGGGGCAGCACGAGGCAGTGGTCCGGCCCCAGCAAGGTCGTCGCACCGAGGGTCGTGACGGCGAGGGTCCCGCGGAACACGTAGAGACTGACTTCGAAGGAGTGCAGGACCGAATCGATGTGTCCGCTCTCGTCGAGGTGGCCGATCGACAGCGTCATGTGGGACGAGCCGGTGCCGCGATCGATCAAGATCTGTTGGCGGTACCCACGGGAGTGCTCTAGGTAGTGCGCTGGCGTTCGCGCCTGGGTGGCGTCGATGCTTGTTGAGTGGAACATCTCGCGGCACTCCCTTCTTCTCTAGGTCTCGTTCGGCGTCACTTCAACAACCAGCCACCGTCCACCGCGAGGTTGACGCCGTTGATCCCGTTGTTGTCGAGCAGGAACTCCACGCTGTGGACGATCTCATTCATGGTGACGAGTCGTCCGAGCGGCGTGCGGTTGATGATGTGACTGTTGTCCTTGTTCTCCCAGTACGGGCTGTCGCCGATGATGCCGGGGTGAATGGCGTTGACGCGCACGGGCGCCAGTTCGCAGGCCAGGGAGTGAACGATGCCGACGACGCCGCCATTGACGGTGGACACCGTGGTCGATCCGGGGTAGGGACGCTCTAACGCGAGTCCCCCAAAGAGGACGATCGAGCCATCGCTCGTGAGACGAGACCTGAGGGCGTGGACCGCTTCGGTGTAGCCCACCAACTTCAGCGTCACCAGGCGGATAGCGGCGGCCACGTTGTAGTTGTCGAGCGTATTCGAATCGCGTTCGATGGCCGAAATGACCAGATCGTCGACCGACTCGATGCTCGCCAGCGCAGCGGCGATGGTCGCGGGCTCGGACAGGTCGACGGCGATCCCGAGCGTCCCGAGGCCAATCTCCGCCGCCGCCGCTTGCGCGCTCTCGATCGTTCGCCCGGAGAGGACCACCTTGGATCCCTTGGATGCCAACGATCGGACGATCTCCTTGCCAATGCCCTGCGTGCCTCCCAGCACGACCGCCGTACGCCCCGCGCGTTCCGTTGACATCGAACCCCCTTCGCTCCGTTCAGTGACACAGAACATACTTGAAATCATGTCGCTGAGGAAACTGTGGTTTTCGGGGCAACTGGCGGGAGCGATTCAACGGCACCAGAGTGCCGCTCCCTCTGTATTCCCAAGTTTTCGTGCTCTTCGTGGACGTGGGCCGAGCTAGCCCGACGTCGGTACAACGTCAATCGGACGACGTCCAAGGTGATGTGAAGTGGACCTGTACGCTCACTTAACACGGTGCTAATCTCTCCGCAGGTTGAGGACCTAACGACGTGGGGGTGCCATGAACAGTCTTGTCAATTCAAAGGGGGAGTCACTTGAACACGGTCGTCCGCTGGTGTTTCGCCAAGGGCTCGTCATCACGATGGATGGCGGCCATCGCGTCCTGAAGGACTGCGACGTGCTGGTGCTCGACGGGGTCATCAAGGAGATAGGACCAAAGATCAAGGCGCCCGACGGCGCGCTCGAGATCGACGCCAGTGGTGGCATCGTGATGCCGGGGATGATCGACACGCACCGCCACATGTGGCAGACGGCGATGCGGGCCTATGGCGCGGACTGGACGTTGTCGCAGTACTTCGTCTGGTACTACCTAGAGCACGGGCGCAAGTTCCGCCCCCAGGACATCTACGCGGGGAATCTGCTTTCGGCCATCGAAGCCATCGACGCGGGCGTGACGACGTCGGTCGACTGGTCGCACGGACTCCAGACCACCGAGCACGCCGACGCCGCGGTGGACGCACTCGAGGCGGTTGACGGCCGCTTCGTCCTGGCGTACGGCAACATCCAAAAGGGTCCGTGGGAGTGGTCGGCCGACCCGGCCTTTCGAGACTTCTACCGGCGTCGTTTTGACGGCAAGGGCGACATGCTCGGCTTCCAGCTGGCCTTTGACGTGACCGGCGACCCGGAGTTCCCCGAGCGCGCCGCCTTTGAGGTCGCGCGTGACCTTGGCGTTGCGGTGACGACGCACTCGGGTGTTTGGGGCGCGACCGGCGATGACAGCATTCGTCTCATGCACGAGAACGACTGCATGGGACCCACCACGGTCTTCGTTCACGCCTCGACGCTCTCGGACGACTCGTATCACCGAATCGCGGCGTCGGGCGGTTCGGCCTCGGTCTCGACCGAAAGTGAACAGAGCGCGGGCCAGGGCTACCCCTCCTCGTGGAAGTTGCGCCAGTTCGACATCCCGATCTCGCTCTCGCACGACACGTCCGTGTGGTGGAGCGCCGACCTGTTCACCGCGATGCGCACCACCATCGGGGCGGACCGGTCTCGCCAGCACTTCGAGGCGAAGCGCGAGGGCGGGACCGTCACCCATTTGGACCTACGTTGCGAGGAGGTGCTTCACTGGGCCACGCGCGGTGGCGCGGTGGCCCTGGGCCTCGACAGCAAGGTTGGCAGTCTCGAAGTCGGCAAGCGGGCCGACGTCGTGCTACTGAAGAACGACCAGTCGCCCGTGATGTTCCCGATCCTCAACCCGTACGGGCACGTGGTCATGCAGGCCCAGCGCGCCGAGGTCGACACCGTGGTCATCGACGGCAACCTGGTCAAGCACGAGCACCGCTTGCTGGGCGTCGACCTGGCGGGCGCTCGCTCGGTCGTCGAAGAGACGGTGTCGTACCTCGAGAGCGAGCTCGGCAGCGAGGCGTGGCACGTCGGGATGAACCCCGAGGTGCCCGAACGTCAAAAGCGAGAGAACCCCTACACCTACGCGAAGTAGCCCCGGTCGGGGATTGTCGGGCGGTTCGTGCAGCCTCTCTTCACGGTGTGTTCGTGGCCGGGCCAGCGGATTTTGCCGTATTTTGGACTCGTTAGGCGCAAAATAGGTTCCACTGGTTCGGTCTTCGTGTTGCCAATCGACTCAGTGTTCACTATCCCTTGACAGGTTTGGTGAACACCATTAGAGTCCGCGTGAGTGCATGTCGTCTGTCTCTTCAGTGGGGCGTCGGCGGCCCGAGCCGCTTCCCTTGGAGTGGGCTGCCGGTTCGCCGATCGTCCCGTGCGGAGGGCGACGTTCATCGGTCGTGCGTAAGTTGCGCTCGACTTCTCAAGGGGGCAAAAGTGAGATTCAATTCTCGTTGGGTGACCGGCGTCGCAGTGGGGGCCATGTTGCTCTCCACCGCTTCGTTTGGCGTTGGGGTGGCGGCGCAAGCCGCGACGAAGCATAAGCACAAGACCTACAAGGTGGCGTACCTCTCGTACGCGCTGGCGAACAGCTACGACGCCCCGATGCTGGCGGCGGCCAAGGCCGTCGCGGCGGCTGATGGCGTCAAGGTGACCGTGTTCGACGCCAACAACTCGTACACCACCCAGGTCTCGCAATTGCAAGACGTGATCAACTCCGGTCAGTACCAGGGCATCATCGTCCAGCCGATCTATGGCGCGGCGCTGATCCCAACGGTCAAGAAGGCCATCAAGAAGAAGATCAAGGTCGTCAACATCGACCAGATCCTCGGCAAGAAGTACACCACCGACCAGATCCAGGTGGCGGGACTTTCGGGCAACGTCGTGTTCTTCCCGTCGAAGATCGGCACGCAGTTAGCGACGCTGGCCAATAAAGCCTGCGCCGGGGCCAACCCGTGTCAGATCGGCCTGATCCATAACTTCGAGGGTTACGAACCGGACGCGGCCGTTACGGCGGCCTTCAAGACGCAACTCGCCAAGTACCCCAATGACTCGATCGTCGCCGAAGCTGACGGCCTGTACACGATCTCGGCGTCGCTCACCGACGCCCAGGACATGCTGGTCGCCCACTCGGGGCTCAACGTGATCGTCGGATCGGACCAGAACTGCGAAGGGGCCCAATCGGCTCTGACCGCGGCCAAGAACACCACCGTCAAGCTCGTGTGTTACGGGGCGAGCGCGGCCGGGCTGGCGGCCATTAAGAGCGGCGCGTGGTTCGCGGACGTGGCCCAGGCGCCGGCGTCGGAGGGCCAGTTGGGCATGATCGCGCTCGTCAGGGCCATGAAGACCGGCAAGGGCTCGGGATCCCAGAACCCCGTCGCGGCTCTACCGAACCACGGCGTTCTCAACCAGGCCAACGTTGGCAAGTTCACGGCTGAGTGGCCGGGCTGATACCCGCGAGGT
>Ga0307373_10008568_pt1 | contig 15517 bp, 9 predicted proteins | sample OX2MG_FD_202534 | JGI IMG/M metagenome (GOLD analysis project Ga0307373, IMG submission 202534) | Soil microbial communities from Risofladan, Vaasa, Finland - OX-2 | ecosystem: Environmental > Terrestrial > Soil > Coastal area > Acid sulfate soil | place: Finland: Risofladan, Vaasa | collected... | reverse complement strand
GTGCGATAGCGGATCAGGGGCGTGGCTTCCTTGGTGAGACTCGTCAATACCAGCTCACCCATCTGGCCGTCGGGTAGCGGCTCCCCAGTCACGGGGTCGACCACCTCCGCGTGGAAGTGGTCCTCCCAGATGGTCAGCCCATCCTTGGTCTCGACACACTCCTGGGTGGTCGCTTTCACCGAGAATCACCGGTCGCTTTCAGCGAGAACAGGTGGTCGCTTTCAGCCGGACTGGCCGGTCGCTTTGACCGGAATGCGCACAAAGGCCGGCCCGGAGGAAGCCGACCTCTTCGTGCGGTTCCTCGGGGAAGTCCTCAAGTGGAATGCCGTGACGTGGAGGGAGGGGGCTCCGGGCCGAGATGGCGACCCGAGGTACGCCCTGCTCCACCGTGTGCCGCAGTACAAGGGGGCGTTTGTGTACGTGAAGCCGCAGCAACGGCAACTGCTGTTTCGGCTGCTTTCGGATGCGGCTGATCCGTCGCCGCGCTGGTCACTACCAGGAAGGGTCGCTCTTACCAGGTGCAAGTCGGACTCTCCTCAGAGGCGGCGCTGGAGAAGGCGTTGGAGCTGGCTCGGTTGGCCTACGACCGAGTAGCTCCGGAAGACTAGAGACGGTGTAGGTGATCATGAGTAGTGCTCAGACCTGATCACGAACACTGCCCAGTTCCGGGGGGATCGTGAGATCGGGGTCGTGATGACCTGCACCTTCAGGTCAGCCGGTGCGGCTCGACTTGGGATTGGGAGGTGCCTCCCTATTCGTCGCCCTTCTCTGGTTCCGTGGGGCCGCTGATCATGTCGTAGCTGACCTCCCGGATTCGGTCGACTAGCGCGCGCACGTACCCCTCTTCGATGGGTTCGTCCAGCGTGCTAGTCCAGTGGAGGCTGCGCTGCTCGAAGAAGAGAGCTGCGCGTGCGGTCGAGAGTCGAACTCTCGCCGCGCCCGTCTCCTCCCACCTCCTCCTGGTTCGCTGGGCTAAGGCGGCGACGTGGGCAAAGCCCCCATGGTGCTCGTAGGCGTTGTACGTCAGCCCGAAGTCCAGGATCTCCATGAGGGGCGCGTCTGGACGTGGCACTGCAACTGGGTCTCCTTCCTCCAGGGGCTGGGTGCGGTCCATCTCACTGTTTCCGCTCTAGCGTGCGCGGCCACCGCTGGTCGTGGCGGCGCCGGTCCCGGCGCGCGTCCACGGCCAGCGGTCCCTTCGAGTGGTGAACTTGCGCACGTCTGGAACCAGTGTGGTCGCCGACCTGGCGCCGCCACACATAGTTCCCTCGACGCCCGTCGACCCGCATGTCTTCAGTCCACTTGACGGCCGGGACTTCCTGCTGCGTAAGCCGAGGAAGGTACGCACCGGTCGTATGTCGCTGCGTTCCCAGCCCTTGCCCCGGCCGAAGCCGTGAAGCAGTAGTACCCGCGCGGTCTTGCGAAGCTCCGGGAGCACCTCCTGGACCAGCCAATCGGTGCGTTCATCCGTGGGGGCATGCCCATCCAGCGACCGCTTGGCTCCTCTCGCAGAACGCTCTATCTGGTACACGCGGTCGCCGAGACCCGGGCTGGCCCCCACGTCCAAGAGGGATCGCCAGCCCTCCGACTCGTCCGCCACCACTCGAGCCAGGTTGCACCATGTGTGGTTGACCGCTCGCCTCTGGATTTGCTCGAAGTCGTTCGGGTGCACATGGATGGGGCGCCAAGGCTCGGGTGGCAGGCCCCGATCCACGCAGCTCGCCGAGTACTGACTCCCGGTGACCATCGGGCGCACTAGCGCCGTCGGTGAGCCGGCCAGGATCAGGACCGCTTGCAGGGCCTGCCAGGCCACACCCTCGGGGTCGCCGGGATCATCGGCAGCCTCGGTGCCCATGGCAACGATCCTTGCCCCGTCCCAGCCCACCCCCTGCTGCTGCTGGTTGAGGAACCGTGCCAGCTCCGGGGAGCCCGACATCGCCCCCAGGGACCCCATCCCAAAGGCCATATCGCCCCGGGCGTGGTCGCTCCACCCCTGATCAGGGCGGTCTCCAGCGTCTGGATCAGCGCGGAGGCCGCGTTCTTGGCGGGTGCAGAGGCACCCGGGCCAGAGCGGAGGGCCTAGAGGTTCGCCAAGTAGTGGCGTGCGGATCCAACTGCGACCTCCGGATGGGCTAACTCATAGGCGACCACCGGCGCAGTCTCTCACACAGGTGGCTCTCGTGACGCCCTGGCCAGGGGCCAGGTATTTCAGTCCGCGGGCCGGCTGGACCCGCCTGCCGCTCCCCTCCCCCAGCCGCGGTCCCAGATAAGTTGCGGCGGGTGGGGGGAGGGATATGGCTCGGTCTGGACGGACGATGGTTGCCCCGGTGGACTGGCCAGCATAGGGGCGCGATCATGACGTGGGAGGGGATGTTCAGTGCGCTTCACGTTGAGCAAGGGCCTCGCTAGCAACCCACCGCATAACTGACTCTTAGGATGTCCGGGGCACCGGTCGCGGCTGCGCACCGCTCGAACCCCTGTCGGGCTTGCGAGGGGACGTGTACTGGGCCGGTCGGAAATTGCGGCAGCTGTCCACGGACGACATCCTCGGCCATCACCGGGCACTCGTGACCTTGAGGAGTTGATCAAAGACGGTCAGGAGGTCCTGTGGGACCTCGTCCCGCGCAACGAGACTTCCGGCAAGGGCTGGCAAGAGCGCAGACTTGCCCGTCGGCGGGTCTGAAGAACCCACTGCGATCGCATCGTGAAGGCGGGAGCTGAACTTTCCGGCCTGGCGGAGCGAGCCCACGTCCGACGAAGTCCAAGCGAGGCCGTTCGAGCGTGGCCATTGATCGTTGGCGACTACAGCCCACTGGGCATCCTCGAATAGATCCTCGATCTCATTGGGATTGCCAAGCAGGTACATGCGACTCGGCTCAACACCGGCTGCTAGAAGTTTCTCTGGGCTAAACGTGCGCTGTCTCGTAGAGTCGCGGTCCACGATAAATCGCACCTCGCGACCTTGCTGCGCTAGGTACTTGCAGAAGGCAAGCGCCCCCGAGTTCCCTCCGGCGGGGACGATGGCAATGCCAGCCGCCTGAAGACTTAGCCCTGTGGCTGTACGGAAGAGGAGTGGGAGCGCCTGTTGCTCGGTCATGCCTTCAACGCCCACAAAGCATCGTTCATGAAGAAGGACGCTATTGCGCAAACCCATCGAGGTGGCAATGTTCAACAGGTAGCGGTTGACCTCGCCGTGTTCGGAGCTAAACAGGCGTCTCACGATGGTGCGCTCCGACTCTAGTTGAACATGCACGACATCTTCGACAGCAATCTTGTCAATCAGGTTCAGCGAGTGTGTTGCCATGATCACGCGCACACCTGGTATCTCACATTGGTGCCGGACTAGGTCGACGAGATCCCTCTGGTGACTGTAGTCGAGATGGGTGTCGGGCTCGTCGTATGCAACGATTACGCTGCGGCCGTCAGGCTCGCCGCGCCGTAGAAGTAACCTTGCCCATTCCCACGCGGCGAGACTGATCCGGCGGCGTGTTCCAGCGCCGGAGGCGGCTAGGCCGACCGACGGCCCGTCGGGTCTCGAGAGCGAGAGGTGCACGCCTCCGAAGCCCTCTTTGAATGACACTGAGGGGTCAACGATCAGTGCCTTGAGCTCTGGGCAGCGCCCGACTATGTGTTCTCGCAGGTCCTCTGCCTGGGCCTTGAGCAGGTCACGGACTTTGGCTTCTGCCTCACGAACTGGTCCTACGATCGAGGCATCTTCGAGGCTTCTCGCGTAGGCCTCCTGGAGCACCTGGCGAATCTCGATCTCGGGGTCTGGCTCGGCCGTTGAGGCGAAGGAAATGAATCTCGGCAGGTTGTCTTCAAGTTTGGGTGGCATGGGCATCCACACGTCCTCGTGCCCCTGGTTAGCGGCGAGAGCGAGGAGCGGTACCAAGTACGATTCCTTTCGGTTCGCCGGACCGACCGGCATCGCTCCTAGTTCGGCGAGGGTCTGTTTGAGGTCGTCCAGTCCGAGTTTGTCCAGGCCGCGGAGGCGTTCATCGGCGGGGGCGCTCATGACTATCTCAAGGCTTGGAGACGCGCCGCCCTCTTGCTGACGGCGGCGAATAGATACGTCGAGAGGGAGCTCGAAGCTCTTGCTCTCTTCGTCACTGAGGCGGGCTCGACCCTCGACCGAACATTCGCGGCTGTGTCTGGTGCTTGTCCCGTCCAACGCAGTGGCGTCTGAAACGGCGGAGGTAAAGTCATCCTGAGCAATAGGCTTGCCCACGAGAAGAAAATTCAGGGCGAGCAAAAGGGAACTCTTCCCTCCATCGTTGGCCCCGGTCAGTATGGTTGGCTTTGCAAGTGGAACCCAATCAACCCCGGCGAGACACCTTAGTCCACTTACACGGAACGCCCGAAGCTCCATTTGTTCGCTCCTCTTGAGATCGCGCAGGAGGCCAGCACGCGTTACATTCTCCATTACCGGGGCGAGGCTAGGCCATGGCTTGAAGGATAGGTGTGCTGGTCGAGCGCGTCGCATCTGCGTCTAGACTGACACATCTGCCTGCCAGCCTCGGCTGGGGCGTGATCTGTGCGGTGATTCCCGGCCGGACCGTGCCACGCAAGCGCAAACTGGCCGGCCGCGGAGATGGCGTGTCCGTGGCCCCAGGGGCCCACTCCACGGCCCGCGGCTGTAGCATCTGGGCCAAATTCGCTCCGGTCAACCTCCCTGCTGTTCGGCACACGTACGTGGACCCGCTGGGCGCCAGTCCCCTCGAGAGAGGGCGCATCTCCAACGGTTGCCCTCCAGGGCGGCATGTGGCATGATACATGAGTGAATGAGGCCAGTACAGAAATTCCCCGGGGCACATTGGTCACTGTGGCTGAGGCGGCTCGGTTGGTGAGCTTCCCAGAACGGACTCTGCGGCGATGGATCAGACAGGGGTTCATCCGCCAGTACTGGTGGCCGGCGGGGAGCAACCTACATGGCCCCAGGGTCGTCTTGGAGGATGTGAAGTTGCTGCGACCGCCCCCGATACGGTCTACGACCGAGGACTACGGAACCTTCGACTTCCTTCTGAATCGTCCCGTCCGAGGCTCCGTGGAGGTGCTCGACGCGGAGAGCGGCGTTGTGATTGGTCCTGCACTCGTTCGAGAGGGAACAGTGCTGGAGCTGGCCGCGCCGCACCCCGATGGGCTGCTGGTGGTAGCCGGTAAGACCGTCTACAAGGTCGCACCTTCGCACAAGAGGCCCCAGGGTAGATTGCTATTCACCGCCACTCTCGCCACTGAAAGGGACCGCCCCCTTGCACTCGGAGACGATGATCCCCGGTGGCAGGAGGTGGCATGGCCATGACCCGGACCTCGGCAGACAACGGTAGATGCTGACCGCAGAGTGCTCCCCTACTGGTGCCGCGCCGCCGGACGCATCGCCTAGGCACCGGCGATCCGAGGCCATCACTGATCCCTGTGGAGGAGCCTGCTTGCCCGCGCGACGAGTGCACCCCTCCAGCCCGGCCGGCTCTGACTCAACGAGCCCTGACCTGGTCTTGCACCGTAAACCGGCTATGGCGATCGGGGTCCGTCGGCTACGGTCCACGACCTGGCACCTATGCACGTCCATTCGGAAGCATTCGGTGGAAGAAGCGTCTTGCCAGAGTTGGAACAAGCGGTGCTGGCCGAGGGCGGGCCCGACCGCAGATCGGCACGGGCAGCCTCCAGAGAACTGCGAACTAGGGCTAGCTTTCAGATTGGTTTCCGACGATGCGCTCGGCCAACTAGCGTTGGGGCTACTGCATGGCAGCCGGGCAGGGTAGCATGAGCGCCCAGAGCATCGCCAACCCAATAATCTGCTCCCCTTACGACCCGCCCGGCGAGCACTTCGAGCTAGGCCTCCACGGCCCTACGGGGAAGCTTCTGTCGGGACGTCGTCCGAGCGAGTCGTTCATTCCGGTCCCGCTCCCGAAGAAGGGCCGCAAGGAATCGGTTCAGGAGGCGCTAGACTTCGATGCCACCGGTGAGCGTAGAGAGCGCAACACCTTCGTCAACGATGTGCGCTTTGAGGTTGACCGCTGGCGGGCCCGCAACTATCCGGGCGTCACCCCGATCACCCGCAAGTTGCTCAACTACTGGTCGGCCCGCCCACCAGGACGGGAGGAGCCTGTCTTCTTCTGTCAACGGGAAGCCGTCGAGACCGCTATCTATCTTGCCGAAGTGGCTGGTCGCCACGGGGAACGGGATTTCCGAGACCTCCTTCTGACCCACAACGACCAGCACAACGGGGGCTTGCCTAGGGTTGGGCTCAAAATGGCGACTGGCACCGGTAAGACAGTTGTAATGGCGATGCTCATCGCCTGGCAGACCCTGAACAAAGTGATGACCCCGAGCGACGCTCGCTTCGCAAAGAGGTTTCTCGTCGTGACGCCAGGCATCACGATCCGTGATCGGCTACGGGTATTGCATCCCGAGGAGGAGACCAACTACTACCGGGAGCGGGATCTAGTCCCTGCGGATCTATGGGAGGCGCTCCTCCAAGCCCAGATTGAGGTTACCAACTACCACACGTTCTTGCTCCGCGACGCCAAGGAAATTCAGGGGGTTGCATCCAACACGCGCAAGCTGCTGCTGGCCGGCAAGGCGACGGACCCCTTCCGGGAGACACCCGACCGGATGGTGGCCCGGGTGCTGCGGGACCTCGGAGGCCGTGGCAAGGGGGAGATCTTAGTCCTCAACGATGAGGCGCACCACTGCTACCAGGACCGGCCTCTCGAGGAGAGCGACGAGGCGGACTCGGAAGCCCGCGAGCGGAACCAAGGAGCTCGGGTCTGGTTCCGCGGACTCCAGACGATCCGGCGCCGAGTGGGGATCAAGACGATCTACGACCTCTCCGCCACGCCGTTCTACCTGCAGGGCTCGGGCTACAACGAGGGCTACATCTTCCCTTGGGTGGTGAGCGACTTCTCACTCATGGACGCTATTGAGTCGGGCATCGTCAAGGTTCCCCGCGTACCCGTCGACGACGATGCGGCGGGCGAACGCGTCACCTACCTTCGCCTGTGGGACTACATTGGCGACAAACTCCCAAAGCGCCAGTCCAAGACGATCGATCCCGAAACCTCATGGGTCCCTCCAGAGGCGCTTGAGGGCGCCCTCCATAGCCTCTACCGCAGCTACGAAGCCGCCTTTGCCCGCTATGAGGAGGAGCTGGCTAGCCACGGGGAACCACCGCCAGTCTTCATCGTCATTTGCCCTAACACGGTGGTCTCCAAGCTCGCCTATGAGTGGATCGCCGGCTGTGAGGTGGACCTGCCCGACGCTGCAGTCGCCCTCCGAGCCGGAGAACTCCCGTTGCTGTCAAACGTGGAGAACGGACGGTGGGCAAGCCGGCAACGGACCGTGCTCATCGACTCCGCTCAGCTCGAGTCCGGGGACGCCATGTCCGCCGAGTTCAAGAAGGCGGCTGCCCGCGAGGTGGCGGTGTTCAAGGCTGAGTACCGCCGTCGCAACCCAGGAGCGGATGTTGAGAAGCTCACCGACGAGGACCTGCTGCGAGAAGTTATGAATACGGTCGGCAAGCCTGGCAAGCTCGGAGAGCAAGTCCGCTGCGTCGTGTCAGTCTCAATGCTAACCGAGGGATGGGACGCCAACACCGTCACCCACATCCTGGGCATCCGCCGTTTTGGCAGTCAATTGCTCTGTGAGCAGGTCGTCGGACGAGGGCTGCGCCGACGTAGCTATGCCGCGAACGAGGAAGGGCGCCTTGAACCAGAGTACGCTGAGGTCTACGGCGTACCATTCGCCTTCATCCCGACAGACCGGACGGTTACCCCTGTTCCGCCCCGGCCGCCGGCGGTCATAGTCGAGGCGCTCGCCGACCGCGAGGATCTGCGTATATCGTTCCCCAAGCTCGACGGCTACCGGGTCGAGATGCCAGACGAGCGGCTGTTCGTTGAATTCGGCCCCAGGTCGCACCTGCAGGTTGACCAGTCTTTGGTGGCCCTTTGGACCAAGACCGAAGGCATTGTCGGGGAAGCCGCCGAGCAGGATTTAGAGCGCTTCCGCCACGCGCGGCCGCAGGAGGTAGCCTACCGCATCGCCCGTACCCTCCTCCGACGCTTCTACGCAGCCCACGATGGAGTCGAACGTCCCTGGCTGTTCCCCCGCCTTGTGGACATTGCCCGAGAGTGGCTCCTCACCTGTGTCGAGTACGACGGCAGCGCCACCGTCGGAATGCTACTGCTTGCTGAAGGAACGAACAGGGCCGCTGAGAAGGTATTCGGGGCGATAGTGGCCCAGGAGGGCAGACGGCCAGAGATCCTCCAGCCGATTCTGCGCCGCTTCGACCCCGAGGGCTCCACCGACGACGTCTCCTTCGCCACCCGCAAGGTGGTGATTGAGGCGACCAAGTCGCATGTCAATCGCGTGGTGCTCGATGGGCCCAAGGGCAACAGCTGGGAGGAGCGGATGGCCGGCCTGCTACAGCGACATCCACTGGTCACTTCCTATGTGAAGAACGATCACCTTGGCTTCGGCATCCCCTACGTGCATGCGGGCCAGACTCACGAGTACCGGCCTGACTTCCTCGTTCGGCTTCAAACCGAGCCGGGCGACCTCAACCGCACCCTGATCGTGGAGGTCTCCGGGGGACTCAAAGCCCCAGGTCCGACCTCCGAGAAGGCTCACACTGCCCGCTATCAGTGGTGCGCCGCGGTCAACAACCACGGCGGGTTCGGACGCTGGGGGTACACCGAGGTCAAGGACATGGACGCCGCGGCTGCCTTGCTCGACAAGGCGATCGCAGACGTCTACGCCGATGGTCCGGTGACCGGTCTGGTGGTCGAAAGGAAGAGAGGAGAATAGATGCCACGCGCCAAGAGATCCCGCGGTGGCGGTCCCACCCCGGTCGAAGCCATCGTGCATGCTGCCAAGCGAGCGAACCTCCCAACCGCCGACGCGTACGAGTTCGTCTCGCCCGAGGTCGAAGCCCCGGTCAAGCTCCTTTATCCCCGGGATCCATCCCTGGATCCTCAACTTGTCTGGAAGGGCAAGGACGACCAGGATGCAACTGACCTTGCGGTCGACGCTCCGCCGATTTACATCCAGGAGAAGATCGATCCGCGCGCCCTCATCGCGGATCTGCGTCAGGCACGGCATCAGCCAGCGGAGGCTGCTCAGCCCAGCCTCTTCGAGACCTTCGACGGATTGGCCGATTTGGACCTCGTCGAGTTCTACCGCCACGATGCCAATTGGTCTAACCGCATGATCCTAGGCGACTCCCTGCAGGTCATGGCCTCCCTCGCTGAAAGAGAGGCTTTGCGCGGCCAGGTGCAGATGGTCTACATGGATCCGCCTTATGGGATTAAATTCGGCTCCAACTGGCAGGTCTCCGCGCGCAACCGGGACGTCAAGGATGGCAAGCTCGAGGACGCGTCCCGCGAAGTCGAGCAGATAAGGGCATTCCGGGACACTTGGGAGCTCGGGATCCACTCGTACCTCAGCTACCTACGAGACCGCCTTCAGGTTGCCAGGGATCTACTCACCGAGTCCGGGTCGGTCTTTGTCCAGATCGGAGACGAGAACGTCCACCTCGTTCGGAGCGTACTGGACGAAGTATTCGGGAGCGAGAACTTCGTGAGCTTGATCTCGTTCGTCACGACGAGTGGCTTTGCGGAAGCCACGGCTGCACCCCGAGCAGGTGATTACCTGCTTTGGTACGCCAAGTCGCGCCCCAGCCTCAAGGCTCGACCACTTTGGGCCGAAGCGACCGATCGCCAGGGCTACCGCTGGATCAAGTTCCCTGAGGGAACCTACCGGGGGATGAGCGCAACCGAAAGCCGGGGAGAAGCGCCGCTTCCCCCGCAGACGCTCGTCTATAAACCAGACAATCTCCAGTCCCAAGGGCCAGCGTCCGAGCCACAGCCTTTCGAGTACCAAGGTAGGACATACCTGCCAGGGCCCGCTTCACACTGGAAAGCTAACTACCCAGATGGGATGCGCCGCCTAGCGCTAGCTGGGCGCGTCCACGTAGCTAAGAACAGCATTCAGTACGTACGTTTCTTCCACGACTTCGGCTATCAGGTCCGTACTAACCTGTGGACCGACACTGGTACCGGAAACTTCACTGACGAGAAGGTGTACGTCGTCCAAACGAACACGAAAGTCATCGAACGCTGCCTCCTCATGACCACTGACCCCGGCGACTTGATTGTTGACCCCACGTGCGGGTCCGGTACGAGCGCCCACGTCGCCGAACAATGGGGCCGGCGCTGGATCACGATTGACACCTCCCGAGTGGCCCTTGCGCTGGCCCGCCAGCGCCTCATGGGCGCGCGCTACCGTTACTACCTGCTTGCTGACTCCGTGGCGGGACGGCGCCAGGAGGAGGAGCTGACCGGCCAGCAGCTCCCGCCAGCTCAGTCGGGAGGCGACATCCGCCATGGCTTTGTCTACCAACGGGTCCAGCACATTACTCTAAAGTCGATCGCCAACAACCCGGACATCAAAGAGGGCATGAGCCGGGAGGCCCTCGACTCAGCAATCCACCGCCACGGTGAGTACGAGCCGCTCTACGACAAGCCCTACGAGGACCCCATGCGGGTTCGTGTCGCCGGCCCTTTCACTGCCGAGAGCCTCTCCCCCCACCGCTCGCTGGCATTTGACGGCATTGATGAGCCGGCGTCGGTGCGGCAGGCAGCGCTTGACCCGGCGGCTCCTACCTTTGAGCAAACGGTGCTGGCGAATTTGGCCAAGGCCGGCATCCAAAACGGCAAGCGCCAGGAACGGCTGGTCTTCGAGGCCGTCGAGACCTATGCCGGCACATACATCCAGGCCGTCGGTGTCCGGGACGGCGGACCTGAGAGCACCCCGGCTCGAGTCGGTCTGTCCATCGGCCCCCAGTACGGTACGGTCGGTCCGAAGTTCATCAAGGACGCCGCCCTAGAGGCCATCAGGGCGGCGGACATTGATCTCCTGTGCGTGCTCGGCATGGCCTTTGACCCCGCGGCCCTTGGGGTCACTGGCGATCTGAACGCCACCGATGAGGGCTTCGCTAGCGTCACCGCAGAGCGGCGGCTCGGCCGCGTGCCGGTCCTGCTCGTCCGCATGAACGCAGACCTGGTGATGGGCGAGGAACTGAAGAAGACTGGGGCAGGCAACCTATTCACCGTCTTCGGGGAGCCCGATATCGACCTCTCGGAGGTGGAGGGCGAACAGCTCGTGGTGACGGTGCGGGGCGTCGATGTCTATGACCCAACCACGGGTGATGTGCGCAGTGATAGCACAGACCGCATCGCCCTGTGGATGATCGATACCAACTACAACGGGGAATCCTTTTTCGTGCGCCACTGCTACTTCACCGGCGGCCAGGACCCCTACGCCAGCCTTAAGCGCGCACTCAAGGCGGAAATCGACGAGGACGCCTGGGCCAGCCTGTACCGCACCGAATCTCGGCCTTTTCCTCGGCCCGAGACCGGCAAGATCGCAGTCAAGGTTATCAACGACTATGGCGACGAGGTTATGAAGGTATTCTCGGTGTGAGCCAGGCTTAGGGCCTGGCTGCATTACAGATCGTGCGCACCTCACAGGATCTGCATCTCACACCGGGGTTGGGCCGGTAGTCACGGGCTCGGAGTTTGTCAGCCGCCTCGGCGACCACGACCTCGGCTGCGGCGATTGCGCTCGGACCCACGTCCACTGAGTCCCGGCGGGCGGCGCGGAGGTCGTGGACGTAGGCGCGCCGCACATCGAGACCCTCCCGGAGTCCGGCATCGGCGTAGACCTGGAGCTGGAGGTCATTGTGGACCAGGCTTGCGCTAGTTGACGTCTTGTAGTCTAGGATGGCAAGTTGGGTTGGGATGCCATCCTCGCGGTCGAGGATCACGTCAGCTCGCCCACTGACGACGATTCCGTCCATGTGCAGGTCAAATGGCCTTTCGGTCTCCCACACTCGGTGTAAATCGTCTGCGTGTTGGCTTGCGTAATTCTTGACCAGGCGGCCCGCCGCTTGCTTCAACTGGCGATGGGCCACCTTATTGGCGGTGGGGAGGAAGAAGTTGGCGTCCAGGAGGTCGTCCAACTCTCCTTCATTGGGCACACGGCCGGTAGCGCGGGTGATTTCGGCCACGGTTTGAAGGACATGATGGACGGCTCGCCCATAGCCCAGCTCGGGAGCCAGCCGTGGTTGGAACCCGATCAAGGTCCTGAGCCGGTATGCCATCCCGCAGTCGAGTAGTTGGGCTAGATCGCTGAACGTTATCGCCAACGCTTCCTTCGAGTCGCTCCCGATCACCTCTAGTGGCGGCACCTGGACCTCTCCCGGAGCGACGGCCAGCTCGGAGTGCTCGAGCCAGTAGGGGCTCGGCTTCGACCCGCCGGTATTGACCTTGTCATGACGGGAGAAAGACACCCAGTCGCGAGCCCTTGTCATGGCGACGTAGAACAGCCGCCGCTCATCGGCATCGCTGCCCTCATAGCGCGCTGGGTTGAACAGGTTTCGGGGCACGAGCCACTCTTGGGCCTTGCCGGTCTGTCCCGTGGGGAAACGGCTCGCAGTTAGCGATGGGACTACTACCGCGGGCCACTCCAGCCCCTTGGCGCGATGGATTGTGGTCATATCGACCGCGTCGAGGGCGAATCCGGGTTCGCCGTCAAACCCCTCATACGCTCCCGATGCGTAGTTGATTATGTGGAAGGCTAGATTCTGGTAGTACCAGCGGCCGCGATCTTGTCCACCGACTTGCTCTCCGGGAGCGTCGGGGTCAAGGCGCGCCCGGCGACGCACCGATTCGTAGTCGGCAAGCAGGCTCGAGAAGCGAGCTAGAGTCCCGAGGCGGTTCACCTGCAAGGGATCCGTGAGGTCCCATGAGGTGATACCCAGCTCGCCGAGGAGCATGTAAAGCTCTGCCAGGAGGTCCGCTCCTCGGTCCAGCTTGGGGACGGCGGTGCGCCATTCATCCAGGAGACGCTGGACCCGACTCCGAGCGCGGGAGTCCAGACCGAAGACCTGTCGGAACTCTCTCAGCAACGCGTCGGTGGCGACCCGCCGACCTTCCGCGTATCCGGTTCTCCACTCGGTGTCCGTGAGCCAGCAAATCGTCTTGCCGAGGAGGACTGCTTCCGGCTGGGTGAAGAGGCCGGTCCGGCCGCCCGGCTGCACTGGTATCCCAAAGGTTGCAAACTGCTCCATCAGCCGTGCATAGGCTGATCGGCCCCGCACCAGGACAGCTACTCCCGCGTAGGTTCCGCTGGACTCTTGCATGTCCAGAATGAATTGCGCGATCCAGCCAGCCTCTTCTAGTTCTGTGGGCGCGTGCCAGACCGCCACCTCAGGCACTGGACCAGATGATGGTCGGAAGGGCTGCATGGTCTTGGGCAGTCGCCCCGCGATAGTGCCTGCGAAGCGGTTGGCAACCTTCACAATTTGCGGCCGGCTACGCCGGTTGATGGCCAGGGTGAAAGTAGCAACCTGCCGGTAGCGCTCTGTAAACTTGACGATGTTGGTGACGTCGGACCCTCGCCACGCGTAGATTGCCTGGTCGTCGTCGCCGACCACGCAAAGCTCAGTGCTAGGGCCGGTCAAGAGCTGGATGAGGCGTTCCTGGACTGGATTGATGTCTTGGTACTCATCGACTATCAGGTGGCGGAGCCCCGCCTGGACCTCCGCCCTCAGCTCTGGGCGCGACAAATCCGCAACCGCCCGCACCATCTGCTGACCGTAAGTGAGTAGGTGGTAGCGGTCGAGAGTTGCGTAGTAGGACAAGAGAACCTTCCGAAACGGCTCGGGCATTACCTCCGGGTCGAGCAGCTCGTTCTCCACCACATCGACGCTCCGCAAGAATGCCTGGATCGAGGCGAACAATCGCTGCTTGGAGTCCAGGCACCGTATCTCGAGACGTTGAGCCTCGCGGGAGAGGAAGGCGGTGAGCCGATGGTCGTCGAGGACATCGTAGGTGCTGTAGCGCGGTACCCGTTGATTCAGCAGCTCGAAGCAGTACGCGTGGATCGTCCCGACGAAGAGGCCGACAAGGTGGTTGACTGCCGATCCGCCAAGTCGTTCCTCCACGCGCACCTGGATCCGCTGCTTGAGCTCAGCTGCGGCTCGCTCCGTGAACGTAAAGGCGACGATCGCGCTGGGCGGCACCTGGTCGGCCATCAGGTCTGCTACCCGCTGCGCCACCACTTCGGTCTTGCCCGAGCCGGCGGAGGCGATGATCTGCAGATGGGTGCCCCGGTGCTGAACGGCGGCCAGCGCGTCCCCCTCAAGCTTTGGCGCGGGTCGTGACTCAAGGTTCATTGGCATTGCCCTGACGGGTTGGCTTGCGGCCCCTGGGTCAGGTCTGGATAGTCCTGAGGCAGTCGAGAAAGGCTCTGAGAGCCTGCAGATCCTGACTGCGCAGAGGGTCGGGGCTGAAGTGCATGACCTCGTTTCGTATGCGGCGAACCCGCTGGAGAGCCGCAAGGAACTCCTTGCGGTCTAATCGCCACTCCAGACGTTCCCAGTGCTTGCCGGGGTCGAGAAGTCGGGTCAGCTCGCCAAGGGAGAGGTCGTCGACAGAGACCACCGCCTTGGCGTCGTCTGGATCCTTGACTGAGGCCAGCTCCTTGACCGAGAACGCACTCCCGATCGCAATTCGGAGTCGGACTTCGATCTCGTTGAGCAGCATGAATGGCCCCGCCAGGTCGGCGAATTGCTGGCTGAGGTCGGCCGTGGTGACGATGCCTGTGACCTCCCTGCCTCGATCCGCAACAAAGACGAACCCGGCTGCCACGATGCTGGGAATCGCCTGCAGCAGGTCAGAGTTGCGCCACACCAGCGTGGCCTCCACTCTGGCGCTCCTCGCGTCCGCCACGGTCTTGCTCCGGAGCAGGGCCTTGGCCACGCTTTCCCAAGTGATAGCGCCCGGGACGTCGGCAGGTGCCCTCATGACTGCGAGCTGCGAGAAGTCATTGATAAGCATCAAGGTCTGCGCCTTCTGCAGCGAGTCCTCAGGGTGCACCCAAACGAGGCCCCGCGTGGCGGAAGGCAGTGACCCGATCCGCACCCCCGCGGTTCGCCGCGGCTCGTCGGCGGAGCAGCTGGTTACGCTCTTTGTCCATCGAATGAGGCGGACCCGGTCATCTAGTCCAACCTCGGTGATCGGCGGTGAAGTGGTCAGGCCCAAAGCGTGGAGGTCCTTGGTCACCTGGGCGGTCACAAAGGACCCGCGTCGCAGCCAGCCCCACAGGCCGATCAGGTTTCGGACTGAGGTGACCACTGGCTCCGTCTTGGCAGCCTCTGCAGCCTGGCGGAGGAACGCATCTCGCCCCTCCTCCGCCGACGGCACTTCCGCCTCAGCGGGAGGTTCGGATTCGTCGATGAAGGTCGGGACAATCAATTCGACCTCGGGATCGTCCACGAAGCGGAAGCATAGCTCCCGGGCGCAGAAGTGGGCTGGTCGTCACCGCATCTTTGCCAATCCCGCACGAAGTGGTGGCGCTCGAGTTTCCCCACCCGCCGCAACCTGCGCCAGCTCGCGGCTGGGCATTCGCCCAGTCGCGGGCGGGCAGGCCCCGGTCCGCGGCTCGACCGGGTCGAGTC
>Ga0307373_10008567_pt1 | contig 15521 bp, 7 predicted proteins | sample OX2MG_FD_202534 | JGI IMG/M metagenome (GOLD analysis project Ga0307373, IMG submission 202534) | Soil microbial communities from Risofladan, Vaasa, Finland - OX-2 | ecosystem: Environmental > Terrestrial > Soil > Coastal area > Acid sulfate soil | place: Finland: Risofladan, Vaasa | collected... | reverse complement strand
GCGGCACGCTCAAGTATCTGCTCGCGTCTTCGGGCGTAGCATTTCTCTACGTGCGGAAGAACCTGATCCGTTCGCTGATTCCGACGATTTCGGGCTGGTTTGCCCAAGCGCAGCCGTTTGCATTTGACGTAAAGCATTTGGACCTGGCTGAAGACGCGCGTCGCTTTGAGGCCGGCACACCGCCGATTCCGAATATATACGCGGCCGGCGCGGGAATCGCGCTACTGCAAGAGATCGGTCTCGAAAACGTGTCGCAGCAAGTGTGCGCGCTAGCCCAAGCGCTGATCCAAGGGGCGCGCGGCCTGGGAATTCGCGTGAAAACGCCTTTGGACAGCGTGGGACCGCTCGTCGTGCTGCAATCGAATAACGTGGACGCAGTAATTGCGAAGCTCGCGGAGCAGAACATCGTCGTGTCTGGACGTCACGATGGCCTGCGGATTTCCTTTCACGTGCACAACACGTTCGATGATGTACGCCAGGTGCTCGAGGCGCTCGAGAAATTTCCTGAACTAATGGCGCACGAGGAACAGGCAGTGTAGGCGCAGATCTCAAGCGCCTGTCGCCGGTGGGAACAATAATAATTGACACCGACAGTGAGCAAACTCAATCACCAAGCAGCCGTTGACGGAGTTCTCGACAAGGAGCGAGGCCTGTCGCGAGCGTTAAGCACACGTCAGATGACGATGATTGCCATCGGCGGCGCGATCGGCACGGGGCTGTTTCTTGGCAGTTCTTTGGCTGTGCATACGGCGGGACCCGCGGTGATTGCCAGCTACCTGCTTGGGGCCGTACTGGCCCTGCTGCTGATGGGAACGCTCTCGGAAATGGCCGTTGCGCACCCGACTGCCGGTTCCTTCGGCGTTTATGCGGAGCTATATGTTAATCGCTGGGCTGGCTTCGTGGTTCGTTACACCTATTGGGCTTGCCAGTGCATAGCAATAGGCGGCGAAGCGACGGCCGTGGCGATCTACTGCCGCTGGTGGTTTCCGCAGGTTGCGCCGTGGATATGGATCGTCCTGTTTTCGCTGTTGCTGGTCATCGTCAACGCGAGCGGCGTCGGGAATTTTGGCGAGTTCGAATATTGGTTCGCCATGATCAAAGTTGTCGCGATTCTCGCCTTCATTGGATTTGGCATCGTTGTTCTGTTCGGGCTCATGCCGTCCGCGCCGAGCCCCGGCTTGCGGAACTTCACTGCTGGCGGAGGATTCTTCGCTCATGGATGGACCGGCGTTTGGATGGCCATGTGTTTCGTCATTTTCAGTTATATCGGCACGGAAGTCGTGGCGGTCACGGCAGGTGAAGCGCAGGCTCCAGACGAAGCAGTGCCGAAAGCGATGCGCCGCATGGTGTTCCGGCTGATACTTTTTTACATCGGTTCCATGATTGTTCTTGTGGGAGTGGTGCCATGGATGAGCATTCAACCGGGCGCCAACGTCACCGCCAGTCCCTTCGTCAGCGTCTTCCGGTTAATGCACATACCCGCGGCCACTCAAGTGATGAATTTCGTGGTTCTCACGGCGGCTCTTTCCAGTATGAACTGTGACCTCTACCTCGCCACGCGAATGATTTTTTCGCTTTCCCGCGGCGGATACGCGCCCCGAGGCCTGGGCCTGGTCACAGCGAGAGGAGTTCCGTTGCCGGCCCTGCTGTTGTCGACGACAGGCCTGGTCATCGCTACGGTTGTCGCGATCCTCTACCCGTCGAGCGCTTACGTTTACCTGTTTGGGATCGCGCTGTTTGGCGGGCTATTCGTGTGGGTGATGATTTTCATAACGCATCTTTTTTTTCGTCGCGCTTGGAAAGCTCGGGGCGGACGCCGGCTGCCGGTGCGGATGATCGGATACCCGTATACATCCATACTCGGCGCTGTGGCTGTCGCGGGAATCATTATCACGACCTGGTGGGTGCCCGGAATGCGCCCAACGATTCTTTCCGGGTTGCCGTGGCTGGCATTTCTAACGATCTCTTATTTGTTTTGGAGACGCGGCCAAAGCACAGGCAGCGCCATTGCATCGGCGGAATCGCCTGAGAATCCCGCGCCCTGAACCGTATCGCGCCAAAGGCAAACGATTTGGAAAGAACTTCGAATCCGAGAAGGGGAAAAAAGACAACCATGATCGATGCTGGTGTTCGCCACACGTGCCGTTCTTCGCTACTTGCGCTGCTTGGTGGAATGCTTCTAGCCGCCACAGTATTCGCACAATCTTATCCTCCAAGCTTGTACGAAGGCATGCGTTGGAGATTGGTGGGGCCTTTCCGCGGTGGGCGAGCGGAAGCAGCGACGGGCATTCCCGGCGACCCGAACACGTACTATTTCGGCGCGGTCGCAGGAGGCGTCTGGAAGACGACGGATGGCGGTCTTACGTGGACGCCTATCTTTGACCACGAGCCAACTTCATCCATTGGCGCCATCGCCGTCGCGCCCTCGAATCACAATATTATTTATGTGGGTACCGGCGAAGAGTGCTTGCGCAACGACATCACCTTTGGGGACGGCGTTTACAAATCCACGGACGCGGGCAAGACGTGGAAAAACATCGGTCTGCGCGATACGCAGCACATCGCCACCGTTCTTGTGAATCCCACAGATCCGAACAACGTTTACGTGGCGGCAGTCGGACATGCGTTCGGTCCGAACAGCGAGCGGGGCGTATTCCACTCCACCGATGGCGGCGCGACTTGGCAGAAAATCCTTTACGTTGACGACAAAACCGGCGCGACCGATCTGGTGGCGGATCCGAAGAATCCGCAAATCATGTTTGCCGCGATGTATCAAGTCCGCCGCACCGCCTACAGCATGATCAGTGGGGGTCCCGGGAGCGGACTCTACAAGTCTATCGACGGCGGCACCCATTGGAGGCATCTGGAAGGACACGGTCTCCCCGATGGAATTCTTGGTCGAATCGGCGTCGCAATCTCTGGCGCGGACTCGAATCGCGTTTACGCGATCATCGAGGCCAAGGTGAACGCGATCTATAGCTCAAATGATGGCGGTGAAAATTGGAAGATGGTGAACGACGAGCCGCTGTGGGTGCGGCCGTGGTATCAAAATCACATCTATGCGGATCCCAAGAACGTCGACACTCTCTACTCCCTCGATGTGGGTCTCTTCCGTTCCACGGATGGAGGGCATACTTTCAAAACGCTTCCTCTGAACCATACAGATAATCATGATCTCTGGATCGATCCAACGAATCCTGAACGCATGATTGAAGCAGACGACGGCGGCGCAACAATTACTACAAACGGCGGCGCTACGTGGACACTGGAAAATAATCAGCCGACGGCGCAGTTCTATCACGTCACCACCGACAACGAATTCAACTATTACATTTATGGCGCGCAGCAAGATAGCGGCACTGTCGCCATTCGCAGCCGCACGGACTCCGGCGCCATCGGAGAAAAGGACTGGCACTCCGTGGGCGGCGGCGAGTCGGGCTTCATCTGTCCAGATCCGCGGGACCCGGAAATTATTTTCGCGGGAGACCATAACGGTCACTTTACGCGTTATGACGGCCACACTGGCCAGATTCAGGATATTGCTCCCTGGTTTGGCGCGCGCGCCCATCCTGCCTCAGATGTGAAACATCGTTTCCAGTGGACTGCGCCGATGCAGATATCGCCTCATGATCCGAACGTTCTCTATCTTGGAGGTGAAGTGGTCTTCAAGACCACTGATGGCGGGATGAGCTGGTCCATCATCAGCCCGGATTTGACGCGTAATGACAAGTCCAAACAGCATTCCACGCCGGAGCCGCTGACTCCTGATAATTCCAGCGCCGAATATTACGACACTGTGTTTGCCATTGCGGAATCGCCCGTGCAGAAGGACCTGATCTGGGCGGGGAGCGACGACGGTTTATTGCACGTGACTGAAGATGGCGGCAAGCACTGGACAAACGCGACGCCGAAGGAAATGCCGGAGTGGTCGCGCGTCGATATGGTTGAACCCTCACCGTGGAATGCGGGGACAGCATATGTTGCGGCAGACCTCCACTTTTCGGATGATTTTCGTCCCATGATTTTCAAGACCACAAACTTCGGCAAAACTTGGACGTCAATTACGAACGGAATTCGAGATCAGGACTATGTGCATTCCGTTCACGCGGATCCGGTGCGTAAGGGCCTGCTGTATGCGGGCACGGAACGGGGTGTCTATGTTTCCTTTGACGACGGCGCACATTGGCAGTCGCTTCAGTTGAATCTTCCCGTCGTGCCCGTCTACGATACGGCCATTCACGGCAATGACTTAGTCATCGCCACTCACGGACGCGCGTTTTGGGTGCTGGACAACATCACTCCTCTCCGGCAGGCAAGCCCCGCGATTGCGTCGCAACCCGCGCATTTGTTTACTCCCGCCGTTGCCTATCGCGAGCGCGGCGGATTCGGTGGCGGCGGGCAAGGGAGCCGCAGAAACGCTGGGCAAAATCCTCCCAGCGGAGCCGTGATTGACTATTACCTAAATTCCACGACTTCAGGTCCAGTCACACTCGACATTTTGGACAGTCACGGCCAAGTCGTGCATCACGCCACAAGCGAAAGGCAAGAGGGCGAGCGGAACGAAATTCGAGGTGGCCGCACAGGAGCACGCGGTACGTCCCTTTCGGCGCGGCCCGGCCTCAATCGCTTCGTTTGGAATTACCGGTTGGATGGACCTACATCCGTGCCAGGCATGGTCATCATGGAAACGCAGAGCGGCGGTCCCTTGGTGCCGCCCGGAAACTACGAGGTGAAGCTCACCGTCGCCGGTCAGGACTACACCACGCCGCTCACTGTGAAGCCTGACCCACGAGTGAAAATTAGTCGTGAGGATTTTGAGAAGCAGTACGAATTTGCTGTGAAGCTCCGCGATCGCGTCACCGAAGTACACAATACCGTAAACGCCATTCGCGCCGCGCGGGCCACCCTTGACGCGCAAAAGAGTGCCGGGTCCGCGCAAGCTATCGCGAGCATCAAGCAGCAGATGGATGAGATTGAAGGACAGCTTATTCAAGTCGCATCCGTCACGCGATGGGCTGCGCTAGTTTATCCCATCGAGCTTGACGCTCAATATGCGGATTTGATGAACGCAGTCGAGAGCGCTGATTCCGCTCCGCCGGCACAGACATACGAAGTATTCAAAACTTATGAGGCAAAGCGCGAAACGCTCATGGCGCGCTGGCAGTCGGTGCAAAGTGAAATCGCAAGACTGCGAAGCCAGTAAGCGAGAGGCGGAGCGCAATTTGGAATGCGGACAATTAAGTCCCAAAAAAATTCTACTGTTTTGAATTTTCATTTCTTTCAAGGAGCCTTCCATGAATCCGCGACGGTTTCTCGCGCTTCTAGCAGCATTGCTTTTCATACTTGCCGGAGCGCGCATGCTTGGCGCGCAGGAAAACCTCAATTTTGATCAGGCGCTTAGATGGCGCTCGATTGGGCCGGATCGCGGAGGGCGCGTCACGACCGTGGCAGGGGTGGTGAATGACCGCCGGACTTATTACATGGGCGTCACAGGCGGCGGCGTGTGGAAGACGGTGAACGCGGGCATCACGTGGGCGCCGATCTCGGATCGTTTTTTCAAGACGGGCTCGGTAGGCTCCATCGCGGTCTCCGAATCCGATCCCAGTATTATTTACGTCGGCATGGGGGAAGCGTGCTTGCGCTCAAACATCTCGCACGGCGATGGCGTGTACAAATCCACTGACGCCGGCAAGACATGGCGCAACATCGGACTGCGAGACACCAGCCAAATCGGCAAGGTTCTCATCGACCCACGCAATCCCAACCTTGTCTACGTTGCTGCCATTGGGCATCCTTACGGGCCCAACGAGGAGCGCGGCGTGTTCCGCAGCGAGGACGGAGGGCAGACCTGGAAGAAGATTCTCTACGTCGACGATAAGACGGGAGCGGCCGATCTGGCCGCGGATCCTCATGACCCCCGAATTATCTACGCGGCGATGTGGCAAGTGCTTCGGATGCCTTGGGACATTGATGAAGTAGGGCCAGGATCTGGAATCTACAAGACGACTGACGGAGGCGATACATGGACGCGTCTAACCGATGGGCTTCCCAAAACTGATATGGGCAAGATTGGCCTCACCGTTTCGCCCATGAATTCTCAAAGAGTCTGGGCGACGATTGGGGGCGAAGACGGCGGGATTTACCGCACGGACGACGCAGGGAAAACCTGGCGATTGCTGAATGGCAGCTTCCAGATGCATTCACGCCAATACTATTACGGCCACATATTTGCCGACCCTCAGCAATTGGACACAGTCTACACTTTCTCCTCAAAGAGTTTTTACAAGTCCATCGATGGGGGAACTACGTGGGGAAGAATGCAAACACCCCACGGCGATTACCACGACCTCTGGATCGATCCGCACGACGATCAAAGGATGGTGAATGGGAATGACGGTGGGGCCACCGTAACTTTCGACGGTGGAAAAAGCTGGAGCTCAGAGAACAATCAGCCGACCGCTCAGTTTTATACCGTCAGAACTGATAACAGTTTCCCCTACCGCGTCTACGGTGCACAGCAGGACAACACCACCGTTTCCATCTCCAGCGATGCGACAGCGGCAGGACGCGGCGCAGGGCCGGGGGCGGCGGCGCCAGCCTTCGACGAAGTTGGCGGCGGCGAAAGCGGTTACGTCCTGCCGGACTTGCAAGACTCAAACATCATTTACGCTGGTGCGTACTGGGGACTATTGACACGCTTTGACCGGCGAACCGGCATCGCCAGAAACGTCAGCGTTTGGCCGGATTATCCGGGAGGGCGAACCGGCACGCAGCAGAAATACCGGTTTCAGTGGACTTTTCCGATCGCCGAGACTCCCGCCGATCCAGGCGTGATTTACGTCGGCGGCAATGTGGTATTCAAATCGACAGACCAGGGTGAAAGTTGGCAGCCGATTAGTCCTGACCTGACGCGAAATGACAAAACCCGCGAAAACGGTGGGCGCCTCGAAGATGTCTATTGCACTGTGTTCACCATCGCTGCATCTCCGGTGGATAAGAACATCATTTGGGCCGGCTCCGATGACGGCTTGATTCACGTCACACGCGATGGAGGAAAAACGTGGAAGGACGTGACACCATCCGGAGTTAAACCTTGGACACGAATCAACATTATTGAGGCCTCCGCGCACGATCCTGCTACCGCTTTTGCTGCTGTGAACCGTTATCAAATGGATGATTTCCGGCCCTACATCTATCGCACGCACGATTACGGCAAGACGTGGACGCTCATCGTAAACGGGATTCCTTCGAACACATTTGTGCGCACCGTTCGTCAAGATTCTGTCCGCCCGGAACTTCTTTTCGCCGGAACCGAAACGGGCGTCTACGTTTCCTTTGACGAGGGAGACCACTGGCAGAGTCTCCAGTTGAATTTACCCGTTGTGCCCGTCACGGATTTGACGGTGAAAGATGGCGATCTTATAGCCTCCACGCAGGGGCGCGCATTTTGGATTCTTGATAACATCAGCCCACTCGAACAAGCCACGTCTGACAACGCCGGCGCGCAAATGCAGCTCTTCAAGCCTCGCGCGGCGTATCGCACCGGACGCGGCGGACGTTTCGGAGGCGGAGGCGGCGCAGGATTGTACGCGGGAAGCGTCATCGTTGATTACTACCTGGCACAAGCATCGGAGCAACCAGTGACGCTCGAATTTCAGGATGCCAACGGCAAAACAATTCGGAAATTCACGAGCGGTGGCCAGCCGAGAGGACGGGGACAGGCCGTCGTCACGAATGAGCACGGCCTGAACCGCTTCGCATGGGACATGCGTTATCCAGACGCGCACGGCATTAACGGAGGTACTTTCTTCCTAGGCGGCAGCTTGCGCGGGCCGCAAGCAGCGCCCGGCGAGTATAAGGTGAAGCTCACCGTCGGGGATCAATCGGCCACGGAGACCTTCGACATCAAGAAAGACCCGCGCGTCGCCACCACGGCGGCGCAATACAAAGAACAACTGGCCCTCGCGCTCTCGGCCCGGGACAAGCTTTCGGCCGCCGATGACGCCATCAATCAAATCCGAGAAATTCAGCAGCGAGTGACCGCGGCTTCAAAAACGGCTGGCGAAAATGCTGCTATTACTGGAGCAGCCCACACGCTGAACGAGCGGTTCGACGTGATCCTGCACCACTTGTACGAGCCGCGGTTTACGGGTTTTGACGACCAAACACTTATCTATCCGTTGCAGCTAAACAACCGTCTGGCCGCGATGCAGAGTTATTTGGGAGGCGATTACGGCCCCACCGCTCAAGACATTGCCGTTTTTAAAGAGCTGTCCGGCAAACTCAACGAGCAATTGGCTAGTCTAACGCGCGTTTTGAATGTGGACCTCCCCGCGTTTAATGCCCAGCTAAAAGCGGCGGGAATTGCGCTGGTCCATTCATCGGTGAATGCATCTTCGACGGCTGCTGCTGCGGATTCGAACTAGTCGGACGCGACGGGAAATCGCATTGGGCACAGCAGCACCGAGCTAATTCTTGGTGTCATCCGTATGGCAAAAATTCTCGAAGACCTTGCGGATCAGCTCAAAGGCAAATTCAAGGGCGAGTTGCTTCGTCCCGAGGATCCGGGCTACAGCGACGCTCGGCGCATCTGGAATGCAAGTGTTGCGCGGAATCCAGGCCTGATTGCGCGATGTAACGGCGTTCCCGACGTGCAAATGGCTGTTCGCGCCGCAAGCGCTGCTTGCATCCTCACAGCCGTGCGGTGCGGGGGGCACAGCCTGGCTGGATTCAGTTCCTGCGACGGCGGATTAGTGATCGATTTGTCCGGAATGCGCAGCGTTGTGGTCAACGAGCAGGCGCGGCTCGCCTATGCCGCTGGCGGATGCCTATTGGGGACGATCGATGCAGCAACGCAGCAAGTGGGTCTCGTCTACCCGGCAGGCGTGGTTTCTCATACCGGCGCTGCTGGCTTGATCCTCGGGGGCGGGACTGGGTGGCTGACTCGGATGTTTGGAATGTCTTGCGACAACGTGGAAGAATTCACTCTGGTTACCGCGGATGGTTCCATCGTGCGTGCCAGCGCGCGAGAAAACGATGAGCTTTTCTGGGCGCTGCGCGGAGGCGGCGGGAATTTTGGAGTGGTAACTGAGTTCGCGCTAAAGCTTCATCCCTTGGCCACGGTGATGCTGGGCAGCGGCTTGTGCGGCAAGGATGAGATTTTCCGGACCATACGCTATTGGCGCGACTTCATGCCTGTCGCTCCTGACGAGCTCAAGTGGAATCTTTCGTTGCGCGTCATGCCTAATTCAGCCGGAACGGCCGTCGCGAGCAGTCGAGCGCCTGTATTGAGCGAGACGATAGCTTGGTTTGGAGAGCGAAGGGCGGGGCAGCGTCAACTCGACCACGTTCTCTCGATGGGACATCCAATTACCGTCACGAAAAGAACGATTCCTTTCTTGGAACTGCAAACGATGGCGGACGCGGAGTTCCCGCACGGCCGGCGATACTACACCAAGTCGGGGTACTTCAAAACGCTCGGCGATGACTCCATCCTCCAGATGATAGACGCGCTGTCTTCGGTGCCTTCGGCCAATAGCCAAATCGAACTTGCGTATTTGGGAGGCGCGGCCGGGCGCGTTGGCGCTTCCGAAACGGCCTTCGGTAGTCGCCACGCGCCATACATCATGAATATTTTGGCAGACTGGTCTGAGGCGGCGGAGGACGCTGCAAATATCTCCTGGGTGCGAAATCTATTTGCGGAACTTCGGCCCGCCATGCAACCCGGAGTCTACGTCAACTTTATGAGTGGCGACGAAGAAAACCGCACAAAGGAGGCTTACAACGAGCGTTGGGATCGCCTTGTGGCGGTGAAAAGCCACTACGACCCGGGCAACTTCTTTCGATTGAATCAAAACATTCCGCCGTCTCAGGCGCCAGTGGGAATTTCGCGAAAATGATGCGCTGGAGAGTTGGCTCGCAAAGGGCACGCTTCCATTCCACTTTTTGCGCCGCGCAAAAATCAGACACTTGCCTTGTAATGTGCGAACACTGCCCAGACGTTTATCTGCCATCCCTTTGGAGAAATTCCCTTGACAGGCTTGCACTCATAATATAAACGCGAGGTACTTGCTCGGGCCCGCGGGAAGCATAAACGTTTGTCGGAGGATGCCAATGAGGATGCCGAGATGGGGTGGGTTGTTGTGTGTATTTGCCTTTGTCCTGGCCATTGCGATTCCCACGTGGACGCAAACCACTACGGCGACACTGCAGGGGCAAATTCTCGACCCTAGTGGCGGATCGATTCCCAATGCGAAGGTAACCGCAGTCAACAAGGCTACGGGTGTCACCAGGACCACCACGACGAACAGTTCCGGCGAATATGATTTGGCTGCGATCCCCGTCGGCGATTACACGGTGACAGCGGAAGGCGCGGGGTTCCAGACGCAAGCGAAAGACGTCACCCTGCAAGTAGGCGAGACGGCCGCGCTCAATTTCAACCTGGCAGTAGGTGAAGCCACGGAAAAAGTCGTCGTCCAAGCGACGTCGGAGGTTACGGAACCCACGCGCACACAAGTGAGTACTGTGATCACGCAGCAGCAAATTCAAAACCTGCCTGTGAACGGCCGTGAGTTCATAGACTTTGCCTTATTGTCGCCCGGAGTGCAGATTGGCGACACTACGTCGGGCAGCACGGACGTGATTGTCGAGCCCGTGACAAAACTGTCATTCGCGGGCCAGAACATCCACTTCAATTTCATAGCCGTTGACGGAGCCGACGACATTTCGACGGCCTCGGGAATCCAGCGCGGGACGCCGCCGCAGGACTCCGTGCGCGAATTTCGCGTAATCAACACGGACTACACCACGGAATTTGGCCGGGCGACGGCCGGCATTGTGAACATCATCACGCGCGGCGGAACGAATCAATTGCACGGTTCGGTCTATGAATACTTTCGAAACAGCACGATGGATGCGAAGAGCATTCTCTCCGCGCCCGGCTTCAACGTGCTCAGACAAAACCAATTTGGAGTGTCGCTGGGCGGACCCATCAAGAAGGATAAGACGTTTTTTTTCGCCAATTATGAAGCGCAGCGGCGCGCGGAATCGCCGATCTACAACTCTGCCGTACTAAACAACATTGCAGCGATCAACAACGTGAAAACGACGGTGTTCGGCTTGCCCGCCGAGAACCTGCTCGCCTTGCGTACCGGAAATACCGACAATGGATTTGCCCGGCTGGACGAAAACCTCAGCAGCCGGAATTACCTTTATGTGCGCTATTTCATCAACGATGATCGCTTGACCAATCAATCGCCGCTCAACAACGGCTTCGATCTGCCATCTGCGTTCAAGAACAATTTCATTCGCGACCAATCGCTCGCCGGCGGGTTAACGACCACGTTCTCTCCTTCATGGGTCAACGATTTGCACATGCAATTCGCGCGCCGCTCGTTTGATTTCCCCGTCGTCTCGACGCAGCCGCACCTGGAGGTTGCCAACACTTTTGCGGTGGGCGTAAACCGCGGCAACCCGAATTTCTACCGTGAGCAGCGCTTCGAGATCGTGGACGATGTAACGCATAGCATGGGCAACCATACGATTAGCTTCGGCGGGGACTTTAACCGGGTAAGCACAGACGAGTCCTTTCCTCTCTTCTATCCCTTCGAGGCAGATTTCGCGACTCTGGGCGATTTCCTCGGGACTAATGGCGCGGTGGCCGGTTGCGCGTCTCAGTGTCCTGATCCCTTCGTGATCTTCTTCGAGCGTTTTAATCAAGCCAGCAATTTTACCGAGCCAAGCTTGGCCGGTGGCACGGCAATCTATCAAGGGGGCGCGATTTCGCAATCCGTCCGCGATCAGGCCCGCGGTACCCTCGACCACACTTACGACGGACTGTACGTGCAGGACAAGTGGCGTGCAACGGACAAGCTGACTCTGAATGGCGGCCTACGCTGGGAATTTGAGACATGGCCTTCGAATGCGCTCAACACGCAGTGGAAAAACTTTGATCCGCGGCTCGGCCTGGCCTACGACATCGGAACATCCCACAATTTTATTTTCCGCGGCGGCTTCGGACTGTTCCACGGGACCCTCCCTTCACCTCTCTTGATGTGCCAAGCGCCCTCCTGCGGCGGAGTGCTGGGAAAGTTCACAGGCCGTCCCTTTGAAGATGGACTGAACGCCAATACTCGTCTGTTTTCTTATGCCGGGTTCGGACCCGCGTTCACGGCGGCGGCCCTAAATGGACTGCTGCAGAACGCCACCTACCCGGATGCGACTCCGTCGCCATTGTGCGGTGGAGCAACGCTGAACAACTGCGGCTTCCAGCAGGACGCGACAATCGTGCGTTTTCAGCAAAATAGCCAAACCCCTTACGGCATCCAGGCGAGCGCCTCGCTTGAATTTGAGCCCGTCAAGGGCACGTTGCTGAGCATTTCCGGAATACATTTGCGCGGCGTGCATCTGGGCAGCTTCTTCGACGTAAATCAGCCCAACTCAACGGGGCAAGTCCAGGTGCATAGCTCGGGCGGGGCGGTCGGTTGCAAGAATGTGTTCTTTTCGAATTTTCCAGCAGGGAATCCCTGCATTCCGTATCCCGGAATACCGGGGCAGACATTATTCCCGGGATTTCGCAACCCGACCTGGAGCGTTTTCTTCGAAGCCGCTTCGCGGTGGGATTCTCAATATGACGGGCTTCTTATTAATTTGCAGAAACAGCTTGTTCGAAATATTTCTTACGGCATCAGCTACACGTACTCGCATTCGATTGATGACGGACCAAATCCGAGCTTCGTCCTGATTCCGCAAGACAGCGGAAATCTGCGCGGTGAGCGCGCGAATTCGGCCGATGACGTCCGAAATCGCTTTGTCGGGAACGCCAGTTTCGTGAGTCCGAAGAGCTGGAATGTACTGGCGCGCGATTTTACGTTCAGCACCATCGTTACGATGCAATCCCCGCAGTTTTTCACAAAGTACGCTGGTTCAGACGTCAATGGCGATGTGTTCGGCAATAACGACCGTGTGGGAATCGAGCCGCGCAACACCTTCAGGGGCGACACGCTGCAAACGGTCGATATCCGGCTCGAGCGCAGTTTCCCCATTCGTGAAACGATGAAGCTCGACGTTCTGGGCGAAATCTTCAACCTGATGAACACCGTGAATATTCGCTACTTTAATACCACTTACGGTGCATCGGATTTCTGCCCCGCCGATCCCGCGGCGCCAGGTTGTGGTGGCTCGACGCATGCGGGCAGCCTTGAAGGTTCGCCGAACCCCCTGTACGGCACGCCGAGTTCGGTGAACAATCCCCGTCAGGTGCAACTCGCGGTTCGTCTGACGTTTTAGCCCCGGCAAGACGACGTGCTGTTGGCGTACGTATCCGCTGTTTGAGGGCCTGCCGCTAACCGTTGGAGGCGCGCCAGGATCTCTCCAGATTGCCGAGGTTCGACCGGAGATGCAACCCGGCGTGTACGTCAACTTTATGAGCGGCGACGAAGAAGACCGCGTGAAGGAGGCTTACAACGAACGGTGGGATCGCCTTGTGGCAGTCAAAAGCCATTACGACCACCGTAACTTCTTTCGCTGGGAACCAGAACATCCCGCCGATTCAGACGTCGCCCAAAGCGTAAAAAAAGAAAACGAAACGTCGCGCGAATTTTAGGAAACGTGCCCCAGGATTCGTAACTTCGTTGCTTCAGATCAAGGGCCATTGAAAGGCAGCGAAAAAAAGACATCTACGGCCCTATTGCTCTATCGGAAACCAAAGTTCCCAGGGAGAAGAATATTTTTGAGAAACTGGTTGCCGGCCAACTCCTTGGCATAGCTTCGCGCAGCATGTCTCGACTATTCAGCCGGGCTACAAGCAAAGTCGCGCTGGCGATAAAACCGCTTTAATGCACTAAATATTTGTCTTGTAGTATGTTGTAAACGCGTGGGGCCCGTAGCTCAACGGTTAGAGCAGCGGACTCATAATCCGTTGGTTCTAGGTTCGAATCCTAGCGGGCCCACCAGAATTTTTGTTCAAAATGAGCGCACTACTGGTCACTGAATCGAGCTATGGAGATGCACTCGAAATAGTTCCGCAAATGAGCAGTTCGACGGTTTCATGAGTTGCGTAATGTCGTTACGGTACTTTGTATTCGTGGCCTTTTGACGCCACGGTCCAGTGCACCTTATCGTCGGAAAATTCCATGCGGTAATCAATCGTGCTGGGCCCAGTCCAGATATTCACAACCTGAAAGTGATAGGTCTTGCCAGCGGAGTCTTTATTTTCCCAAGGAAATGTCCAGATATTGCCTTTAATCAAGAGTTTTCCGGCAATCGCGTCGCTGCCGTCCGAGAGAATCACGTAGATTTTGTAGACGTTATCTTTCTCGTTGTAAGTATAGACACTCAGCGCCGATGGTTTGCCGTTGACGAACTGATGGCATGAATAATATGCCCCGCTGCGCCAGCAGTCGTTGCGCAGGGAAGTTGATTCCTGGCTAGCCTTGCTAAATTTCGTATTGAAATGCTCGGTTTCCGATTTCCAAGCGCCGGCGTAAGCCGATATTTTGCCAATGCCGACGTGCGCCGATTGCGCGAGGGCGGGAAAAGCCGGGCAGAGCATCACGCAGAGCGTGGTCGCTAGTGTGAAAGCTCTTCGAGTCATAATTGTCTCCTGGCAGAATGTCTGTCAAAGGCAGTTAAATCTACATGCTATACATAGGTGCGGAGTCAAGTTCAAAGTTCGCGGTCACGGAGCGGAACAGTCCGCAAATTCAGGCCGCGAAGCAGGTCTCACAGGGAGGGAGGATAAGAAAGCCGAGACACCCTTCAAGGCCGCAGCATTTCCTGTCGTTCTGGCCGCGTATGGAAACCTAACTCTTCTGGACGGAAATGGTCATGTCATGAAAGTCCAGAGTGAGAACGGTGTCGCGGAGTAGATCCAGGCCGACCGTGGCGTCAAAGAGAGCGTCGGGTTCGTGGACGCCCGGAGTTGGGAAATAAACGACAGCCCCGGACGGGATGAGCGGCGTCCCTTCGAAGCCTTCTTCCGTGGCTGGAGCGAATTTCATGCGCACTCCGCCGTCGGTGAAAGGAAACACACGCGTGTGTGTAGATTGCGCGGCAGCGGCGAGGCCTAACCTTTCGACGGATGCCGAGTAGACGAGGAAACTGCCTGAATATTGCGTGTCAACCTGCGCCGTCACGGCGCGGCCGTTAATCGTAAAACCTTTGGCGACGACAATCGGCGGACCGTGTTTGCCGAAAGTGATGAGCGAAAAGGAATCGCAAGGGGTGGTGCATGGAACCGGAGCTGAGAGCAAATCGGAAATACGGAGGCGATGAGCGCGGAAGTCCATCTGCAGGATGCGGTTTTTGAACATGGTGTAGCCGAGCGTCCCCGCGGCATGAGGCATCTGGTTCTGAGCAGTCATTGCGGCCATGTTCATGGTGAGGATACGAGCATCGGATAGGGAAAGGCCTCCAATCTGAAGAGTTGGCACCGTCGCGCGAAATAATCCCTTGGGCCACCTGGGCTGATCCGGCGTGTAAGGCTTCAGGCCGAGGCCGCTGGCCGTCGCCGTATCCAGGAC
>Ga0307373_10008566_pt1 | contig 15522 bp, 10 predicted proteins | sample OX2MG_FD_202534 | JGI IMG/M metagenome (GOLD analysis project Ga0307373, IMG submission 202534) | Soil microbial communities from Risofladan, Vaasa, Finland - OX-2 | ecosystem: Environmental > Terrestrial > Soil > Coastal area > Acid sulfate soil | place: Finland: Risofladan, Vaasa | collected... | reverse complement strand
CATTTCACAGGACGACCGCCTCGACCGATTCATCCGCAACCGCCCCATCTCCCCGCACTCCCCCCGCTGTCGCCCGCGCCAAACCGCAGCCCCCCGCTAAAAAAACGAACGTCTACTTACGCCCAAGCTTGGGCTACCCCGGAAGACGCTTCGCGGCGAGAAACTTGGGCTGGAGGTATAGCACGATACGGTCGGAATCAACGGATGGTTCGATGCCATCCGGTCGATGGCATCGCCTGCGATCCCCGCTCTCGGACGATCGCCGTCCTCTCAGTTGGCGGAAATGTGATTCACGTCCAAGATCGGATGCACTACGTTTCCGGCGATGTCGGTCAGGCGGAAATCTCGGCCGGCATAGCGGAAGGTCAGCGTCTCGTGATCGAGGCCCAGCAGGTGCAAGAGCGTGGCGTGTACGTCGTGCATGTGGACTTTGTCGGCGACGGCCAGGTGCCCGAACTCGTCGGTTTGGCCATAAGCGAACCCCGGTTTGACTCCGGCGCCGGCCAGCCACATCGTGAAGCCGCCGGGATTGTGGTCGCGGCCAGTGCCGTTTTTCTCCGCGTAAGGCGTGCGGCCGAATTCCCCGCCCCACCAGACGAGCGTGTCTTCCAACAAGCCGCGGCGTTTCAAATCGGCCAGCAGTCCGTACACCGGGCGATCGACAGCCCGGGCGTGGTCGGCGTGCTTGGGCAGATTCGAGTGCTGGTCCCAGGCCGGGTTCGCCGTGTTGTCGCCATAGCTGACCTGCACGTAGCGCACGCCCGCCTCGCACAGCCGCCGCGCCAACAGGCACTTGCGGCCGAAATCGTCGGTTGGCGCCTGGCCGATGCCGTACAAATCGAGCGTTTCGGCCGACTCGTGCGACAGATCGAGCACTTCCGGCGCATGCATCTGCATCCGCCAGGCCAATTCGTAAGACTGGATCACCGCCTCCAGTTCGCTGTCGCCCGGCCGCCGCGCCGACTGCTCGGCGTTGAGTCGCCCGAGCAGGTCGAGCTGCCGCCGCTGCTCGGCGGAAGACAGCCGAGCGTTGGTCAGGTTCTTGATCGTCGCCTCGCTGGCGCCGGCGCCGGCGTTGCCCAACGGTGCGCCTTGATAGACGGCCGGCAGAAACGCGTTGCCGAAATTGCGCGGGCCGCCGTTGCCCGACGAAGGAGCGACGGCGACGAAGGCCGGCAGGTTCTCGTTTTCGCTGCCCAGTCCGTAGACGATCCACGAACCGACCGAAGGGCGAATCAAGTTCGTGGCGCCGCAGTGCAAAAACAACGTGGCCGGGCCGTGAGCCACCCCTTCGGTGTGCAGTGAATGGATGAAGCACAGGTCGTCGACGTGCCGCGCCGTTTCGGGGAACAGGTCCGAGACCCAACGCCCCGACTCGCCGTACTGGGCGAAGCTCCAGGGCGATTTCATCACCCGATGGGCCGAATCTCGCTTGCCGGTGTTGGCGATCACGCGGGCGTCGGCGAACGAGAGCTGCTTTCCGTCTTGCTCGGCCAGCAGCGGCTTGTAATCGAACGTGTCGACGTGGCTCGGACCGCCTTGCATGAACAGGAAGATCACGCGCTTGGCGCGCGGAGCGTGGTGCGGCGTTCGCGGCGCCAACGGATTGCCGCTGGCCCGGGCTTTGTCGGCGAGCAAGCCGGCCAGCGCCAGCGACCCGAAACCGCACCCGGTGCGGGCCAGCGCGGCGCGGCGCGTGAGCAACGGCCCGGCCGTTCGATTCGCGCGATTTCCGCTGGTGTCATGAAGCATGGCCCAAGGCTCCTATTCAATCGAGAAAACGAAAATCGAGCGAAGCGAAGATCGCTTGCCAAAGCTCGGTCCAGGCCTCCTCGGCCTTCACGCCGCCCGCAGTCGCCGACTGGAGAAACTCTAGCGACGCCCGCAATTCTGCTTCGCTCGGCAAACGTCCCAGCGCGGCGCGATAGGCCCGCGTGATGCGCCCGGCGTCGTCCAAGTCCTGCCTGCCGAGCGTCTTGGCGGCGGCTTGCCGCGATGCGTGCATCACGAACGGGTCGTTCATGAAGAACAACGCCTGCTGCGAAGTCGTGCTGCGATTGCGCTGGCCGGTGACGACGCTCGTATCGGCGAAATCGAAAACCTTGAAGATCTCGGGCAAGGCGTTGCGAAACGCGGGCAGGTAGATGCTGCGCCGCGATAGGTCGTGCTGATAGCCGTAGTCGGCCGCCGTGCCGGCCTTGATTGTCTTGCCGCCGATGGCTGGATCCAGTTCGCCGTCGATGGCCAGCATCGCGTCGCGGAGGCACTCGGCGTCGAGCCGGCGCCGCGGCGACCGGGCCAGCAGGCGATTCTCCGGATCGGCGGCCGGATGAGCGGCCGTCGACAAGCGATAGGTTCGCGAGAGCACGATCTGCCGCACCAGCGACTTAACCGACCAGCCTTGCTCCATGAACTCCGCCGCCAGATAGTCGAGTAACTCCGGATGCGAAGGCGTCTCGCCCGCCGCACCGAAGTTGTCGGTCGTTCGCACCAGCCCCGCGCCGAACAGCCAATGCCAGGCCCGATTCGCCATCACCCGCGGCGTCAGCGGGTTGTCGCTCCGCACCAGCCAGTCGGCCAATTCTCGACGCCCGCTTTCCTGATTGGAAATCGCCGCCTGATCTCCCTCTCCCTCTGGGAGAGGGCCGGGGTGAGGGCCTTCGTGCTGGCCCGAGCGAGGGCTGGCCGCTTGCAAAAATCCTCGCGGCGCCCTCTCGCCCAGATTGTGCACGTTGCCGCGAATGTGGATTTGCGTATCGCCGATCTCTTTCTCCTCGGCGACCGTCATCACCTTCGGCGCCGGCGAATGGGCCTTCAATCGCTTCAACTCTTGTTCCAGCCGCTTGAGTTCCGCTTCGGCCCGCATGCCCGCGGCGACGGAAGGCTTGGCGGCGGCCGCGGCGCCGTCGGATGTCTTGGCGACGCCGTCGCCATCGTCCGCGGCCAGGAACTGTACGGCGTCGACGATCACGTGCCCGTCGGTTGTCTCGTTCGAGACGATCACGAATCCCTGGCCGTTCTGCTCGAAGCGATACTCGCCGAGCGAAACGAAGCGGCCCTCGATCGGCGGCGGCTGCTGTTCGTTGATCCGCAGCATTTTTTCGCCGTCGGCGCTGAACACGGTGACGGGCACGTTGGTGGCGCGGTTGCCGCCTTCGGTATAAGCCAGCCGCACTTCGTACAGCCCCGCCTTGGGGAACTTCGGCAGGAACATCAGCGTCTTCTGCCCCTTGCCTTCGTTCAGATCGTGCAAGTAACCGTCGCCGATATAAAACGACGTGAATTGCGAAAGCTTCCACTGGCCCACGGCCGTCGCTTCCAGGTCGTCGACCACGATGCCCGGCAACGTTTTCGCCGCAGCTACGCCGCGCGGGGCGCCGCGGAGGGAATTGACCTGGGCTTCGAGCGCGGCGACTTGAGCGGCGTATTCCGCGACGATCTCTTCCTCGGCCGGCAATAGCGGCAGCGGCGCCTCGATCCAGTTCGAGACGTTGGCGTGCTCCAGCGTGCGCGTGTTCCGCAAGATGCCGGCCATCGCGTAGTAATCGCGAGTGGGAATCGGGTCGAACTTGTGATCGTGGCAGCGTGCACAGGTGATCGTCTGGGCCAGCAGGCCCTTGCCGATGGCGTCGAGTTGTTCGTCGACGGCGTCCATCCGCAGTTGGCCCTTGTCCTGGTCTTCGAGGTTCAAGTTGCCCAGCGTCAAAAACGCCGTGGCCACGAGATTCCGTCGCCGCTCGTCGACCGCTTCGGCGGGCAGCAGGTCGCCGGCGATCTGCTCGCGTACGAATTGGTCGAAGGGCCGGTCGTGGTTGAATGCCTCGATCACATAATCGCGATAGCGCCAGGCTTCCTGAAACACCAGCCCGCGCAAGGTCATCGATTCGGCATAACGCGCGATATCGAGCCAGTGCCTCCCCCAGCGTTCGCCGAATTGCGGCGAGGCCAGCAGCCGCTCGACCAACTGCTCGTAGGCTTCCGGCCGCTCGTCGGCGACGAAGGCTTCAATTTCCTCGATACTCGGCGGCAAGCCGACGAGATCGAAATAGACTCGCCGCACGAGCGCGGCCCGCTCGGCGTCGGGGCTGGGCCGCAACCCGTTCTCTTCCAGGCGGTGCAGAATGAAACGGTCGATGTCGCCCGCCGGCCAGTCCGCGTCTTGCACCTCGGGCGGAGCGACTTTGCGGATCGGCTGGTAGGCCCAGTGATCTTCAGCTTTGACGGCGGCGGCGCTCTTGGGACCGATCGCTTCGCCGCTGCGGGGATCGGCGGCGCCGTCGGCGACCCACTGCTCCAGATCGCGGACGAGCGCCTCGGGCAGCTTGCCGGCCGGGGGCATTTCCAGCCCGCTGTCGTAGCGGACGGCTTGAATCAGCAGACTTTCGTCGGGCTTGCCCGGCACGATGGCCGGCCCCGAATCGCCGCCGGTTTCCCAGCCTTGCCGGGCATCGAGCCGCAGGCCCCCCTTGGTCTTCTTTTCGCCGCCTCCGTGGCAGGCATAGCAGTGTTCGACGAGGATCGGCCGGATGCGTTTCTCGAAGAATTCGAGCTGTTCCGGGCCAGGCTCGGCGGCCGAGATGGGCGGCGCAGCCGACAGCGTGGCGGCTGCGACAAAACAGGCTGCCCAGCTCTGCCGCGTATGGCTCATGAGTCGTACTTCCAACGGCCCGACAAACCTATGGGCGACTTCGCCTTGCGCGCAGCCTTTGCTGCGCGCCCGGCACGGTCGCCCGCATCAAAGACCCCGGCGAACGGGGGCGCACGGCGCACCCGCTACTATAAACCATCGGGACGGCGGGGGGTAAGAGTTGCCCCGCGGGGCCGGTCATTTTTTGCCGGCCGATGACGATGATCGTCGGCGTCTCAAGCCGGCTGAGGCGAGGTTTTTTCCGCCTTGGCGCGCTGAGGCTCGGCGGCGGGCCACGTTTCAGAGGCGGGCATGACGGGCCTTTGCGCGTGGTGGTGGATCAGGTGTTGGACCTGATTGATGCCCCAGCCCAGCGGATTGCAGCCCGTCGAGGTCGCCAACAAGCTGACGCCAAGAAGACTTAGAGCGAGATTTCTTGGGCGTCGGCGAGCATCCATGCGGCAAAATTCCTTTCCCGTTTCCCACACCGGGCGTTTAAGACGCCAGCATGATAGTCATGCCGAGCGCGAACACAATGCCAATCTGGCGAAAACCGGGGCGGCGCCGAAACGGGCAGTCAATGGAAAAATGGCCGAAAGCCCAATTCACGACGCAGCCGGCGGCGCCGCGGTGAGGGATGCCAAGTCGCAACTTCGGGCCAGGGCCTGCCGAATCGGGCAACGGGCGACGTCGATCGGCCGGCCGGCGCGATAGGCGTCGAGCAGGCGTCGCGACTGTTCGGCCAGCGCGCGGCGGATCTCGCGGCGACGGCCTTTGACTCGCGGGATTTTCATGCCGTCGTAGGCGGTCGTCTGATGTCGCAGCCAGGCGATCAGCGCCGCCTCCGCCCGGCGCTCGATGGGAATCCGCTCGGTGCGAGCCACCGTGCCGCTGCCCACGGGCGTCGCCTGCGCGGCGACGGCATCGGCCAACGCCTCTGCTACGCCGGCATGCGGCGGCGCAAAGGCGAGGAATTCGAACACGGCCCGGCGGAAGTCTTCGACATACGCTTCGTGCTTGCGTTGGCGGCGAGCCGTTTCGGCCTCGCGTCGCTTGGCGTAGGCCGGCGCCTCGCGTTCGGCGGCCAACTCGCGCTTGATCGCCGCGATGCGCTCGGCCGGCGCCCACACGCCGCGCGAAAACAGCTTGCGGCCGCGTTTCTCTTGCACGGTCCACGTCGGACCGGCCGCTTTCACCCGGCGCGTCAGGCCGGCGTCGCCCGGCGGCAACAGCTCCCAAGTCGGCGGAACTTCGATCATTTGCCCTGCGGCAATTCGCACCGTCCGTTCGTTCGGCCCTGGGGCGACAATCCTTGTCTGGTGCGGCATCGGCGAAGGCGATTTTTTAAACGGCAAACAAAACGAACAGCTTACGCGAGAAGCGGTTCGAGGAACACCGTCTCGCGCCGGCCTGACGAAAATGAAATCAGGCAGACGAGCGGTTCGCCCCCGGTATTCACCAGGTTGTGCTTCACGCCCGCCGGAATTCGGATCGTCGAGCTGGCCGCCAGATCGACCCACTGGCCGTCGAAGCTATGCTGGCCGCTGCCCGAGAGCACGTACAGCACCTCTTCGCAATTGGGATGATAGTGCAGCGGGTTGCGCTGCCCGGGCAGAATGCGGCTGAGGCCGACCGTCTGAGCCGCGCCGGGCGAGAGTTGGTCGTTCATCAGCCACTTGAGCGAGCCCCAGGCGAACGTTTCTTCGGCCAGCTCGTCGTCGCGAGTGACGCATTGTTTCAGCTCGGCGGGCGTTGGTTCGGTCATTGCGGTCTCCTATTGCCTAATCAAACTTGAGTTGATGGGTGGCTGGGACTGAGCCTGGGCGAAGCCCCAGTTCGCTGGGGAATCGCTCCGCTCTGCCGGCAGCCCCCCCAGAGTCGGCGACGGAATGTCAATGCAGTATTGCAGGAGCACTACGGCCGTTGTTCACCCGCCGCCTCGCTTTGCTTCCAGGCTGCGACGTATTTTTGCACCCCGAGCCGCACGGCGGGAACCGGGGAAGCGAGCAGTTTTTTGAGCGCCTCGCCGCGGAACAGATCGCCCCGGCGGCGGAGCAAGGCGGCCGCTTGGACCGCTACGGCTTCGTCATACGCCGCAAGCGATTCGACCAGGCGATCGGCGTCGCCGCCGGCTGCGTCGACCAGCCGCTCGGCGTACTGGCGGGGGCTGGTGAAGCCGGGACGGCCGTCAGCGTCGATCCGCACGGCGCCGGTGGCGGCGAGCGAGTAAGGCCGCCAGTCGGGCGAGTCGGGCTGATAGGGACGCGGCGTCGGCCAGAACAGTTCGGCGACGCCCGGGCCGATCGCCACGACGACCAGGTGTGCGTCGTGCGGCGGCTTGGGCAACGTCCAGACGGCATCGTACTTCAGGCCCGGCAGCCGGCGCCGCTCGGCCGCGATCGACTCGCGGCGCACTTCGGCGCCGTTGACGAAGAGCACGACTTCGTCCGCCTCGCTCCACGAAGGGCCGAGGACGCGGACTTCGACCTTCAACTCTTCGGACTCGCTTGCCGGAACGAGATCGCCCGGACCGTGGCGGCCGTTGACCGCCACGTCGGCCGCCAGGCCGAAGCTGACCGAGACCCGGCCGGCGAGCAGGCTTTCCACCGCTTCGGCCTTATCGATGCGGCCGGGATCGTCGTCGCGGCAGCGAACGTAAGTGCGGGCCTGGGCGACAATCGAGCGGGCCACGTCGTGCGAATCGCTGGCGCCGACCGGGGCGATCGCCAGCCCTGCGTTTAACAGTCCCAGCCAGTCGTACACCAGCCGCCAGGGATCGCTCTGCAAGGCGCCCGAGTTGACCAGCTCCAGGGCGTTGGCCTCGAGCTTCCAGCCGTCGATGTTTTCGCCGGCGATCGCCACGTGCCGCCGCGGGTCGAATGGGCGAAAGCCGGAATGGATGTCGCGCGGATGGTTGAGCACGATCACGCGCCGGCGGCCGCCCGCGCGGATGGCCGCGAAGATTTCGGCCCAACTGCCCCCTTCGTGCGCGATCGGCGGCGCCTGCGGATCGAGCGGAAACACGTTGAAGTGGCCCAGCCGCGTCGTGACTTCGTCGCCCACGAGCGGCGTGAAGTAATCTCGCAAACCGGCGGCCCGCGCGGCCGGCTCGTAGTCGATCTGCAGGTTGTGGTCGGTCGCGACCGGCAGTTCGAGTCCTTCGGCGGCGATCGTGACCAAGCGCTCGGCAAGCGAGGCGTCGCCGTGCCGCGAATAGGTCAAGGTGTGCAGGTGCGTGTCGCAGCTTGCATAGCCGGACAGCGTGACTTCGCGGCGGATGGCAAGCCGGATCGAGCGGCGGTCGCCGGCCGCGAGTTCGATGGTCTGGGCGTCGACGCCGTATTCGAAGCCGCGCCCGGCGTAGAGCCGATACTTGCCGAGCGGCAGGCCGAACTCGGCGCGGCCGTCGGCCGTGTAAACCACGCCCGGCCGAACGGCCAGCCGCGAACTCGACTCGGCGCCGACATCGCACAGCGACTCCTGTTCATCGATGATCGTCAGCCGCGCCGGAAGCGGCTGCTTGGTATCGGCGTCAACGACTACAACGTTGACGATCGCCCGGCGCAGCGCCTCGGCGCGCGGCAAGTCGATCAGCCGCACGTCACCCAGGAAGATGTCGTCGGAACTAGGCCCCGAGCCGGTCGCCGAAAGCGTATTCTCGCCCGTTTGCAGGGAGCCCGGCGGCAACTCCCAGAAGGTGGTCAGCGGGCCTTGGTCGGTTGAAAGTCGGCCCAATTCCCGCTCGTTGAGCACCAGCCGCCAGGTCTGCTTGACGTCGCGCTGCCGCAGCCGCAACGTCGCCGGGGTCGTGTTGGCCTCGGCCGAAAACGTCAGCCGCAAACCAGGGCCTTCAGCGTCTTGGGGAAAGTCGGACCATTCGCGCGCCTCGCCCGAGCGGAAATGATGAAATTGCGCATCGAGCACGCGTTCGGCGGCTGGGGCGCTTTGCACGGCTAGAACCGCGGCCAGGGCGGTCCAAGCGGGGAATTGGGCGATCAGGCGGGACATCGTGGAAAAAGCAGAAGCTCGGCGGGGCGAATCCGGCGCTAACGATTGCGGCTGCGCCGCTCGCGTCCGGCAATAGAAGATGATAGACGAAACCGCGTTGCCCCGCACCCGAGCCCGTCGTTCGATCGCAATGCAGGGCCGGGCGCCCTCGCCCGGCGCGTCGAGGGAAATGGAGGACCGGGCACCCTCGCCCGAGTCGCCGGGCGAGGGCACCCGGCCCTCCATTTCGAAGTTGAACGCGAAGCGCCGGGCGAAAGCGCCCAGCGCCAGGCGTGCAATGAAAATTCGCGGACCGCTCAGGAAATCAAACCGGGCACCAGGCTGCCTTCGCGGACGATCATCACGGGCCGGCCGGTGGTGGTGTGATATTCCTTCTCGTAGTCGATGCCCAGGCTGTGATAGAACGTGGCGGCGACCTGGTCGGGCGTGATCGGCTCGCCGGCCGGTCCCATTGCCTTCTCGTCGCTGGCGCCGATCGCCTGGCCGCCGTGAATGCCGCCGCCGCCGAGCAAGCAGCACATGGCCCGCGGCCAATGGTCGCGGCCCGCGTTCTTGTTGATCTTCGGCGTGCGGCCGAACTCGCCGGTGACGAAGACCGTGGTCGAATCGAGCAGGCCGCGTTCGGCCAGCGAAGCGAACAAGCCGGCCAGCCCTTGATCGAGTTGCGGCAGTAGCGTGCCTTTCAGCCGCGTGAAGTTCTGCTGGTGCGTGTCCCAGCCGCCGAAGTCGACCGTGGCGAAACGCACGCCCGCTTCCACCAGCCGCATCGCCAGCAGGCAGCTTTGGCCGAAGGCGTGCTCGCCGAATCGCTGGCTGACCGCCGGCGATTCCTGGCTGACGTCGAACGCCTCGCGGGCCCGCGTCGAAGTGATGATTTCATAGGCTTGCTCGTCGAACTTATCGAGCCCGTCGACGAGGCTGCTGTCGGCCTCGAATTCCTTGAAGGCGCCGTCCAGTTTTTTCAGCAGGTTCTGGCGGCGTTCGAGTTGCGAAACGGTCACGCCGCGGCCCAAGGCCACGCCGCGCACCGTGAACGGCTGACCCGGCCTCGGCACGGCGTTGGTCGACAAGGCCGCGTAGCGCACGCCCAAATAGCCGGCTTGCTGCGGCGTGCGGGGAATGGCCACGAACGAGGGCAGATCGGCGGGCGAAGGCAGTTCTTTGCTGACCACGGCGCCATAGCCAGGAAACTGCAGCGAAGGCAGCGGACGGTTGCCGGTGTTGAGATACTGGCTGCCCAGATCGTGTGCGGCCAAAGTGTGGCTCACGCCGCGGAGAATAGCGAACTTGTCGGCCTGCGCCGCCAACCGTGGCAAGTGTTCGCAGATTTGCACGCCCGGCGCAACCGTGTCGATCGGGTTGAATTCGCCGCGGACCTCGCCGGGCGAGTCGGGCTTCAAATCGAAAGTGTCCATGTGCGTCGGGCCGCCGGCCAGATTGACGAAGATCGCCGATTTGGCCGGGGCGCTTTGCACTTGCCCGGCCTGCGCCAATCGCAGATAACCGGCCAGGTTCAAACCCGCGGCGCCCAACATCCCGGCCCGCAAAAAATCTCTCCGTCGAACGCCGTCGCAATAACGATTGCTGCTCATGGCCAGATCCTTGGTTACCGATTGACGATGAATTCCTTGGTATTCAGCAAAGCCCACAATAGATCGCGCATGCCCGAGACGGTGCTGTCCGACTCGGCCAGGTATTGCCGGGCGACGCCTTGTTCCTCGTCGCTGGGGGTGCGTCCGAGAGTCCGCAAGTAAGCTTCGCGGATCAGCTCGTCGGGAGCGGCCGAGACCAGCGAATGGGCCTGGGCCGATTCTTCGTTCTGCAATTGCTGCTCGGTCCGCGCCAGGCGCTCTTTGACGCGCTCGAGATCGCTGGCGGTCGCTTCCGCCTGGTCGGGCTTTTCTTGCTCTGCGAACTGCTTGCGGCGCTGTTCGAGCTTGGCAAGCCGCTCTTGAATCTTGTCGCGACCGTCCCGCAATTGGGCCAGCCGCTTTTCGTTCGGCGGCGTCATCTGGTGCAGCCAGCCGTCTGTGCGGTCCAACAGGCCCAGCACGGTCTGATCGTTGCGCAGGAAGATGGTTTGCAGCAGGCTCGGCTCGTTCGACCGTTCGCAGTCGCAATTGGTCGCTCGGGCCGGCTTGCCGAACAGCGTCAACACGTAGTCTCCTCCCGCTTTGCGGCGGCCGTCGACGCCGCTCGTCACGCCGATGGCCCGCTCCTTCAGGTCGTAGCGAACCGCTTGCAACTTGTCTTCGGCGGCCGTGGCCTGCACCAGTGCGTCGTAAGCCACTTCGGCCGGCAGCCGGCGGATGACGGCGTGGCTGAAGTTGCGGTTGTCGAGCCGGTTCGTGTCGTTCGGCTTCCAACTGCGCTGGTAGGCGTCGCTGTTCGTAATTTCGCGGTGCAGCCATTTCATATCGTAGCCCCTGGCCACGAACTCGTGCGTCAGGTAGGCCAACAGCGGTTCGTTGCTGGCCGGGTTGGCCAGGTTCATGTCGTCGGGCGGTTCGACGATGCCTACGTTGAAGTAATTCGACCAAACGCGATTGACGAACGCACGGGCGAAATAGGGGTTGTCTTCGCGCCGCATCCAATCCATCAGCGCTTCGCGCGGGTCGGCGTATTGCTCGGCGAGCACCTCTTCGCCGCCCAACAGCTTGGGCGTGACCACGCGGCCGGAAGGCTGCCTGTTCTTGCCCTTGCCTTTGCCGCGGTTGGGGTTGTCGCGGCCTTGGGCTACGAACAACTCGCGCCAAGGGATCGACTTGCCTTCGCGCAGCGCCGCGAGAATCGTTTGGCGCCGCTCCTTGTTGTCTTTCTTGGCGTCCAGCCCCAACTCGTGGAGCATTTCCTTGGCGCGCTGGCGAGCGTCGGGAGCATAGCCTCTGAAAACGACGTTGTTGAAGAACGCGGTGAACTGCTCGAAATCCTGTTTCGTCCATTGGTCGAAGGGGTGCTTGTGGCACTCGGCGCACTGCAACCGCACGCCCAGGAACGAATAGGCGAAGCCCAACGCCTTGTCCTTAGGTTGGTTGAATTGCCGCCGCATCCAGTAATAAGGCAGCGTGTCGCGCTCGGAGAAATCGGCCGGGTTGTCGGGCCGGAAATAAGACGACATTTCGGCCGCATACTCGTCGAAGCTCTGGCCCGGCTTGCGGCTGGTCGCCAGCACGATCCCTTCGACGATTTTGTCGTAAGGCATGTTCTCCGCCACGCGGCGATAGATCCACTGATACCACTGCTGGCTCATCTCTTGGCGGAACTGCTGCTCGTTGATGTTCCGCGCGTTGTTGCCCGTCACGTCGCAGAGCTTGGTGGCCCACCAGGCGGCATAAGTCGGCCGCGCGAGCAACTCGTCGATCTTTTTGGCTCGCTTGTCGGGCGAAGAATCAGCGACGAACTCGGTGATTTCGCCCGGCATGGGCAAGGTGCCGGTCATGTCGAGGCTGATGCGGCGGAGGAATTCCTCGTCGGTACACAGTCCCGAGGGCACGATGCCGAGCTTCTGCAGCTTCGCCGAGATCAGTTCGTCGATCTTCGTGGGCGCGGCGACTTGCGGATAGTTGGGACCGACCAGGTCCGACACCGGCCGCATCGTCGGCGCCGTGCCCACGCCGTTGTCGTAAAACACGACCACGTCGGTGTCGCCCTTGCCGGCGACTTTGACCAGCCCGTCCTCGTCGATCGTGGCGATGCTTTCGTCGTTGCTGCGGAAGCGGCACAGCGGCGTGACGTCTTCGCGCGAGCCGTCGGTCCAGACGGCTGTCACTCGCAGTTGGGCCTGTTCGCCGTCGCCGTGGAACGCCAGTTCGCGCGGTTCGATTTCGAGCGAGGCGATTTCGGCTTCATGCTCATGAATGCCCTGGGCGCCGGCGGCGATCCAGCGGCGGAAGACGTGGTACTGCCAGCTACCGGCGTCCATGCGGCGCCCGCCTTCGTGATCGATGGCCAGCGTCGGCTTTTGCAGAATCAGGCTGGCCGCCGGATCCTTCAGATCGACGCGCGGCTCGTCGCCCGAGGTCAGCGCTTCGTGGTCGGCTTGAAAGTCGTAGCCGAACAGCGAAAGCCGGAAGCCGCCGCGGCCCTGAAACGAACCGTGGCAGGCGCGGCCGTTGCAGCCCAGCCGCCCCATCAGCGGCAGCACGTGCCGCCGGAAGCTGGGAACCTCCTCGCCTTCGGCGGCGGCGAACCGTTGGCTGGCGGGCGGTATCGGCTGCGATTCGTTCGCGGCCCCGGCCTTCGACACGGCCGCGTTCGAGGCCGCGGCCCAAACGAGCGTTACGACTGAAGCTCGAAGCATCCTTTTCATGGAGCGGATCCTCGCGGATTGGACATTTACGTAAATCGCAACTGACTAGGGTTTGACCTGCCTAGGGTTTGACGACCGCCGACCCATCTTGCGAAGCCTGGTTCCGGTCGGCGTTCTGCTGATCGACATCGGCCTTGAGCTGCGCGGCGTTCCGTGCTTTGCCCTGCTCTTGTTTGGCCTGCTTGGCGGCCGCCTGGGCGTCTTTCGCTGCCTGACTCTTGGCGCGAGGCTTGCCAGCCCGTCGCTTCAGTTGATCGAAGGCGCGCTGCGCCCGGGCATCGTGCTGTTCGCGGCGGTTGTCGAGCTGGCGTTCGACCTGCTTGAGCCGGTCGGTCAGCCGGTTGCGTTCCATATCGAGCATCGCGATCGCCACGTCCTCGCGTTCGACGAGCACCGCCTTGAGCTGCTCTTCGAGTTCGGGCTTGGCGTCCATCGTCAGTTTGGCGGCCAACAGCCGGGCCTGCGAATCGAGTTTCCAGGCCCGCAGTTCCAATTCGTAGCGGGCCGGATCCTTGGCCTGCCGATCCGACAGCCGCTGGCTTGCGCGAGACAGCTCGGCAATCGCCCGTTGATATTGTTTCGAGTTGTCCGTTTTGAGTTGCTGCAATAAGTCGAGTAATTCCGGATGATGTGCGGCGACCAAAGCCAACGCGGCCGATTCCTGCTCCTCCGGCGGGGAATTCGCGTTCTTGACGGGCTTCTTTGCAGCCTTCTTGGCGGCGTTTTTGCGCTGCTTGGCTTTGTCGGGATCGCGAGAGGATGGCGACGCCTGGCCGGCGAGGCGTTGCTCAGGACTCTTGGAGTTTGCATCCCGCGGCGCATCGGCGGCGAGCGACGATGACACGAGGCCCGCTAGGCACAGGACTGCGCCCAGCGCCGCCAGGCAAACGCGAATTGCTTTAGTGAGGCGATTCATGCCTTAACCCTCGCGATGACTGGATTCAGCGGCCGGAACGTTTTGAGCGGCGGAAACGGCTTCCAGCAGCCAATCGGAGACCAGCAATTCGCCGTCGCCCGCTGGCCCTTCGTCTGACAAAAAGTCGAAATCGAAAGCCAGGCCGCGTTCGCGATCGACCAGCGGCCCGCCGCCCCAACTCGAAGCCGCCCAGGTATCCGCCAGCCCCGCATCGGCCAATCCCCGATCGGCCAATCCCCGATCAGAAAGCCCGCCACCGGCCAGCTCCTGATCGAGCTGGTTTGTTTCCGCCGAAGGCGCGGCAGGCGCCTCTCGCCCGAGCCGCGAGTATCCGGCGATCGCGAACGCCAAACTGGCGGCGACCGCTAATGCCCATCCGCCGGCGGGCGCCAGCCAACTTCGAGTGGGCGCCAGCCAACTTCGCGCCGTCGAAAGCTGAACTGCGGCCGGCTGGCTTGTCGATTGGCAAAACGCCTGCGGCGCCGCGACGCTATCGGCCAGCAGCCCCGAGGCGCTTTCGGCCGCCGCGGCAAGTTCCACGGCCTGGGCGACCGCCTCGCGCGCCGCCTGGTCGGCCTCCAGCCGGACTTCGAATTCCTCGGCGTCGATGTCCGAGAGTTCGCCGGCAACGTAACAAAATGCCAGCCAGAACAGCTCTCGTTCGCCAGAAACGCCTGCGGACTGGTTTTCGTCAGGATGAATCGCCACTATTCGTCTCCCGCCAGTTTCAGTCGCAATTTGTCCACCGCCAGTTTCATTCGCGTCAATACGGTTCCCAAGGGCAACCCGAGTTCGGCGGCAATCGCGGCGAACGTTTGTTGCTGATACATTCGCATCCGCACGACTTGGCGTTGTTCGGCCGGCAATTGTTCAAGCGCGCTGCGCACGCGGTCGACCGCCTCGCTGCGGCACAGCGCCTCGTCGGGCGCCTCGCTCGCCGGCGGCCCCGCGCTGGCAATCTTCCGCATTGCCTTGCCGTCGACCCCCTGCCGCCGCCGCAAGGCCAGCGCCTCGTGATAAGCTACGCGGAATAGCCAACCTTTGAGCGTTTCCTGCCGGGCGGTATGGCCGACCTCAATCATCTTCGAAAAGGCATTTTGCAGCGCATCGGTCGCCAGATCGTGGTCGCGCAGAACCCCGAACAAGAACCGTCGCAGCTCTTGCGAGTGTTCTTCGTACAGGGCCGAAACCAAGGCAGAATCGATTTTCGGGTCGTCCGCCAAAGGCAAATTCAGCCCTCCCTCCGCCGGTGACATGCGCTGCGGCTTATGGATAAAGATGCGCCGACAGGCCTGCTTATTTTGTACTGTCCGGGAGCGCCGGCGGAAAATGCGCGAACTCTAACACGCCGTTCCGCCAACAGAGGGGGCGCAAATGAGAGGGGCTGAGGTGGAAGCGACCCGGCCGAGCGACGAAGAACCGATTGGGAGAGTATTCATTCGCGACTATCCTGAGTTCGAGTTTCGCGGTTTTCGAGCGTAGTTTGAGCGGGCCGCCGCATGGGGCGCGGCGGAAAAACGGCAGTCGGCGAGCCGTATACGTCTCGCGGCGCGAAATGATGCCTTTTCACGACAGCGGCTGTTTGGTTTAATACGCCCATTCTCGATGACTCCGTAGACGGAAGGGTGGTCAAGGATGACCCGCATAGCTTTTTCGGAAGTA
>Ga0307373_10008565_pt1 | contig 15523 bp, 10 predicted proteins | sample OX2MG_FD_202534 | JGI IMG/M metagenome (GOLD analysis project Ga0307373, IMG submission 202534) | Soil microbial communities from Risofladan, Vaasa, Finland - OX-2 | ecosystem: Environmental > Terrestrial > Soil > Coastal area > Acid sulfate soil | place: Finland: Risofladan, Vaasa | collected... | reverse complement strand
GACGTAGTTGAGAGTGCCGCACTCGAAGCGGGCGGCGCCGGGGCGCCAGGTAAGAGAGCCGGCGGCGGCGGCGCGCTGGGAGGCGGTGATGTCGTCCCAGGCGGCAACGGAGAGCCAACCCACCTCGGCCGGCGTGAGGTGGGGGAGCAGAGCTTCGTCCACGAAGAGGAAGGCGGCGCCCTCGGGGGCGGTCAGCCATTTGTGTCCATCGGCGGCGAGGGCGTGGATGCCGGCGCGCTTGACATCCACCGGGAAGGCGCCGAGGCCCTGGATGGCATCCACCAGGAACCAGGTGCCGGTCTCGCGGCAGATGGCGCCGATGGCCCCCAGGTCGGCGCGGAAGCCGCTGACGTATTGCACGAAGCTGATGCTGAGCAGGCGGGCGCCGCGGCAAGCGCGGCGGATTTGCTCCAGGTCGGTCAGGGCGGCGGCGGGCAGCAGGTCCACCACCACGCCGCGCGAGCGCAGCGCCAGCCAGGGATAGAGGTTGGCGGGGAACTCGCAGTCGAAGGTGACGATGCGATCGCCGGGCCGCCAGGCGATGCCTTGGGCAAGGGTGGCCAAGCCCTCGGAGGTGTTCTTGGTGAAGGCGATCTCGGCGGGCGAGGCGCCCACCAGGCGGGCCAGGGTGGAGCGCACGCGGCCGAGGGCGCCGACCCATTCTTGCCAGTTGGTAGGCGGACCGAATTCGCTGAGCTGGGCCAATACCTGCTCCATCGCTTGGCGGGTGGGGGTGGCGAGGGGGGCAATAGCGGCATTGTTGCAATAAATGCGCTGCTGAACGATCGGAAAGCAGGTGCGCGCCTGGGCCAGGTTCATGGTCGCTCCGCATTCAGGGTAACGCGGACGGGGGAACCCGCGTCCCATGCTTGTAACGGAAGTATACTTGGGATAAGGAAGTGGTCCCATGAAGCCCCTGCACCGCGTGGTTTGCCTGGCTTTGGCGGCGAGCATCGCCTTGCCGCTGGCGGCGCAAAGCGCCAACGAAAAAGACCTCAAGGACATCGGCCACCGCGGGGTGGGCGATGGCATAAACTTCTACTCCCTGGAGAAGGAGATTGCGCTGGGCAAGAGCCTGGCCCAGCAGGTGGAAGCGACGGCGCGGATCGAAAAAGACCCCCAGGTCAACGAGTACGTCAACCGGCTGGCGCAGAACCTGGTGCGGCACTCCGACGCCAAGGTGCCGTTTACGGTGCGGGTGGTGGAGTCGCCGGACGTGAATGCGGCGGCGCTGCCGGGTGGATACTTTTTCGTGAACACCGGGCTGATTTTGGCGGCCGACAACGAAGCCGAGCTGGCGGGCGCGATGGCGCACGAGATCGCGCATGTGGCGGCGCGCCACGGCACCCGCACCGCCACCAAGGGCGAGTTGATCAACTACGCCACCCTGCCGCTGATTTTTGTGGGCGGCGGCATTGGGCTGGCGGGGCGCAGCGTAGCCAGCATCGCGGTGCCGATGAGCTTTTTGAAGTTCACCCGCGGCGATGAGAAGGAAGCCGACTACCTGGGCTTGCAATACATGTACGAAACCGGCTACGACCCGCAGGCCTTCACCGAGATGTTCGAAAAGCTGCTGTCGGAGGAGAAGCACCAGCCGGGAACCATCGCCAAGGCGTTTGAGACGCATCCGCCCACGCCCGACCGCATCGCCGCATCGGAGAAAGAGATCGCCACGCTATTGCCGGCGCGCTCGGAGTATATCGAGAACACCTCCGAGTTCGACCAGATCAAGGCGCGGCTGGCGATGCTGGAGCACAAGGACGACACCGACCTGAAGCTGAACGGCAGCGGCCGGCCCAGCCTGATCCGGCCGGACGGGTCGGCGGCGGAGACGCCGAACGCCAAGGGCAAGCCCACGCTGAAGCACCGCCCGGACGGCGGCGGGGGCGGCGGGCTGTAGATCCAGCCAGAGGCTTGCGCCTCCTCATGCCAGCGGCGCCCAGCGGCGGATCGGCGACCTCGGCGCCGGGCAATCCTCCGGCGCTCGCCTTGGGCAGCGGTTTGGAGTACCGTCGAGGCTATGCAGCCGCTCCGCCTCCTCTGCGCCGCGCTGATCTTGGCGCTCGGCCTCCACGCCGCCAGCCTGCAGCAGCAGCTCCAGACGATGGCCGCGGCCTATCCCGGACGCGTGGCGCTCTACGCCCACAACCTCTCGAGCGGCGAGGTGGTGGCGCTCGACCCCGACCGCCCGGTGCCGACCGCCTCGGTGATCAAGCTGGCGCTGATGCTGGAGGCGTACGCGCAGGTGAAGGCGGGGCGGCTAACGCTGGCCACGCCGCTGCAGTTGACCGCCGCGAATCAGGTTCCCGGCAGCGGCGTTCTGCACCTGCTCACGCCGGGACTGCGCTTGAGCCTCCAGGACGCGATCACGCTGATGATCACGCTGAGCGACAACACCGCGACCAACATGGTGATTGACGCGGTCGGGCTCGCCCCCACCAACGCAAGGATGGCGGCGATGGGGCTGAAGAGCACCTATTTCTACAAGAAGGTCTTCCAGCCCGCCAGCGGGCCGATGCCCGCCGACCAGCCCAAGTTCGGACTGGGGAAAACCACGGCCCGGGAAATGGCGGCGGTGATGGAGGGCATCTACCGCTGCGACTTGGGCGACCGCGCCCTCTGCCTCGACATGGTCACCACGCTGCGCAACCAGCAGTACCGCGCCATGCTGCCGCGCTACCTCGACGGCGGCGCGGCCAGCGACGGCCTCTCGCCCATCGCCGACAAGATCGGCGCGCTCGACGCGGTGCGCAACGATGTGGCGCTGGTCTACACCCGCAGCGGCCCGGTGGTGATCTCGATCTTCACCTACGACAACCCCGACCACTCCTGGACGCCGGAGAACCAAGCCGAGATCTTGATCGGCCATCTGGCGCAAGCCATCGTGCAGGCCTGGTCGCCGGCCGGCCTGGCTAGACAGATCCCCGACCTGTTGGGCATGAAGCCCTCCGCCGCCGGCGCCTTGCGCCCGCAGTAGGCTATGGATGGGTGGCGGCGGCCGCCGCGGGCTCGGGGGCGAGTTGGGCGAGGGCCTGGGCGGGGAGGTGCTTGGCCTTGTGCAGCAGTTGCGTCAACTGCCAGATCTGGGCGTCGGTGAGGCTCTTGTTGAAGGCGGGCATGCCGGTGAGGCGGATGCCGTTCTCCACGCGCCAATAGATCATGCTGGCGTGGTCGTCGTCGGGCTTGACGAAGAACTGCGGCGGCGGCGGGAACATGCCCTCGACCTGGGGCGGGGTGGGCTGGTTGGGCAGGCCGTGGCAGAAGGCGCAGTCGGTGCGGTAGTTGGCGGCGGCGCTGGCCAAGTCGGCGTCATTCACGTTGAGGGCGCCCGGCGGGGGCGTGGGGGCCAGGCGCACGGCGGCATAATGCAGGGCGGTATGGGCCAAGATGAACTCCAGCGGCAGGGGACTGGAGTCGGTGGCGACGGGAAAGCGGCCGCTGAAGGCCCACACGTACGCCACCACCGGCAGCGCGAGCAGGCCCAGAACAACACCCGCCAAAATGGATTTCAACGGCGTCATGGGGTTCTCAATTCACTTGAAAGACGAGGATCTCCGCCCCCGCCGTGGCCGACTTGGGCACGGACACGAAGTAGCGGTGGAGCGACGGCACCAGCAGCGCGGTCTTGGCCATGGTGGCGGTCTTGATCGGCACCTCGCGGTAGTTGTCGGGGGTGATCTGCTCGAACACGTCGGTGAAGCCGTCGGCGGCGACATAGACACGGTGGTGGGCCTTGTCGTAGACCATGTCGTCGGCGCCCTTGGCGATGGGGTAGGAGAGGATCTGCTTGCCCGTGGCGGTGTCGAAGACCACCATCTGGCCGCTGCGGCAGCCGCTGAAGAGGCGGTGGTGGGCGGTGTCGAGGGCGATGGGGGCGTTCATGGTGGCGCCATGAACCGGCCAAGCCGCCAGGATTTTGTGCTGATTGCGGTCCATCAAGTCCACTTGGTTTTTGGAGCGAACGTTGAAGTAGATCAGCGGACCGGTGGAGGCGAGGTGCATGGCCTCCAGCGTGTCGCCGTCCACGGTCATGTCGGCGACCTGCTTGTCGGAGTCGAGGTTGACGGTGGTGAAGTGGGAAAAAGCCTGGTGGATGTCGCCGCCGCCGCTCTCAATGTAGAGGTCGTGGGTGGCGGGGTCGTAGCCGACCGAGTCGGCGTCAATCCATAGCGGCACCGTGCCGATCTGTTGGTAGTGCTTGGCGTCGTAGATGAGCAGCTTGCCCTGAATGCCGTCGGTGACGTAGAGGCGGTTCACGTCGGGGCGGTAGAGGATGCCATGGGGCTTCTTGAGGTCGGTGATGCTGTGGATGAGCTTGCCGGTGCGCAGGTCAATCACCTCGACCGCGCCACCCTCGGCGGTGGCGAACAGGCGATGGCCGGTGACGTCAATGGCCAAGTGGTCGAAGTTGCCGGCGGGCGCGCCGGGGAGGGCCCAGCGGGCCACCGGCTTGAGCGGCGGCGGGGCTTGCGCCGCCGCCGGCACGGAACCCACGATTAGGGCGAAGACAGCTAGAGCGAACCACTTGGACATTGAATCTCCTAAAGCAAGGGTTGGTTGGGCGCCGCAGTTTTTTACCAGGTCAACTTGAGCGCGAACTGAATTTGACGCGACGAGCCCGCGGTGGCGTCAATCAGGCCGGCGGTGGAGATGGCATTGCCCTTCTGGTTGAAGAGGGTGGAGTTGTCAATCGGCGGCGCGAAGTTGGGATGGTTGAGGATGTTGAAGACCTCGGTGCGGAACTGCAGGCGCGCGGTATCCGAGATCTGCTTGAGGGCGTGCGACTTGACCAGGGAGAAGTCCAGATTCACCTGATTGGGCCCGGTGAGCATGTTGCGACCGGCGTTGCCGCGCAGGGTGACGGGGGTGGGGAAGGTGAAGCACGCCATATTGATATAGGCGTCGGGGTTGCCGGTGGTGGTCTTGCAGCCGGGCACGACGTTGGGCACATCCCAGGGCTGGGTGTTGAGCTGGCCCAGGGGGTCGCCGCCGATCAGCGGGGTGAAGGGCACACCGCTGCTGGCGCGCAGGATGCCGCCCACTTGCCAGCCGCCGACCAGGGCGCGCGCCGCCGAGGGCAGCGAGGCGCCGGAGGGGGCGGTCCACAGCATGCTGTTGATGAAGCTCTGGGTGACGTTGAGGTCGGAGGGGCCGCGGTCGGCGGAGAGGTTGTACCAGAGCAGCATGGGCAGGGAGTTGTTGAAGGTGTCGCCCGCCACCGTGCCGGTGCCGTCGTCAATCGCCTTGCTCCAGGTGTAGGAGGTCTGATCTTCCAGGCCGTGGCTGAGGCGCTTGTTGAGCTGGGTCTCGAAGGCGTTGTAGTTGCTCTTGCCCGCCCACATCAGGGCGCGGATGGCGCCGGCGGCGGGGTTGATCTTGGTGCCGCTGCCCACCGGCGAGGGCCAGAGCATGCCTTGCGGGGTGTAGGTGGGGAGCACGCCGTTGGCGTCTTCGGAGCGGAAGGGCTCATGTACGCCGCCGGACCCGACGTAGCCCAGCATCAGGGAGACGCTGGGGGTGAACTGGTGCTGGATGTTGAGGGTGTACTGCATCAGGTAGCTGCGCTTGGGGGCAGGGTCCTGATAGGCCTGGCGCAAGGTTTTGCTGCCGGCGGAGATGCTGGTGAAGGCCTGGGTGGGGAAGCTGCCGGCGGTGGGCGCAGCATTGGTGCCCAACTGGAAGAAGGGGGCGGTGAAGACGTACTCCAGGTTGAACATGTAGGGCAGCGGCAGCACGTCGGTGATGCCGAAGCCGGCGCGCACTGCCGTGGTGCCGTGGCCGGTGGGATCCCAATCCAAGCCCAAGCGGGGCTCGAAGTCCTTCGTGGTGGGGTTGTTGAAGTACGGCGAGCCTAGCCGGGGAGCGGGCGCCGAGAGCGAGGGCAGGATGGACAAGTAGCCGTGGGTCTCGGTGGGGACGGTGGTGAACTCGTAGCGCATGCCGGCGTTGACGGTGAGGTTGGGCCGGAAATGCCAGTCGTCCTGGATGTAGGCGCCGAATACCGATTGGCGGATGCTGCGCCCGCTGACGTCGGCGGGGAAGGCGGCGATGTAGTTCGAGGGCGCGGCATTGGTCAGGAAGCTGGAGAGCGAGCCGTAGGTGAACACCCCGTTGCCATTGGCCACGGCGGTGACGTTGTCGCGGATGCGCTCGAAGGAAAAGCCCATCTTGAGGGAATGGGTGCCGCGCGTCTCCATCAGGTCGTCGTTGAACTGCAGGGTGGTGTAGTTGAAGACGTAGTTGGAGGGCGCGCCCACGCCGCCGGTGAACTCGGTCATGCCCGCGACCTTGACGTCGGGGGCGGTGCGGCCCGGGACGCTGCCATACTTCAGGTCGTTCATGGCGGCCATGGCGCTGTTGGTGGCGCCCACCTGGGCGGGGGTGCGGTAGATGCCGCCGCGCATGGTGTTGATGAGATTGGGGCTGAAGATGTGGGTCCACTGCAGGGCGCCCATCTTGTGGCCGGCGACGAAGGTGGAGCGCTTCTGGTTGAACTCGTCGGGCGAGTTCAGGTTGTTGTTGTCCAGCACCAGCGTGCCCGACATGGAGTCGGTGGAGGAGAAGGTGTGGTCCAGGCGGCCAGTGAAGAAATTCTCGTTGTTGACCTGGTTGGCGGAAAAGGCGTAGCGGCCGAAGTCGCCATTGGTGGCGCCGTTGGGCAGGGGGTATAAGGTATTGAGGAAGGTGGCGACGGCGGGGTCGACGGCGACCGGCCCGCTCACCAGATTGCCGGCGCGGGCGGCGGCGGTGGGCACATTGTCCAAGGCGCTGAGGCCCTGGGACTCGCGGATGGCTTCATAGTCGCCGAAGATGAAGGTCTTGTCCTTCTGCAGCGGGCCGCCGGCGGAGGCGCCGAACTGGTTGCGGCGGAAGGGCGGCTTGGCGGTATCGAAGAAGTTGCGGGCGTCGAGGGCGTCGTTGCGCAGGAACTCGTAGGCGGAGCCGTGGAACTGGTTGGTGCCGGAGCGGGTGATGGCGTTGATGACGCCGCCGGTGGCGTTGCCATACTCGGCCGGGTAGGTGCCGGTCATCACCGAGAACTCCTGCACCGCGTCCACGCCCAGGGCGCCGCCCTCGACGTTGCCGGGAGCGCCATTGGAGTAGTCTTCCATGCTGATGCCGTCCAGGGAGTAGTTATTGTCCTGCGGGCGCTGGCCGGAGATGGAGATCTGGTTGCCGAAGCCGCGCTGGCCGCGGCCGCCGTTGAAGGGCGGCTGGTCCTGGGGATTGGCGACGCCGGGCTGCAGCGTGGCCAAGTCGGTCCAGGAGCGGCCGTTGAGCGGCAACTGGCGCATGGTCTGGCTGTCCACGGTGGAGCTGACGGCGGAGGTGGCGAGCTGCACCGCCGGCGCGGCGCCGGAGACCTCGACGCTCTGCGACTGGCTGCCCACCTTGAGCGCCAAGTTCAACTGCAGGCTCTGGCCAACGGTGAGGGTGAGGCCGGAGCGCACCTGGGTGATGAAACCGCGGTCGGAGAAGGTCAACTGGTAGGCGCCGGGCTGCAGGCTGGGCAGGGTGAAGAAGCCGGCGGTGTCGGTGGAACTGGTGCGGACGATGCCGGTGCCGAGATTTTTGGCGGCGACGGTGGCACCGGGAATGCGGGCGCCGGAGGCGTCGGTGACGGTACCTGAGACGGTGGCACCGGTGCCTTGGGAAAGCACCGGGAGGGAAAGCATCAGAGCCAGCAAGGCACCGAAGACGATGCGGGTAGGGCGGGCTTGATTTCGCGTGAGTGGCAGGAGCATACGCACCTCCGTTCCACAGCGAATCCTAGGGCAGCGGCGCGAGGGAATATTAACCCAGGATTAATATTTGTTTATTTCAACCGGCGCGGAGGCGGCGGCGGGCACGGATTCGGGCGCGAGCCCGAGGGGCCGGGGGAGGGTGATGGTGAAGCTGGAGCCGACGCCGACCGCGCTGGTGCAGGCGAGGGCGCCGCCATGGACGGCGACGATGGCTTGGGCGATGGCCAGACCGAGGCCGCTGCCGGGCTCGGCGAGCGAGCCGGAGGCGCGGTAGAAGCGCTCGAAGATGTGTTCCAGCTCGGCGGCGGGCACGCCGCAACCCTGGTCCTGGAAGCGGACCACCACCAGCTCCGGCTCGGCGGCGAGACCGACGGCGACGCAGGTGCCCGGCGGCGAATACTTGATGGCGTTGTCGAGCAGGATGAGGAAGAGCTCGTGCAGGAAGGCTTCGTCGCCGCGGAAGGCGACCTCGGCGTCCAGGTCGCGCTCCAGGCGGATGCGCTTGGCTTGGGCGCGGGGGCCGACCAGGCGGCAGGCATCTTCCAAGAGCTCGTTCAAGTAGAGGGGCTCGCGCAGCAAGCGCAACTGGCCGGCGTCGGCCATGGAGAGGGTGAACAGGCCATCCACGATGCGGGTGAGGTGGCGCAGCTCTTGGTCCAGGGCCTGCACGGTGCGATCGAAGTCGGCGGGGGGGCGGCCGCCGGCCACCAGCAACTCGATCTCCCCGCGCAGGATGGTGAGCGGGGTGCGAATCTCGTGGGAGGCGTCGGTGACGAACAGGCGCAATTGGCGCAGGACGGCGTCCACGCGCTCGAACAGGCGATTGAAGGTGGTTGCGAGGCGGCCGATTTCGTCGGTGGGGGTGGGCACCTCCAAGGGATGCCAGAGCGAGGGCTGGCCGCCCTGCAGCGCCAGCGCCGCCATCTGCTCCACGTGTTGGGTGAGGGCGCGCACCGGCACGAGGCCCTTGTCCACGTACCAGGCTGAGATGAGGCCGGCGAGCAGCAGGCTCACTGGCAGCAGCACCAGGATGATCTCGCCGAAGCTGTCGAGCACGTGCATCGAGCCGAAGGTGGAGACGCCGGTGGCGAGCAGGTAGGTGTGGCCATGGCGCACAAAGGGGATCACCGCCAAGCGCATGGGGCCGGCGGGGCCATCCACGTTGGCAAAGCTGGTCTGCTTTAGCGCGCGCAGCATGGCGGCGAACACCGGCAGGTCACCGCGCAGATTTTTGGAACGCTCCATGACCTGGCCGCCGGGGGTGAAGATTTCGAAGAAGCGGCCGCCGCCGCCAAACTCGCGCAGGTCGTTCATGGTGCGGTCGGCGACCATGTTGTCGAGCACCGGGTCGGCGGCGGCGAGCAGGTCCTGGTCCACCTGGTGCAGAGCGGTGCTGCGCAACAGCAGGAAGATGCTGAGGTAGGAGGCGGCCAGCAGGCTGCCCACCATGATCCAGGAGAGGCGGATGAGGCGGTAGCGCAGGCTGGGGGGCTTCACGCCTGCACCGCCCCGATGCGGTAACCGAAGCCGCGCACGGTGTGCAGCATTTTGATCCCCAAGCGGCCGTCAATGCGCTTGCGCAGGCGGGCGACGTAGACCTCGATCAGGTTGGACTCGCCCTCGAAGTCGCCGCCCCAGACGTGGGCGACGATGTCGGCGTGGGCGACGGGGCGGGGGGCGTGCAGCAGCAGCAGCTCCAGCAGCGCGTACTCCTTGCGGGTGAGCGGGATCTGCAGGGCGTCGCGGCGGGCGCTGCAGGTGCGGGGGTCGAGCCGCAGGCCCTCCCAGCCCAGGCCGGCGCGGGCGAGCTGGCGCAGGCGTTCGGCTTGGGGGGCGGCGTTGCGGGCGCCTAGCAGGATAAGGCGGTGGAGGCGGGTGCGCAGTTCCAGAAGCGAGAAGGGCTCGGCCAGGATATCGTCGGCCTCGGGCACGCGGGCGAGCTCGGCCCCGGGGCCGGCGGCGCGCAGCAGCAGCAAGGGGGCGCGGACGTGATGCTGGCGCAGAAAGCGGCAGACGGCGACGCTGCCCAGCGGGGGCGCGCCCCGGCTCTGGGCCAGATCGGAATGCAGCAGGATGGCGGCGTAGGCGACGCCCTGGCTGGCGGCGAGGATCTCGTCGGCCGAGGCGGCGAGATCCACCGCATAGGCGCACTCGCGCAGGGCGCGGGCGATAAAGTTGGCGGTCCTGCGATCCGCCTGACCCAACAGTATGCGCATGCCGACCAGCCCCTCAATTGGCGGCGCAGCGGGAGCGGGCCCGCAACGCCTTCTGGGGATGGAGCCTAGACCCCGGGCGGGGGCAAAGTCAATCGCGAAATCCACCCCTATCGTTGACAAGCGGGTGCGGAGGCGGTCAGGATGGCGGGGTGCGTGTGCTCATCGTCGAGGACGAAAAGCGGATGGCCGGCTTCATTGGCCGGTCGCTGCGCAGCCAGGGCTACGAGGTCGAGTTCGCCGAGAACGGCGAGCAGGCGCTGGCGCTGGCGGGCAACGGTGACGGCGGCTATGACGCCATCGTGCTAGATCTGCGGCTGCCGGGAGTGGACGGGCTGGAGGTGTGCCGGCGGCTGCGGGCGGGGGGGCTGGACGCGCCGGTGCTGATGGTGACCGCCCGTACCCTGGTGGAGCAGCGGGTGGAGGGGCTGGACGCCGGCGCCGACGACTACCTGACCAAGCCGTTTGATCTGAGCGAGTTGCACGCCCGGCTGCGGGCGCTGATCCGCCGCGGCCTGCCGGGCCGGGGCGCGGTGCTGCGCTACGGCGAACTGGAACTGGACCGGCACCGGCGCCGGGCGCTGCGCGGGCCCACCGAACTGGGGCTGACGCCCAAGGAGTTCAGCCTGCTGGAGTGCCTGATGCTGCACGCCCCGGCGGTGGTGCGGCGCTCGGAGATCGTGGAGTACGTCTGGAGCCGGGGCTTCGACTCCGAGACTAATCTGGTGGAGGTCTACGTCAACCGCCTGCGGCAGAAGATCGGGGGCGACGACGACGCCTGCCGCATCCAAACCGTGCGGGGTGTGGGCTACCAGCTCAGCGGCGGCGCCGAGCCGCCGCGCGGCTAGCCCGCATTTCTCGCACGGTTTCTGCTGCGGCGGGCGATAAGGGCTTGTCTCCTGCATTGCACTCAGTTGGATCCACGCCCTTCTCGCCCGCCTCGCGACGAAACGCGTGAGAACTGCGGGCTAGAGGGCGGCGGCAATGGCCGCGCCCAGCTCGGCGGTGGTGGCGCGGCCGCCGATGTCGGGGGTGCGCGGACCGCCGGCGGCGAGGGAGGCGGCGATGGCCGCCTCGATGGCATCGGCGGCGGCGGCCTCGCCCAACTGGCGCAGCATCATGGCCCCGCTGCCGATTTGCCCCAGCGGGTTGGCCAGGCCGCGGCCGGCGATGTCGGGGGCGGAGCCGTGCACTGGCTCGAACATCGAGGGAAAGTCGCCCTCGGGGTTCAAGTTGGCGGAGGCGGCCAGGCCGATGGAGCCGGCGATGGCCGGGCCCAGGTCGGAGAGGATGTCGCCGAACAGGTTGGAGCCGACCACCACGTCGAACCAGTCCGGGTGGCGGACGAAGTGGGCGGTGAGGATGTCCACGTGGTACTGGTCGGTGCGGATGTCGGGGTATTGCGCCGCCATGGCGTGGAAGCGCTCGTCCCAGAAGGGCATGCTGTGCACCAGGCCGTTGGATTTGGTGGCGGAGGTGACGTGGCTGCGGCGGCGGCAGGCCAACTCGAAGGCGTAGCGCATCACCCGGTCGCAGCCGCGGCGGGTGAAGACAGCTTGCTGCAGCGCCAGCTCGTCGTCGGTGCCGGCATAGAGGCGCCCGCCGATCTCGCTGTACTCGCCCTCGTTGTTCTCGCGCACCACGCAGAAGTTGATGCGCTCCGGGGTGGCGTCCTTGAGCGGGCTGTCAATGCCGGGCAGCAGGCGCACGGGGCGGAGGTTGACGTACTGGCGGAAGTGGCGGCGGATGGGAATGAGCAGGCCCCAGAGCGAGACGTGGTCGGCGACGCTGGGGTGACCGACCGCGCCCAGGAAGATGGCGTCGCAGGTGGCGAGCTGCTGCAGGCCGTCGTCGGGCATCATCTGGCCGGAGCGCAGATAGCGGTCGCAGCCCCAGTCGAACTCTTGCCACTGCAAGGCAAAGCCGAAGCGGCGGGCAGCGGCCTCGAGCACGCGCACCCCCTCGGGCAGCACCTCATGGCCGATGCCGTCGCCGGGCAAAGCTGCGATGCGATAACTGCGGTCGGGTTTCTTGGCCATCACGCCGCCACCATAGCAGCAATCGGCGGGCCGGTCACGTGAACAAATATTAATCCTGGATTCAGTTGCGAGGGCGCGGCGCAGGCGATGCTGGCGAGGAGGCGCGCGCCGCGCAAGCCTCCCAGGAAGTTATGCAATCTTGCCGACGGTGGCGCAGGCAGCTCGTGGCTGGGTGGCTGGGGCTGCTGGCGGCGGCCGCGCTGCTGGCGCAGGGACTCGGTGCGGGCGCAGTGGCGGGGCGGGTGCGCGACGCCGGCGGCGCCGCGCTGGCGGGCGTGACGCTGCGGGCGCTGCGGCGGGGAGCGCCGGCGGACAGCGCGACGGTGGCCCAGAGCGACGCCCAGGGCCGCTACCGCTTGACCGGGCTGGCGCCGGGCCGCTACCAGCTCCGCGCCGCCAAGGCGGGCTTCCGGGCGCAGCAGCGCACGCTGGCGGTGCGCGCCGGCGCCACCGCGGGCTTGGACTGGGTGCTGGCGGCGGTGCGCCCGGGCGCCAACGCGCTGCGCCAAGGCACGGTGGAGAACACCCCGCTCAACGGGCGCGATTGGACCCAGCTCGCCACCCTGCGGCCGGGCGTGAGCGGCGTCGAGACCGAAAACGCCACCCAGGGCCATGTGGCGCAGCGCGGCTTTGGCGCGGCGCTGAGCATCTCCGGCTCGCGCCCGGAGGAGAACGATTATCTGCTGGACGGCATCAGCATCAGCGACTACTCCAACGGCGCGCCGGGCAGCGTGGTGGGCGCCACCCTGGGGGTGGACGGGGTGCAGCGGCTGACGGTGCTGGACAACAACTATCCCGCCGCCTACGGGCGCACCGGGGGCGGCATCATCAGCGCCGCCACCCGCAGCGGCGGCGACACCTGGCACGGCAGCCTCTACGAGTTCCTGCGCAACAGCGCGCTGGATGCGCGCAACTTCTTCGACGCCAGCAAGCCGGCCTTCCGCCGCAACCAGTTCGGCGGCTCGCTGGGCGGGCGGGTGCGGCCCCTGCGCCTGCTCTTGTTCGCAGACTACGAGGGGCTGCGGCAGTCGCTGGGCGTCACCCACGTGGATACGGTGCCCTCGGCGGCGGCGCGCGCCGGCCAGCTCGCCGGCGGCGCGGTGGCGGTGGATGCGCAGGCGGCCGCTTTTCTGAAGGCGCTCTATCCCCTGCCCAACCGCCCGCTGTTAGGCAAAGGCGACACCGGCGTGTTTGCATTTTCGAGCCAGCAGGCGACGGGAGAGAACTATTTCACCACGCGGGCCGACACCACCCGCGGCGGCCACCACCTGTCGGGCACCTATCTTTTCGACAGCTCGGAGGTAACGCAACCGGACGCCTTCGACGCGCTCGTCTCCAACGTGGTCTCGCGCCGGCAGATGCTGGCGCTGTCGGACGAGCAAACCCTGCGCGGCGGCTGGACCACTGTGGCGCGGGTGGGCTTCAGCCGGGCGGTGGCGCTCGACGGGGGCCTGACGCAGGTGTTGAACTCGGCCTTCGCTGACCCCGCCCTGGGGATGGTGCCGGGCCGGTTCGCGGGCGCCATCACCGTGCCGGGGTTGACCACGATGCAGGGCGGGCCGGCGGCCGGCACCCAACGCTTGGGCAGCAGCAAGTCCTTCGCCTGGAACTCGTTCCAAGGCTCGGAGGACCTCACCCGCACGTTTGGCGCGCAGACGGTGCAGTTCGGCGCGCGGGTGGAGCGCATGCAGGCCAACGTGGGCTTGGCCGCCAACACCAATGGCAGCTTCAACTTTGGCTCGCTTGCCGCTTTCCTCACCAATCAGCCGCAGACCTTCAGCGCCGCCCGGCCGATGCCGGTGCCCATCCTCGGCACGCGGGAGACGCTCTTCGGCGCCTACATCCAAGACGCGATCCAGGTGCAGCCGCGGTTCCAACTCAGCTTGGGGCTGCGCTACGAGATGACCACCGTCCCCACCGAGGCGCACAACCGCATCGCCAACCTGCAGCAACTCACCGACGCCAGCGCGCGCTTGGGCAGTCCCTATTTCCTCAACCCCACGCTCCACAACTTCGCCCCGCGGCTTGGGCTGACGTGGCAGCCATGGCGCGATGGAACGGTGCTGCGGTCGGGCTTTGGCATGTTCGACGTGCTGCCGCTGCCCTACGAGTTCAACATTGTCACCCCGGCGGCCTACCCGTTCTACCAGGAGGTTTCGGGCAGCACACTGGCGGCGGGGACGTTTCCCACCGCGGCCTACCAGCAATTGGCCGCCAATGCCTCGACGTTTCGCACCAGCTACGTGGAGCACAACCCCCATCGCAACTACGTGATGCAGTGGAACTTCAGCCTGCAGCAGGAATTGGGCCGGCAGCTGGCGGCCACGCTGGGCTATGTGGGCTCGCGCTCGGTGCATCTGCCCTTCCGCACCGACGACTTCAACACCGTGATGCCCACCCTAACCCCGGCCGGCTATCTCTATCCGTCCGCCGCCACCAGCCAGCGGCTCAACCCCAATTTTGGCCGCATCAACGGCATCCTGTGGAACGCCGACGCCTACTACGAGGCGCTGCAGGCCACGCTCCACGGCTCCTGGCGGAGCGGCTTGCAACTGCAGGCCTCCTATACCTGGGGCAAGACGATGGACACCAGCTCGGCTTCGGTGACCTCGGACCAGTACGACAACTCGCTGGTCAACATGCCGGTGTTCAACACGCGGCTGGACCGCGGGCTGTCGGACCTGAACATCGGGCAAAACTTGGTGGCCAACTTCACCTGGCAGATGCCGGGGCGACCCGGCGGGCGCTGGGGCTGGGCGCGCAGCGGCTGGCAGGGGGTAGGGGTGGTCAAGGCCGCCAGCGGGACGCCGTTCACGCCGCTGTTGGGCGGCGATCCGCTTGGCACCAAGCTCAGCGCCGTCAGCGAGGTGCCCAACTGGGTGAACGGCCCGGGCTGCGCCAGCCGCGTCCATCCCGGCAACCCCAACGGCTATGTCCGCACCCAGTGCTTTGCCTTTCCCTCGCCCGCGAACTTGAAGGGCGATGTCGGCCGCAACACGCTCATCGGCCCGGGGCTGGCGAACCTGGACTTGTCGCTGATCAAAAACACCGCCGCCGGCTGGCTGGGAGGCGACAGCAGCGTGCAACTGCGGGCGGAGTTCTTCAACCTGCTGAACCGGGCCGACTTCGCTCCGCCGCTGTCGCACTTGGCGATCTTCGACGCCAGCGGCGACCCGGTCGCCGGCGCCGGGTTGATCACCGCGACGGTGCAGCCGGCGCGCGAGGTGCAGTTGGCGGTGAAGCTGCTGTGGTAAGCGGCGCTTGGGGCAGCGCCTGGATGCGCGCGACCTTGCCCTGGTGGACCTCGCAGATCCACACCGTCGGCGGCGTGGTGGAGTCTTGGGTGTAGATGCGGCGGATGTTGGCGTTTAGCGTGGGCAGCAGGTACTCGGTGAACACGCCGGTCGCGGGATCGAGGCGATAGACGTAATCGGTGCTCATGCCGCCGGTCCAGACGTCGCCGTTCTTGTCGCGCATGGCGGGATAGTCGCCACTCCAGGGGGTGGGGGGGGTGAACTCCTGGAAC
>Ga0307373_10008563_pt1 | contig 15526 bp, 10 predicted proteins | sample OX2MG_FD_202534 | JGI IMG/M metagenome (GOLD analysis project Ga0307373, IMG submission 202534) | Soil microbial communities from Risofladan, Vaasa, Finland - OX-2 | ecosystem: Environmental > Terrestrial > Soil > Coastal area > Acid sulfate soil | place: Finland: Risofladan, Vaasa | collected... | reverse complement strand
GCCCCCCTCCCCCTCTTGCGCGAGAGAGTCGAGCACGGCGTGCAGAAACTCCGTTGGAATCCCTTCCGTCGAGCCAGGCACCACCGTTACCGGCTTTTCGCCCGCGGTCCGCGGCTCCATCCGGATCTTGACCTCGGCAAACAGCGGCTGGCCGGCCTGCTGCTGATGGCACTCGCCGGTGACTTCCGCGGCCTGCTTGACCGTCTCGCGGTAACTCACCTGCGGCTTTTTGACGCGGACGTTCAGGTTGTAATCGCGCAACAGGCGGTGCTTGATGATCTCCAAGTGCAGTTCGCCCATCCCGCTGATCAAGGTTTGCCCGGTCTCCTCGCTCGTCGACGCGCGGAACGTCGGATCCTGCCGCTTGAGCATCTCCAACACGTCGGCCAGCTTCTTCCGCTCGGCGGAGCTCTCCGGTTCGATCGCCATCGAGATCACCGTGTCGGGGAACTGGATCGACTCCAACAGAATCGGCGCCTTGGCGTCGCAGATCGTGTCGCCCGTGACCGAGGCCCGCAAGCCGATGATTCCCACGATGTCGCCCACCTCGACCCGGTCGATCTGCTCCCTGCGGCTGGCCTGCACGTGCCAAAGCTGGCTGACGTTCTCCTTCTTGCCCTTGCCTGGATTAAGCACCCGGCTGTTCGACTTCAACTCGCCCGAATAAACGCGCACGTAGCTCAGGTCGCCGTGCTTTTCCGCCTGAATCTTGAACACCAGCCCGCAAAACGGTTCGCTTGCCACGGGCTTGCGCACCAACTTCTTGTCGGGCTTGTCGGGATCGGCGCCTTCCACCGGCGGTCGATCGGCCGGACTGGGCAGGTAGCAGGCCACCGCGTCCAAAAGCGGCTGCACGCCCACGTGGTCCAGCGCCGAACCGCACAACACCGGCACGATCAACCGGTGTAGTGTCGCGTCGCGGATGACCTTGCGCACGAGCTCGTCGGGCACGGGCGACTCCGCCAAGGCCAACTCCATCAGCTCGTTGGAGTAGTCATAGAGCTTTTCCAGCATCTGGTCGCGCCAGAGCTTGGCGTCGTCGGCCGCGTCGGCGGGAATCTCCAGCTCGACGACCTCCTTTCCCTGGCTCTCCGGCGTAAAGGAGAGCATCTTCATGGCCACCAGGTCGATTACGCCGCGAAAAGCGCCGGGCAGATGGGGCGGGCCGACGCCGACGGGGATCTGCACGGCCACCGGGTTGGCTTCGAGCCGCTCGCGGATCTCGTCGAGCGTGCCGTAGAAGTCGGCCCCCTCGCGGTCCATCTTGTTGATGAATGCCACGCGGGGCACCTGGTAGCGGTCGGCCTGCCGCCAGACCGTCTCGCTCTGCGCCTCGACCCCCTCACGGGCGCTGAACACCACCACCCCCCCGTCGAGCACGCGAAGGCTGCGCTCGACCTCGGCGGTGAAGTCGACGTGCCCGGGTGTGTCGATCAGGTTGACGACGACCTGCTTCCAATGGAACGTCACGCAGGCGGAGTAGATCGTGATTCCACGTTCCTGCTCCTCGGGGTCGAAGTCGGTCTCGGTGGTCCCCTTGTCGACGTCGCCCATGCGGTGCGTCGCGCCCGAATAGTAGAGCATGCGCTCGGTGACGGTCGTCTTGCCGGCGTCGATGTGGGCAATGATGCCGATGTTGCGGATGTGGCGCAGGTCACGAATCATGCCCGGTTCTACCAGGCGAAATGGGCGAAGGCCTTGTTGGCGTCAGCCATGCGGTGGACGTTCTCGCGCTTCGTCACGGCCACGCCTTCACGATTGTAGGCGGCGACCAGCTCGTCGGCCAGCTTCTCGTGGGTGGGGCGGCCTTTCTTTTCGCGCACCGCCAGCAGGATCCAACGGATCGCCAACGATTGCTGACGGATGCGGTTCACCTGCATGGGCACCTGGTAGGCGGCGCCGCCGACCCGCTTCGAGCGCACTTCGACCTCGGGTTTGACGTGCTCGACGGCCTGGTTGAAGACCTCGATCGGCTCGACGTCCTTGATTTTTCCGCGGACGATCTCCAATGCGTCGTAGAACACGGACTGCGCGGTGCTCTTCTTGCCGTCGTGCATCAGGCAATTGATGAATTTGCTGGCCAACAGCGACCCGTACTTCGGATCGGGAGCAAGCGTTTCGCGGCTGGCGGTAATGCGACCCATGCGGCTTCAATTCCCTCGATTTCTGTTGGGCTGGAGATCCTGAACTACAAGCTGTCCGGGCGGAAAGCCCAACCTACGACTTCTTGGCTCCGTACAAACTCCGCGATTGCTTACGTCCCTCGACCCCCAGTGTATCGAGTGCGCCGCGCACCACATGGTAGCGCACGCCGGGCAAATCGCGGACACGCCCGCCGCGTACCAGCACGATCGAGTGCTCCTGCAAGCTGTGTCCCTCGCCTGGAATATAGACGGTGACTTCCTTGCCGTTGGAGAGCCGCACACGCGCAATTTTCCGCAACGCCGAGTTCGGCTTCTTGGGGGTCATCGTCTTGACTTGCAGGCAGACGCCGCGTTTTTGCGGGCATTTGTCCAGCACAGGCGACTTGCTGAATTTGCGCGGAGGCCGGCGGCTTTTCTTGACAAGTTGATTGATGGTGGGCATGAGCGACTCGGGTATCGTTCGTCCGCCCCCGAAATGGGGATGGCGGCTCGATCATTCGGAATTCATCAAGCTAGCGAAAGCCCTAAGATTGTCAATAGCTACTGCTCGCCTCCGAGCTTCATCCGCACCGGCGTCTCGCGCGAGCCGCGGATGACTCCCAGGGTTACCTCGTCGCCCGGACGGAGCGTCTCGACGGCCGTCAGGAATTCGTCGACCGTGGTGACCTTCGTCCCATTCAACGAAATGATCAGGTCGGCGGCCCCCAGGTCGGTCGATTCGTAAACGATCGGCCCTCGCCGCTCGCGAACGATTCGCGGACCGCGCAGTCCGGCCCGCTCCGCCGACCCGCCCGGCGTCAACGCCGCGATCAAGAGCCCCCGTTCGGTCTCGTACACTTTGGCGATCCCCGTCTCGGGACGCACGACGTGGCCCTTCTCCACCAGTTGCGGAACGATCCGCGCGATGATCCCGACCGGAATCGCGAACCCGACGCCCGCGCTCGTCCCGGTGCGGCTGGCGATCGCCGTATTCATGCCGATCAGCCGGCTGTGACTGTCCAGCAGCGGGCCGCCCGAATTGCCTGGATTGATCGCCGCGTCGATTTGGATGATCGACTTGAGCTGCCGATTGTTGCGGCTTGGTAGCGTGCGGTTGAGACTCGAAATGATGCCCGTCGTCAGCGTCCGCTCCAACCCAAACGGATTGCCGATTGCGAACACGCGTTGTCCGACCTTGAGCTTCGCCGAGTTTCCGAACACGACCGGGTGCAGCAACTCGGGCGGGGCGTTGATGTGAATCACGGCCACGTCGTTTTCTGGATCCTGGCCGACGAGACTTGCGCGGTATTTCGACGCGTCGAACAAAGTGACTTCGATTTCGCGCGCTTCCTCGATGACATGATAGTTGGTCAGGATATGGCCCGTCTTGTCGATGACCGATCCCGAGCCTTCGCCCTCGGTCGGGACGTCGAACAAGAAGAAATTGCCGCTGCGCACCCCGCGGGTGTTGATGTTCACCACGGCGCGATTGACGTTGTCGTAGACGGCGATGTTGACAAGTTCCTCGGGCGTGAAACCGTCGGCGGGCAACCTCACCACCTGACGTTCGCGAGCCGCTTCCTGGCCCAACGCCGTTGGAGGCGCATGTTCGTGCGTCAGAACGAGCGCCAAAAGACCGCCCGACAGGGCGCAACCGAAACAGATCGCAAGTGATTTTCGCGTGACCATTTTTCCTGGCCTCTGTGCTTCTTGGACTTCATCTCTTATATATCATTCGCCCGCTTCATGGCTAGGATGGGTCGGATGGGCCCACCGGTTCTGCGGACAACGCCCTCTCCCTGCGCGCCGGGATTCCGGGAAGCTTGCGCGACGTCGAAAGGCAATACACGCCAAAGGCCACGTTTTTGTCAGCGATGGTCGTTCGGCACGCTTTTTTTCGTTGGATTCGCTTCGGCTCGATCCTAAAGCCCTATAGCCCTTCATTTTACAGCGTCCCGCAGCGTGTTCGCTAGTTCCACCCGCGGCTTCCGGCGCTGTTTCCGACCCAGTCGCAATGCATATCGAGCATGTCGGTCAGCAACGCGGCCCAATGAAAATTGCCCGGCAGCGGGTTTTTTTTCTTGATATAACCCCTCTCCATGGAATAGACTTAGGCTGTCCGCCGATCTACCAGTATCCGGTATATCGTCGGACGATCGTGCTCGGCCGGACCAGCGGTACGGAACAGGCTGGTTTTTGCGCCGACGCCTCTCGCTGGTGGAGTGTACGCACATGTCTAAAACGCTTCGGTTGTCGTTGGCCTTGGCTGCGGTCGCAGCCTGGTTCAGTTCGAGTGTCGTCGGGCTAGAGGCCGTGGAAGCGCCCGCGGACGCGCCGCAGGGGAAGTCGGCCGTGCTGGAGACCTATGCCGGACCCGGCGGCGAAATGTACTTCGCGATGAAGTTGTCACCGCGCCTGCGGCAGCCCATGCTCGCCGCGCACGACGTGGTCGTGTTGTTCGATACGTCAGCCAGCCAGGCCGGCGCTTATCGCGAGAAAGCGCTGGCGGCGCTGGAGGCACTGCTGTCCGGCCTCGAGCCGCGAGATCGCGTCGCGTTGTCGGCCGTTGATTTGAATGCCGTCGGGTTGACGTCGTCGTTCGTGGCCGCTGGCGGAGCGGAAATGCAACAGGCACTGGATCGATTGCGCCGCCGCGTGCCGCTTGGCTCGACCGACATGGGTGGCGCCGTGCGAAGCGCGGTGGCCCAGTTCGTCGAAGCGGGCGACACGGGGCGCGTCCGGTCGGTCGTTTACATCGGCGACGGTGTGACCACCGCGCGCTCGATCGCCGCCGGCCGATTGCATGCCCTGATCGACTCGCTGGTGAAGGCGCGCATCTCGGTCAGTAGCTACGCGGTAGGTCCCCTGCTGAACGACCCCTTGCTCGGCGCTTTGGCAAACCACACCGGCGGCATGTTGGTCGTCGATAGCGATCAAGGCGGCAATGGCAATGGTCAGGTCAACGACGACCAGGCCGATGCCAGGCGGATCGGTGGCTTTCTGGCAACGGCCGCCGATGGCGCGGTGGTCTGGCCCGTTTCGGCGTCGTACCCCGACGCGTTTGGTGAAGTGTTTCCCGGTCGCGTGCCGCCCCTGCGGTTCGATCGCGACACAGTGGTGTTGGGCACGCTCGCCGGCGCCGATGTGCGTGGTGAATTACGAATGAACGCCGAATTGGCCGGCCAAACCGTGGAACTAGCATGGCCGCTCGCGGTGGCCCCGCCAGACGATGAGTATGCTTATCTTGGCAAGCTGGTGGAAATGGCCCGGCGAGACGGCGGTATCGGCTTGCCGGCAGTCGGCGCCGCGGGACTTGCTGAACTGCGCAGGACGGTCCAAGGGGACGCCCAGAACCTCGCCCGGCTGGGACAACAGGCCCTGGCTGGTGGCAACCTCGACCAGGCTGAAAAGCTGGCCGCCGAAGCGGCTCGTCTCGACCCGGAAAACAACGAGGCGGCGATCGTCCGCGGCGCGGTCGGGAAGGCCACCCTCGCCAGCCAACGCCGTGTCGCGCGCGACCTGAAGCTTGCTCAGCGTCCCGCCGTCGGTGACGGCGCCGCGCCGGCCGACGATGTCACGCGTGAGGCCGCCGATGGTTCGCTGGTCGACGAGATCGAGCGGAACGATCGAGTCTTTACGGGCTTCATCCGCACCGAAGTCGAGAACACCATCAAGCGGGCCCGGAGCATGCTGGGCACCAACCCCGAGCAGGCCGAAAGCGAGCTCAAGTTGTTGTTGGAGAAGATCGCGCAGTCGGTCGAATTGGCCCCCGATGTTCGTGCCCAGCTTGTCGCGCGACTCGAGGCGACTTTGCGCACGGCCCGCCGGCAGGCGGAAGATCTCGCAGAACGGGAAATTCGCGACGAGCAAATCCGCGCCGAGCAAGCCGCTCGTGAGCAGATCAATCGCGATCTGTACATTCGCGAAACGAAAGTCGAGCAATTGATGGCCCGCTTCAGCGCGTTGATGGACGAGGAACGCTATCGCGATGCAGAGGCGATTGCCGATCTCGCCGAAGAGATGGAACCGAACCGCGCGGGTTTGCGGACCGCCGAGCTTTGGTCGCGGATGACCGGCTACAAGACCGACATTTATGCCCTGCGCGACCAGCGGCATAGGGGCTTCGTCGACATGTGCTACGCGACCGAGACGTCGCACGTTCCGACGTCGGATGAGCCGCCGATCCTCTATCCGGACCCGGAGGTCTGGCAAACGTTGACCGCACGGCGGTTAAAGTACAAGGCGGTCGATCTGGCGAAGAACAGCCCTGCAGAGCAGAAGATCGCCGCCGCGCTGACCGACAAGACCGAGTTCGATTTCACCGACCAGCCGCTCACAGACGTGATCGAGTACCTGAAGGCCAAGCACGACATCGAGATCCAACTCGATGGCAAGGCCCTGGAGGACGCGAGCGTGGGAACCGACACCACCGTCACGCGCACCATCAAGGGGATCACGCTGCGTTCGGCGCTGCGGTTGCTGCTGAGCGACCTCGATCTGACCTATGTGATCAAGGACGAGGTGCTGTTGATCACCACCACGGCCGAGGCCGAGAACATCCTATCGACCAAGGTCTACCCCGTCGCCGACCTGGTGATTCCGATTCAATTTCCGGCGATCGGAGGCGGTCGTGGCGCGTTTGCCGTCAAGGACGATTTGAAACTTTCCGGCAAGAAGAAGCCCGCCGAGGCGGGGGGGGCGGCCGGCGCGAAAAGGCCCGCCGGCGAGCGTCCGGCCGCTCAAAGAGCGCCCGCCGGTGCGATGGCGCCCGCTGCGGTTGGACCCGTGCGGCGCGGCGCGAAGCGCGCGAAAACGGCCGAGCCGGTCCGCATCGACTTCGCCGAAGGGGACGATCCCGAAGTGAAATGGAACGACTTGTTCGCGGAGCACATCAAGGACAAACTGCCGACCGACGGCGTGCGCCAGGCCGCGCGTGAGTTGATGAAGGCCGGCAAATTCGACCATGTCATCGCCTTGATCAACGCGGCGCTGCGCAACAAGCAGGGGCAGCCCTGGATGTACGAGGCGCTGGGCCTGGCGATGCAGGCCGCGAAACGCGACTCGGTCGAAATCGAACGCGTCTTGATGTCGGCCATCGACTTCACCGAAGACCCCATGGACGTGATGTACATCGCGCATTACATGGCCAAGAACGGGCTGGAACCCCGCGCGCTCAAGTTGTTCGAACAGGTTTCCGAGAGCGCGCCCAACGCGGCAGAACCGTTCATCATGGGATTGCGGCTGGCGCGGCAACTCGACGACATCGACGGCATCCGCTGGGCGACGGTTGGCATTCTCAGCCAGGCCTGGCCGGCGGAGCACATCGAGATTTGGAATTCCGCCAATCTAACAGCCAGTTCCATGCTCGATCGGCTGAAGAAGGAAAACCGCAGCGAGGAGGCCCAGGAGTACCAGGCCCAGATCGACGAAGCGCTGGTGCGCGACTGCGTGGTCATCGTCTCCTGGACGGGCGACGCCGACGTCGATTTGTTCGTCGAGGAGCCGGCCGGCACCATCTGCTCGTTCCGCAACCCGCGGACGACCTCGGGCGGTATCCTGCTGGGCGACGCCATGGCCAGGCAGGAGGGTCTCAAGTCGCAAGGGGCCTCGGAGGTTTACGTTTGCCCGAAGGGTTTCGACGGCACCTATAAGTTGGCAGTTCGCCGCGTGTGGGGCAAACTGACCGCCGACCAGGTAAGCGTCAGGCTGATCTGGCACTACAAGACGGACCAGGAACGGTTTCAAGTCAAGCAATTGAACCTCAAGGACGGCGACGCGGTGGCCGCCTTCGATCTCAAGGAGGGTCGCCGCCAGGAGCCGCTGGCCCAGCAACAGGTGGCCAATGCCGTGGCGGGCCAGTTGGCCGTGAACCAACAGATTCTGAACCAACAGCTCAACGCCTTGAACGATCCGCGAGTGTTGGGAAGCATGTTGAGGGGCGTCAACCGCGGTAACGGCGGAGTGATCGTCAACCCGGTCAACCCGTTCTTCGTGCAAGGCGCGGTGGGCTACATGCCCATCACATCGTCCTTTCCAAAAGGCGCGGGCATGTTCGTGAACTCGGCGGTGGTTTCAGCCGATAGGCGCTACGTGCGTGTGAACCCAATTCCGTTTTTCGTGGGCGTGACCCAGGTCAACACATTCAACTTCGTCACCGGCGCAGGCGGCTCCAGCGCCGGCGGCGGCGGCGGCGGCGGCGGGGTGAGCTCCGGCAACGGCGGCGGGTTCTAGTTCCCACCTCGGGTGGCCGTGATCAACAATCTGCCGGTCAAATCGCTCCTCCACAAGGATCTGACGATCGAGGGCTATTCCCGAGCGGCGGTGCAGACCTATTGGCGGTTCCCGGAGTTGAAGCTGGGGTTCGACCTGGGGGCGCAGCCTTGGTCGTTCATGGGCACCGGCACCTGGTTCGTCACGCACACGCACCTCGACCACGTGGCCGCCTTGCCGGTCTACGTCGCTCGGCGGCGGATGATGAAGATGGACCCTCCCACGATTTATCTGCCCGAGGCGGCGGTCGAGATCGTCGAGCGCATCCTCAAGCTCTTCACGCGGCTCGACCGCGGGCGAATGCCCTGCCGGCTTCTGCCCATCCGACCGGGAGACGAAATCGAGATTTCGCGCGAGCACGTCGTCACCGTGTCGGCCACCAAGCACACGGTCCCGTCGCTGGGTTTCGTGGTCTGGGAGCGGCGGAAGAAATTGAAGGCGGAGTACCAATCGCTCGCCGGTGAGCAGATCCGCGACCTGCGGTTGGCCGGCACGGAGGTGACCGAGGAGCGGCGAGTGCCGCGGGTCGCCTACCTGGGCGACAGCTCCCCCGAGGGACTCGACGCTTGCCCCGCGATGTACGAGGCCCAGGTGTTGATTACCGAGCTGACGTTCGTCGCGCCCGGGCACCGTAAGGACAAGATCCACAAGTTCGGCCACATGCACCTCGACGACCTGATCCAGCGCCGAGACCGCTTCCACAACGAACTGATCATCGCCTCGCACTTCAGCACGCGCTACCACGTGCAGCAGATCCGGCAGTACGTGGCGCAGGCCCTGCCCGACATGCTCGAAGGACGGTTGCAGCTTTGGATTTGACGAGATCCGATTGCCCCCCCCTTGACGCTATGGCTGAAACTGCATAACCTACGAGGTTTCGCATTAGGTGTCTGCTACCGCGCGCCAGCGTAGCTTCAATTGGCAGAGCACCGCATTCGTAATGCGGGGGTTGTGGGTTCGACTCCCACCGCTGGCTTCTCTGGCGTTTCGTCGAGTTTGAAGGAGAACGGTTGATGCCCGCTCTAGTGGAATCCGATTTGAAGGCGTTGGTGACATCGAGTTCGACGTTCGGACCTAAAGAGGTCCGGCAGCTCTCCGACATGCTGGCCTCGGAGATGACGAATTACCGGCTGCTTCGCGAGGCGGTGCAGGAATTGGAATCGAAGGAGCCGTTCACGCCCGCCACGAAGGTGCGGCTGGGCGTATGTTACTATTTGTTGGGCCGTTATCGTTTGGCGGCCGAAACGTTGTCGAGCGCCGACGGCGGGGCGCTGGCCCAATTCTACCTGGCGAAGACGCATTTCTCGCGGCAAGACTACAAGCCGGCGATTGATGCCTATTCGGCGGCCGCCAAAGCCGGCTACGACGCTAATGCCAGCAGCCTGGGCAAGTCCGAGGCGCTGCGTTACCTGGGCGACTCCAAAGGTGCCTTGGCGGTGCTCGACGCTCTTTCGGGCGCCGTCGAACAGACGGCCGAGTACCTCTATCAACGAGGCGCGACCGTGGCCGCCATCGGCGGCAACCCTCAGGAAGCCGTGGCCCTTTTCGAGCGGGCGGTCGAAGTCGATCACCGCCACCCTGGCGCCCTGTTCGCCCTGGCCGTCGAGAACGATCGACGCGGCAACGACGAAATCGCGTTGGAACTCTACCAACGCTCGACGACGCGTTTTCCGGCCCATATTGGGGCCCTTTTGAACTTGGGCATCTTGTACGAAGACCGCCAACAATACGAACGGGCGCGCCAGTGCTACCAGAGGATTCTCGATATCTACCCCAATCATGGTCGCGCGCGGTTGTTCTTCAAAGACGCCCAAGCCTCGGGCGACATGTATTTCGACGAGGACGCCCAGCGCCGGCGCGACCGGCTGGGGCAGATCCTCAACGTGCCGGTGACCGATTTCGAACTTTCGGTCCGCAGCCGCAACTGCCTGCAAAAAATGGGCCTGATGACGCTCGGCGACCTGACCCGCACTTCCGAGGCGGAATTGCTGGCCAGCAAGAACTTCGGCGAGACCTCGCTGGTCGAGATCAAGGAAATGATGAGCTCCAAGGGCCTGGAACTGGGCCAGTTCGCCGGCGACAAGCACACGATCGAGCCGGGCTACGAGCCCGACGTGGTCAGTGCCGACGAACAGGTCTTGCTCTCCAAGCCCATCGCCGACTTGAACCTCTCCGTTCGCGCCCGCAAGTGCATGATCCGTTTGGGCGTCAGCACGATCGGCGAGCTCGTTCGCAGGACCGGTGACGAACTGCTGGAGTGCAAGAATTTCGGCGTCACCAGCCTGAATGAGGTCCGCGAAAAGCTGCAAACGCACGCGCTCAAGCTGCGTGGCGACTGAGCTTCGGTTCCCCGCGACGGCGTTTGGCCCCGCTAGGCTCCCCAGCCCGTTCGCCCTTCGCAAAGAAATGGGACATTTGACGAGTGCATCGCCGCGATCGTTCAACTTCACGCTCCACCATCGCGACCCTGCCAGCCAGGCGCGCCAAGGCACGTTCACTACGCCTCACGGGCCGGTGGAGACCCCGGCGTTCATGCCCGTCGGCACCCAGGGCACCGTCAAAGGCGTGACATTCGACCAAATCCGCGCGACCGGCGCGGCGTTGGTGCTGGCGAATACCTATCACCTGGCGTTGCGGCCGGGCGAAAAGGTCGTCGAGGCGTTGGGGGGACTGCACGCCTTCATGCGCTGGGACGGCCCGATCTTGACCGATAGCGGCGGCTTTCAACTCTATAGCATGGCGCAACTGACGCGAATCGGTGACGACGCCGCGGTGTTCCGTTCCCATATCGACGGTCGCACTTTGAGCTTGTCGCCCGAGCGGGCAGTCGCCATTCAAGAGTCGTTGGGCAGCGACGTGGCGATGGTCTTGGACCACGTCGTACCCCTGCCGAGCCCCGTGGAGATGGTCCGCGACGCGGTCGACCGCACCGTCCGTTGGGCCGAAAGAAGCAGAAGGGCCGCAAGGCGGTGCGACCAGGCCATGTTCGGCATCATCCAGGGAGGACTGGACGAAGGGCTGCGAGTTTCGTGCGCCGAGCGCCTGGCGACACTCGACTTCGCCGGCTATGCGGTGGGCGGCCTGAGCGTGGGCGAAACGCCCGAACAGATGTACCGCGTGCTTCAGAGCACCGTGCCCGCCCTGCCCGAGAACCGGCCCCGCTACTTGATGGGTGTCGGACGGCCGCAAGACTTGCTGGAGGCCGTCGAGCGAGGTATCGATCTGTTCGACTGCGTGATGCCGACCCGAAACGGCCGCAACGCGCTGGCATTTACCGACCAGGGTCGCCTCCGTTTGCGAAACTTGCAGTTCGAGCGGGACCAAAGGCCGCTCGAAGCCGATTGTCCCTGCCTGGCCTGTCGCCATAGCCGCGGCTACCTGCGACACCTGTTCATGGCCCGCGAAATGTTGGGACCGATCCTGCTCTCGATCCACAATCTTACCTATTACCAGCGGTTGCTAAGGGCGGCCCGCGAGGCGATCGCCGTGGGCCGCTTCAGCGAGTTCAAAATGGGTAAACTGGCGGCCTGGAGGGCGGAACAAGGAGGGATGACGAATTAAGGATGAAGGATGAAGGTTTGGCGAGACCATCCTCAATCGACCGCGAATGAGACCCTTTTTGACGTGCTACGGGTCTCGTGCGGCAGGCATTTGAACCGGCGGCGCGGAGTATTGCACCCGTGGCTGTGATGCTGTGAAAACGTCACGGCAACGGTACGCGGACCGCTTCGAAGGTCGTAATGGACTATCGGGCCTTGCCCGTTGCGCCGCTTCATCTTATGATACGCGGCTAGACGCGTTTGCCGCTCGGCCCGACGCGCGCGAGCGCCGTCGGGCCGTTTCTGTTCGTACCATTCGCGCGGTTGGCCCTCCGGCGTCGTAAACCGCCGACAGCGCGGTTCAGGGAGATCGTTCGTGGATTTCATGCTGACGACAACGTGTCGCCTTTTGGCGCAGGCCGACGGTGCGACGCCCAATGTCTGGCAAGGGCTGCAGTTGCCCCTGATGGTGTTGATGGTGTTCGCGATGTACATCTTCATCGTGCAACAACCCAAGGCCAAGCGCGAACAACAGACGCGGCAGCAAATGTTGAAAAACCTGAAGAAGAACGACCACGTACTGACGACCGGCGGCATCTACGGCGTGGTGACCAACGTGCAGCTCGATGCCGACGAGGTAACCATTCGGGTCGACGACGCGTCGAACGCGCGGCTGCGAATGACATTAAGCTCCGTCGCGCGCGTGCTGGGCGACGACTCGGCGAGCGACAAGGAAACGAAGAAAGAAACGAAATGACCATGGGCCAGGCGTGACTGGCCCAAGGGAACGACCGGCGGCCTCAGGGGGCGCCGTCCACAGCGGAGATTCGAACATGTTGGCGATAGCAGGCACATCGGCGTTTCCAGGCACATCGGTGATCCCTAGCGGATGGCGCTCGGGGATCGTCACGATGGCAGCGTGGTTGGCGTTGTCGGCGCTGTTGTGGACCTGTTCGGCGCCGGCGGCCGCCTGGGCCGGTGATGGCGACACGCCCGTCGATGCCCAAACCGAGGGCGAGCCGGAGAACCCGGATGGTTCGGCTGCCGCCGCGACGCCCACCCAAGGCGTGTCGAAGGCCGGGGACAAAAGCGGCCGCGTGCTTTTGATCGTGGCGCTGGTGGCGGCGGTCTTCATCGTCCCGATATTGCTGGGCAATTTCTTGAGCAAGAAATTGCGGATGCCCGACCACTCCGCGCGCATGTCGATCGTGTTGTTCGCAATCATCGCTTCGACGGTGGCGACCCTGGGCGGCTGGCCGCCCAAGCTGGGCATCGACCTGCGGGGCGGCGCGATCCTGGTCTACGAGGTGAAAGACAAGTCGTTCAAGGAGATGGACAAGCTGGTTGGTGCCGTTCTCAAACGCGTCAACCCCGACGGCATCAAGGAAGTCACCGTTCGCCCTTATGGCGAGCACGAAATTGAGATCATCATTCCCGAGGCCGACGAAGCCGAACTGGCGCGGATGCAATCGATCATCAGTCAGCAGGGAACACTCGAGTTCCGAATCGTCGCCGACTCGCAGTTCGTCGACGACGAGGAGTTCATCAATCTGGCCCAGGAAGACCAGTTCAAGGACGTAAAGGAAGTCACCGACGTTGGTAAAGATGGCAAGACGACCGAGGTCGCCCGCTGGGTACCGGTCGTGCCCGACGAGGTCGGCAACATCGTGTCGCACCGCGGCCATCCGGTCCGCGAAAACAAAAAGGGCGAGACGGAAGTGCTGGTGCTGTTGGACAAGCAGAACGTGACCGGCGAGTTCTTGACCGGCGCCACGGCCGGCAGCGACGAAAACGCCCAGCCCTGCGTACACTTCAAGTTCAACCCGCTGGGGGCAAAACGGTTCGGCCGGCTGACCTCGAACAATCTGCCCGACTCGATCGACGAAAAACGGGCCCACAAGCTGGCCATCATTCTCGACGGCCGCTTGCACTCGGCCCCCTTCATTCGCAGCCGCATCGACGATCAGGGACAGATCACCGGCCGCTTTACGAACGAGGAGACCGGCCGGTTGGCCGACGTCCTCACCGCCGGCAGCCTTCCGACCACGCTCCGCGAGGAGCCGACCAGCAGCATGCATATCGGGGCCACGTTGGGAGAAGACACGATCACCAAGGGCGTCTGGTCGATGGTCTGGTCGACCGTAGCCGTCGTGATCTTCATGGTGCTCTACTACCGTTTCGCGGGCATCGTGGCCAACCTGGCGTTGCTGCTGAACGTGCTCTTGATCCTGGCCTTCATGATCCTGTTCAACGCGGCCTTCACGTTGTCGGGCCTGGCCGGCTTGGCCCTGACCGTGGGCATGGCCGTCGACGCCAACGTGCTGATTTACGAACGGATGCGCGAGGAGCTCGCGCGAGGCGCCACGTTGCGGATGGCCATTCGCAACGGTTTCGAGCGCGCGACCACGACGATTGTCGACTCCAACGTCACGACCTTGATTTCGGCGCTGGTGCTCTGGTTCATCGGCACCGATCAGGTCAAGGGGTTCGCCGTGACCTTGATCCTGGGCATCGTGATGAACCTGTTCACCGCGATCACTTTCACACGGCTGATCTTCGACGTCGCTGAAAAGCACCGCTGGATCACGCAGCTCAAGATGTTGAAGATCATGGAGAACCCCCATTTCGACTTCATCGGCAAGCGCAAGCTGGCCATTAGCTTTTCGCTGCTCTTGATCGGGGCCGGCCTTGCCGGCGTGTTCCTGCGGGGGCGCGGCCTGCTGGACATCGACTTCACCGGCGGCGTCTCGGTGCAAACGCTGTTCGAGAAAAAACAGGAAATCGCCGACATCCGCGGCAAGGTCGAGATGCTGCCGGACGTGACCGTGCAATCGGTCGACTTGGGCGACGAGGAGAAGGGGCACCGGTTCCTGATCGTGACCTCGATGTCGGAGATCGACGAGTCGAACCCACCGCCGACGGGCCCCAAGACGAACATCGCCCTGGTGGAAAAGACGCTCAAGGAAGTTTTCGAAGACCCCGACCATCAACTGGCGTACAACCATCTGACCTGGACCGGCCTGAAGCCGCACGGCGGGTCGAAACCGGCGTCTGAAGACAGGTCCGATGGCGACGCCAAGCCCACCACCGGCACGCAGGATCCGGTCGAAGCAGGCGAAACCGATACACCTGACGACGGCACCGGTGAAGCGGCTCCGCCCGACGAGCCCAAGGCCGATGACGGCGCGATGCGTCGTGCCGGAGACGAGAGTTTGCTCGCACTGGCTCTCGATCCGGACGCCGGCACGCTGGCGGGGCGTGCGGGGGACGTCATACTGACCGCGGTCAGGTATGAGACATTCAAGTTTCTGCCGCACGTGGCACGTAGGGTGGGACAAGACCGCGGAGCGGGCGCCGGCCCACCATTGCCCGACGATGGTGGGCCGTCGCTCGCCAAGGGCGAGCTTGTCCCACCCTACAATTACGAATCGCGAAAATCTCTCATTCCTGGCCGCGTGAAGTTTAGCCCCGCGGCGAGTACGCTGTTGGCGCAGGCCCCAGACGCTGACGAGGCCGCGGAAGAGCCAGACACCGCCGCCGAAGAAAACGCCGAGACCAGCGAGACCACCGACGCCGGTCAGGACTAGAGCACCA
>Ga0307373_10008561_pt1 | contig 15526 bp, 15 predicted proteins | sample OX2MG_FD_202534 | JGI IMG/M metagenome (GOLD analysis project Ga0307373, IMG submission 202534) | Soil microbial communities from Risofladan, Vaasa, Finland - OX-2 | ecosystem: Environmental > Terrestrial > Soil > Coastal area > Acid sulfate soil | place: Finland: Risofladan, Vaasa | collected... | reverse complement strand
AAGCTGTCGAACGCGGTCTTCCACAGCTGAAAGTCGCTGATCGGGTGCTCGATCCGCAGAGTTGTCATGGCGTTTCTCCGTTGCTTCGGGCTCTGGCTGGTGACCTTTACGTTAGGCAGGCTGGTGACCTCGCGGTATCCCGGACATCTGGGGGTCATGACCGGCGGCATTCGGATGATGATCTCGCTCGCGTAGGCTCCGGGTGTGGCCGGTAACTGGGCGCGGGCCCAGGCCCGCGTGCGCATCGAGGCCATCGGCGCGGCATCGATCGATGACAGGACCCTGCGGCAGCAGGTGCTTACCGTCCTGCGCGAGGTCCTCGTCTTCGATGCTTACGTCTGGCTGCTCACCGACCCGGTCACCGCGGTTGGTGCCGCGCCGCTGGCCGACGTCCCCTGCAAGGCGGAACTCCCGGCGCTGATCAAGGCGAAGTACGCCACGTCGGTCAATCGCTGGACGGTCCTGCGGCAGCGGCCCTCATCTGTCGCGCTCCTGCACAGCACCGTCGACGGCGACCTCGGACGAAGCCGTCTGTGGCGCGATGTGCTGAGCCGGTACGGAATCGGCGACGTGGCCTCGGCGGTCTTCGCGGACCAGTTCGGCTGCTGGGGCTTTCTCGATCTGTGGCGTGACGATACCCGCGAGCCATTCAGCACGGCCGATGCCGAGTTCATCGCCGGTCTCATCGCACCGCTGACCAAAGCGCTGCGCCGTAGCCTGGCGCGAACGTTCCTTCAGCCCTCGGCGCCGCAGCGGCACCAAGCCGGGCCGGTGGTGCTGACCCTCGACGACGACCTCCGGATCACCAGCCGTACGGCAGCTTCGCAGGCATGGCTGGACGTCCTGCTTCCGCCGGAGCCCGACGAGCGGGCCATCCCCGCGAGCGTCTACAACGTTGCCGCCCAGCTCATCGCTGCCGAGGAAGGCGTCGACACGCACCCCGCGTCGACCCGCACGCACCTGGCTGACGGCTTCTGGCTCACCCTGCGCGCAGCCAGGCTCGCTGCCGCCGAGAACGAGCCAGGCTCGGCCGCGTCCAGCGCGGCAGCGCTGGTGGTCACGATCGAGGAGGCGTCCGCCGCCGAGCGGCTGGAGCTTTTCGGCCGTGCCTTCGGCCTCAGCGGCCGCGAGTACGAGCTGCTCGGCCTGCTCGCCACCGGCAGCGACACGCGGGCGATGGCCCGCCACATGTCGCTGTCCGAGCACACAATCCAGGACCACCTCAAGTCGATCTTTGCCAAGACCGGTGTCAGCGACCGGGTCACCCTGCTAGCGCGGGCCCTCGGTACCAGGCGCGAGGCCATAGACAGGCGCGGCATCGCCTAATCACGGCCGCAGGCCCAGGATGTGGTCGGCGAACATGTCGACCGCGTCATCGATCAGGCCGAGGTATCGTTCGCCGCCGGGGTCGTTCGCGAGCTGCTGGCTGGCCAGGCCGGCAACGACCGCGGTCCAGAGATCGAAATCGGCGGTGTCGCGGAGCCCGGCGCGGGTAAGGACGGCGCGGACGCGCGCGAGGATCTCGGCCGCAATGGCGTCGGACTCCGGCGATGGCTGGAACCGGGGAATGGTGTGCAGGTACAGCAGCTGGTAGCGGGCCCGGTCCTCGGCAGCGAACTCCACGAACGTGCGCGCCACAGCGCGGAGCGCGCCCCGAGCCTCCGCGGGGATATCGGCGTCCGCGAATCGGCGCGCCAGCTCGCGGTTGCCGTCGCCGAACATGCGGTCGTAGAGGGCGTTGGAGACGGCGGAGAGCGTCTTCAGCTCGACGCGCTGGACTTCTGCTGGGATCTCGCTGCCCGTCGGCCCGGTCCGGGGCTCATGGCCCCCTCGGTCCGCATCTAAAGACCATCATCGGCTTCCGCGCCGGACCGCCGTTTTGTAGCTCACGACCTGCTGGGAATCTCAGCAGGCCTTCGACGACTACGGCAAGGCACTCATGCCGGTCCTGCACAACGTCGGGATCGACCCGGGAACGCCGGATGTCATGCCGCTTCACAATCTCGCGGTCTGGTCAGCAGGCCGGCCCCACAGAACCGTGGGGCCGGCTAGACCGAGCTGACTTCACGCCGGAAGGCCCGGGAGGCGTCACGCCTCCGGCAGCAGGGCGGCGGCCATCGAGTCGGCCAGGAACTGCCCGTATCGACCACGGACCCGTCGTGTGATCCAGGGAGCGGTCCTGCGCCCGCCAGTTGCTTCGTATCTCGGCGGCCTGGCAGATCCGGGGTCAGGCCGTCATGGTGTGCTCGGCGGTCCAGGCGTCAACGAGGTCGAGCACGGTTCGCGGCGGCTCGGGGGGAACGAAGCCGAGCATGTCCTGCAGCAGCGGGTGGACGACGGGGTGTACCCGGTCATGCTCGAAGGCCTCCCAGTCGTCCTTGGCCTGCCATACCTCGACGTACCGCAGACCGGACTCGGTGCGGTAGGCAAGGTGCGCGATCAGGCCGGGCGGGTGCTGCGGGCCGATGCCCTCCTTGATGCGGGCGTAGATTTCGGTGGTGATCGGCACCTCGTAGGTGAATGCGTACGCCATCTGGCTGGCCTCCAATATTGATCCGAAGATATTTCGGATCAATATTGCTATCATGTCCCCTGTGCAGCCCAACGTCAAGAGACGCTACGACGCGAGCAAGCGCCGCGAGGCCGCTCAACGCACCCGGCTGGCGATCCTGAACGCCGCGCTGACCTTGTTTGGCGACCGCGGCTACGCTGCGACACCGATGACGGCGATCGCCGAGCAGGCCGGCGTGGCGCTCGACACCGTCTACGCCTCAGCCGGCCGCAAGCCCGAACTGGTCCGGCTCCTCATCGAGACCGCGATCTCCGGCAGCAGCCAGGCCGTCCCAGCCGAGGAACGCGACTACGTCCAGGCGATCCGGGCGGCGCCCGACGCCGAGACCAAGATCACCATCTACGCCGCAGCGATGCGGGCGATCGCCGGCCGCCTCGCTCCGGTCCTGGCCATCCTCCAGCAGGCCGCCCCGACCGAGCCTGAACTGGGTGCGCTGTGGCGCGAGATCACCGAGCGCCGGGCAGCGAACATGCGCCGATTCGTGACCGACCTCGCCGCCGTCGCCACCCTGCGAGTGGCCCCCGGCGAAGCCGCCGACATCGTCTGGGCGACCAACGCCCCCGAGCTGTATCAGCTGCTCATCAGCGAGCGCGGCTGGACGCCTGAGCGATACGAGCATTTCCTGGCCGACTCCTGGCAGCGCCTGCTCCTCGCCGGGTAAGCCCGTGACCAGGTGGTCGGCGCCGCAGCGGGTGAAGATCTCGGCGCGGCGCTCGTCGGCCGGCATGGACTGCCCGTCGGGCCCGGTGGTCATCAGGCGGCACAGCAGGTCGGTGGCGTGCTCGGCGTCGCGCAGGTGGCGTGCGCCGTCAAGCGGATGGAACCCGGTGCTGGCCAGGGCCGGTGCGTATCCGATCTCGTGTAGCCAGGCGGCCCGCGACCACCAGGTCCGCGTCGCTGCCGAGGATGCCGGCCAGACCTGGCGCCGTTGCCGTTCAGTCCCTCGCCGAAGACCGGTCCAGGTCGGCGGCTCGTGCCTGCTGCTCGTACAGGGCCAGGAAGTCCGTCTCCCGCAGACCTATTCCGATCGCCGACTGGATCAGCTGGTAGACCGCCGACCCCACCGGCATCGGTACCTCCAGCGACCGCGCCGCGGCGAGTCCGAGGTCGAAGTCCTTGCGCAGCAGCTCGGTCGTAAAGGTCGGCGTCCAGTCCCGGCTGATCAGGTCGCCGGCCCTTGTGCGCGTCCAGTCCGAGCCGAGGACCGTGCCGTTGAGGAACTCCAGGAAGGCCGCCCGGTCGGTTCCGCCCTTCTCGGCCAGGGTGGTGACCTCGACCAGGGCCTGGACCATCATGCCGAGATACAAGTTGGTGCAGAGCTTGACCAGCCGGGCCTGCTCGCCCTCGCCGGCGTGCACGGCGACCTTCGCGATCTGTTCCAGATGCGGCCGGGCGCGTTCGAACGTGGCAGCCGGGCCCGACGCGACGATGCAGGCACCGCCGGCGGCCACGACATGCGGGTTCCCGCTGACCGGAGCGGCGAGGAACGCCACGCCTGCCCGCCCGGCGGCCTCGCGGACCGTGGCCGACACCTCCGGGGACACGGTGGAGCAGTCCACGATGATCTCCGGCCGCTGCGGCGCGGCGAGCAGGCCGGCCGACCCGGTGACGACCTCCTCCAGGTCACTGGGCCTCGCAACCATGACGAACACGATGTCGCAGCCACCCAGGTCGCCGAGGCTGTCGGCGACGACGGCGCCCCTGGCGGCGAGCGGCTCGGTCTTCGACCTCGTCCGGTTCCAGACGGTGACCAGCTCGCCGGCGTCGAGGAGCCGGGCCGTCATCGCGGCGCCCATCCGGCCGGTGCCGAGCCAGCCAATGCGGGTCATGCCGAGGCCGGCGAGGCCGGCAGGTCGGCGCCGGTCCAGTACCGCGTGCCGGCGACGTAGAGCTGGTCGGCCGGGAACCTGGTCAGCAGCCGGCATCCGTCGGGCGTCACCACGACTTCCTCTTCTATCCGCGCGGCCGCGGAGCCGTCTGGCGTCGGCCAGTACGTCTCGATGGCGAACACCATGCCCTCGCGCAGCTCGACCGGGTGCTCGAACGAGTGGTGGCGGCTCATCAGCGGCCGTTCCCAGTTGGACAGGCCCAGGCCGTGACAGTACTGCAGGCCGAATGCCTCCTCCTCGCTGGCGAAACCGAACTCCTGAGCGGCGGGGAAATGGCGGACCACGTCGGCCGACGTCGCCCCCGGCCGGATCTCGGCGATCGCATTGTCCATGAACTCCCTGGCCCGCCGGTAGGCCTCGCGCTGCGCCGCGTTGGAGCTGCCGACGTTCAGCGTCCGGTAGTAGCAGGTCCGGTAGCCGTTGAAAGCGTGGATGATGTCGAAGTACGCGGTGTCGCCGGGCCGGATCAGCCGGTCGGAGAAGACATGCGGATGCGGGCTGCACCGTTCCCCTGAGATGGAGTTGACGGCCTCGACCTCCTCGGACCCGTTCTCATACAGGTACCTGTTCACCAGCGCGACGAGATCGTTCTCCCTGATGCCCGGCCGGAGCGCGCGGTAGAGCTCGTCGTAGGCACCGTCGACCAGGGCGGCGGCGTGATCGAGCAGCGCGACCTCATCGGCGGTCTTGATCGAGCGGATCTCCTGCATCAGGCCGTGGCCGTCCTCGACCCGCAGTCCGGCCCGCTCAAGCGCGCGGAGCACGGGGAGCTCGACGATGTCGACGCCGACCGGCTCGCCCGCGAGGCCCGCATCGTGCAGCAGGCCGGCCAGGCGGCTGGCGTTGCCCGCCTCGACGCCCACGGTCTCGGGGATGGAACCGCGCCAGCTGGAGATCCCGGCCTGCCAGCTCCGCTCGCCGTACCAGGGCGCGTAGCGCTGATGGGTCCTGGCGGCCGAGCCGATGTCCCACAGGATCGGCTCATGGTCCCGCATCAGCAACGCGCAGCGGAAGAACTTGTCCCTGGCCCAGTTGCCGATATGGGTAGCGGTCGTATAGCGGATGTTATTCATATCGAACAAAATCAGCGCGCCGAACTCTGACTGCATCAGCCCAGCCTGGACGCGCGCGTACCGGTCGGCGCGCAGCCGGGCGAAATCGACCCGCTGCTCCCAGTCCACGCCCGTGACGGCGCCTGGCGAGGCGATCGGAACGGGCTGGTCGGATGCCGAGTAGAACGGTGCCGGATACGTGGGCGTCATCGGAAGACCTCCTGCGGGGGACGGGACGGGCTCGGGCGGCTTCAGACCGGCGAGTACTCACCAGCCCCGGCGTCGGCGACGTCGGCCTCGGGCGCGGCGCCCGGCAGGCCGAGTGCGTGCCAGGCTCCCTCGACGATGGACTGGGTGGACAGGCCGTACTTGCCGAACAGGTACGGCGCGGTGCCGGCGCCCTCGGCGAACGTGTCACGGAGGCCGATCCTGCGCAGCGGCCTGGCCGCGCCGGACTCGGCGAGCACCTCGGCGACGGCGGAACCGAGGCCGCCGGTGATCAGGTGATTCTCGGCGGTCAGCACCACCTTGCAGGCGGACGAGACCCTGGTGACGGTGGCTTCATCCAGCGGCTTGATGACCGGGACGTTGACGACGCTGACGCCGATCCCGTGCCCGGCCAGGACAGCGGCGGCTGCCAGCGATGGGGCCAGCATCATCCCGCTGGCGAACAGCGCCACATCCGCGCCGCTGGTGAGCACGTCCGCGTGGTCGAGCGCGAGGTGGTGGCCGTTATCGAAAATGACAGGGATCTCGCCCCGCTTGAGCCGCAGGTATACCGGGCCGGGCAGGTCGACGATCGCATCGCAGACCTGCCCGGCCTGCACCGCGTCGGCGATGTCGATCACGGTCATCCCGGGAACGCACCGCATCAGTGCCACGTCGTCGATCGCCTGATGGCTCGGCCCGCCCGGGCTGGAGACGCCGGGCATGAAGCCGACGATCCTGACCGGCAGCCGCGGGCAGGCCACGGCGTTGATGATCTGGTCCAGCGGACGGCGGGTGGCGAAGACGCCGAACGTGTGCACGAACGGGATGTGACCGCAGCGGGCGAGAGCCGCGGCCACGCCGATCATGTTCGCCTCCGCCATGCCGGCGTGAATGAAACGGTCAGGAAAGGCGCCGGCGAAGAGGTCGATCTCGCACTGGCGGGTCAGGTCGCCGCTCAGGCACAGCACGTCGTCGCGTCGCCGCGCGAGTTCGACCAGCGCCTGGCCGTAGGGCTTGAGCACGGTCTGGTAGGGAGGCTCACGCACGGGCACGCTCCAGCCGCCCCGTCAGCTCGGCGACCGCGGCGGCTGCGAGCTCGGGCGGCAGCTTGATGAAGTGGCCGTCGGCATCGGGCGGCAGGCAGTCGAGCCCGTGTGCCGTCGAGGTACGGCAGATCAGCGCCACCGGGCGGCTCGCGGCTCGCGCCCCGGCCAGGGCCAGTGACACGGCGCGAACGTCGTGACCGTCAAGCTCTACTGGCTCCCAGCCGAACGACGCCCACTTCGCCGCGACCGGCTCGATGGTCGTGATCGTGTCCACGGGACCGTCGACCTGCGAGTTGTTCGCGTCTACCAGGACGGTCAGTGCCGACAGGCGGTGATGCGCGGCGAACATCGCCGCCTCCCACACCTGGCCTTCTTCCAGCTCGCCGTCGCTGACCAGGGCGAAGGTCCGCACCTGACGAGCGCGCAGCCGGTCGGACAGGGCGAGCCCGGCGGCCGCCGACAATCCCTGGCCGAGTGACCCGGCGACGTAGTCGAACAGCGGCGACCGCTCGGTGCCGATCGCTTCCAGCGCCGAGCCGTCCTGCCCGTAGCCGTCCAGCGCGTGCTCGGGGATCAGCCCGACCTCGGCGGCGGCGGCGTAGAACGCGATCACGTAATGGCCGGGGGAGCAGACGATCCGGTCGGCACCGGGTCGTGCGACCGAGAACAGGGCCGCGACCTGCTCGGCGCACGACAGCGCCTGACCGAGGTAGCCGAATCCCTGGGCTGCCACCATCCGCACGGCCCGCAGCCGGATGGCGGTCGCGAGCCGCTCCGGATCGGCTACCTCCCAGTGCGTCCCCGGATCGGAGAGCCGGGCCGGGGAGGTCATCTCTTGGTAAAGTGGCAAAGTGGCATGGCCACATTGTCGGATTAACCCAGGATGGTGTCAACGGATGGCAGCTCCCTCGCGGCCCCGCCCGCGCGCGGTAGAGCTGCCCGGAATCGCCCCGGTCGCCGCGGTCCGCCGGTCCGAGAGCCTGGCCGACCAGATTCGCGGCCTGATTATCAGCGAGGGCATCGCTGAAGGCGCGCGGCTGCCGGCCGAGCGCGACCTGGCCGAGCGGTTCGGGGCGAGCCGGCCGACCGTCAGCCAGGCGCTCCGCAGCCTGTCCCTGATGGGCCTGATCGAGATCAGGCACGGGTCGGGGGCCTACGTGGTCCGCCGCCCGGAGACCATGGTGGCCGCCTCGGTGAACCTGATGCTCGACCTGGATCAGCACTCGGTCGGCCATCTGATGCGGCTCCGGCTGTGGCTGGAGACGCTGGGTGTCCGGGAGGCAGCGGCCCGCCAGCCCGCGCTGGATGCCGCCGAAGCCAACGACATTCTGGCCGCGCTGGGCCGGCTGCGGGGGGTTACGGGGGGTCGTCCCCCCGGGCCAGCACTGCGGGATGCCGTAGGCCGCACGTCGGAGCTGATCGCCGCCGACACGGTCTTCCACGCGCTGATCGTGCGCAGCGTGGGCAATCCGTACCTGGCCGCCATGTACGAGAGCGTGCACAGCGCCGTGCTGTCATACCAGCTCAAGGCGTGGGTCGATACGGAGTCAGACCCGCTGTGGCTGCGCGACAGCGGGGCGGACCAGCAATGGGCACTGCATGAGCCGATTGCCGCCGCCGTGATCGCCCGGGACGGCGAGGCCGCCTACGCCGCCGTGCTCGCCCACCACGAGAAGATGGCCGAGCACGTTGCCGCCGCCCGAAGCTGGCACGGGAAACGCCGCTGATTGGTCCGGGCAGTTATCAGCGACGGCGTGAACGGCCGCCCGATGACCAGTCCGCCGCAGTCTAATGCCGCTGTCACTGGCAGCGTGGCGTATTGTCGAGGTATAGCTCCGGACCCAGGCTGCCGTTCCCGCCGCATTTCTCAGCGGGCGTGGACCAAGCTCCTCGATCAGTCGGACAGGCCTTCCAGCATCGCTTCCAGCGCGCCGACGTGTGCCCGCAGCTCTCCGGGTACCGGCGCGCCTGGCGGGCGGAAACTGTCGAGCCATTCCTCGTGCAATGGCCGCTGACCAGCCACAAGGGCGGCAGTTTCCGCGGGCAGGCCCGCATTGGCGAGGCAAAGCAGCGCCTGGCTGGCCGGCAGCGAATTGAGCCAGCGGTAGCCGGCCCGGCGGCGCGCCGCCGGATCGATGCTCCCGATCACGCGCACCCGCGACACGCCGCCATCGGGAAAGGCGTCGAGCCTGATCGCGGCCACGGGCCGCTCGTCGTGCACGGCGAAGACATGACGCGTGTCGGGCTGCAGCCGGACGCGGTCCAGGAGCGGCGTCCAGGCCGGCGAGCTGGCGGGCGGGGCGGAACTGAGGCCGAAGCCGGATATGGCGATCGCAGCGGACGCGTTGTACCTGAAATGCGCGGTGTCGATGACTAGCTGCCTGACCTGCCCGGCAAGGCCCAGCTGGAAGATGACGAAGTCGTGGCCGTCGTCCCGCCGCCGTCGCGTCTCCCACCCCTCGCCCATCGACCGGGCCCGGTCCGGGCGGTTGAGCGCCTGGGCCGCGGTATAGAAGTCGTCGCTGCTCGCCACGACCAGGCCGCCGTACTCCTGGCTCGCCAGGTCGATCGTCAGCCGCTCCAGACCACGGGGATCGGGCACGACCTGGCCGAGCACGCGGAGCCTGGCCACGCCGCCGTCCGGGAACACCGACAGGCGGACATGGGTGAAGCGCCGCGGGTCCGATACGGCGAAGGTGTTCAGCGTGTCGCCGCGCAGCGGTGACCGCGGCACGATCTCCGCCCAGTCGGGCCCGGTCAGCTCGTCGGGGCTGGGGTAGCCGTCGCGGCCGCAGGCCTCGATGACGCACTCGGCGGGAAAGTTCCCGGTGAAGAAGCTCGTGTCGACGTGGACGGACGTCATGATCCCCGGCGTGCCGAGGCGGACGAGCGCCCAGTCGTTTCCGGCCTGCCTGCGCCGCCTGGTCTCCCAGCCGTCCACGATCTCGCCGCGGTTGCCGTACCGGCCGGGCTCGAAGGCGGGCGCGGCCGGATTCAGCAGGTTCTCCTTATCGCCGAAGGACTCGTCGCTGGCCGCGACCACGCTGCCGCCGAGCCACCGCGACGCCAGGTCGGTCACGCTGCCCGCCGAGCCGCTCATGCCGGTCCGCCCGGCGGCGGCCGCAGGCCGAGCGCCGGTGACAGCGGCCAGCCGATGATCTTCTTGGGCTCGGGCGGCGCGTACGTGCAGAGCTTGCTGGTCGTCAGGCCGAGGCCGACGATCGCCTCGGCGAGCCGGACCGCTGCCCCGACCCCGTCGACGACGGGGACGTGCAGCTCGGTGGTGATGGCCTCCTCCAGCCCGGCCATGCCGGCGCAGCCCAGGCAGATGACCTCCGCGTGGTCGGTCTCGACCGCGGCGGCGGCCTCGGCGACGATGGCGCGGACCGCTCCCGCCGGGTCGTTGTCCACGTCGAGCGTGCTCATGCCGCTGGCCCGGACCGACGAGCAGCGATCCCACAGGCCGGCCAGTCGCAGCCGGTCCTCGATCGCGGGAACGGAACGCTGCAGCGTGGTGACCACCGAGTACGACCGGCCGATCATCATCGCGACATGCGCCGAGGCTTCGCAGATCTCGACCACGGGCTGCTCGATGAGCTCGGCGATCCCGTCCCGGCCGTGCTCGCCGAAGCCGGCCAGCACCACGGCGTCGTAGGGCCCGTCATAGGCGAGGACGCGGTCCATCACCGCCACCGCCGACAGGTAGCTCTCGAAGTTGCAGTCGACCGCCTCGGGTCCGAAGTACGGCCGGAGGGCCTCGATCTCGGTGCCCGCGGAGGCGTATCGCCGGGCCGCCTCCTCGATCACCGACGTCATGGTCTGGCTAGTGTTGACGTTGACGACGAGAATCCTCATCTCAGGTCCCCTCCCGGCCGCTGAGCAGCTGCCCGCGCGGACGGCCGGGGTCGATCGGCTCGCCGCGAAGAATGGTGCCGCGGACGACACCTGCCAGCGCTCGGCCCGGGTACGGAGTGACCGGGTGCCGGTGGTGAATCTCGGCCGGATCGACGACGAAGGACTCGTCCGGAGCGAACAGGCAGAAGTCGGCGTCGTAGCCCACCGCGACCTTTCCCTTCCTGCGCAGGCCAGCCAGCCGTGCGGGCCCAGCCGACATCCAGCGGGCGACATCGCCGAGCGAGTAGCCACGGCCGCGCGCGCCGGTCCAGATCAGCGGCAACCCGAGCTGGAGCGAGGAGATCCCGCCCCAGGCGGCGCTGAAGTCACCGCTGGCTACTTCCTTCATATGCGCCGTGGCGGGCGAGTGGTCGGAGACGACAAGATCAAGCACGCCGTCCCGCAGGCCGTCCCAGAGCAGCTCGCGATTGGCTTCCTCCCGGATCGGCGGCGAGCACTTGAAGGCCGTCGCGCCGTCGGGGATCTCCTCCGCGGTCAGGGTCAGGTAGTGCGGGCACGACTCCGCCGTCAGGGCGACGCCGTCCCGGCGAGCCGACGCGATCATCGGGAGCGCGTCCGAGCTCGACAGGTGAACGACATGCGCGCGCCCGCCTGAGCGGCGGGCGGCCTCGATGACCTGGCAGATGGCGAGATTCTCGACCCCTCGCGGCCGAGACGCCAGGTAATCGGCATACCTCGGGCCGGTCGCCGCACCGATCGCCGCCGCGGCCTCCGCGCTCTCGGCATGCACCAGCAGCGGCGAACCGAGCTCGCGGAGGACGCCGAGCGCGTCCTCCATCTCCCGGTCAGTAACCGGCGGGAAGTCGTCGGACCCGGAGTGGGCCAGGAAGCACTTGAAGCCGAGGACGCCGGCCTGGTGCAGCGGCACGAGGTCACCGCGGTTGCCGGGGATCACCCCGCCCCAGAATCCGACGTCGACCTGGCACTGCCCGGCGGCCGCCTGCCGCTTGAGCTCAAGGGCGGCCACGCTGACGGTGCTGGGGACACTGTCCAGCGGCATGTCCACGAGCGTGGTGATCCCGCCGGCCGCCGCGGCCCGGGTCGCGGCCGCGAAGCCCTCCCATTCGGTGTTGCCCGGCTCGCAGATGTGCACATGGGAATCGACCAGGCCCGGCATCAGCACGACGGAGGAATCCAGCTCCAGCACGCTCGGCGCCGTCGCGGCGTGATCCAGCGGCATGAGGGCGGCTACAGAGCCATCCCGTACCCCGACCGCGGCAGCGATCTCGCCGTCGCCGTGACCGGAGATGACTCGCGGAGCCCGGATGACCAGATCGAATCCGTCGGTCATTCAGCGGCCGCCCGCTCCGGCAGCCCCTCCGCGGGGTCGCTGCCAATCCGCGAGTAGCCGAGCAGTTCCTTCGCCCGGGGACTCCGCGCGATCAGCGCGACGACCACCAGGTAGACGACCGCGCCCGTTGCCCATGCCTGCAGGGCAGGGAAGCCGAGATAGGTCTTCCCGAATCCCGGCGTGCCAGGAACCAGGCCGCCGGTGAAGGCGCCGACGGCCGTGCCTGCCAGGAGCGCCGCGATGGCGGGCCAGTTGGCGGTGGCTAGCTCCGACCACGAGGCGACCCGGTGCAGCGGCCGCCGGAGTCCGAACAGGCGCCGCACGACGAAGACGTCCACGGCCATGATGGTGCTGGCGACCGGCACCGTGACCGCTCCGATGCCCGTGACGATGTTGAACGTCTTGGTCAGGCTGGGCAGGATGAACGTCAGGCCGGCGGCGGCCAGGCCCAGGCCGATTACCGTGTACTGGCGGCGCCAGCGCGGAATGCGGGAGAGCAGGTTCTGCGCGCCGTTGATGGCGATATACAGGTTCCCGTCCTGGACCGCCCACTGGTTGACGAGCAGGACCACCATCATCAGGCCGGCCAGCCCGAACAGCGTGAAGGTGGCGAAGTACTTGATGCTCGGGGCGAAGCTGGGCTGGTTCGACAGCGTCGCGATCAGGTACCCCATCACGGGGAAGATGAACGCGCCGAGGATGTACGGGATGGCGATCGCCGGGACGTTCCACCACGACGCCCGGCCTGGCTTGGCGTAACGGAAGATGTCGGGCTCGTTGCCCCAGGTCGACAGGCCGACCATCGCGCCCGTGACGAAGAAGATGGACGCAGGAGCACTCGCGTGTGGCACCGCAGACAGGGCGTGACCGGACACCGAGGTGAACGCCTTGATGGTCGCGTAGATGCCCCACACCACCACGACCGGCACCGCGACGAACTGCGCGAAGCGCTGGAGGCCGGTGAAGCCGAAGTAGTTATTGAAGATCATCACGAACGCCAGCACCGCGGTGATCAGGGAAACGGCGGCGATGGTTCCGAGCAGCGCCTGACCGAGCGTGATCACGAACAGCACGGTGAACAGGTAAAAGCCCATCCCGTCGATGACCAGCAGCAGCGAGACGATCGCGCTGCCGACCGTGCCGAAGATGCTCCGCGTCGTGACGGCGTGCGTCTGACCCGCGACCGTACCGACGTTCGCTGATCCGATGCAGTAGGCGGTCATCGTCACTGCCGCGATCGCCATCGCCAGGATCAGCCGGCCGAGCGACAGGCCCTCGAACCGGGCGCCGTAGCCGACCAGGACCGCGCCGAACACCAGCTGCATCGAGCCGAACGTGAGGAACATCCGGAAGTTCGACCGTCGCGCGTGCTGCGGTACCACCGATTCGGTGTAGTCGGCAACGACCGACTGCTCGCCAGCATCCGCCTGTCCGCCCATCTCGTCCTCCACCCCAGTAGCGCGCGAGGACAAGCCCGCGCGTCGAGATGCTCCATGAGTCCGGCGACTCGGACGACCCGGCAGCAGACCTGACGTGACGGTAACCGGCGGGTAACGTAACGGTCAATACATCGGGTATTGACATTTGATTATGACTTTGTAATCTTCTGCCTATGACGTCACCTGCCGTGTCCCGGCTGGCTGCGGCGGTCCGCCGGCACAGCCCGGTGCCGCTTCACCATCAGATCAAGATCGCGGTACTCGAGGGCGTCGAGCAGGGGTGGCTGCCGCCTGGCGTGCAGCTGCCCAGGGAGCGTGAGCTGGCCGAGGCGCTTGGCGTGAGCCTGGCGCCGGTGCGGCAGGCGATGGCCGATCTCACCAAAGAGGGCTATGTCGACCGGACCAGGGGCAAGGGCACCTTCATCCGTGATCGCAAGCTGGTCGAGAAGATCCAGATTCTGGGCAGCTTCCACGAGTCGGTCCGCCGCCAGGGGCTGAACTCAACCGTGAAGGTCCTGAGCAGCGAGTTCGCCGAGCCGCCGCAGGCGGTCGCGGCCGCGCTGGCGCTGCGCGGCCAGGAGGCGTGGTGCCTGCGGCGGCTCGCGTCCCTGGACGGCGACCCGCTGGCCCTGCTCACCGCCTGGCTGCCGCCCAGGTACGCGCGCGGCGTCAGCGACCAGGATCTGGGCACCGGATCGCTCTACGAGGCACTCGCCCAGGTGCACGGCGTGGAGATGACCTCGGCGGACAACGTCGTCGAGGTCGACCGGGCCGGGCTGGAGCAGGCCGAGCTGCTCGGCCTGGCGCCAGGCTCGCCCGTGCTGAGGGTTATCGGCGTCACCAGGAACCAGCGGGACCGTCCGGTGGAGTACTCCGACGTGCTCTACCGGCCTGAGCGGTTCCGGTTCGCGATCGAAAGCCGGCGATCGACTCCGGCCAGTCAGGCACAACCCCCTCGCGGTGCCAGGCGCCGCCCCATTGGTCCCGGAGGATCACATGGCACGTGACGTATCCCTCCCGTCGGACTTCGCCGGCGACGGGCAGCTCTTCGTCAGGAACGCGACCGGCCTGGTCAGGGAGGTTTCCAAGTGGGACGCCCTGATCATGAATACCCTCGGCATGAACGTCGCGCTCGGCGCGATCTTCATGCTGCTGCAGGCTCCCGGTGACTTCCCCGGCGGCAACATGCTGCTGGCGATCGGCATCGGCACCCTGGTCATGGCGTTCACGCTGCTCTGGGTCTACTCCGAGTTCGCCGCCGCGATGCCAAGGGCGGGCGGCGACTACGTGTTCGTCAGCCGCGCGCTGCACCCGTTCGTCGGCTGGCTGATGTCGTGGAGCCAGGGCCTGTGGCTGATCTTCTTCTGGATCGGCTTCAACGCCTGGTTCGCGCTGACGTTCGCGGCGCCGGTCGCCATGACCACCCTCGGCGCGGTCACCGGCCATCCGGTCTGGATCAACCTGAGCAACGACCTGCTTTCCAAGCCCACCTTCATCGGGATCACCACGCAGTGGTGGGTGATCTTGCTCGGGACGGTGCTGACCCTGGCCTTCGCGGCCCTGCTGATCTACGGGTCGCGGTCCTACTGGCGGGTGCAGAAGTGGCTGTTCGCCATCGCGGGCCTGAGCATCCTGTTCGTCGCCGGCCTGCTGCTCTTCCGCGGCAACCAGATCGCCCAGACCTGGACCACGTTCGCGGCGACGAACAAGGGCCTGGCCTATAACAACATCATCCCGGCGGCCAGGTCCGCGGGCTTCACGGGCAACGGCGCGCACTTCAGCCTGACCGCCACCCTGCTCATGCTGCCGTGGGTGTTCTTCGTCGTCGGCTACGCGCAGGGCTCGGCGCAGATCGGCGGCGAGGTCAAGCGGGCCTCGCGCAGCCAGTACTTCGCCATGGTCGGCGGCGTGCTGATCAACGGCGCCGTGCTCGCGTTCATCGTCTGGGCCTACCAGCACGCGGTCGGTCACGACTGGGCGGCGAGCCTTTCTTACCTGTCCAACGCGGGCTCGTCGAAGCTGGCCCTGCCCGGCGGTGTCCCGGCCGGGATCAACCTGATCGCCAGCCTGCTCACCGGCAGCGTGCCGCTGCTGCTGATCATCGGCGTCGGG
>Ga0307373_10008560_pt1 | contig 15526 bp, 14 predicted proteins | sample OX2MG_FD_202534 | JGI IMG/M metagenome (GOLD analysis project Ga0307373, IMG submission 202534) | Soil microbial communities from Risofladan, Vaasa, Finland - OX-2 | ecosystem: Environmental > Terrestrial > Soil > Coastal area > Acid sulfate soil | place: Finland: Risofladan, Vaasa | collected... | reverse complement strand
TGGATGCTGGCGCACTCGCTGCGGATATTCGCCGCACCGCCGCGGGCGCCGGGCTCGGCGCAAGGCTTGCGCCGAAGGTCTCGGTCACGGTCGACGGCGGCAGCACGCTCACTCTCGATGACGTTGTCGCCGACGTGCGGCTGCGCGCTGAATGTGTAGACGGCGCTGTCGGGCTGCGCGTCAGCCTTGGCGGCGACGGCGCAAATGCCACGCAACTCGGCACGGTCGCACCGGCCGATGGTGTAGAAGCCGTTATCCGCTTGCTCGAAATGATTGCACAACATGGCCACGCGGCTCGCGCGCGCGATATTCTCGCTACCAGAGGCACCGCCTCACTCCGATCCGCCATCGCTGGCCTACTGACAGCCGCCGCGCTTCCTTCGACCACGCGCGAAGCGTCCGCTGTCATCAATACTTATCGTCTGTGCGATGGGTCGTTGGCATGCGGTATTGGACTTCCTTTCGGCCATGCAGACGCCGCGATACTCGAACGATTGGCGGCGTCGGCAGCAACCGCCGGAGCAACAGGCATCTGCACTGCCGGCCGGGCTTTACTGATCGTTGGTCTCGCCGAGCGGGCGATGCCGGAATTTGTGCGCGACGCCGAGCGGCTCGGCTTTATCGTCGACGCCGGCGATCCGCGCCGCCGCGTGATCGCCTGCTCGGGCGCGCCGATCTGCGCGTCAGGGTATGTTGCGACGCGGGCGCTCGCACAGGCAATTGCCGACGGTGCAGCGCCGTCGCCCCACGGGACGCTTATTCACGTTTCTGGCTGCGCCAAAGGTTGTGCCTATTCCGGCAAAGCCACGTTGACCGTGGTCGGCACGCCGGCGGGTTGTGCGCTGATCGCAGCAGGCTCGGTCAGCGATGCCCCGTTCGCGATGGTTACGGCGGAGGACTTGCCCGCCGCTGTTACGCGCTACGTCCGCGATTCATGCCGCGAGGACAGTCATGTCTGAGCGCATGGCGTATTTGCGCGACGGCGCGGCAATCTATGATCGCTCGTTCGCGATCATCCGCGCGGAAGCCGATCTGTCGCGCTTCTCCGCGGCAGAATCCGAGGTCGCCGTACGCATGATCCATGCGTGCGGCCAAGTCGAGCTGGCGCGCCAGATCGTCTTTGAACCGAGTCTTGTTGCCGCCGCACCCAACGCCTTGGCCGCTGGCGCACCGATCCTTTGCGATTCCGAGATGCTGGCGCGTGGCGTGACGCGGGCGCGACTGCCGGCCGGTAATCAGGTTATCTGCACGCTCAACGATCCGCGCGTGGCGAAGCTCGCGGGCGAACTCGGCACGACACGCTCGGCCGCGGCGCTTGAATTGTGGCGCGACCGGATGGCCGGCGCCCTCGTCGCCATCGGCAACGCGCCGACGGCGTTGTTCCGCCTGCTCGACTTGATCGATGCGGGTGCGCCGAAACCAGCCGCGATCCTCGGTATTCCGGTCGGATTCGTCGGCGCTGCCGAAGCGAAGGACGCGCTTGCCGGCGACCCGCGCGGCGTGCCGTTCCTGATTGTGCGCGGGCGAATGGGCGGCAGCGCCATCACCGCGGCTGCGGTCAACGCATTGGCGAGGCCGGGGTTATGAGCGCCGCCAAACTTATCGGCGTCGGCGTCGGCCCAGGCGATCCGGAGCTGATCACGTTCAAGGCGATGCGGACGCTGAAAGAAGCCGACGTGGTCGTGCATTTCGCCAAGACCGGCAACGCGAGCCATTCGCGCACCATCGCCGCGCGTTACCTTTCCGCCACCGTCACCGAGTTGGCGCTGCATTATCCGGTGACGACCGAGATGCCGACATGCAGCGACGGCTACCGCGATGCCATCCGCGATTTTTACGACGCAGCCGCGGCGAATATTGCCAGCCATCTTCAAGCCGAACGGACGGTTGCGGTGATTTGCGAGGGTGACCCACTGTTCTACGGTTCTTACATGCATTTGCATGCCCGGCTCGCGCGCAATTATCCAACCGAAATCGTTGCCGGCGTCACCGGCATGTCGGGCTGCTGGTCGGCGGCGGGCGTGCCGATCGCGCAAGGCGACGACGTTTTCACCGTGCTGCCGGCAACCTTGCCGGAGAGCGAGCTTACGCGACGGCTCGCCGACGCCGATGCAGCGGTGGTGATAAAGGTCGGACGGCATCTGCCGAAGGTACGCCGCGCGCTCGATCGCAGCGGCCGGTTGCCACGCGCGCTCTACGTCGAGCGCGGCACCATGATCGACGCGAAAATGATTCCATTGGCGAGCAAGCCGGACGATGACGCGCCGTATTTCGCCGTCATATTGGTGCCGGGCTGGGAGCAGCGCTCGTGAGCGGACGGCTGGCTGTAGTCGGATTGGGCCCGGGCGACGCGCGTTACTTGACGCCGGAAGCCGCTGACGCGTTGGCGGACGCCGAGGCGCTCTATGGCTATACCCCCTACCTCGACCGCGTGCCGGAGCGTGCCGGCCAGATTCGCCATGGCTCCGACAACCGCGAGGAACGCCTGCGCGCCGCCGCCGCATTGCGACATGCAGCGCAGGGCGCGCGCGTCGCTATCGTTTCCGGCGGCGATCCGGGCGTCTTCGCCATGGCGGCGGCAGTGTGTGAAGAAATAGAAACCGGCCCCGAAAGCTGGCGCGCACTCGACCTCGTCGTCGTGCCGGGGATTACCGCCATGCTGGCGGTGGCGGCGCGGATCGGCGCACCGCTCGGCCACGATTTCTGCGCACTGTCGCTGTCGGACAATCTGAAACCCTGGGACTTGGTCGAACGGCGGCTCGATGCCGCGGCCGGCGCCGGTTTTGTGATCGCGCTATACAATCCGGTTTCGCGGGCGCGGCCTTGGCAGCTCGGCGCGGCGCTGGAGCGTCTACGCCGCCATCTACCGCCATCGACGCCGATCGTGTTCGGGCGCGCAGCCGGACGGCTGGATGAGGCGATCAACGTCACTACGCTTGCCACCGCCGACACGGTATCGGCCGACATGGCGACGCTGATTATCGTTGGCTCACGCGAGACCCGAACGATCCCGCGCGCAGGACGATCACCGCTGGTCTATACGCCGCGCGCTGCCGCAGCGGTAAGCGCATGATCGAGCCAGGCGAGCACATCCTCGGTGGTGTCGACAACCGGCGCTTCCGGCGGCGGCGGCCGGCGCAGCATGATCACGCCGATGCCAAGACTGCGCGCGGCGGAGATTTTGCCGTAAGCCGCGGCACCGCCGCTGTTCTTCGCGACGACAACATCGATGCCGTGTGTTTGCATCAACGCGCGGTCATCGGCTTCGCGGAACGGGCCACGCGCGGTCAGGTAGATCACCTGCGGCAGGGGGAGTGGCGGCTCGACCCGATCGACGCTGCGGATCAAGTAACGATGTTGCGGAGCCGCCGCAAACGGCGCGAGTTCGTTGCGGCCGATGGTAACAAAAACGCTGCGCGGTTGATGACCGATGGCGGCTGCCGCTTCGCCGGCATTGTTGACGTCAATCCAGCGGTCGCCCGGGACCGCAATCCACGGCGGCCGGTACACCGCAATGAACGGCACGTTTGTTCGCCGGGCGGCGGCGGCGGCATTTTGCGAAATCCTGGTGGCGTAAGGATGAGTGGCGTCGATCAGAGCCTCGATGCGGCCCGCCACCAGATAATCGGCCAGGCCAGCGGCACCGCCAAAGCCACCGATCCGAATTGCCACCGCGTGTTCGACCGGCGAGGCTGTGCGGCCGGCAAGCGAAAGCGTCACATCCCAGCCGTCGCGCCGGGCGAGACGCTCGCCCAACATGCGTGCTTCGGTGGTGCCACCGAGAATAAGGATTCGTGGCATGTCGCTTCCTGATACCGCCGAGCGCGAGACTGCCGCATTGCCGCGCTGGCTGTCCATCGTCGGAATTGGCGAGGACGGCGTCGACGGTTTGACCCCGGCGGCGCGCGGATTGATCGGCTCGGCGGAAATCGTATTCGGCGGTCGTCGTCATTTTGGCTTGGCCGCTTCGCTTATTCGCGGCGCCACACGGCCATGGCCGAGTCCATTTGACGGCGCCGCCGATGAAGTTTTGCGCCATCGCGGCCGGCAAATCTGCGTGCTGGCTTCCGGCGACCCGTTTCACTACGGGATCGGGGCGGTGCTGGCGCAGCACATCGACCCGCGCGAGATGATCGTTTTGCCGGCACCTTCGGCCTTTAGTTTGGCGGCGGCACGGCTTGGCTGGTCATTGTCGCATACGACGCTGCTCTCGGCCCATGGCCGCAGCCTTGATCTCCTGCGTCCGCATTTGCAGCCGGGCGCGCGGATCCTGGCGCTGACATCGGATGGCGACGCTCCGATCGCGCTGGCACGGCTATTGGCAGAAACCGGATTCGGCGCTTCGCCGCTTACCGTGCTGGAAGCGCTTGGCGGCCCGCGTGAGCGCATCCGCACAATTACCGCCGCGGATTTCAATTTCGACATCGTCGAAGCACTCAACATCGTCGCGATCGAGGCGAAAGCGGCGCCGGAGGCCCGCGTCATTACCCGCAGCGCCGGACTAGCCGACAATCTTTTCGAGCACGACGGCCAGATCACCAAGCGGGAAGTGCGTGCGGTAACGCTTTCTTCGCTTGCACCGCGCCGCGGCGAATTGTTGTGGGACATCGGCGCCGGCGCCGGTTCAGTGGCGATCGAGTGGCTGTTGTCCGATCCGACCTTCATGCGCGCCGTCGCGATCGAGGAACGCACCGACCGCGCGGCACGCATCCGCCGCAACGCGGCCGCACTGGGCGTGCCGTATTTGCAGATCGTCGAAGACTCGGCTCCCGCCGCGCTGACCGAACTCGCGGTGCCCGACGCCGTTTTTGTCGGCGGTGGCGCCGATGCGAGCGTGCTTGATGCCGCATCGCGAGCGCTGCGGCCCGGCGGACGTCTGGCGGTCAACGCAGTGACCTTGGCAACGGAAGCGCTTTTGCTCGCCCGGCACGCGGCGCTGGGCGGCGAACTCACGCGGATTACGATCGCACGTGCACAGCCGATCGGGGAAAAGATCGGCTGGCGCAGCGCCATGCCGATCACCCACTGGCTTTGGACCAAACGATGACCGTGCATTTCATCGGCGCCGGCCCGGGCGCCGCCGATCTTATTACGGTACGCGGTCGTGATCTGATTGCGCGCTGCCCGGTCTGCCTTTACGCCGGCTCGATCGTGCCGCGCGAATTGCTGGCTTATTGTCCTGCGGGCGCACGCATCGTGGACACGGCGCCGCTTTCGCTCGACGAGATCGACACGGAATTTGCCGTCGCGCATACTGCAGGGCAGGACGTCGCCCGGCTTCATTCCGGCGATCTATCGATCTATTCGGCACTCGCCGAGCAACTTCGGCGGCTCGTGCGACGCGGTATACCTTATACGCTTACGCCCGGCGTACCGGCTTTCGCCGCCGCAGCGGCAGCACTTGAGTGCGAATTGACCGTGCCAGAGGTTGCGCAAAGCGTCGTGTTGACGCGCATTCCAGGCCGCGCATCTGGCATGCCGGAAGCCGAGAAGCTCGCGACGTTCGCCGCGAGCGGCGCTACGCTGGTCATCCATCTTGCGATTCACGCGATTGAACGCATCGTCGATGAACTGGCGCCATTCTACGGCGCCGACTGTCCGGCGGCGGTCGTCGTGCAAGCGAGCACGCCCACGCAGCGCATTCTACGCGGCACGCTTGCCGACATTGCCGCCGCGGTCGCTAGCGAGCGGATCGAACGCACCGCGTTGATCCTCGTCGGCCGCGCGCTTGCGGCGCACGACTTCCGCGACAGCGCACTCTACGATGCCGATTATCGCCGCCGCTTCCGGGGAGGCGGGAGTCCGCGATGACGACCTGGGACGCACTTGCGCGCCGTGCGGGCGTACCGATCTTCGAACCCGGGCACGTATGGCTCGCGGGCGCGGGACCCGGCGACCCCGGTCTGCTCACGCTCCACGCCGTTGCCGGGCTGCAGCGAGCCGACGTGGTCGTGCATGATGCACTGGTCGATCAGCGGGTGCTGGCGCTCGCCGGCGAGAGGGCACGGCTCGAATTTGCCGGCAAGCGTGGTGGCAAGCCGTCAACCATCCAAGCCGATATCAGCCAAAGACTCGTGGCATTGGCGCGCGAAGGCCGGCGCGTGCTGCGGCTCAAGGGCGGCGATCCATTCGTATTTGGGCGCGGCGGCGAGGAAGCGATGACGTTGGCCGCCGCCGGCGTTCCGTTTCGCGTGATCCCCGGCGTCACCGCGGGACTTGCTGCACTGGCGGCGGCATCGATCCCGGCAACATTGCGCGGGGTCAACCGGGCGGTGATCTTCGCCGCCGGGCATGGCGCCGAGGAAAATTTCGACTGGGGTCCGATCGCGCGCGCCGGGCAACCGATCGTGCTCTACATGGTCATGCACAATCTGGAGCAAATCGCCGGCGCCTTGATGGCGGCGGGTCTCGCGCCGCAAACACCTGCGGCCGTGATCGCCTCAGCGGCCACGCCGAAGGAGCGGCTGCTCGTCGCCACACTGGAAACCGTGGCCGCGCAAGCGCGGGCCAAAAACTTCGAGCCGCCCGCCATCGTGGCAATCGGCGACATTGTCAAGTTTCGCGGACGCCTGTTGGGCGTGACGCCGTCAGCGAGGGACCTTACGAGGGACAAATCGTGAGTGCGCGCGGGCTCATTATTGCGGCGCCGCATTCTGGCGCCGGCAAAACCACGGTGACGCTGGCCTTGCTCGCCGCTCTGCGTCGTCGCGGGGTCGCGGTGCGTGCAGCCAAAGCCGGACCCGATTACATCGATCCGGCGTTCCACGCCGCCGCCACCGGATCGTCAAGCATCAATCTCGATTCCTGGGCGATGTCAGGAAAACTTCTCGACACGCTGGCCGCACGCGCGGCCGATGGCGCCGATCTTTTGGTCGTCGAAGGCGTCATGGGTCTGTTCGATGGCGCGCCGGGCACAAGCGGCCGGCGCGGTGCCACCGCCGATCTTGCCGCACATTTCGGCTTGCCGGTCATGCTGGTGATCGACGTCGCGCGGCAGGCCCAGTCGGCGGCCGCGCTGGTGCGCGGCTTTGCGACACACGATCCTGCCGTGCGGATCGCCGGCGTCATTCTCAATGGTATCGGCAGCGAGCGGCATCGCCTTATGGTGGCCGAACCGATCACAGCATTGGGCATTCCGGTCCTCGGCGCGCTCAAGCAGGAAGCCGCCTTGGCGTTGCCGGAACGTCACCTTGGCCTCGTTCAGGCGAGCGAACATCCAGGCCTCACGTCCCTGATCGACAGTCTCGCCGCAACCGCCGAGGAGCACTTCGACCTCGACGGCATTATCGCCAGCGCCGGACCGTTCCGTTTCGCCGCGGGAGACGGCAAAGCCGTGCCGCTGGCACCGCCAAGCCAGCGCATCGCGCTGGCCAGCGATCGGGCTTTCAGCTTTGTTTATCCGCACCTCCTCGACGGCTGGCGTCGGGCCGGCGCCGAAATTCTCACCTTCTCGCCGTTGGCCGACGAGCCGGCGCCGGACCATGCCGATAGCTGCTGGTTGCCAGGCGGTTATCCGGAATTGCATGCCGAGACGCTTGCCGCCGCACGCCGCTTTTGCGGCGGGTTGCGGCGCTTTGCCGAGACTCGCCCGGTGCACGGCGAATGCGGCGGCTACATGGTTTTAGGCGAAAGTCTCGAAGACGCGTCCGGCCGCGGACATGCCATGACCGGATTGCTTGGACATTCGACGAGTTTCGCCAAGCGCAAATTGCATATCGGCTACCGCTCGGCACGGCTTCTGAGCAACAGCGTCATCGGTAGCGCCGGCGCAATCGTGCGCGGCCACGAATTCCATTACGCCTCGCTCACCTCGGCCGGCGGCGATCAGCCGCTCGCCGAAATTGCCGACAGCGGCGGCGGCATCATCGAAAAGACGGGCGGGCGGCGCGGCCGCGTCACCGGCGCATTCTTCCACGCCATCGCCGCGGCGGAAGGATGAGCTGGCTAGTGGTCCGATTCTAACATTCGCATCCGTATTCGGCAGCTTCTCATGCGAATGTTAGAATCAAAAGGACCACTAGCAAATATAAGTCTTAGTGGAGCTTTGGATTTGACATTCGCTTCAGGAGTCTGCCGCCAGGTGGGTAGCGAATGTTAAATCCGCTCCACTAGGTACCGGCGCGGACGACCTCGTCTTCGACGTCGCCGAGCCGGTCCTTGCCGAAGAAGATCTCGTCACCGACGAAGAAGGTAGGAGCGCCGAAGGTTCCGCGCGCCACCGTAGCTTCGGTGTTCTTCAACAACTGTTCTTTGACGCCGGCGTCCTGGGTCAGCGCCAGTAACGTGTCGGCATCCAAACCGGCATCTTTCAGCACGCCTCGCACCACGTCCGGGTCGTCCATTTTCTTGGGCTCGCCCCACATGGCGCGGAACACTTCATCCGCATAGCGCGCGAACACGCCCATGCGCTGCGCGGCAATCGCACCGCGCATGACCAAAAGCGTGTTGACCGGGAAGTACGGATTCCATTCGAAATCTTTGATGGCGTGGCGGCGAATGAACCGCTGCACCTCCAGTTGCTCGTATTGCAGGCGGTTTTTAATGCCGGCCATCTTCTCGACAGGTGAGCGGTTGTTGGTCAGCTTGAACACGCCGCCGAGCAGCATCGGCACATATTCGAATTTTGCGCCGGTGCGCCGCTCGATCTCCGGAATGACCAGATGGGCGAGATAAGCGTTCGGACTGCCGAAATCGAAATGAAATTCGATCTTTGCCATCTCACCAAACCTCCCGGTAGGGACGCAGATCGAGCTCGAACGTCCAGCCATCGCGAGGCTGCCGGTAAAGCTGCCAATAGGCTTCGGCAACCGATGCTGGGCTCATCAACTGGTCGGGCGCGAGATTCTCCAGCGCCTCCGCCCCGCCCCGCTGCTTGATCCGCTCGCGCACGAAGGTGGTGTCGACGCCGGCATCGATGATCAGATGCGCGACGTGAATGTTCTTCGGCCCAAGCTCGCGCGCCATGCTTTGGGCAACGGCACGCAGCCCGGACTTGGCGGCGGCAAAGGCCGTGTAGCCAATGCCACCGCGGACGCTCGCGGTCGCGCCGGTAAAAAATATGCAGCCTTTGCCATGCGGCAACATCAGCCGGGCTGCCTCGCGTCCGGAGAGGAAGCCTGCGTAACAGGCAAGCTCCCAGACCTTGCGGAATACACGCTCGGTGGTCTCGAGCAGCGGAAAGTTGACGTTGGCGCCGATGTTGAAGACACAAACTTCAAGCGGCGCGTAAGCGTCGGCGGCTTGCAGGAACCCGGTAATGGCTTCCTCGTTGCGCGCATCAAGTTCGCGCGCGACGATCTTGCCGCCGGCGGTTTCGATATCCGCCACCAGCGGCTTGAGCTTGTCGGCGTTGCGCCGGCCGCCAAAGATCGTAAATCCTTCGGCGGCGAATTTCTTGGCGATCGCCGCGCCGATGAAGTCGCCCGCGCCGATTATCGCCGCCGTCGCGTGCCGTTCTGCCACACGCGTTCTCCTGAAGCCGAGCGCCATTATGCGCTGTCGGCCGAAAGAATACAGCCAACTTGCCAGCCTTCTTGCCAAGCCTTCGGCTTCCGCCCACCATGGGGCGGGTCAGGCATTAAGAACGGCGCGGATTTTCGGGAATAGTCAGCGTGGCGGACGACAAAATCCACATCGTCACCGAAGCGGCCACGCGCATACTTGCCGATCTCGCCGACCCGCAGACAATCAACCGCGCCGACAACGACGCCTGGAAAGAACCGCTCTGGCAGGCGCTCAGTGCGGCCGGGTTGCCGCTGGCTTGGGTTCCGGAACGGCTCGGCGGATCGGGCGGGACTCTGACGGATGGCTTCGCCATCCTAAGCGTCGCCGGACGGTTCGCGCTGGCGGCACCGCTTGCCGAGACCTTGGCCGCCGGATGGCTGCTGGCGCGCGGCGACCTCACAGCGCCGCCGACGCGCATGACCCTCGCGCCGGTCCGGCCGCGCGACCGCATCGTCATCGATGCTGACGGCAAACTGAACGGCCACGCAACCGGCGTTCCGTTCGCACGCGAGTCCGAACACATCGCCGTGCTCGCAACCGATGGCAAACAGCAACACATCGCACTGGTGGAAACGGTACAATGCCGGCTCGGCGAAAGCCGCAACCTTGCCGGCGATCCGGCCAATGTAGTCACGTTCGAGCGCGTCAGGCCGCTACGCTCCGCGCCGGCGCCGCGCGGCTTCGATCAAACCTCGTTGATGCTGATGGGCTCGATCGTCCGCAGCGTGGAAACCGCGGGCGCCATGGAAACGATCCTGTCGCTTAGCGTCGCTTACGCCAACGAGCGCGTCGCATTCGAGCGACGGATTGGCAAATTCCAAGCGGTGCAGCAAAATCTGGCCCGGCTCGCCGGCGAAACCGCGGCCGCGGTCGCGATCGCCGGCTCTGCGGTCGATGCCGCCGCACAAACCGAAATTTTCGATGAAGGTATGTTTCTGGAAGCCGCCTCGGCGAAAATCCGCACCGCCGAAGCCGCCGCCGAGGGCGCCGCGATCGCCCATCAGGTATTCGGCGCTATTGGCTTTACCCAGGAACATATCCTGCACCGCTTCACGCTGCGCCTATTGTCGTGGCGCGACGACTTCGGCAGCGAAAGCTATTGGGCCGCGGAACTCGGCAAGCTGGTGGCGCGACGCGGCGCCGACGACTTCTGGCCTTTGGTGGCCTCGCGATGACCGTCGATCTGCATTTCGATCCGATCCGCCTGCCGCCGGAATGTGCGAAGCTGCGTGAAGAGGTGCGTGCTTTTCTGACGGAAGAAATCGCCGCCGGCACGTTCGATCCGCATCGGCCCGACGACGGCGAAGGCTATAATCGCGCATTCAGCCGCCGCGTCGGCGCCAAGGGCTGGATCGGCATGACTTGGCCGAAGCGATACGGCGGGCATGACCGTAGTCAACTCGAACGCTACGTTGTGACTGAGGAGTTTCGCGTCGCCAACGCACCGTCGCATCTGCACTTCGTCGCCGATCGTCAGAGTGGGCCGGTATTACTCAAATACGCCCCCGAGCACATCAAACAGGACATCCTGCCGCGCATCTGCCGCGGCGAATTGTGTTTCGCGATCGGCATGAGCGAGCCGGGATCGGGTTCCGATCTGTTCGCAGCCAAGACCAAAGCGGCCAAAATCGACGGCGGCTGGCGAATCAACGGCAGCAAAATCTGGACGACCAGCGCCCAGGTCGCCGATTACATGCTGGCGCTGTTCCGCACCTCACCGCCGAGCAAAGACAATCGCCGGCATGGACTCACGCAATTCCTGGTCAACATGAAAACGCCGGGCATTACCGTAAATCCGATCTATCAGATGACCGGGAAAGCCGGCTTCAACGAGGTGGTATTCGAAGACGCCTTCGTGCCGGACGATCATGTGCTTGGCGAGATCGACGGCGCATCGAAGCAGGCGACCAGCGAACTCGCTTATGAGCGCAGCGGCCCAGAGCGGTTCCTCGATACATTCTATGTGCTGCTCGAACTTATTCGCGTGGCCGGACCGGAGCCCGATCTGCGCTGCGCCGAAGGCCTAGGCCGGCTGGTCGCCCAACTTCATACGCTGCGGCGCATGTCGGTGTCGGTGGCCGGCATGTTGCAAGCCGGCCAGGAGCCGGTGGTGGAAGGGTCGATCGTCAAGGATCTTGGCACCGTCTGGGAGCAAAAGCTGCCCGGCCGCGTGCGCGATCTCGCTGCATTTCTGGAATCCGAGATCGTCAACCGCGCCACGCTGGAAGATCAGCTCGCTTACGCCACCACCATCGCGCCCAAACTCACCATTCAGGGCGGCACCACCGAAATTCTCCGCGGCATCATTGCTCGCGGAATGGGTCTGCGCTGAGGGACGAACCGACCGTGCCGGATATCGGAAAATATCTATGGCCGAAATCAGTTGCCGTGGTCGGCGCCTCGTCCGACGTGCACGGCCTGCGTGGCCGGATATTGGAAATTATCCTCAGCCATCCGTTCGCCGGCAAGGTTTATCCGGTGAGCCGAAGCGCAAGCGATGTGCAGGGGTTAAAAGCGTACCCTTCCGTAGATGCCCTACCCGAGCCGGCCGATATGGCGATCCTCATCGTACCCGCGCAATACATACCGGCTGAACTCGAGCGCTGCGGCAAGGCCGGCGTCAAAGCAGCGGCGATTTTGAGCTCCGGCTTCGCCGAGGAAGGCGATGCCGGCAAACGTATGCAGGAGGACATCGCCACCATCGCGCGCCGCTATGACATGGCGGTTAGCGGGCCGAACAGCGAGGGCTTTTCCAACATGGCGGCCGCGCTGTGCGCGAACTTCAGTCCGGCCTCGGACAAAAGCGCCGGCCCGCTTATTCCGTTGCGGCCCGTAGGACGCGGCCAGGTGTCGGTGATCTCGCAAAGCGGCGGTATCGGCTTTGCCTTCGTCGATCGCGCGCGGCCGCGCAACCTGAAATTCCGTTACGTCGTGACCACCGGCAACGAGGCGGTACTCGAGATCGCCGACTTCGTCGACTACATGCTCGACGAGGGCGAAACCGACGTCTTCCTGTTGCTGACGGAGGCGGTGAAGTCACCGGAAAAATTCAAGCGGGCGGCGGAAAAAGCCCTACGGGCGGGCAAGCCATTGATCATCGGCAAGATCGGACAGAGCAAACCCGGCAGCCGCGCCGTCGCCTCACACACCGCCGCGCTGGCCGGCTCCACAGCGGCGTACCGCGCCGTGTTCGATCGCTACGGTTTGATCGAAGGACGCGACTTCGACGAAATGTTGGACTTGGCGGTCGGCTTTCTCGCCAGCGGCGACCGCATGCCGGCGGGTCGCCGTGTCGGCATCTGCACAGCTTCCGGCGGCGCCGGCATCTGGATGGCGGATGCTTGCGCCGCCGCCGGGCTCGAGGTGCCGATCCTCGACGCCGCGACACGCAAGGCGCTTGATGCTTACGTGCCGTCCTACGGCACGACGCAGAACCCGGTCGATTCCACAGCCCAAGGCGTGCAAAAACTCGGCTACGCCGAATTCGCGCGTCTGGTCGCTCGCTCGCCGTCGGTCGACAGCGTAATCGTGGTGATCACCGCGCGGCGCTCGGCCTTTCTCGAAGCCGATTTGCCGAAACTCAAGGACCTTGCGCGCGAAACGGAAAAGCCGGTGTTCATGTGGACCTACACGCTGCCTGCCGAGCGAACCGTCGAAATCCTCAACGAGGCGGGATATCCCCTCTTCACCACCGCGCATGGCTGCGCCGGCACGCTACAAAAAATGGCCGACTATCGCGCAATGCGTGCGCTCATACTGCATCAGGTCGAAGCAGCAGCGCCGGCGCCGGATCGTTCCAACACCAGCGCCGTGCTCGTTGCGGCACCCGGTGTGATCTGCGAGTACCGCGCAAGACCGCTGCTTGCGGTCTACGGCATCGGCTCCGAAAGCGCCGGACAGCTCGTGCATTCGGGCGACGAGGCCGCGGCAGCGGCGCAAGCGATCAGCGGCCTGGTGGCCCTGAAGGTTCAGTCGGCCGATATCCCGCATAAGACCGAAGCCGGCGCTGTCATGTTAAATCTTGGCGGGGCCGAGCGTGTGCGCGCCGGATATGAGCAAGTCCTTGACGCCGTCAGGCGGCACGCGCCGGCAGCCTATATCGACGGCGTGCTGGTTCAGGCGATGGCGCCGCCCGGGCGTGAAGTGATTCTCGGAATCCATTCCGACCCGACCTGGGGGCTGATGCTGATGGTCGGTATCGGCGGCGTCGTGGTCGAGGCGCTGGCCGACGTGGCGCTTGCGCCGGTGCCGCTCGATCGCGCAAGCGCGCTGGCCCTGATCGGCCGGCTCAAGAGCGCGCAACTTCTCGGCCGATTCCGCGGCAATCCGCCGGCGGACGTCGGCGCCCTCGCCGACCTCATGGTCAAGCTGTCGAACTTCGCCACCGACCACGCCGAGCGGATTTCCGCAATCGATCTCAACCCGGTCATCGTGCACGCCGAGCACAACGGTGTCTCCGTGGTCGACGCACTCATCGTGAAGCGCGACGACCGATCCGCAGAGGGCGGCAGCGCGGCCGGGTAATTTTACAAAGGAATCGTCATGGGCCCTTTCAAGGATATCGGCGTCGAGAAAAACGGCCACGTGGCACTGATCGAGATCAGACGGCCGCCGAATAATTTCTTTGACGTGGCGCTGATCGCCGAAATCGCCAACGCCTTTGAAGCCCTTGACGAAGATATGGAATGCCGCGCGCTGGTGCTCGCCGCGCAAGGCAAGGCTTTTTGCGCCGGCGCCAATTTCGGCGACGACGACCGCGACGGCGGCGAACTTTTGAGCGGACCGCGGCCGGGCGCGGCAAGCCTTTACATCGAAGGCACTCGGCTGTTTCGCACCGGCAAGCCGATCGTCGCCGCCGTTCATGGCGCCGCGGTCGGCGGTGGATTGGGCTTGGCGATGGTCGCCGACTTTCGCGTCACCTGTCCGCAAGCGCGGTTTGCCGCCAACTTCACCCGGCTCGGTTTTCATCCGGGCTTCGGCCTGACCGTGACGCTGCCCGAGGTTATCGGCACAACCAAAGCAGCGCTGATGTTCTACACCAGCCGCCGCGTCGGCGGCGAAGCGGCGTACGCGATGGGACTTGCCGATGTGCTGGTGCAGCAGGATCAAGTGCGCGCCGCCGCGCTGTCACTCGCCGGCGAGATCGCCGAAAACTCCCCGCTCGGCCTGATCGCGACGCGCGCGACCTTACGCGGCAACCTCGCCGACCGCGTCCGCGCGGCGAACGAGCGCGAGCTTACCGAACAGACCCGGCTGCGCCAGACCGACGATTTCAAGGAGGGCATAAAGGCGATGGCCGAACGAAAGGTGCCGAATTTCGCCGGCCGATAATCAAGCTCGCCCGCATCAATGATTAGCGTAAAGGAACAACGATGACAGTCAGAATCGAAAAGAACGGCGCGGTATGGACCGTGATCCACGATCGGCCGGAAGCACGCAACGCCATGGACCCGGCGAGCGCAAATGCGCTGACGCAAGCCTTCCTGGAGTTCGACGCCGATCCGAAGGCTTCGGTCGCGGTTTTTTACGGCGCGGGCGGCGCATTCTGCGCCGGTTGGGACCTCAAATACGTCAGCACGCTCGACGCCGCCCATCCGCTCGGCGAACTCGACATTCCGACCGCCGGACCACGCGGCAATGGCGGTGAAATCCCGCGCGGGCCGCTCGGACCCTCGCGGCTCGAATTGGACAAGCCGGTGATTGCCGCAATCGAGGGCCCGGCGGTCGCCGGCGGCATGGAGTTGGGACTGTGGTGCGATTTTCGAGTGATGGCGCAAGACGCTTATTTCGGCGTCTATTGCCGCCGTTGGGGGGTGCCGCTGATCGATGGCGGAACGGTCCGGTTGCCGCGTATTGTCGGTCAGGGCCGCGCGCTTGAAATCATTCTTACCGGACGCAAGGTTCCGGCCGAGGAATGTTTGAGCATCGGCCTTTGCGAATATCTCACGCCAAAAGGCGGAGCGCGGCAGAAAGCCGAAGAGCTGGCCCAGGACATCGCCCGCTTCCCGCAAGTGTGTGCGCG
>Ga0307373_10008559_pt1 | contig 15530 bp, 15 predicted proteins | sample OX2MG_FD_202534 | JGI IMG/M metagenome (GOLD analysis project Ga0307373, IMG submission 202534) | Soil microbial communities from Risofladan, Vaasa, Finland - OX-2 | ecosystem: Environmental > Terrestrial > Soil > Coastal area > Acid sulfate soil | place: Finland: Risofladan, Vaasa | collected... | reverse complement strand
GAGTCGAGTCCACGTAGAGGCGACGTCCCTGGATCAATCCCTGCTCGCGGCAGAGCCCAACCACGCGCTGGAAGAATTGCACGTACACGGCCGGCCCGAATCGCTGCCTGGCCTTGGTGAGCACGCTGTGGTCCGGGATCGGTTCGGTCAGCTCGTAGCCGAGGAACCAGCGCCAGGCCAGATTGAGCCCCGCCTCCTCACACATTTGGCGCTCGCTCCGGATGTTATAGAGGTAGCCCAGCAGCGCCAGCTTGAACAGCACCACCGGGTCCACCGACGGCTGTCCCGTGTGGCTGTAGAGCGGCCGAACCAGTGGCCGAATGAAGCTGAAGTCGACACAGCTGGCCAGCTGCCGCACCAAGTGATCCGGCGGCACGGCCGCATCCAGCGAAAAGTTGATGTAGAGCTCTGGCTCGACGGTCTTCTGTCCCATCATGGGCGGGCCCTCGATCTTTGCTACCCACCCGGCCAGTCCCGGCGCCATTCTCTCATCCTGTGCCGAGTTCGGCAACAGCCTCCTCCGTGGGACTTGACTCCCTTGGGCTCCCCACCGAGCACGAATTTGAGTCCTGGAAAGAAAGGCGGCGGAAGCGTCTTGACGAAGAGGCCAAGATGGACAGGTATCACCGCGACTACAAGTTCCGCCGAAGTTTTCTGGCTCGCCACAGGCGATGGTGGAAGAGACACTCAGCCGAGTTGTCCAGGAAGGCGCTCAGACGCAAGGCCGCCCTCAAGGAATCCGATCCGGAGAAATACCAGGCTCAGAGAAGGGCGCAGGACAGACGCCACTACGAGCGGAGCAAGAAGATTGCCTTAGTTGTGGCCAAGTTCGGCTGCGACAAGGACGAGGCTCGCGCCTGGCTGGAGGCGGTCGCTTGGGACTTAGAGGCTGTCTCGCCATTGCCCAAGCCTGCTAGCCTCCAGGTGATCCTGGTGCCTCCCGACCAGGAAGGGGAAGCTGATGACTCCTGAGAAGCTCGAACTGGACGAGACCACTCCGATTGACTTCCGCTTCGCCACCTTTGGCGAGCTGAAGCAAGTGTTCGGGGAGAAGCGAGCTCGCTCTCTGGTTCAGGCCAAGCAGCGCAAGGCTGCCGGCTCGGCTGAAGCATTGAGCCAGGCCGACATCGAGACCGCCCTTAAGTTCCTCCGCGGGGAGAAGACGGGCGCCCAGAGCAGCCGGGCGCTCAAGGCATTCAGGCACTACTTCGCTGGCAACGAGAGGGCGAGGAAGGCATGCGAAGCGTATTTGAGGAATCTGAGCCAAGCTGAAGGGTTGGCTCCTGGCTGAGTGCCAGACGACCTCACTTTGCCGCCATCCTTGACTTCAGCTCCGGTTTATTATAGGATAATGCCATGAGTGGCATGATCCCATATAAAACCGGATTGACGCGGATTCCCCAGATCGAGCAGGCTATGGCCTGGCTGGTTGAGGCTGGCCCTCTGGTGGAGAATCCGCCGATTCCGGCCAAGTTGCTTTACCGGCTAGCCAATCAAAAGCGCATCCTCCGCCTGAGACGGAGCTTGTATTTGGTGCCCAGAGCGGACGGCACGTTGCCCTCACTGGCTGCCGCTGTCGGCTTGACCTTTCCGGCTGGCTACATCACTGGTCTGGCCGCTCTCGCTGAGGCGGGCTTGACTGACCAAGACGCGGCTGTCTGGCACGTGGTGAACCCGCACCAGTCCCCTTCCTTGAGGTATGGATCGTTGCGCGTCGAGGCGCACTGTTCACCAGGACGAGTCACTAGAGCTAAGGTACGCTCCCAGATCACAGAAGGCGTGAGAGTTCGCTGGGCGACCCCGCTTCAGGCGCTCATGGATAGCTGCGCCATCCCTCTGGCTGCGCCAGATCCAGTCGCTTTGGTGAGTGGCCTGCGAGTCGCCATGGAAACGCGACGCGTCCTGCCCAAAGCTCTGCAATTGGCTGCCTTGGCCGATGGTTCAGAGGCTGTGGCTCGCCGCATGGGCTATCTGCTCCAGTTGCTCGGCTGGACTGTCAGTCCCGACCTTCTTCGCCTCGCCCGTCGGAGCCACGACTGGGTGCGGCTCACAACCCAGCGCCCCACAACCGTCCGCGACTCGCGCTGGCGGCTACTTCTCTCCGAGCCTGGAGACCTTCTGCTCAGGCGAAGTCTATGACCCGCCGCGAGCCCTCACCGGTGGCTCCCAACCTACGCTCGGAGCTCATTCGAGCCGCGGCCACTCTCGGGGTTGAAATCGACGCCTATGAGCGTGCCTACCTCTGTACCCAGATTGCTGGTCTGATTCACAGCGACCCCAGGCTGAGGGATCGCGTCGCCTTCAAGGGTGGGACGGTCGCTCGACTTGCCGACGACAGCCCCAGGCTCTCGCGAGACCTCGACGGAATCGACGTCTTGGCCCAGCAGGTACCCACCGATCTGATCGGTAAGGTGCTTGGAGATCGCACTGTCGCCCCATTCATCCTCAGCGTCGGCAAGCCGGTCAGAGCCAGCGATCACCTGGCCTACAACTACCTCGTCTGCAGGACGCCCTCAGGGCACAAGACGAACCTGAAGCTGACCGTTCACTGGGTCGAGAAGCCGGTACACCGAGTCAAGTCATTCACCGTCTCCCTTCCCAACGGACAGACCGCGGTATTCCCGGTCATGGGACATGCGGAGCGGGTTGCCGAGAAAGTCCGCGCCTTCATCGATCGCCAGCTACCTCGCGATGCCTATGACCTGTGGTGGCATGGTGGGAAGCTGACGCCGGCCGGCTGGAAGTCGCTTCCCCGCCTGATCGTAGCCAAGTTGCCCAATTCGGTTGTGCTCCGGGCGGGCGACGATGTGCCTGCTGCCTTTGCCGCAGCCAAACAGAGTGTTCTGGACAACTGGGATCCAGCCAGGGAGCTGGTGCTAACCGAGCCGGCTCCACCGTGGCCGGATGTGGAGGCGATGCTCGACCGGTTCTTACCTCTCCTGCCCAGTGTTTGTTCCTGAGATGAGCCTCCTCACCGTTTAGCGCGAGGCTCCTCGGCACTTCGGCACCCTGAGTCCTGGAGCGCCACCTGCTCGGTGGGCGATCGAGGAGGCTACCGCTGGAGTTACGAGCGCCGCCAGCAAGGCTCTCGTCAGCCTTTGACAGCCATCTGCTACCACCCCTCAATTGTGCACAAGGGAAAAGAGCCCAGGGCGGGGATTGAACCCGCGACCTCTTCCTTACCAAGTATCTGGGGCCTGGCGCTGTGCGGACGACTTCCAGCTGCTATCAAGAAGTTGTCCAGTTATGTGTTCTTCGCAGCGGACCGTAGTACACCCTTTGCGCCGAGTTGCTGGCCAATCCGCAACCAGATCAGACCCACCCGCTTGGCCGTCTGATTCACCTACTGGAGCCGGTCGGCCGTAACCACAGTGAGATGTGGGCGGGCTCCACTGAGGACTGAACGGCGCGGACAAACTCGGAGCTGACCGCTTCCAGATCGACATCATCTCGGACCCGGCGGGCGAAGGCTGCCACCATCCCCTCGGCATCGTAGCGAGCCCGGTTGAAGCGGCGATCCACCAGCCTCTGGACCCGTCTGCGGAGAGGATTGAAGAGGGCAACAGCGGCCAGGGTGGAGGCGGCAATTCCCAGCGGTGACGAGAACGGTAGGACCCTGGTGGCCAAGGTGACCAGGCCAACGTAGACCCCGACGAGAAGCCCGGTGACAATGGCATAGGACAGCGTTCGACTGATGAGTCGGTCAACGTCGTAGAGGCGGTACTTGAGGATGCCGATACCTAGGCCGATTGGAAGAGCGGCGATTCCGAAGGGGAGGACGCCGCCGATCAGAACTTGCCAAATCCCCGACGAGCCACTGCTTGGCGACGGTACCAGGAGGCTCAACACCACGGCGGCGACTGTCACCGCCCCCCCACCCAAGAGCCACTTAAGCTGCTGACGCGAATCTCCAGTAGCGCCCCAATAGCTCGCTAGCAATCGCACGATCCACGTCACCGTGATACCGAGGGCGAGCAGTCCGCCGATGGCTAGGGATGCGGCAGCTGCGCCCCCATGGCCACTGGTCCTGGGGCTACCGTCGAGGAGGATCTGCACGTGGCGACCGAGACCAATGATCGCCCCATCGGCAAGCGTGGTGATGGTCCCCACTCCACCCAGGATCAAATACGCCCAGAGCGACCAGCGCCAGCGCACAGATGGCGCCTTGCCAGCGGGGAACAGCAGCACAGGCAGGGCCATCAGCATGAGCCAAGGGATCCATAGGAAGCCGAAAGAGACGGCGACCCAGCCGAAGGGCAGAGCGCCCCCATGAAGTCGGTAGTCGATGATCGAGTATGCGGTCCCGACATTGGTGAGCAGGAAGCACAACGCGGAGGCCAGCAGAATCCAGCCAATCGAATTCTGGGGCTGTCTCACCGCCACCACGAAGCCCACGGCGGCAAAGGGCACGGCTACAGCCAGTCCCATTACCTCCCCCGCTAGGTCGTCTTGAGGGTCGTGGGCTAGCAGCGAAAGCACGACGAGAGCCCCCACCAAAAGTAGGGCCAGACCGACCAATACCACCGCGGTGGTCGAGGACGCCAACTGGAAGCGCGTGACCCCACGGGCGCGGGCGTTTGCCGGCCGTCCAGACCATTGCGTTAGAGGGGGCGGAATCGGCGTTGGCATGGCTACTCCAGCGCTGCTACCGGGGTCGGTACCGGCGAGAGCGTAATCGGTCAGCGTTCCGAGATCGTTACGCCGCTCGGGCAGGTCGGTCGCCCTGGGTCTGGATCAGGCACCTATCTCCGATTCGGGGCCTGCTCGAAACCTGCCGCTGGCAAAATCGGCCCCGCACTGCGACCGCCTCCCAGCGACCGGTCCGCCTCCTTGGGGGCGCCCCAACGCTGTGCGAGCCTAGCGCCTCGGCTCATTTGTCCAGTTAAGCGGTGTCTCTGAGATCAAAAGAGCCCAGGGCGGGGATTGAACCCGCGACCTCTTCCTTACCAAGTATTTGGGGCCTTCCGCTGTGCGGACGACTTCCAGCTGCTATCAAGAAGTTGTTCAGTTATGTGTTCTTCGCAGCGGACCCTATTACACCCCGTGCGCCGCGTTGCTGGCCGATCCGCAACCAGAGCAAATCCACCCGCTTGGCCGTCCTATTCAGCTGCTGGAACCGGTCGGCCGCAACCACAGCGAGACATGTGCAGGCTCAACTGAAGCCTCCACGGCGCGGACGAACTCGGCACTGACCGCGTCGAGGTCCACATCATCTCGGAGCCGGAGGGCAAAAGCGGCGACCGTCGCCTCGGCGTCGTATCGAGCCCGGTTGAACCGACGATCCACCAGCTTCTGGACCCGCCTACGCAAAGGATTGAAGAGGGCGACGGCGATCAGCGTCGAGGCCGCCACTCCCAGCGGCGAGGAGAACGGCAGGACCCTGGTGGCCAGCGTGACTAGGCCGACATAGACTCCGATCAGAAGACCCGTGACGGCGGCATAGGACAGAGTCCTGCTGATGATCCGATCGACGTCGTAGAGGCGGTACTTCAGAATCCCCATACCGATTCCGACTCCCATCGCGCCGCTACCGAGCGCAGACACGACTGCCAGAACCTGAGCGGATGCCGAGATGTTCTCGAATTGGCTCCCTGACGGCACTCCGAAGGAAAGCACCAAGCAAAACCCGCTGATCGCCGCGCCAGCCATGAACCACTTAAATTGCTGGCGCCGTTCGCCAACCTCGTGGCGATAGCTAACCACCAGCCTCACCACCCAGAGGAGCCAGAAGCCGAGCAACGGCAAGAGTAGGTCGTTCGCGGCGTTGTTTAGGACAGCTGCCAGTCCCTTTGGAGTGTCGAGGACGACGAGCTGGCCCGTGGGGTCAACCCTGATGTGTTGCCCGATCACGCTGCTGGCGGCGACTCCGACAAACCCCAGGAACCATGAGGTTGCCACCGCTAGATACGCCCAGAACACCCACCGCCATCGCGAGGAGGGCAGCCTTCCGTCTGGGAAGAGCAGCACCGGCAACGGGAAGAGGGCGATTGCCGGGGCCCAGCCGAGTTGCAGGAACACGGCCACCCCTCCGAACGGCAACGTTCCCTGACTAAAGCGATAGTCCCACGCCGCGTAGGCTCCGCCGACGTCAGACAGGAGCGCGGATAGCAGCACGGCCATGAGGATCCAGCCGATCGCATTACGAGGCTGCCGCCATGCCACGAAGCACCCCGCCAAGCCGATGCCCAAGAAGGCGGCCAAGCCCGCATAGTTGTTCAGGGTGATGGGCTGGCGAGCAGGCCCTCGGATTAATACCTCAAGCACCAGCAGCAGCAGCGCCGACAGGCCCAGGAAAGCAGCCGCAGCCGCGGACGCCGTGCGGAACCAAGAGCAAGTGCGCCAGCTTGGCGCTACAGAGCCATCGCTGATGGAAGACGTCGGGATCGAGCCGGGCATCGTGTGCCTACTCCTGGGCCGCCAGGCCTGAGGGGCGGCCTGAGCCCACGGTACCCTGCGAGCGTTCCGAGATCGTTACGCGACTCCGGCAGGCTCGGTCGCGGCCGGGATTTGGATCAGTCGCCTATCTCCCACCGGGCCAGATCTGTAGAATCCGTGATCAAGCCTGCAGCTGGAATAACTCGGCCCGCGCATTTCGATCACCCCGCCGCCGGTCTGCCTCCCTTGGCGGCGCCGCAACGCGGTTCGAGCCTAGCGAGTCGGCTCATGTCTCCGCTTGAGCAGCGATCCTGAGATCAAAGGAGCCCCGCGCGGGGATTGAACCCGCGACCTCTTCCTTACCAAGTACTTGAGGCTGAGCACTGTGCTCCTGACTTCTACAGGGCAACCGTAAAGCGTCCAGTTACGTGGTCTTGAAAGGGCCCCTCAGCGGACATCTCGCTGGGACTCCAAGTAGGCATCCAGGTCGGCCCTCGTCCCCCTTACTCCGGGAATGCCTGAGCGATTCGAACCCTGACCAGTTTCTCGACAAGCGGCTTAGGTAGAGGCTGGTCGATGGGGAACTGGAGTGCCCCAGTCGATGTCCGGTAGGAAGCAACTTCCTGCTGCAGCTGCGGAAAGACCGAACCACTGTGGGGCAGATAGCTGAGATGGTTCTTGAACGCAGCGAATCCGGCAACGACCTTCCCATGAAGCCTGAATGCTGGCACCTGGTAAGAGATCCCCTCTTCCGCCTCGGGGATCACCTCTAGGATCGTATGACGCAGCTCCTGCAACGTGGACCGCTTCGGCTCTTCGAGCCCCGCCAAGTAGGCGTCGATCTCGCTACTGGACATGGATCGATTCTGGGTCCGCCGTCGAGGACGGTCAAGTCGTACAGATCCACGCCCGGCAGCGAGCCGCCGGTTGCGTTGGGGCGTTATCAGGCCCACCAGCACCAGGTCGCGGCCATGGCAGTCGCCCGATCGCAAGGTCGTGTTCTCCCGCACGCTCAAGACCGTCGACTGGGCCAATACCACGATCGCCGGCGGCGACACGGCCGAGGAGATCGACAAGCTCATGCGGGGCGACGATCCCTCAGGCTGGCGTCGACCTAGCGGCCAGGAGTCGGTCGGCCCAATCCGGGGGAGTCTGCTCCGGGCTGTCCGGTCAGGACTGCCTTGGCCCGGCGATCAGGGCTTCGACCTCGAACTCGCCCAAGGCCTCAGGCTCCTCGTTGAACGGACCAAGCTCCGTGGAGGGCCGGAAGGTAATCCTTACGCTTAGGATGCAATGACCATGCACGACCCGTACCGCATCTACGTCGATCGTCGGCAGAGCAAAGGGTTGTTCCCGACACCTTGCGCGCTCTGCCTGGGAGCCGAACGAGGCTGGGACTACGCCTTCAATGACGCCCAAGGCCAGAAGTTCCATGTCTGTAGTCTCTGCGCCCAGGCCGAGCCTCAGCGCCTGCGGGTGCGAGTCCGCATCGCGGCCGATGAGCTGGAGCGAGCTGCGAGGACTCTACGTGAGATCGTCGAGGAGCTAGTCCCCTTCGATCCCCCGTCACCCTAAACCAGCCCGCACCGGTGGTTAGGCAAGTGGGGTCTATGTCGGGTCAACCGGCTACCTCTTCCCCAAAGAATTCCTTCGGGCCTAGCATGTCCAGACGCTGCCTGACGAGCTGGCAACTCCCTTGTCGCGCACCTTCACTTATCGCCTCTAGGGACCGCAAGTGGACAAGAGCGAACAGTTCCCTCTTGAACCGGGTCGGACCAACTAACTAGGTTGGGCGGCCAAGAAGTCGATGATGGCGTCCGCGATGACCTGCGGTCGCTCGACTATAAGGGCGTGACTCGCGTCGATCGAAGTGATGCACACGTTGGGGAGCTGGTCGGCCAGTCGGGCCAAGTCCGTGGTGGGGCCCGTCCGGTAAGCAGCCATCACCTCCTGGACCCACGGCGGACTCGTAACCCAAAACGGGGTAGTGACGATAAAAATCAGGAGCGGGCAGTGCACGCGCGCATTTAGGTCCAGCAGATCGAGGCGTTGGCAGGCGGCGATGCTCTCGCCTGCCAACCCGCCTTGATCGGGACGGAGCCAAGTCTCCTCGTTCTCCTGCCGCAGGCTCCGCCTGAACGAGTCGAGGATGATGTCCTCCGGAACCCCGGCCTTTGCGGCCAGAGCACGCTGCTGCGGCAGCAGGTCGTCAACTGGAGCTGGCTGCAGGGGGCCGGCAAACTCCTCCTCCGAACGCGTGAGCCAGGCTTCCTCCTCGTGCTGCTGCCACGTGGTGGTGCAGCGTTGTGCGCACGGTCGACGTAGGCAGACTGTCCAGTTAAGTGGTGTCTCTGAGATCAAAAGAGCCCAGGGCGGGGATTGAACCCGCGACCTCTTCCTTACCAAGGAAGCGCTCTACCACTGAGCTACCTGGGCGTGGGCGGGAAGGGATTCGAACCCCTGTAGGCGTAAAGCCAGCTGATCTACAGTCAGCCCCGTTTAACCACTTCGGTACCCGCCCGCGCCGGAGTATACCGAGGGTCAACTACCTGACCGGCGCCGCCTAGCTGGCCAGAATGAAGTCGGGTAGCGAGGAGGTAATCTGCCAGATCCAGGTCCGGACATGCTGCCCGAGGTCGATTTCGCAACCTTCCAAAAACTGGACATCCGGGCCGGGGTGGTGATCGAGGCCGAACCCTTCCCGGAGGCCCGCAAGCCGGCGATCAAGCTCAGGATCGACTTCGGGCCTCCGCTTGGGGTCCTCCAGTCCAGCGCCCAGCTAACCCTCCACTACACCGCCAGGGAACTGATCGGAAAGGAAGTCCTTGCGGTGGTCAACTTTCCCCCTCGCCGGATTGCCGGCTTCCCGAGCCAGGTACTGGTACTGGGACTGCTCGCGGCCAACGACCCGGGCGATGTGATCCTGATCAGACCAGACCTCCCGGGAGCCAGGGGCAGACGGCTCGGCTGAGCTCAAATCGCTCCCTCACACGGAGCGGGGCTGCGGCCAGCGTCTCACCCAGCAAGTAACATCAGGGCTGGGTAAGTCAAGGAACCGCCGGGGGGCGGAGAAGGAGACGGCAATGAGCATCATGCGACGGATGTCCGACCTGTTCCAGCAGAAGGCCAACAAGGTCCTGGACCGGGCCGAGGACCCAGTGGATGCACTTGACCTCTCATATCAGAAGCAGCTCGAAGCTCTCCAGCAGGTGAAGCGAAGCGTGGCTGAGGTTCTCACCTCAGAGAAGCGGCTGGAAATGCAAGCGGCCCAGCTGCAGCAGACCCAGGACAAATCTCAAACCCAAGCCAAGCTGGCCCTCCAGCAAGGGCGAGAGGATCTCGCCCGGCTCGCTCTGACCCGGGCGCAGCAAGCCCAGGCCCAGGCCGACGGGATGCAGGCCCAGATCCAGCAGCTGAAGGACCAAGAACAGAAGCTGGAGGTCACCGCCCAGAAGCTCACCGCCAAAGTCGAATCATTCCGGACCCAGCGCGAGACCATGAAGGCCCAATACTCGGCCGCCAAAGCTTCGACCCAGATCGGCGAGGCGGTGACCGGTCTCTCTGAGCAGATGACCGACGTCAATCTCATGATGGAGCGGGCTCAGGACAAGACCCAGCAGATGCAGGCTCGCTCCGCGGCCATCGACTCGCTGGTCGACAGCGGCACCTTGGACACCATCGGAACCTCGTCGGGTGACGACATCGATCGGCAGCTCCAGGGACAGTTGACCGATTCCCAAGTGGATGCCCAGCTGGCCGCTATGAAGCAAGAGGTGCTAGCCGGCTCCGACGCGGCCCCCAGGATCTCGGCGGCCCCCTCCCCCGCTCCCATTGCTGCGACTCCGACCAGCCCGGCGGCCACGGACACCCCCGACGATCAGAATATCGTCGTCCGGATCTCAGGTGAGGATCAGTACCGCCTCAACGTCTCGGAGCGGCCCCAGCTCGAGCCACTTGACGCCGGGCTCAGCAAGGCCATAGAGAGCCAAGATCAAGGGGCCTACGCCAAAGCGCTCAGCGACCTGCTCAATTTCGTACGAGCCCACGGAAGCAAGTTGCCCGCGGAGTCGCTGCTCCCCTCCGATGTGGTTCTCCCGTCCGAGGATATGACCCTGGAGGAAGCGACCAAGCTGCTCTCCGACGGCGGCACAGTCGTCGATGCGGGAGCTCAGGCCAGCTCCTAGCCGTTAGGACCCTCTGAGACCGGGGGCCTACATGATCGCCGGTCGCTGGCGGGGGCTAGACGGGAACTCCCCAGAGGGGAAACCAGGCACTCAAGTTCGGTTCGATCGGCAGGTCATCCTTGACGATCGCCGCCAGCCGCATCTCTTCGGCATTGTCGCGCTGGCGCTCACCGCTAGGAACAAAGGGGTAAAACGTCCCCTGTTTATACCCGTAAATCCAGTAGATCTTGCGCTGATCCTGGGTGAACGGGAACACCGAGGCCAAGAGACAGTCTCCGAGTCCTTCCTCGACCAGACCCTGGGCAACGCCGTGCAGGGCCGCGATCAACGACTCGAATTCGGAGCCGTCAATGACCAGCCACTCGAACCCGAGATCGTCCTTGACCTCCCGTACCTTGAGCGCGTCCTCGGGGGCAGTCTGGTCTTGGACCTGAAGCATGTCGACCGTGTCCTTGGTGAGCTGGTCGAAGCGGCCGGGCGGCAGCGCCTTGAAGAGCACCCCCACCCTGCCGCTGGACTTCAAGGAGGCGGAGACCTCGAGAGTGATCAAAGCGGTGCTCATGGCGAAGACCTTGTCCTCGTTCGGCTTGGGTAGTCGAGTGCGACCGGTCAGCGAGTCCAGAAACCCCAACTGAGATTCGCTCTACCTGGAGAGCTGAGACTCCAGCTCCTGGAGCTTGGCCAGACGGTGCTCCAATGAGGGATGGGTCGAGAACATCTCCGCCAGGCTTCCCTTGCCGATGTGGAGGGCGGGGAAGATCATTAGGGCGTTGGCGGACTGCACTTGGCGCAGGTCACGGCTGGGGATCCGGGTCATCTGTCCGCTGATCTTCTGCAGGGCCGAGGCCAGCTGAGCCGGGTCCCTGGTGATGATCGCCGACCCTCGGTCCGCGGCGTACTCGCGGTACCGGGAGAGAGCCCGGATCAGCACGAAGCTGATCGCCCAAACTACCGCGGCGACCAGGATGATCACGATCATTCCCTGGCCCTCGCTGCTGCCTCCTCCCCGGCCCCGGCCGCCGTAGCCGCCGCCCATCCCGCCGAAGCCACCGAACATGCCGAACCACATTCCGGACTGAACCAGCAGCGCCGCCACGGTGGCGAAGAAGCTGGCCATCGCCATGACCTTCACGTCCTTGTGGATCACGTGGCTCAACTCATGGGCCAGGACAGCCTCTAGCTCCTTGGGGTCGAGCATGGTCAGGATCCCGGAAGTGACCGCCACGACCGCGTGCTTGGGATTGCGACCGGTGGCGAGGGCATTGGGTACCGGCGAGGGGATCACCGCCACGTGGGGCATGGGCATCCCGGTGATCTGGCAGAGTCGGCCGATGATATCGAACAGCTCCGGCTGCTGCTGGGCGCTGACCAAATGGGCGTGCAGGCTACTCAATACCAGCTTGTCGGAGTAGAAGTACTGGGCCACCAGCAAGACCGCCACCACCACCACGATCAGCGCCACCGCGGTGTGCAGCAGCAGCAGTACCCCGATGAAGGCGAGGTACACCACCGCCAATAGGAAAAGCGCCAGGAACATCCGGGCGGTCAGACCAGCGTCGGCGCCTAGCTTGCGATCCATACGCCCCTATATACCCGTTTCTAGGTGATTGACGCGCAGCCAAGGCGTGGCCCCCGGCCGGCTGAGAGTCAGCTGGGTTCGGATCCCCCTTCGACCGGAGCCGCTGGCTCAGTGCCCTGATAGGCGCTCCAGAGCGCTGCGTACCCCCCTCCGGCCCGCAGCAGCTCCCGGTGCGAACCGGACTCCGCGGCCCGACCTTCCGAGACGACCACCACCAGATCCGCATCGACGGCGCTCTGCAGCCGGTGTGAGACGGTCACCACCGTTCTTCCCTTCAATACCGTCGCCAACGAGCGCTCCAGACGTCGGGCGGCCCGCGGATTGAGAAGCGACGTGGCCTCGTCGAGCACCAAGGTGTGGGGATCGGCGAGCAGCAGCCTGGCCAGCGCTAGCTGCTGGGCTTGCCCGGGACTGAGCCTGACCCCTCCCGAGCCGATCGGGGTTGCCAGTCCGGAGTCGAGCTCGGCCAGCCAGTCACTGGCTCCCACCGCCTCGAGAGCATCCACCAGCTCCTGATCGGTGGCTCCCGGTGCCGCCAGACGCAAGTTGTCCTGGAGGGTCCCGGAGAAGACGTGGTGCTCTTGAGTCAGCAGCACCACCTGCGCCCGGAGCCGGTCCGACGCCATCCGATGGACATCGACCCCACCTACCGTAACCCGACCTTGGCGCGGGCCAAAGACCCCGGCCAGCAGCAGCGCCAGGGTGCTCTTGCCCGATCCACTGGGGCCGACCACCGCCACTCGCGTGCCCGGCTTGGGGCGCAGGCTCAATCCGTGGAGGACGTCGTGCCGGGGACGGTAGGCGAAATGGACTGAGGAGGCGTCGAGCTGCTGGCCCTGGGGTACCGCGTCGGTGTCCGGCTGCCGCTCCACCTGACCAACTCCGATCAGTCGGGCCAGCGAGGCGCCACCTAGCTGGAGCTGGTCGAGCCAGCTGAGGATCACGTCCACCGGCTCGATCAGCTGCTGGGTGTAAAGCGCGGCAGCCGTGAGGGCGCCCAGCCCGAGCAGCCCGGCGGAGTGGAGTACTCCCCCAATGCCGACGCTCAGGACCAATGGGACCAGATAGGTGGCCTCGCTGATGGGAAAGAAGACAGTCCGCAGCCGGAGTGTGGCGCGCTCCGCCAGCAGCCAGTCAGCCACTGCGGAATCGACGCCCTCGACCCGCTGTCGCCCGAGCCGCATGGCTTCGATCGTTCGACCGGCCTCCACCGACTCCTGGATCAGACCGTTGACGCGTCCCTGCGCTGCCCGCTCCCGCAGATAGGCGGCCGGCGCCCGGTGGAGGTACCAGCGAGTGGCGACCGCCAGAATCACCGCTGCCGGAACCAGGGTCAGCGCCAGCAAGGGGGCAGTCCAGATGAGCGCAGCGATGGTGAGCAGGACGGTCACCGTGGCGATCGCGATCTCCGGCAGTGCGCGCTGCACGGTCTGTCCCAGGCCATCGACGTCGGAGGTGGCCCTGGTCAGCAGGTCCCCGGTCCCTGCCCGCTCGACGACAGAGAGGGGCAGCCGGAGGACATTTCCCAGGAACTCCTCCCGCAGCCGGGTGAGCACGTGCGACCCCAGCACTCCTCCCCGGCGGCCGGCCCACCAGCTCAGCCCGGTGCGCACCAGAGTCGCCACCACGAACAACAACACCACCGGACCCACGACCTTCCCCAGTCGGTGCTGCGCGGCCGCTTCGACCACCACGCCGAGGGCCCACGGACCCACCAGCCCCGCCAGGGTCGCTCCTCCCTGCAGCAGGAGAAGCCAGAACGCCGGCCAACGTTGCTCATCGACAAGCCGTCGCATCGCCGCCACCACCTGCTTGCCGGACGCTGTCGGGAGCAGAGCCGAACTCGTGCTGTCCAGCATCAGCTGAGTTCTCGCTCGAGCAGCGTCCGGTAACGTGGTTCGCTGCCCAGCAACTGGTGATGAGTACCCGCGGCCACCACCCGGCAGTCCAGTACCAGTACCGTGTCGGCGCTCTCCATGAGGAGGGGGCTCGTGGTCATGACCACGGTGGTCAGCCCAGCTCGGAGCTGGCGTAGATTCGCCGCCACCAGGGATTCGGTGTAGGTGTCGACGGAGCTGGTCGGCTCCTCCAGGACCAGGATGGGCGGACCGACCCGCAGGGCTCGGGCCAGCATCAGCCGCTGACGTTGGCCACCGGAGAGAGAGCGGCCCTTCTCCGGCAGAACGTGGTCGAGCCCTCCGGCCAGACCAGTCACTACCTCTCGGGCCTGGGCGGCTCGCAGCGCCTGAGCCAGGAGCGGCCGCTGACCCTCCCGTGGTGCGGGATCCAGGTTCGCGCCGACAGTTCCGGCGAGCAGCGTGGCATCCCGGTCCACCACCAGGATCGTCTCCCGGACCAGCTCCAGCGGCAATTCACTGAGCGGCCTCCCTCCGAGGGTTACCGGCGCGCTCGGGGAGGGATCGGTGTAGCGACCGAGCCGGTCAGCCAGTTCGGTCAGCGATTCGGTGTTGCCGCTGGTAATCGCGACCAGCTGTCCCGGCTCGATTCGGGCCCCGGTCAGGGTGTCTTCCAGCACCCCCCGGGCCAGTTCCGAAGGCGATAGTCGAGGCAGGTCGGATCCGCCGTCGACCTGGGCCAGCTCGCGTTGCCGACGAAGAACGGTCAGGACCCGTCGGGCGGCCACCCGACCGGCGCTCCAGCTCTGGGCGGCCTCCCCGAAGGTGGCCAGGGGTACCAGCAGGAAAGCCGCGAAGGCATAGACCGTCACCAACTCACCAGGCCCGGCCCGGCCCTCCTCCGCCATGCGCGCCCCCAGCCAGGTCACTGCCACCAGGAACCCTCCCGGCACCAGCGCCTCCAGGGCGCTGAGCACTGCTGCCATCTGGGCGGTCCGAGCCATCGCGACACGAACGCTGGACGCCGCCACGGCAAAGCGGGAAGCGAACATCGACTCCCCGCCGAGTCCCCGCAAGACCCGCAGTCCGGCCACCACGTCCACCGCCTGGCCCGAGGCGACCGCGATCGCCTCGCGCTGAGCCCGCTGGCGCCGGCCCAGCGGGCCGAGACAGGCCAGCAGCGACGCCAGCGTGAGCGGGCCCCCAATGAGCGCCACCAGGCCGTACGGCAGGGCCATCGCAAAGAGAACAACGGTCACCGCCAGGTAGGTGAAGATCGCGCCGGCGAATCGGCCGGTGACGTCAAAGGTGCTACCAATGCGGTCGACATCAGTGGCGCTCAGGCTGGCCACCTCGCCGGCGGCGACATGGCGCGGCAGGTCGGCGCCCAGCCGAGTCGCACAGCGAATGATCAACTGCTGCGTGCGCGAGGCGGAGAGCAGATAGTTGGTGACCGCCCGTCGATGTCGCATGACGCCGGCGAGAGCGGCAAACACGCCCAGCGCGAGAATCCCACCGCTCCAGGCGGCGACCCCA